>Ga0209341_10002865_pt1 | contig 16254 bp, 15 predicted proteins | sample RifCSP13_2_FD_184020 | JGI IMG/M metagenome (GOLD analysis project Ga0209341, IMG submission 184020) | Soil microbial communities from Rifle, Colorado - Rifle CSP2_sed 13_2 (SPAdes) (version 2) | ecosystem: Environmental > Terrestrial > Deep subsurface > Rock core/Sediment | place: Rifle...
CGGCGAATATACCGAGCGCGTCTCAAAGGCCTGACAGCAAAAATGCTATTGACACAAGATAAATAGTAAGGTAGAGTGCCTCTGAAGTGTTTCAGCTGGAAAAACTGGCTGACTTAAAACATAAGGGAGGGAAAAATGAACAGCATTATTAAAGTCATCGCTTTTGCGTTGACATTGGCTCTGTCGGGCTCGGCATACGCTGGGGGTCGCTGGGTAACGGTATCGGACGAAACGTTCGGCACCTTCTCGGTATACAAGGAGATCCAGAACGGGTGCCATGAAAAGGTGCTGAACTTCTGGTCCGAAAAGCGTGAGAGTGGGTCGTCGACGCCATCCTACATGAACATCGACTTCGAAGTTAAATGCCATGACGTCATCGTCAAGAGAGTGAAACAGTATTGCCCGCTCCGAGATGGGGAGTTCGATATCGATAGGCTGGTCAATGGAGAAATTCATACCGAATCTTCCTGCTGGGCGCGTGATTCAGTTAGTTGGCATCCTGTTGAGATTTCCGTTAACGTTACCTTCCGCGCAAAAAGGGGTGCGAAGTTACAAAGAAGCAATACGAGAACGGAGTCCCTAAACGGAAGTACCTTTACGATCGAGAAGACGAGACACCGGTTCAAACAAACCGAGCTCGACGGAGTTATTCAGGTGGGCAATGACGAATTTTATTTCGACCGCAGTTTCCCGGAAGGTTTCATCGGGAAGATGCGCCAGATCACCAAAGAGCGTCGATAGCCGCCGATAACCCGCCGGCACATGCAGTAAAACCGGGAGGAGAGTGTAGACTCTTCTCCCGGTTATTTTATTTGAGCCCTCCTCAAAATACTTGACAAAATATCCGATATAGTATATACTATAAAACAATCTGGCCTTGCCATAAGGCTAGAAAAAAACACTATAAGGAGGGCTATTTTATGGCAAAGAGGTATTTTGGGTTCTTTGGAATGGTGGCGCTACTGGTTGGGATCATTGGAGGCGATTCCCCTGCGGCGAAAACGGTGTATCGGGTGAAATTTGCGAATGAGGCGGCCGTGGTATACCGCGTTGGAATCGACACCTGCGGTTATTCGCAGGTCTTCGTACACGCAAGCGACAGCTTGACGAAGAAGAAACAAAAAAAGGTGGACGAATCCCACCTATGGATCCAGCTCTACAGGTTCGATTGGTGCCAATGGTGGCCGCAAGCAACGCTCGACGTTGCCCAATCAGTTGAGCTATTGGAAAAAGAGTTCGACGCCACAACGAATTTACAAGACGCATCGATAAATAAGACGGCGTTGGTGTTTAACCATGCTACCGGCAGGAACATCTTTGTCAGTCTGAATGTTACCCTCGACGGCAACAAAGACGACTGGGGAGATTATTCGGGGAAATCAAAACGAAAAACCCCGAATTTTACCTCAATAACCAGGTCGTCAGGCCGGTTCGTGATGGCGGATGTCGATGGGATCATCACCGATGGATCCAACAACCTTTTGGATTCGTCATGGGTGATCGTCGACGACAACCGGATCGAAAAAAATAAGACAGGCATCTTAGAGGTGTACTCGGAGGATACACCGATCAAGGGTTAGCGGAAACCAAAGTCCAACAATCAAGAAGCCCGAGCGCGAAATTAAACACTTCGCCCGGGCTTCTTTTTTATGCTAAAATTATTTTATGAATATCCTAATCCGTTTGATAATAAATACATTGGTCGTTCTCGCGGTCGCGTATATCATGCCTAGCGTGCACGTCGATAACTATACTACGGCCTTCGTTGCCGCGCTCGCGATTGCGGTTGTAAATACAATCTTAAAGCCCATCCTTATCTTCCTGACTCTGCCAATAGAAATTATAACCCTCGGCCTTTTTACTCTCATAATAAACGCCTTCCTGATTATGCTTGCGGCCTATGTCGTCCCGGGTTTTTCGGTTGACGGCTTTTGGGCAGCACTCATCTTTGGACTCATTTTCTCAATCGTGAATATCTCCTTCCACAAGTGGGAGCGAAAGCAAGAATTCTAATCTCATAGATATTTTTTCTCTCTCAACCAGTTTTCTATTTTCCCATATTCTCGCCCGATCCAATCGGCGTTTGAGATAATCTGCTCAATTACTTGCTCAACCGTTCGCGCTGCCGAAGATACAGGATGGCTCTTGAAAAATTTCCGGATATCCGTCGCGTATTTTTTTGAATTGAAACTCTCCGCGGGAGAAATAATCCGCGGGAACAGATGCCCTCCTTGGCCGTAGGTTTTAAGGAAATATCTCCAGTTTCGCTTCAAAAACGCCCAGGCCATCTCCCGCCCTAGAGGCGAGGACCAAACGGCCGCGAGCATCCCCGGCTTGTCCTGGATCCGGACTTTATCTGAAATTATCAAATTGAGCGTGCGCAAGGTAAGCGTTTTCGCCGAAAATAATCCCAGCGTGCGCCCCAGGCGGTTTTTCTCCTCGTGAAGCGCCGTTTTTTTATATAATTCTAAAAACCAGGTATATTCTTTTTGGCTACCGTTTTTTGCGACCACACTATAAACTGCCTGCCGTATATCCGGGTGGATGCGGGATTTTCCGGCTACGCACGCGGAGAAACGCTTTCTCGCCTCTTTGATTACTTTCTCGTCCCCGTACCGCCCGGACTGGCTTATGGAAATTCCGCGAAGGAGCGAATCAAAATGGGGTTCTTTCGCCTTTCTCTCCCACCCGAGGCGCGCGGTAAGAATGGAAAACATTTCCTGCCCGAATTTCCTAAATCCCTCCTCGAGCTTCGTCCCTTCGAGTAGCATATAGATTTTCCCTAGGTTTTCGGCCAAATCGCTCCACGTCGCGTAATCGTTCTCAAACCGGTAAGAAAGAGCCAGCTCCATTGCGGCAGCAGTCGGCAATTCTCCTGATTCCGAAAGTGCGAAGGCGTCGTTTTGTATGCTGAATCGATCCTCGGCGGGAAAATCTTTCCTCTCAATGGGTTTCTTTAATTGTTCAAGCATTTTTATTGGGTAGTCGGTCCGAAACACGCCGACGGCCCCCGCGTTAAACTTTATCCAGCGATTTTCGCTCCTCTTTACCTCCATCTGTCCCTTTTTCAAAAGGCGGGCTTCCGTTTTTTTTGCTCCCTGCCTTAAAAATGAAATCGGGACGGGCCAGCGCGTTTTATCCCGGCTATTTTTTCTCGATACAGCACTCGAAAAAAATCTATGCTGACGGATCTCAAAAAATTTTTCTTTCTCCGAAATGCGGAGCACTGGATATCCAGGCCTTTCTGTCCAATATTTCATTATATTTCGAATTGGCTTGCCGGATACCTCTTCAAGAGCGCCCCATAAATCGCGCGTAGATGCGTTTGCATATTGGTGGCGCTTTAAATAGTGTCCGAGTCCCCTTCGGAATTTTTTCTCCCCAATATAATCGGCGATCATCCGGATGACTGAAGCTCCCTTTGAATAGCTTACTGCGTCGAAAATCTCGCCAATCTCGTCCGTATTTCTTACCGGAATTTCAATCGGATGGGTATTCTCGAGTGCGTCCAATTGCAACGCGCGGGATAGGTCCTGCCGGACAAATTGCGTCCATATATTCCACTCCGGGAAAATATGATCGACGGCAAGATATTCTATCCATGACGCGAACCCCTCGTTTAGCCACAAATGCGTCCACCACTCCATCGTTACAAGGTTGCCGAACCACTGGTGCGCGAGTTCGTGCGCGATAACCAGCGCGACCCATTGCGTATTATGTATCGAGGAGTGCTCCGGATCGACAAGTAAAGCGGATTCTCGATAAGTGACCGCTCCCCAATTTTCCATCGCACCCGACGCGAAATCCGGAAGCGCGATCAAGTCCAGAATCGGCATCGGATAGGAAACGCCGAAATATTTTGTGTAATATGAAAGGGTTTTTACAGCAACGTCGAGAGCAAACCTTGCCTGATGCTTTTTCCCAGGCGTCGTAAAGATGCGAAGCATAATCCCTTCCTTCGTTTTTGCCTCAATATAGTCAAATTTGCCGACAATAAACGCCAATAGATAAGTGGACATTTTCGGGGTCGGCGCGAATTCTACGATCTTGTATCCGGATTCATGCTCTCGAACTGAGGTTTCGTGCGTGTTCGAAATTGCCCTGTGGCTTTTTGGAATAATGAGGGTTATGTCGAAAATCGCCTTGGCGGCTGGCTCGTCTACGCACGGGAAGGCGCGTCTTGCGTCCGTTGCCTCAAATTGGGTTGTCGCGATATATTCCGGGCGCCCGCGAAGTTCGTACTTGCTTTTATAAAACCCGCGCATTTTGTCGTTTAATATTCCCTTGAAATGAATATCCAATTCTCCCCTACCCCGAGGGATTTTTTTATCAAATTCGAAGACCACGCTTTCTGACTTCGGGTTGTACTTAATTTTTGCTGGCTTCATTTCCTCGCCGTGCGAACGCAGTAAAACGTGCCCGATTTTAACTTCGTGCGCATGAAGCGCGATTTTGCTTTCCAATTTCGTAAGATTGAAAGAAATAATTTCTTCTCCCCTGAAAGTAAATTTTTCAAAATCAGGATGGAGCATAATTTTATACTGGCTTGGCTTAAAGTGCGCGGGCAGGCGGTGGGATTTTTTCTCGTTACGCATAGGAAAAGATTAACAGAACTTCAGATAAAAATAAATGAGCGGAGAATGTCCTCGGACACTCCCCGCTCATTCTCTCACTTCTTTAAAAGCATCAATTCGAGCGCATCGAGCTTTGCGAGCTCATCGGCGAATTTTCGCTCGTCTGCAATTTCCCTCGCACGCTTGATGTGCCTTCGGGCCTTTTCAACATTTCCGCGCCTGCCTTCGAAGCCCGCTCGCGATCTGCGAACCCTAACCTGGTTGATAGGCTCAAGTTTATAATACAGCTCTCCGAAAATGAGCTTAAAAGTGTCCTCGGGCTTTTTCGAATTCTTCAACTTTTCGTGGCATTCCGCGAGAATCGCCAAAGCTAGCGCGCGCTGATCTGCCCCGATATCCCTTTTTAGTATATCTTTCGCGTATTGGATCGCGCGCATATAATCTGAAGAGTGAAAATATATTCGCGCGCCGATATTAAGGACATTTGGCGTTACTTCCGCACTTGTCTCCAAGTATTTCTCAAACAATCGGAGAGCTTTTCCCAAAAGCCATTTCGCGCGTAGTCCGCGCAATAATCGCAAAACCCTTAATCGCTCGGAAGTAAGCTCAAAAGCAGCCTCGGCTTTTGCAAAGGCAGAAAAAAGCCTTGATAATCTTTTGTTTCCTTTGTCGATTCTCAATTAAATCACCCCCCTTTAGCCAAAACAGCAATTTCGCCCAGTATACAGGAGAGGTGAGCTTTTTCAAGCTATTCGTACCTAAGGGCGTCTATGGGATTTTTCTGGGAAGCTTTCCTCGCAGGATAAATTCCGAACACGAGTCCGATTATCCCAGATACAAAAAAACCAATTAAGGCGCCTGAAATCGGAAACGAAAATGCCCAAGAAAGGCCGAGCGCTTGGGAGAGGATAAGCGAGACCCCGAAAGCCAAAAGCGCCCCCATCAAAATCCCCAGGATTCCTCCCACGCCAGTGAGTATTACCGCTTCGAATAAAAATTGCCTCAAGATATCCCTGTTCGCAGCGCCCAGCGCTTTCCTAAGCCCAATCTCGCGCGTGCGCTCGGTTACGGCTACCAGCATTATGTTCATAATGCCAATTCCGCCGACAACGAGCGAAATTGCCGCAACTGAAACGAGCAAAAGCGTTAAAATGCTTGTTACAGTCCCAATTCGCATGGCGAGGTCCGCCTGCGTTTGTACAAAAAAATCATCCTTCTCGATATCCGTTATGTTATGCGAATTTCGGAGCGTAGCCTGCAAGTCTTCCACTACCCTTGGGATATTTTCTTCCGTATCCGCGGAGATGATAAGGCGATGGAAATATTTAATGCCAAAAAGCGAATCCTGCGCGGAGGTATATGGGACCAAAACTATCTCGTCAAAATTAAAAAACGAGACTTGCCCCTTTTGAGGCAGGATGCCGATAACCCGGAAATTTTTCTCCTTAATTTTTATGCGCTGCCCGATTGCCTCGTCCCCGCCAAAAAGTTCGTCTTTTACTTTGCTCCCGATAACTGCGTACGCCTGGCGGCTTCGGACATCGCTTTCCGTAAAGGCGACTCCTTCGGCGGGATAAATATCGAATATTTCAAATACGTCCGCAGCACCTCCTAATACTGTAGCCCGATACGTTTCGTTTCCGTACGCAATAGACTCGCCTCCGAATACGACCGGCACAATTTTGTCGGCATTCGGGACATTCTCTTTCCTTGAAATTAAATTCAAATCCCTTTCTTTGAGCGAGTCGGAAAAGACTTGTGCGACATCCGACGGGCCGGTGGGTTCGCGCCCCGGTATGACAACTATCGTTTTCGAGCCCAGCCCCTGTATCTGCGAGAGGATCAAATCCTGCGCCCCCTGGCCGATCGACATTACCAATATTATCGCCGTAATCCCGATGACGATGCCGAGAATTGTAAGAAACGATCGCGATTTGTGCGATTTTAATGCTTTGATCGCGGTTTTAAATAAATGCCTCGCTGTCATATTTTCTTGTCGCTTTCGATTTGCCCGTCTTTCATCCCGATAAGACGACGGGCATATTTTGCCAGCGATTCTTCGTGGGTTATTAAAATTACCGTCCTTCCCGTTTTTCGGTTTAGTTCGTCGAGGAGCTTAATTATCATCTCGCTATTTTTCGAATCGAGGTTTCCCGTCGGCTCGTCCGCGAGTATCATATCCGGCTCGAGAACGAGCGAGCGCGCTATCGCCGCCCGTTGTTTTTCGCCTCCCGAAAGCTCGCCCGGCTCATGGGCCATCCGATGCGATATCCCGACCGCATCAACTGCGCTCCTTATTTTCGCGTCCCAATCCCTCTCCGGGATGTTTGAATAGAAAAGAGGTAATTTCACGTTCTCGTATACAGAAAAGCGCGCGAGCAGATTGAACGCCTGAAAAACGAATCCTATTTTCTCGTTCCGGATTTTGGCAAGTTCGGGCTCCGAATATTCCTCGACGGATTTGCCCGCGAATTTATATGTCCCTCCGGTCGGGCGATCAAGAAATCCCAGCAACTGAAGCAGTGTGGATTTGCCTGACCCGGATGCACCCATTATCGCGATAAATTCTCCCTGATCCACGGAAAACGAAACCCCTCCCAACGCAACGGTTTTGGTTTCTCCGCTTTGGTAAATTTTCTCGAGGCCTTTTACCTCAATTAACTTCATGGGATATTATTACCTTCATCCCCTCTTCAAGTCCCGAGAGTATCTCAACTCGGCCGTCGGACCCAAAAAGGCCCAATTCAACTTTTATTTCATCAACTCTCCCGTCCTCTCGCTCAACTCGGACGATCTTTGCCCCGTTCTCTGTCGAAACTGCGCGTTGGGGTATAGCGATAACTCCCTCTTTCTTCTCGGCCAAAATATCTATATTTGCCGTGAGGCCCGACTTAATCCTCTCGTCTTCCCTCTGGAATTCAAAAGTTATTTTGTACGTTGAAACGCCTTCGATTACCGTTTCCGCGGGGTCAATTGCGATAACTTTAGCCTCAAAGACAACATCGTTCCCGTAAGCGTCGAGGGTCAGTTTGGCGAGATCGTTAACCTCAACTTGGAAACTCGCGTCCGAGATAACCGAAACTACCGGGGAAGAGGCGCTGACAATCTCCCCCACCTTGGCGTCCTGCTTTGTGACAACGCCTTTTATCGGCGATGTAATGACCGTCTTCGAGATTTGGGCTCGGGTATTATTCACGCTTGCCCGCGCCTTCTCAACGCTGGCTTCCTGCACCAAAATTTCCTGCTCCGTACTCCCGGCAAGATCTTTCGAAAGCTCGCTTTCGGCAATTTTTAAGCTTGATGCCGCCCCTGAAACATTATTAATCGCCGTATTCACATTTGTCCTGGCGGTTGAAACATCCGCCCGGTAACTATTGATCTGCGTCTGCGTTAAGGACGGGGATGGTTCTAGAGAATTTATAGCAATTGCGACGGTGTCGAGATAGCTCTTAATGAATTTTAAGCTATCCAGCGCCTCCGCGGAAAAGACATACATATTGGCCTCGGAATTCATCTTAAGCAGAGACGCGTTCCACGCGATGAATTTATTTTCCACCACCACGCGTCCGGACTCCAAATCGGCCTCAAGTTGCGAAAATGTACTGAAATTCACCTGCGGGCTGGTGCTTCGGGGATTGGAAAAAAATTGGTCCACTTTATTATGGATGGCGTCATCTGCTTTGGTATAAGAATCTTGGATATAGTCGGATAAGCTCTGTCGGGCTTCTTGGACCTTGGCTTCCGCGATTGCCAAGTCTTCGGGGCGAGCTCCTTCTTTAAGATCGGCCAGTTTTGCTTCTTCCGATTTCAGGCTGGCTTCAGCTTCCCTGAGTTCCGATAAAAGATCTGCGTTATATATTTCGACAAGTGTCTGGCCGGCGACTACCCTGTCGCCGACCTTGATCGGCGCTCTTGTAATCCTGCCTCCCCTGTCAAAACCCAAACTAACGCTTTCCGCCGGCTTCACTTTGCCGGTCACGCTGACTTCCTGGATCAACTCCCCTCTTTTAACGGTGATTGTTTCAAGTTCAGATTTGCCGGATGAGCCGAAATAAAACCATGCTCCCAAAATCAATACGAGAAGAGAGATTGTGTAATACAAATACGGCCTTACAAATAATTTTCTCAAATAATTCATGCAAAAATGTTACCACAAAAACCACCGCCCCGCAATAAAGCGGGGCAGTGGTTTTCCTAATTATCTACGCTTCTTTAAGTGGGTGTTGGCGTGGGAGTTGGGGTAGGCGTGGGAGTTGGCGTAGGTGTCGGAGTTGGGGTAGGCGTGGGAGTTGGGGTAGGAGTAGGTGTCGGAGTTGGGGTAGGCGTCGGTGTTGGGGTGGGAGTTGGGGTAGGCGTGGGAGTTGGCGTAGGCGTCGGAGTTGGGGTAGGTGTTGGTGTTATAACCGGAGGAGTGCTTGATCCGCTCCTGCATGGCGTAACGAGATTGATGTCCCTAATGTTGCCTAAGCCGCGATCACCGCCTTTTCGGTCATCTCCTTCTCTTTCAATTTTTCTGAGCCATCCCGGAGCAATAAGATGTCCAGGCGGGATACAGAATTTTTTCTCACGCCTGTCCCCATCGTTATCATCATCGTCGTCGTCATTTTCCTGCGAAATCGGATTTTGCGCAAGAAACTTCAGTAATCTATCAAGCGTTTTTGGTCCGACTAATCCGACCTGTTCAATGTTATTTTTCTTCTGGAAGCGCATGACGGCGCGTCTTGTCGCTGGTCCAAAGAGCCCGGTAATAAGCCCTTCCGGGTAGGTGTCGCTATCCGCGGCCAAAAGAATCTGCAACAGCCGGACGTCGTCTCCGGTCATCCCCTGCCTAAGCTGGCGGGCCAACCGTATAGTCGCGAGGGTTGTCGACGCGACTTGAGCCTGCGCGGCTCTTAGAGCCGCAATTTGAGCCTGGAGCGTCTTTATTTGTGCCTCAAGCTGGGTAATTAACGAGCTTACGCCGTTCGATGTAGAGGTTTGCGCCATGGCTGAAACAGGCACCAAAAGCGACTCTGCCCCAAGCATCACGGCAAGTAAAATCGATACAAATTTACTCATAATATTTATCTGATTAATCTAATAAGTTAATAAATCTAATTATACCTGACCTTATGCAGAATTAGACGGGATAACTGTGCACTTCTTACACTTAGAGTATTTGGGTTAGACTTGAGCTTAAAAACTCGTTGGTAAGAGTAGCCGTCAAAATTACCATTATTATCAATATCCCATTCGCAATTAAGACAGGGTGCTGTATGCGGATTTTTATGAAAATCTTAAGAAGCAACGCCGCCGCAACAACGCCGGCCAATGCAAAATACAAATAATTCGCAGCCGATCTAGGCTCCGATGCCAAGACGCCTGTAACGGGCGGTTTTTCGGCAACAGGCGCTAACGAGGGAGTCTCCTGGGCGTTCTCGTTTACAGCCTCAAGAAAACTTTCGTTTGGGTCGCCTGCCGGAATTTCCTGGGCCTGGGCTTTCGGAATAACCGAGAGCTTGGTTGGAGAAATGGGCGCTACAGCCCTCGCGGGCGTCCCGAAAAACTGGACGACAAATACAGTCTCTCTGCCCTCATAAATTCCGTGGGCAGTAGCAATCCCAATTTCGGTATATTTTGAATTCAATATATTCGCCCGATGTCCTGCAGAATTCATCCAGGCTTCGGCAACATCTTTCGAGTCAAAAAAATTCACCGCCAGATTTTCGCCCGCGGTCGAAAAAACATAACCGGCCTTGTCCAAAAAATACCACGGCGTATTCCCCTCCGGCGTTACGTGCGCGAAATATCCCTTCGCCGCCATATCATCCGCTTTCATTTGTGCGGCTCTTTCCAATTGAGCGCTTGCTTTCAAGGGAGCCAAGTCTTGCCCCTCGCGCCTTAAATTTGTCTCATTGACCAGGACTAGAGGCAGTATAGACGCGAGGAAATCCGAGGTTGGATATACATAGAAAGCGTTCAGTAGGAAAGCTATCTCCAAAAAAAGGATCCCCGCGAGAATAACCGAGGTGGTTCTTGGGCGCAGAAAATGCGGCTTATGGTCGTTTCCCTGATGGGGAATAAAATATTTCTTTAACGTTTTGGCCACTCTTTCCATTATATATGAGAATGCCCCTTATAGAGGGGCGTTCTCTGGAAAACTTTCTAAATTATGGAAGCTCGGGCATCGGGAGATCCAGGGTCGGGCACTGGGCATTATTTATCCAGCGCCTTGTCGTCTTATATACGTACCCCGTTGAAGTGTGCTCCGTCGGCAATCCAAAAGGAACCCACGGGGCGAGTATCTCCTGCCAGTATTTGGCCTGCATCGTGTGCACTGCCGCGTAAGTTACTGGGCCGTAGAACCCGGTTACGGGTATATTGGTGCCCTCGTGCCTGTTGATGAAAGTCTGAAGTTTCGCTACTTCCTCTGGATTATTTTTCGCACCCTGCTTAATGAATTCATTAAGGTAAATTCCACAGGCAGTCGTCTCGCCTAAGACCTGCCCGCCGGTCGAAGAGTTGGTCGTGCCGAATGATCCAAGGATTCCTCCGCCTCCTCCGCCACCACCGCCTCCTCCGCCACCGCCGGAAGAACTCTGAGTTGTAGTCGGCGTCGGGGTAGGTTCGGGAGTTGGAGTCGGGGTCGGTTCAGGAGTAGGAGTCGGCGTAGGTTCGGGAGTTGGTGTTGGGGTAGGTTCAGGAGTTGGTGTTGGGGTAGGAGTTGGGGTAGGAGTCAGAGTTAGAGCATTAAATGCAACGCAGTAATATGTTTCTCCGGCTTCCGGATAGTCCACCGAATCAAGGTTGTCGTAATTTTCGACATCCTTTGAGCAATACATTTCCGCGCTTTCGTCGTCCTCGTTTGTCTGGTTAGATTGGTCGAATGTAAACGGGATATAGCCCTCTTGCAAAACCTCCCTGACCCAGGCAAACGCGCCTATGGTTAAGGTATTGATCTGGGTTGTTGCCTCCCCGTTAAGATCCGTTGGGCCGCTATCAAATAAATTCCAGGGTGATCCAGCTTCTCCAACAAATGATCCGCCCGGATCAACGCTCGGAGGATTTTCCGGAGCCCATTGGAAACTCCATCCTGGCGCGGGATCACAATCTTCGTTCTCGAGAAGAAAATCCGAAGCTGTGCTCTCGGTAATGTCCGGTCCGCCTAATCCCCAATCAGGCAGATCGTTCTCGTTTTCGCAAATAATTTTGGTCGCAATTATGGTCGCTTCGGGAGTTGGTGTCGGAATTGGTGTAGGAGTAGGCGTGGGTGTCGGTGTTGGCGTGGGTGTTGGTTCAGGCGTAGGTGTGGGGGTTGGGGTTGGAGTCGGCGCCGGAACAACGCACTCATTATTATAGATTGCCTGTCCTTCCGCATCCCAATTGCGCCCGTCGGGATCCCAATCGCCCGGCGGAATTATGTCTTCGCCGTCTTGGTGGGATGAATTGTTGTGGTCGCCGCCCCCGTTCCCATCAATAGAGTTTTCATCAACTGGAATTTGCGTCCAGTTGTTAGCTCCGCTTGCATGGCAAATAATGACGCTATCATCATCATTATTCGTCGCTAAGGCGAACATTGGGGAACTAAATCCCGAGGCAAGAGCAATTATTAAAAATGCGGCTGATAAACTCGTGAGAGTATCGTTCTTTAACATATTTTATTTTAATTACTTGATAATTAGGCTAAAAACCATTAAAAACCTTGATATTCTTTGATGTGTGGGATTATAGCAACGCACCTAAAATTAGTCAATAGCCGCACAAATTTTGACCAAACCATAAATTTGGGCTATCTTTTGTGCAAATGTTGCTAAAAAGGAGGCTCTAAATGAAAGACAAAATTTATTTGAGCGATATGCCGATGCTGTTTTTCCAAAATCTCCCAAGCGGGTTTGTTGCGGCTTTCAAACAATTCTGGGATCTGCCGAAAATCGTTAAGGCCAACAACTTGACGACGCCAAATCACTTCATAATTCTTCCGCGCGGATTTATGCCGGATCTCGGGATTCCTTACTTGGCAAAAACAATTGAACTCGATGAAAGAATCCCACGTATGGTTCTCGGCAAAAAAACGTTCTACCGGTGCGATGCGACCGACGTCATGCGGGCCGACAAAGGAGACATTCTTCAGCATTTCTCCGAGCCCGGAAAGCACATCCGCTTATTTCGCGTCTTCAATGGAGGAAAAAAGTAATTGCTCTGGTTTGCGAGCAAACAAAAAAACGAGCCCTGTCTTCCCGATGGGCTCGTTTTTCATATTGGCTATTAAATTATCTGCTAAAAAGTCTGACCACCCAGCCGAAGAGGCTGAACTTGCTTTGGTGCGTTTTTATGAAACTTTCCGTCGTTGATGCGGTCGCTCTCAACTCTTGGATTTCGGCTTCTATCTCCGCTTTGACTATGGGATCCGTCGCGCGGCCTTGCGCCTTGGTTAAGCGTTCAATTTCGTTTTGCGTCGTCACAAGTTCGCTCCTAAGCGCTCCGAGGTTTTTATAATCGCTCCCAATCAAGAATACGCGAAACCCGTGACGACTCTCCACCTCATTCTTTTTCTTATTAACTCGCTCATTTGTCGACGCGTGTTCCTCAACTACCGTTAACACTTCTTCAGCAACGTCTTTGTCTTTGTTGCTCCCGCTTTTAAGCACGGCTTTAAGCGAGGGGCCGAGATTGCTCCCGCGCTCTTCGGTATCTTCACCGTGCGCAAGCGCGGGTACGGCTGAAAATGCCAAAGTTGCTATTGCGATTAAACTTAGAATTTTAATGCGATTCATAAAGGATTATACCATTACTAGTACTAGCGGGAAAAATACGAATAGAGCCCGCCATACATCGCTTGCGCTTCTTTTTGCACTCTCGTATTCGTTGCTCCGTTGTCCCGATATTTTAGAAAATCGCATGCCGCTTCCGTATTTGTAATGAAGTATGCCTCCGTCAAAACTCCAGGGAGGGATCCGTAAACCGTCATCCCGTAGCCGTCATTTTTTATTCCTTTGTCCCTAAGCTTGAGCGCAGAGGCAATCGCAGGATGTATGTACCCCGCGAAGATTTTGTCGTTTCGTTGGGTCACAAAACTTTGCGTATAATCCGCCGTTACGTTTAGGGAGCCGTTGTGGTGTATCGATATGAGCACGGATGATCCGGCGGCTTCTGCGGCCGCTACACGGTCCTTGCGGGAGTCAATCCGCGGGACTTCAAAATATGCGACATGATTCGCGTCCAAAATTTTCTCAAGTTCCGCGCGGACGTAAAAATTAACATCTGCCTCGATAACCGCGATGCCGCTGCAATTCCCAACAGCTCCCGTTTCTCCTCCCCCGTGCCCCGCGTCGAGTGCAATTAGCTTGCCGTCGAAAGGGCTGGCTGCGCTTGCTGGAAAAGTTGCCAATAATGCCAATCCCAAAATCGCAATATAATTTTTCATCTCTAAATTATAACATCTTTATATAAAGATGTTATTCGTCTTCCTCGCCATTTTCGCCCTCCGAATCATCGCAATCGTCCCCCGAGTTCCCGCGGGTCATAATCATACGCGTCCCGCCGCCTTCTATCCGGGTTACGCGCAATTTGCAATCGCAATCATCCTTGTCCTTGTCGCAATCGTCCTTGGGCGGAGGAGGATTTCTGCATGAAGATACCGTCTCGGCATTATTAACTTTCTCAACGCGGTCTTTCATATCTTCCAATTCCTGGTCCGTGACGGGATCCGGGTCAGGGAAGTCCGCAGTTAATAACGCGTCTGCTTCGGCGATAAGTTCGTTTATTGTGATATTTTCTCCCGGGACAAGGGCATTGCCGGCTCCAAAATGGGCAACGTTGAATTTGAGGGCCAAAAGCTCGCGCTCGAGCCTATCCGTCATATCCTCGTTGCCGTTTAGCATATCTTCCGCATCTTCTGGAGTTGAAACCGAAATTGCTCCAACCGTTTGCGGCAAAGTCCAATTCTCTTCATGATTTTTCCAGTATCCCCGAGAGCGTATCTCAAACTCGCTACAGCCGTTGATTTTCGCCGTTACATTTAGCACGTGCGCTTCAAACGCAAAAATAAGCGGGAGGGAAAGAAGGTAGAATATGAAACTGGCCAGCGCAACGCCGAATATCCTCCGGGATGTGATGCCGCTAAAAATACTCCCTCCTCCTTCAGGCTCTTTTTTCGAAACGTTTCTTCTTTTTATGTCTATTATGAGCATAAAAATTATTTTGAGGTGGATATTTTGCCGCCGTCCCCTCCGCCCAACCCAGCGGTCGGGCGGAGGGTTTCGAACCAACTCCGAAAACGGTTATATTGTGCCGATATCATCGTTGGCTATGGTACAGGTGATGGCCTCGCCTTCATCAAGCGTTGCTGTCCCACCGAGGACGGCAGGACACTCTGGGCTTCCTGTAATGCCTGTGAACGTATAACCAGCCAATGCGTCCTCATCTATTACATTTAGGAAATTAGCACTTACTACTATCGAAGTTCCGGACGGCACATGGGTCCCATTAACTCGCATGGTAAAGCTTGCCGGTGTCGCTGTTCCTGGCGTACCGGGACCGTTATTTACCACACTCTTAATGAGGGTAATATTCGGAGCAATATCGTTGTTAGTGATCGTACATGTTTTACTTTCTCCTGCGGCAATTGTTATATCTCCATCCGCATCACAATCGCCGCTGAAAACCGCTGAATAACCCGATGGTCCTGTCTCGCTTACATCGTAAGCACCAGGCGCAAGTCCGGTATTTGGCGTTCCGCTGGTCACTGGGTTTCCATTCAGAGTTAAAACGAAATCAGTAACTATGTTATTGCCACCATCGTCGTTAGTCAGAATCTTTGTTACTGTTATCGTCCCCGTTGTAATATCATCGTTGTTGGTTATAGTACAAGTCACATTGCCAGCGGCGGGCACAACAAGATCATCACAATTGGCACTCGCATTCGCACTGTTGCTATAGGTTGTAACATATCCAGGTTCGGCATCTTCCAGTACATCATATGTGCCTGGAGCAACAGATATTACGTTGGTGCCGTCGGCTTCAAACGGCGTAGACGCACCGCCGTCAACCGCGAAGCTGAAATCTGCCGCTGTTAAATCAGGGCCACCTTCACTATCATTCGTAACAACTTTCGTAATAGTAAGAGTTCCATTCTCTAATTCATTGTCATTGTTTGTAATCGAGCAGGTGGTGGTGGCGTTGGCAACGACAGTCACATTACCCCCGGCATCGCAAGCGCCGCCAAAGGTTGTCGTGTAACCAGAGACTGCGGGTTCTGCAACAACGTGCGCTCCATCAGGTAAGGTCTGGCTGTTTGATCCGTCGGCTTCGAAAGGAATCGCAGAGCCGCTATCAATGGTGTAAGTAAATGAAGTTGTGGCCGTAGTTCCAACATCATCATTTATAACAAGTTTTGTAACAGTCAAAACACCAGTCTCCGGTCCATCCGGCGTCTCGCTTACTTCAGTCACTTCCACCCATAGGTCGCAGCCGAAAACTTTATGCTCGTCGGCTATATCGGCGACAAAATCATCGGCATTCGCGTCTGGGTTTATCCTGCGCACGAAATCCGCCCAATCCTGCGCGCAATTTCCGCCGAAGCAGGGAACTGCCAGGTCAATTATCCAATCGTCCGATATATCCTGTTCGGACTTGGCTAGGCGCCCGAGCGTGTCGGTCCAGACAATTGTCGAGGACGCGATCGTCCATGGCTGGTGGAATG
>Ga0209341_10002870_pt1 | contig 16250 bp, 9 predicted proteins | sample RifCSP13_2_FD_184020 | JGI IMG/M metagenome (GOLD analysis project Ga0209341, IMG submission 184020) | Soil microbial communities from Rifle, Colorado - Rifle CSP2_sed 13_2 (SPAdes) (version 2) | ecosystem: Environmental > Terrestrial > Deep subsurface > Rock core/Sediment | place: Rifle...
GGTGGGCGTCGTGTACTCGCAGCAGACGGCGTGGTCCTGCCCCGCCGACCGCCTCCGCGACCGGGTCGAGGATCCGGGCCTGGGGTGGTACCAGGCGCTCGTCGAGGCGCGCATCCCGTTCGAGATGGTCCACGACCGCCTGCTCGACGCCACGCACCTGGCGCCGTTCAAGACCCTCGTGCTGCCCAACATCGCGGCCCTCTCGGACCGCCAGTGCGCGGAGCTCGCCGCCTTCGTGAAGCGCGGGGGAAGCCTCGTGGCCACGCACGAGACGTCGCTCTTCGACGAGTCGGGTGCGCAGCGAAGCGACTTCGGCCTCGCCGAGCTCTTCGGCGTCTCGTTCGCGGGTCGCCGGGACGGACCCGTGCGGAACTCGTACCTGCGCCTCGAGCACGAAAAGGCGCCGGGACACCCGCTGCTGGTCGGGCTCGAGGACGCGCCTCGGATCATCCACGGCGCCTGGCAGCTCGACGTGAAGGCCACGCGGCCGTTCCCGAATCCGCCGGTCACGCTGATCCCCGCGTATCCCGACCTGCCGATGGAGAAGGTCTACGTGCGCCAGCCCCGGACGGACGTTCCCCAGGCCTTCCTGAGCGAGGCGGGCGCGGGGCGCGTGGTCTACTTCCCGTGGGACATCGACCGCACCTTCTGGGAGGTGCTGGCGCTCGACCACTTCAAGCTGCTGCGCAACGCGGTCCACTGGGCCACCAACGAGGATCCCCCGGTGAGCGTCGCGGGCCCCGGGGTGCTCGACGTGACCGTGTGGCGGCAACAGCAGTCGCTGACCGTTCACCTCGTGAACCTGACGAACCCGATGCTGATGAAGGGACCCGTTCGCGAGCTGCTCCCGGTCGGCGAGCAACGCGTGCGCGTGCGGCTGCCGGAGGGCACGGCCGCGAAGGCCGTGCGACTGCTGGTCGCCGGGGCAACACCGGCGTTCCGCGAGTCGCCGGGCTGCCTCGAGGTCACGGTGCCGTCGATCCGCGCCCACGAGGTGATCGCGGTCGACCTCTAGGCGCTAGTTGGCCTTCGTCGTCTTCAGCATCGCCTTGGCCTTGCCCCGAACGTAGCCGTAGGTGTTGGAGAGGCCGTTGAAGTCGGCGGCCTGGCCCCCCAGCTGCTTGGCCGCCACCACGTCACCCTTTCCCTGGAGTGCCACGGCGGTCAGGTAGAGGACGCGCGGGTCCTGCTGGTTGGCCTGGCCGAGCTCGTCCGCGGCGGCCGCGTAGCCCTTCTCCGCGAGGGCGATACGGCCTTGCAGCTCGTGGCTCTGCCGGACTTCGAACGGGATGCTCTTGGCCGCGACTGCCTTCGAGTATTCGGAGGCCTTCGCCTTGGCGGACGCGACGTCGTTCCGGGCCAGGGCCACACGCGCCTCGTCGAAGTTCGCCTGACGGTGCGCCGCTAAGGTGACCTGCGCCGCCACGTCGGCATTGTCGATGGTCGCGAGGCGATCGCGGTATTTCGAAGCCGCCTCGTCCACGCGACCGGCCTCGAGCAGGATGTTGCCCATCTGGGCGAGCGTGCCGGACAGCGCAACCAGGTCCTTTCCCGCCTGATTGATCGCGGCGTTCTTCTGGAGCTCTGCCACTGCCTGGTCGGTCTGGCCTTCGTGCACGTAGGACATCGCCGTCCAGAAATGCGCCGTCAGCTTCTCGCCGTCGTGGCGCGCGATCGCGAGGAGCTTCGCGTAGGTCTTGCGCGCCTCCGCAGGCTGGCCCATGAAGACGCGATCGTTTCCGATCCCGACGTAGGACGCCACGAAGTTCGGGTCCACCGCGAGCGCCTTCTCGTAGCTCTTGATCGACTCCTCGAAGCGGCCCATCTTCATGAGCAGCTCGGCATAGGAGTCGTAGGGGTTGGGGTCGTTCGGGATGAGCTCGATGTACTTCTTGAACGCCCGCTCCGCCTCGTCGTACTGGCCCAGGAAGCGGTATGCGTAGCCCATCTGGTTGTAGGGCTGCGAAAACGCCGGGTTGATCTCGGTCGCCTTGCGGTACTCCGCGACCGCCGCCGCGTAGTCCTGGCGCCCGAAGTGGAAGGCGCCCATCTGGTTGTGGGCGCGCTCGTCGTTCGGGCAGGCCGCGGCCAGCTTCGTGAGGCAGTCCTTCTGGCGCGCGGGCTCACCCTTGGCGCCGGCGTCGAGGGCGCAGATGACGAGCTTCTCCGGCTCGGACGCCTTGTCGGCGAGCGCCACCGCACGAGCCACTGCGGCGAAGAACTCCTTGGCCGTCCCCGACGAGTTCGCGAGGCCGACCTGGGCCAGCGCGAAGCTCGGGTCCTTCGCCGCCGCCTGCTGGAAGAACACGCGGGCGTCGGTGGCGCGCAGCTTCTCCGAAAGGTCGCGCCCCTTCAGGTACAGCTGGCGCGCCTCCTCCGACTGCGTCGTGATCGGGATCTTGTCGGCGGCCGTCGCCGCGTTAGCTCCGGCGAGAACGACCAGCGTGCACGCCGTGACGAGCCGGGCGGCGCCAGGGGTCTTCATGGGTCTCCTCCTCAAATTGTGCCTTCAAGGCTACTGCCGATCGGCGATGAGCGAGGCTGAGAGTCGCATGAGCTATTCATGAACGAGCCTGCTCATGCCTGGCGTTCGCGACGAGGAACCAAGTCGCTCACGGGGTGCGGGTCACGACGGGGATGGACACGTGTGACGGGTACCTGCCAGACCGATAGATCCGATGCGTGGCCGCGGCGAAGTCCGCCTCCTTCGCCATGAAGATGTTCGGGACGAACGTCTGGGGGTTGCGGTCGATCAGCGGGAACCACGTGCTCTGCAGCTGTACCATCAGCCGGTGTCCTCGCCGGAACGCGTAGTTCTGCGTGTGCAGGCTGAAGGAGTAGTCGAGCACGGCCCCCGGGGCGATCGCCTCGGGCTTCTCGAAGCTCTTGCGATACCGCCCGCGGAAGACCTCGTTCGAGACCATGAGCTCGTAGCCCGCGAGGTCCCAGTTCTCCGGGTTGTGCTCGGGGTAGACGTCGATCAGCTTGACGATCCAGTCGGCGTCGCTCCCCGTCGTCGCCGCGAAGAGATGGGCGGTGACCTCGCCGGCGATGGCGAGGTCGGCCTCGAGGGGTGCCGTCTCGAAGCTCAGCACGTCCGCGCGATGGCGGACGAAGCGCTGGTCTTCCACGAGCCAGCTGCGCCATTGCGACCCGCCGGGGAAATAGGTGGCCTGGATGGGGTGGCGCCGATACGGCACGGGATGGGCAGGGTCGGAGACATAGCTGTCGAACGCGGCGTCGCTTGCCGCGGCGGGAGCCACCGTCGCGAGCGTGCCGTCGGGCCCGAGGTAGAGACGGCGCTCCTCGGTGCTCTCGGTCGGCGGCCACGCATCCCAGCGTCGCCAGCGGTTGGTTCCCGCCTCGAAGGTGAGCGCTTCCGGCAGGGCGAGACCGCCCTTGTCCTTCAGGTAGTGAGCGAACCACACTGCCTCGACGTCGTCGCGGAAGAACTTGCCGGTGGCGCCGTCGAAGCCGATCGGCCCCAGTCGGTCGCCCGGCCCCTGCCGCCAGCCTCCGTGATTCCACGGCCCGACCACCAGCCGGTTCATGCCCTGAGAATCGTGCTTCTCCAGCGCCTGGTAGATCGCGAGGGGACCGTAGAAGTCCTCCTGGTCCCACCAGCCGGCGACGCTCAGTGTCGGCACCCTGACGCTCTGGATGTGTGGGACGAGCGTCTGGCGCTTCCAGAACTCGTCGTAGTCCGGGTGGGCGACGTAGTCGTTCCAGGTCGGGATCTTCCCGTGGAAGAGCCGCGCGTTCACGTTGGCGAGCGAGCCGAGCGCCAGGTACCAGCCGAAGGTGTCGTAGCGGTCGAAGGCGAAGTCCTTGTTCTCGTTTCCGCTCTCCAGCGAATAGGCATACTCAAAGCCGTAGCTGAGGCGGAAGGCCCCGTTGTGGTGGAAGTCGTCGCCAAGCCACATGTCCGCGGGTGAGGCCTGGGGCGAGATCGCCTTGAGCGCGGGATGCGGCTCCAGCGCGCCCATGATCGTCGTCCAGCCCAGGTAGGAGACGCCGAGCATGCCGACGCGACCGTTGTGGCCGGGGACGCTGGCGAGCAGCCAGTCGATCGTGTCGTAGGTGTCGGTTCCCTCGTCGAGTGCCTTCGTGTCGCCCGGCCCCCGGGCCGGCCGCTGCATGACGAACGTGCCCTCCGAGCCGAACTTCCCGCGGATGTCCTGGAACACGAAGATGTAGCCTTCGTCGGCGAGCGTCTTCAGCGACAGGCCCGGGCGGTCCTTGACGTCGGCAATCCCGTAGGGTGTCCGGAGCATCAGGAAGGGCAGCGCCTGTTTGTGGCCCCTGGGGGCCACGATCTTGGTGTGGAGGCGCACCCCGTCGCGCATCGGAACCATGGTTTCCGTGACCGTCCAGTCCTCGGGCCGCGGGTTCGCCTCGTCGAGCCGCGCGGCCACGGGTCGCAGCGCGAGGAGCGCAACGAGCCCGATCGTTGCGCCGCGGACGCCCTGGCGAATCTTCATGGTCCTGGTCCTCCTTCTCGAGTCTCGCGCCCGCGCCGTGGGCGGCGCGTCAGCAGATCACCTTCCGCGGGCAATGGCAACGTCGCGCGGGCGTAAGCCGCGCACCGAGACCGTGACGTTCGCCGTCTGCGGGACGAGCGCACGCAGGCGGGCCGCGCCCAGCGCTTCGGATCCCGCGAGCGCCAAAGGCACCCGCAGCTGCAGCACGACGTCCGGCGGCGCCTCGGCCATCGCGGCGCGCACGGTGAACGTGCGCTCGACCGATCCCGCGTAGACGACCGGGGCGGCGAGCGGCCGGCCGCGCAGGTCCGAGCGCAGGACCTGGTGGCGGTGGATGTGGCCGGACAGCACCAGCGCCACGTCGTCCGGCAGCTCGTCCGTGCGCACCACGTCCTCGCCCTCGCAGAAGGTGAAGCCGGGTGGCGGACCGCAGACGGCGCCCTCGATGCACTGATGGACGCACAGCACCCGCACGTCCGCCTCGAGCCTTCGGTAGCCTGGGGCCGCGAGCAGGGCCGGGAACGCCTGGCGAACGCCGCGCGCAGCCCGTGCCGCTCGACGGTGAGCGTCGCCGGTCCACGGAGCACGTAGAGCCGCGGGTGCGTGGCGAGCAGCGGCCACGGAAGCGCAGACCGCTCGTGGTTGCCCGGGAGGAGCAGAACGTCGACCCCGGCGTCGGCCAGCCGCAGCAAGGGCTGCAGCGCGCGCGCGACGAGCCACGACGGCACGCGGCTGCGGTACAAGAGGTCGCCGCCGTGGACAACCACGTCTGCCTCGCCCCGCAGCGCGGGCTCGAGCGCCCGCTCGAAGCACGCGAAGAAGTCGGGGCCGCGGCGGCGGCGATCGACCTGCGGCCGCGCCGGCAGGTCGAAGCCGAGGTGGGTGTCCGAGACGAACAGCACCCGCAGCCGGGCGCCGCCCGGTTTCTGTGTCACAGCCACCGCAACGTCCTCCGCAGCCGCGGCTGCGAGACGCGGGCGTGTAGCCCGAAACGCAGCTCGACGCTCGGCGCGCCCGCCGCGAGCGTCCGCAGCTCGGTCGTCAACACGCGCAGGCGGTCGAAGCGGGCGAGGTCGAAGGCCGCGCGCCTTTCGGCGGCGGGGCGCGCGTGGCCGGGTGGTACTGGCAGCGGAGCGCCGGGCGCGAGCTCCGCGAAGCGCCGCTTCGAGCGCGGTCTCGGTGACCGACCAGGACACGTCGCGCACCTGCGTCAGCATCTCGAGCGCGCGCTCGCCCTGGCCCGCGTGGGCGTGGAAGTGTCCGCTCACGCGCTGGCGCAGCGAGGCGGCCTTGCCGACGTACACTACGGCCCCGCCCGCGCGCAGCAGTCGGTACACGCCCGGGCGGTCGGGCAGCTCACGGCGCCTCGCGCGCTCGAGCGGGAACGCTCGCGGCGCGCGGCGCACGGCGCACCGGTCGCGCCAGCCAGTCGGCGCGCGCGGCGCGCGACGCAACCCCCTCGCGTTCCTCGAGCAGCGCGACGAGCCGCTGCCACACGAACGCCGTCGCCACGACGTGGTCCGCGGCGCGCCGCTGGGGCGGCACACCCGCCCCGAAGTAGCCGGCCAGCGCGCGCAGCGTGCGGCGCGGCAACTGCGGGAGCAGCCGGCAGGCGATCGCGTGCGTGCAGACGATGTCGAAGGGGAAGGCCCCCTGCCCGTGGCGCGCGTGGAGCGCCCGCAGGTACGGCTCCTCGAAGCGCGCGAAGTGGATGACGGCGGGGACCGGCGCGCCGCACGCAGCCAGCCCCATGAGCGCCTGCCGCAGCCGGTCGAAGGCCTCGCCGGAGTCGATGCCGCGCGACCAGTCCGCGTGGCCCAGCCCCGTGACCCGCGCCACGGCGCGCGGCAGTGTTGCCCCGGGCGGCGGGGCGACGACGTGGGCCGCGAACCAAGCCCACGCCAGCTCCAGCAGCGCCCCGCGCGCCGGGTCGCTGGAGGTGGCCTGGACGTCGAGCAGCAGCACGGGGAGCTCCGCGAGCCTCACCGGACGTCCCCCGCGCCGCGCACCCGGGGAGTATCCCGGGAGACCCTACCCGGAAAGGTCCGATCGCGGCTCGCCCTGGAAGTCGATTCGGTCCGCGCCCCGCGTCATCGCTGCGCTCTCAGCCATGCTGTCGGCAGTTGAACAGTCGGGATCATTGACCCTCTCTTCTTCTGCTGCACGCTTGTCGATCCGAGGGCGCTTCAGCGGAGTACGGCGCCGCGGTTGGCCACCAAATCCTGCGCGAAGAGTGGGGACGGCAATGCAAACTGAGGCCGGACGCGAACGTCGAAGACACAACCTCGCCGGGCGGGTTACGAGGGCCAGCTTCCCGGTGCGCCATTCGGTGGGCGAGTTCATCGCGGGGTTCCCGTGCAATGTGATCGGACACCACTGGGTCGAGATCCCACGGCCGCTGTGGCGAAGCAGGGTGGACCACCGCCGAAGAATGCACTTCAAGTGCTCGCGCTGCCTCCTGAACGGACAGTTCACCAACTGAGACGAGGGAGGGCACAGCCTCTTGTCCCCCCCGGGCGAATACGGCCGCTTGCCGGGCGGGCCGGTCCCTGAGATTCTCGGCGGATGGCCGGTCGCTTCATCGAAGTTGTCGGTGCGCGCCAGAACAACCTGAAGGGCATCAGCGTCCGGATCCCGATCGGGGCGGTCACTGCGGTGACCGGGGTCGCCGGGGCCGGCAAGTCCTCGCTCGCGCTCGACGTGCTCTACGCGGAAGGGCATAGGCGCTACGCCGAGACCTTCTCGCCCTACGCACGCCAGTTCCTGGAGCGGCTCGACCGGCCGCGCGCCGAGCGCATCGAGGGCGTGCTGCCCGCAGTGGCCGTCGATCGCACGGCCCCCGTGCGGACCTCGCGCTCCACCGTTTCCACGATGACGTCCGTCGCCGACTACCTGCGCGCGCTCTACGCGCGGGCGGGCGTGCTGCACTGCCGGCAGTGCGGCGAGCCGGTCCGGCGCGACACGCCGTCCTCCATCTTCGACGCGCTCGTCGCGAGTGCTTCGGGCCAGGCGGCCCTCGTCACGTTCCCGCACCGGGTGGGCCGCAAGGTCGCCGCCGCGGTCGTACGCGAGGCCTTCGAGAAGGCTGGCTTCAGGCGCGTGCTCGAGCGGGGCGTCGCGATGCCGATCGAGGACGCGCGGCTCCACGCCGAGGACGGCGCCCTCACGGTCGTGCTCGACCGCCTGCGGATCGAGAGCCGCGAGCGTCAGCGCATCGTGGACTCGCTCGAGGCCGCGCTGCGCCACGGCGAGGGCCAGCTCGCGGTGCACGTCGAGGGCGAAGCGCAGCCGCGCCGCTTCAGCGCCGCGCTCCACTGTGCGAGCTGCGACATCGCCTACGCCGACCCTTCGCCCGCGCTCTTCTCGTTCAACCACCCCGTGGGCGCCTGCGAGACCTGCAAGGGCTTCGGGCGCACGATGGCGATCGACCCGGAGCTCGTGGTCCCCGACCCGCGCCGGACGCTCGCGGGCGGCGCGATCAAACCGTTCCAGACGAACTTCGGGAGCGAGTGCCAGGACGACCTAGAGCGCTTCCTGAAGCGCGCCGGCCTGCCGGAGAACGTGCCCTACGCCGATCTCCCGGAGAACGTGAAGCGCTTCGTCTGGGAGGGAGAGCCGGGCGGCCGGGAAGGCTGGCGGCGCAAGTGGTACGGCGTCACCGGCTTTTTCGAGTGGCTGGAGTCCCGCACCTACCGCATGCACGTGCGCGTGTTCCTCTCGCGCTACCGCAGCTACCGCCAGTGCCACGACTGCGGCGGCGCACGCCTGCGCGCCGAGGCGCGCCTATTTCGGATCGACGGTCGCACGCTGCCCGAGGTCGAGGCGCTGCCAGTGGCCGAGGCTGAGCGCGCCTTCCGTGAGTGGGACGGCCGCGCGCAGGGCGGCTCGCTCGACGCGGCGACAGAGCAGCTGCTCCACGAGATCCGCGGCCGGCTGCGATTCCTGGTGGACGTCGGGCTCGGCTACCTGACGCTCGGCCGGCAGTCGCGCACGCTCTCGGGCGGCGAGGCGCAGCGCGTGACGCTGGCGACGGCGCTCGGCGGCTCGCTCACGAGCACGCTCTACGTGCTCGACGAGCCGTCCGTGGGCCTGCACGCGCGCGATGCCTCGCGTCTCACCGGAGTGCTGCGGCGGCTCGCGGACGCGGGCAACGCGGTCGTCGTGGTCGAGCACGAGCGCGCTCTCATCGAATCGGCCGATCACGTGATCGATCTCGGCCCCGGCCCCGGGCGCGAGGGAGGCGAGCTCGTCTACGCGGGAGCGGTCGCGGGACTGCTCGCGGAACCGCGCTCGGTCACTGGCGCATATCTCGCCGGGCGGCTGAAGGCCGCACACCGCACGAACCGCCGAAAGCCCGATCCGAAGCGCTCGCTGCGGGTCCGAGGCGCGAGGGAGAACAACCTCAAGGACCTCACGCTGGACCTCCCGCTCGGGTTGCTCGTATGCGTGACCGGGGTCTCGGGGTCGGGCAAATCCTCGCTGGTGGACCAGGTCGTCTACCGGAACCTGCGCCGCCATTTCGGCATCGGTGAGTCCGAGCCCGGTGCGTGCGAGTCGCTCGACGGAGCCGCGGCGCTCACCGGCGTCACGCTGGTCGACCAGGCGCCGCTCGGCGCGTCCTCGCGCGTCAACGCCGCGACCTACATGGGTGTGCTCGAGCCACTGCGCAAGGCCTTCGCCCGCACGCCCGAGGCTCGCGAGCGCGGTTTCAAGCCGACGGCCTTCTCGTTCAACTCCGCGGCGGGCGCCTGCCGCGTCTGCGAGGGCGCGGGCTACGAGAAGGTCGAGCTGCAGTTCCTGCCGGATGCGTTCGTGAGGTGCGGGGCCTGCGACGGCCGGCGCTTCCGGCCCGAGGTGCTGGAGGTGCGCGTCCACGGCCTCTCGATCGCCGACGCTATCGACCTGCCTGCGGCCGACGTGGTGCGGTTCTTCGGCGACACGAGCGGCCTCAAAGAGGCGCTCCAGCCAATGCTCGACCTCGGTCTCGGCTACCTCTCGCTGTCGCAGCCGGCCCCGACGCTGTCGGGCGGCGAAGCGCAGCGGCTGAAGCTCGCGCGGGCGCTGGCGGAGGCGAAGAGCACGCCCGGACGGCTCTACCTGCTGGACGAGCCCACGACCGGCCTTCACGCCCAGGACGTCGCGGTGCTCATGAGCGCACTCCACCGGCTGGTCGACGCGGGACACTCGGTCGTGGTCGTCGAGCACGACATGGAGCTGGCGAAGTCCGCCGACTGGATCCTCGACCTCGGACCGGAGGCGGGAGACGACGGCGGCCGGCTCGTCGGCGAGGGGACGCCCGAGACGGTGGCGGCCCTCGACACGCCGACGGGGCGCGCGCTGAGCGAGGCCCTCGGCCGCCGCCCGAGCCCGCGAAAGGCGGTCGTCGCGCCGCTGGCGAAGGCGCCCGCAGCGGCTGCGGGTGCCATCCGCATCAAGGGCGCGCGCGAGCACAACCTGCAGCGCGTGGATGTCGACATCCCGCGCGACAAGCTCGTCGCGGTCACCGGCGTCTCGGGCTCGGGCAAGTCGACGCTCGCGTTCGACGTGCTGTTCGCCGAGGGCCAGCGGCGTTTCCTCGATTGCCTGTCGACCTACGTGCGCCAATTCATCCGGCCGCTGGCGCGGCCCGAGGTGGACCGCATCGAAGGCGTGCCGCCCACCGTCGCGCTCGAACAGAAGCTCTCGCGCGGCACGCCGCTCTCGACGGTCGGCACGGCGAGCGAGGTCTATCACCACCTGCGCCTGCTGTGGTCGCGGCTCGGCACGGTGCACTGCCCGAAATGCGGCCTGCCGGGGCAGGTGGTGGACATGGCCGCGCTCGCCGCGCGCGTGGCCTCGGACTTCCCCAAGGGCGAGCTCGCGCTTTTCGCTCCGCTCGTGCGACGTCGCAAGGGCTTCCACAAGGACGCCATCCTCGCGGTCGCGAAGAAAGGCGTCTCGGAGGTGCGCATCGACGGCGCACTGCACCCGGCCGCGACGCCGCCGCGCGTCGACCGCTTCCAGATCCATGACGTCGAGGCGTTGGTCGCTCGTGTCAGCGAGAGGACACGACCCGCGGGCCTCGAGGAAGCGATCGCGCGGGCCCTCGACCTCGGCGCGGGGACCTTGCTGGCGCTAGGCAAGGGCGGCGAGCGCTTCTACTCGACCCGGCGGGCCTGTCCGAGCTGTGGCACCGGGCTACCGGCTCCCGACCCGCGGCTCTTCTCGTGGAGCCAGAAGTACGGCGCGTGCCCCGAATGCAACGGCTTCGGGGCGCCGAGGGTCGAGGAGGATGGCGAGCTGCGGCGCGCCGAGGGGGTCGCGTGTCCCGCGTGCGCCGGAACGCGGCTGCGGCCCGAGGCGCGGGCCGTGCGTATCGCGGGTCGTCACATCGGCGAGGTGGCGGCGCTCACGGTTCGCGAGGCCCGCGCGTGGCTCTCGGCGCTCGAGGGTCAGCTGCCGGACGAGGTGCGCGAGCGCGTGTGGCCGGAGCTCGTGCTGCGGCTCGACCTGCTCGACCGCCTCGGGCTCTCCTACCTGACGCTCGAGCGCGGGGCCGACACGCTCTCGACGGGAGAGGCGCAGCGGATCCGGATCGGGGCGGCGCTCGCCTCCAACCTGCGCGGCGTGTGCTACGTGCTCGACGAGCCGACCGTCGGGCTCCACCCGCGCGACGACGAGGCACTCACCCAGGCGCTGCTGGGGCTGCGCGATCGCGGCAACACCGTCGTGGTCGTCGAGCACGAGGAGAGCGTGATCCGGGCGGCGGACCACCTGATCGACCTCGGGCCCGGCGCCGGGCCGCACGGGGGCCGGCTCGTGGCCCAGGGCACGCCGCGCGAGGTGTCGCGGGTGAAGGAGTCGGTCACCGGTCGCTTCTTGCGCGGCGCGGGCGAGCAGCCGCCCTGGCCGCGGCGCAGCCTGAAGGACGCCGATCGGCTCACGGTGACGGGCGCGCGGCTCCACAACCTGCGCGACCTGACGGTCGAGGTCCCGCTCGGGCGCTTCACCGTCGTCACCGGGGTCTCGGGCTCGGGCAAGTCGACGCTGGTGCGCGACGTGCTGTACCGCGCCGCGAAGGCGCGCCTGGCCGGCAAGCGACTGCCGCCGGTGCTGCGGGACCTCGCGGGGCTGCGCGGCGTCTCGCGCGCGCTCGAGGTGGACGAGTCGCCGATCGGCCGCACGCCCCGCTCCGTGCCCGCGACCTACGTCGGGATCATGGACGCGATCCGGACGCTCTTCGCCGCGGTGCCCGACGCGCGCGCGCTCGGCTACGGCAAGAGCCGTTTCTCGTTCAACGTGAAGGGCGGCCGCTGCGAGCGCTGCGAGGGCCAGGGCCGGCTGCGCGTGACGATGGCGCTCCTGCCCGACACCTACGTCCCGTGCGAGTCGTGCCGCGAGCGGCGCTACAACGCCGACACGCTGGCCGTCGCCTTCAAGGGCCAGTCCGTCGCCGACGTCTTGGAGATGACGATCGACGAGGCGCGCCAGCTGTTCTCTGCCGTGGGCGCCGTGCGACGGCCGCTGGACTTCCTGTCCGAGATCGGCCTCGGCTACCTGCAGCTCGGCCAGCCGTCACCGACCCTCTCCGGCGGCGAGGCGCAGCGCATCAAGCTCGCCTCGGAGCTGACCTCGCCCGGCTTCGGCCCGTCGCTCTTCGTCCTCGACGAGCCGACGACGGGCCTGCACATGGCCGACGTGGCCCGGCTCACGACCTCGCTGCAGCGTCTCGTCGACCGCGGCGACAGCGTGATCGTGATCGAGCACAACCTGGACCTGATCGCGGCCGCCGACTGCGTGATCGACCTCGGGCCGGAGGGCGGCGACGCCGGCGGCCGCGTCGTGGCGTGGGGCACGCCGGAGCAGGTGGCCCGCTCGAAGACCTCGCGCACGGCACCGTACCTGCGCGAGCACCTGAGCAAGGCGAAGGGGCCTACGTCTTTCGTTTCTCCGTGAACGTCTGAGGGGCGGCAGAGCCGCCGGTGCCGTCCATCCGCACTTCGCCTTCGAAGAAGGCCCCGTCTGCGATCGCCACCACGCGCGCCTGGATGTTGGCCTCGACACGTGCCGTGGCTCCGATCTCCACTTTGTCGGCCACGAGCGCCGGGCCGCGCACCTCTCCCTCGACGACCACGCTCTTGGCCTCGAGTCGACCCGTGACCCGTCCGCCCTGGCGCACGCGGCAGTGCGCGCTCACGCGGATGTCGCCCTCGAGCGTGCCGGCCACGTCCACCGGTCCGTCAGACTGGAGATCACCCTTGATCCGGGCGCCGGGGCCGACGAACGTGCTGTTCGGGTCGACCGGGTCGGTGAAGCGCCGCGCCGGCGCCGGTGGCTGAGCCGAAACGTCAGGCTTTCCGAGCATGAGGGACCCCGCGGCGGGATCGTAGCACGCGGCGCCGTGTCAGGCGCGCTGGCGCTCGAAGATCGCGCGCACTGCCTGCAGCGTGTCCGCTTCCGCGGCCGGCTTCTCCGGCCGGTAGCGCCGCACGCGCGCGAAGCGCAGCGCGAGACCCGCAGGGTAGCGCGGTGACTCCTGCACGTCCGAGAACGCGATCTCGACCACCAGCTCCGGCCGCACGTGCACGACCCAGCCGTCGCTCGAGACCTGGAGCGCCGTGAGCGCCTGCGTCTGCCATTCGAGCATCTCGTCGGTGAGGCCCTTGAAGGTCTTGCCGAGCATCACGAACTGACCGCTTTCCACGTCGCGCGCTCCCAGGTGCAGGTTCGAAAGCCACGGCTGGCGGCGGCCGCTGCCCCGCTCGACGGCGAGAACGACGAGGTCGAGCGTGTGGTGCGGCTTGAGCTTCAGCCAGTGGAAGCCGCGCTGGCCGGCGGCGTACGGGGCCGTCAGGGACTTCGCCATCAGACCCTCGTGGCCGGCAGCCACGGCCTGGTCGAAGAAGCGCTCGGCCTCCTCGGCGTCCCGCGCCACGAGACGCGGCAGCAGCGAGTCGGGCGCGACGATCCGCTGCAGGCGCTCGACCCGCTCGGCGTACGGCCGCGCGACGAGCGAGCCGTCGCCCTCGAGGTACAGGCAGTCGAAGAAGAAAGACGAGAGCGGGACCTCGCGGCGCACGGCCTCGACATCGAGCTTGCGGCCGAGGCGCCGCATCGTCTCCTGGAACGGGCGCGGCCGCCCGTCCGCTCGGAGCGCGAGCGCCTCGCCCTCCACCACGGCCTCGCGCACCGGCAGGGTGCGCGCCCACTCCACCACCTCGGGCACGCGCGCCGTGACGTCCTGCAGGTGGCGCGTGAAGACGCGCACCTCGTCGCCCGCGCGGTGCACTTGCAGTCGAGCGCCGTCCAGCTTGTACTCGAACGCCGCCTCGCCGAGGCGCTCGAGCGCCTCCTCGGCGTCGCCCGCCGGGTTCGCGAGCATCGGCGCGACCGGCGACAGCAGCCGGAGCGAGAAGCGGCCCAGGCCCGAAGCACCCTCCTCGATCGCCGCCTGGGCCAGCTCGCCGATGCTGCCCGCGAACATCGCGGCCTGCCGCACGTCGGTGGTCGGCAGGTCGGCCGCCCTCGCGATCGCCTCCAGCACCAGACCCTCGAGCGCGCCCTGGCGCACCTCGCCCATCAGCAGCTCGAACAGGAAGCGTCGTCCCGCGTCATCCGTGCGCTCGAGCAGCGCGCGCAGCCCACGGGTCCGCCGCTCGGTCGAGCCCGCGCCCTTCTCGTGAGCGAGCCCGGCCAGCGCCTCGTCGAGGCCCACGAGCGTCAACGGCTGCCCCACCGGAGGCCCGGCCGGCATGGCGGCCTGCAGGCTCCTCCAGCCGATCCCGATCCGGCCCTGTGTGAGCGAGCCCGTCAGGTAGAGCGCGAGGATCTCGATCTCGCGCTCCCGGGCCTGGCGGAGCAGGTCGGCGATGAGCGTGACCTTCTCGGTCTTCTTCGTCGTCGCGCGCAGCCGCGCGACGAGCGTCACCAGATCAGCGAGGTCCACGACGCCTTACCGCGAGCCTCAGGGCACGTTCTCGATCATGCTGATGTCCGCCTCGATGGACTCGAACGCCTCGAGAGCGATGCGCCGCCCGTCGTACGACCACGTGGGCTCACCCAGGACGCCGGCCAGCGGGACCCGCTGCCGCGTTTGCGGGTCGACGATCTCCGCCGACGTGGCGGACACGCGAACGATCAGGCGGCCATCGGGCCCGACGTCACCCCACGAGGATGACCAGGGCGTGACCGCGAGCGCCTCGGGCGCTCCCCCGGTGAGCGGGATCCGGCGCAGCTCGCCCCGCATCAGCGGCCGCCGCTCACGAGGCCGACGTACACGTCCCATTGGCCGCCGCGATTGGAGATGTACGCGATCGATCGCCCGTCGGGCGAGAACGACGGCTGCGCTTCGACTCCGGCGACATTCGTCACGGCGCTGAAGCGCATGTCGGCGCCTGGCCGTTGCGGGGTGGTGCGGACGCGTGACAGAGCCAGCGCCGCCACCGCCAGCGCGGCGGCGGCGAGGATGAAGGCCAGGAGCGAGCGACGCCCCTGCGCCATCGGCGCGGCTGCCGGGTCCGAATCGCCCAGGCCGGCCTGCTCGAGCTGGAGCCGGGCATCGCCGATGTCGCGCAGGCGTTCCGCCGCGTCCTTGCGCAGGCAGAGGCGCAACAGGTCGTGCACGCGTCGGGGCGTCGCCTGTGGCAGCCGGCTCCAGTCCGGCTCGCCCCCGACGACCGCGGCCATCACGTCGGGAAGGCTGTGGCCGGCGAAGGCGCGCTGGCCGCTCAGCATCTCGAAAAGCACGCATCCGAAGGACCAGATGTCCGTCCGCTTGTCGATCGCCTCGCCGCGCGCCTGCTCCGGGCTCATGTAGGGGGCGGTTCCCACGACCCTCCCCGCGAGCGTCGGAGCCTGTTGCGTTGGCGTTGCCGTATCGACGACCGCGGGCATGCCATCGTCGAGGATCCGGGCCAGGCCGAAGTCGAGCAGCTTGACGTGGCCGTCGCGCATCACCTGGATGTTGGCGGGCTTGAGGTCGCGGTGCACGATCCCGCGCTCGTGCGCGGCCTCGAGGCCCAGCGCGATCTGGCGCGCCAGCGCGATCGACTGCGGCGGTGGAATCAGGCCGCGCGCGATACGGTCCGCGAGCGTCTCGCCCTCGACCAGCTGCATGACGATGAAGTCGACGTCGCCGCTCGTGCCGACGTCGTAGAGCGGGCAGATGTTCGCGTGCTCGACGGACGAGATCGCGCGGGCCTCGCGGGAGAACCTGTCGCGCTGCCCCGGCACGGCGCCGAGCCGCGAACCGATCGGCTGCGGCATCGACGCTAGCTTCTACGCGCGGCGAGCGTCGCGAGCACGCTGTCGCGCATCGCAGCCGCGCGCGCGGCGAGGCGCTCGGCCTCGTCGCCGGTCGCGCGCCGGAAGCCCTCGTCCTCGATCCCGGGCAGGTTGATCGCGACGTTGCGCGACGAGCCCCAGGCGCCGGCCTCGAGCGCCTTGGCGCCGACCTCGAGGTCCGAGCGCGACGCGAAGTTCCCCTCGCGCGCCATCTCGAGCATCGCCTCCCAGCAGCGGTCGGCGGTGCGCATCACCTCGAGCGGCACCTCGACGGCAGCCTTGAGGCCGGCCTGCATCGCGTCGTGGCGAGCCTTCTTCTCTTCCGCCGTCTGCTTGGACATCCCCACCGCGGCGAGGTATGCGTCGAACGCGCGCGAGTCCTTGTCGACGAGCAGCAGCAGCGCCTTCATGGCCTCGTCGAGCGGCGGGATCAGCCGGCGCATGACCGGGTCTTTCGCCTCGAACTTGCGCTTGCCGTAGGTCATCCAGCCCACCATCGCGCCGAGC
>Ga0209341_10002875_pt1 | contig 16239 bp, 14 predicted proteins | sample RifCSP13_2_FD_184020 | JGI IMG/M metagenome (GOLD analysis project Ga0209341, IMG submission 184020) | Soil microbial communities from Rifle, Colorado - Rifle CSP2_sed 13_2 (SPAdes) (version 2) | ecosystem: Environmental > Terrestrial > Deep subsurface > Rock core/Sediment | place: Rifle...
TGGCGCCGCGCCGATTTCCGGGGGTCCGCGCGCGCGGGTCTGGTATCAAGGAAGGAGATGGCCACCGTCCTCGCCCCGTCCGCCGCCGCCATGGGCGCCCGCCAGCGGGAGATCTCGGTCTCCGAGTTCTTCACCAAGAACCGCCACCTGCTCGGCTTCGACAACCCGCGCAAGGCGCTCCTCACGTGCGTCAAGGAAGCCGTGGACAACGCGCTCGACGCGTGCGAGGAAGCGGGCCTCCTGCCCGACGTCGCCGTCACGGTGGAGGTCGCGCCGAGCAACGGCGCGGCGCCGCCGCCGCCGAGCCAGGCGACCCGCTTCCGCGTCACGGTGAGCGACAACGGCCCCGGCATCGTCCGCCAGCAGATCCCGCCCATCTTCGCCAAGCTCCTCTACGGCTCGAAGTTCCACCGATTGCGCATGAGCCGCGGCCAGCAGGGGATCGGCATCTCCGCCGCGGGCATGTACGCCCAGCTCACGACCGGCAAGCCGGTGCAGATCATCTCGCGCACCGGCCCGCGGGCGGCGGCCCACTACTTCGAAGTCTCGATCGACACCAAGAAGAACGAGCCGAGGATCTTCGAGAGCAAGAAGATCGACTGGGCGCACCCGCGCGGCACGCAGGTGACGCTCGAGATCGAGGGGCGCTACCAGAAGGGCCGCGCCTCGGTGGACGAGTACCTCGAGCAGACGGCCATCGCCAACCCGCACGTCCGGCTCGTCTACCGCACGCCGGAGGGCGAGACCCGGGAGTACCCGCGGACGCTCCAGGAGCTGCCGCCCCAGCCCCGCGAGATCAAGCCGCATCCCTACGGCATCGAGTTCGGCGTGCTCCTCCGGATGCTCCACGACACCCGGGGCCACTCGCTCGCGGGGTTCCTGGCCGGGGACTTCAGCCGCGTCTCGTCGGCCGTCGCCCACGAGATCTGCAAGACGGCCAAGCTCTCGCCCGACGCGCGGCCGCGGAACATCCACGGCGAGGACGCCGAGGCGCTCTACAGGGCGATCCAGGCGACGAAGATCATGGCGCCGCCGTCCAACTGCATCTCGCCCATCGGCGAGAAGGCGATCCTCCACGGGCTCTACAAGCAGATCAAGGGCGACTTCTACACGGCGGTGACGCGGCCGCCCGCGGTGTACCGCGGCAACCCGTTCGTCATCGAGGCGGGCCTGGCCTACGGCAAGGGCCCGGAGCAGGCGGCGGTCGCCCCGGAGGCGCCCGCAGCCCCGCTCGCCGAGGGCGAGCAGCGCGAGGACGACGGCGAGCTGGCCCGCGTCATCCGCTACGCCAACCGCGTCCCGCTGCTCTACCAGCAGTCGGCCTGCGCGACCTTCAAGGCCGTGCTCGAGACCGCCTGGCGCACCTACGGCATCGCCCAGTCCCGGGGCGCGCTCCCCGCCGGCCCCATGGTGGTGTTCGTCCACATGGCCTCGGTCTGGGTGCCGTTCACCAGCGAGTCCAAGGAAGCGATCGCCGACTACGACGAGATCCGCAAGGAGATCAAGCTCGGATTACAGGAAATCGGGCGCCGGCTCGGCGTGTTCTTGCGGCGCCGCGAGCGGGCCAAGAGCGAGTTCCGCCGGCGCAACATCTTCGAGCTGTACATCGAGGAGGTCGCCGAGGCCTGCGCCCGCCTCAAGGGCGGCAAGCTCGCCAAGGAGAAGCTGAAGGGCCAGCTCCAGAAGATCGCGCTCAGGCGGACCGGCGGCGCCCGGACCGACGAGATCCTGGGCGGGGACGGCGGCCCCGAGGGCCTCCCCCACTCGATCATCGTCACGCCCGACGGCCCCGAGGGCGAGGCGCCCGCGTGAAGAACCCCGGCGCGGTCGAGAAGAAGCTGATCGGCGTGGCCGACACCGTGATCACGGCCGCCGACCGCGGCAAGGACCCGACGCTCTCGATCCCCGTGCGCAGCCTCGCCAACGTCACCTTCAACGAGAAGCGCGGCATCATCGAGCTGGGCAAGCGGAAGCAGGCGCGCACGTTCTTCAACGTGGGGATGGCCAAGAAGTTCATGCAGACGGTGCTGGTGGCCGACGCGCTGGCCGAGCTGCAGCGGGCCGACCTCACGACCTCGCTGCGGGAGATCTACTACCGCACCAAGCACACGATGCAGGGCTCGCACGAGAACACCTTCGACGGCCAGAACGAGTCCGACCCGCTGATCGAGGACCTCGAGGTCGCGCTGGCGGCGCTGCGCGAGGAGCTGCACGTGCGCGCCGAGAACGCCGGCAGCATCGTGGGGCCCGTCGTGCTCGGCGACGACGGCGACCGCGTCGACTGCGCGCGCCTGGGCAAGGGCGGCTACTCGGTGCCGTCCATCGTCGAGCCCGACTTCATCGAGATCCGGCGCTGCACGGCCGACTTCGTCCTGCTCGTCGAGAAGGGCACCCAGTGGAACCGCCTGTCGGAGGACAAGTTCTGGCGCCGGTACAACTGCGTGCTCCTCACCGGCAACGGCCAGCCGCCCCGCGGCGTCCGGCGCCTGGCGCGCCGCCTGCACGAGGAATACAGGATCCCCGTGTACGTCCTCGTGGACAACGACCCGTGGGGCTACTACATCTACTCGGTCGTCAAGCAGGGCTCGATCAACCTCGCGTTCGAGAGCGAGCGGATGGCCATCCCCAAGGCCAAGTTCATCGGCCTCTCCAGCGCCGATCCCGACCGCTACGGCCTGCCGCGCAACGTCGGCATCAAGCTCAACGACAAGGACGTCGGCCGGGCCAAGGAGCTGCTCAGGTACCGCTGGTTCCAGAAGAAGCCCTGGCAGGACGAGATCAAGCGGATGCTCGCGTCCGGCCTCAAGTACGAGCTCGACGCGCTGGCCAACAAGGACTTCCGCTACCTGACGAAGACGTACCTGCCCCGGAAGCTCAAAGAGGAAGACTGGCTGGACTGATCAGCGCACCTACAATCCCCTCCAGTACCTCCGCCCTTTCAGCCGCACGATCCGTCCGAACCCCGGCGCCTCGAAATGCCCCGCGGCGACGAGAATCTGCTCGCGCTCCAGCCGCTCGATCAGCGCCTTGCGGGTCTGGCGCGTCAGGTCGGGGTCCATGTCCGCGCGCGAGACCCAGTCGGGCTCCTGGAGCTGGGCCGGGCTGTGGGCGGCGTCGCCCAGGACGAGCGCGCGCTCGCCCCGTGAGGTGATGAGGATACTCATGTGGCCCGGCGTGTGGCCGGGGGTGGGGACGGCGGTCAGGTCGCGGGTGAGATTGTGCTCGGGGTTCATGAACTCGATCAGACCGAGCTCCTCCAGCGGCCAGACGCAGGTGGGCGCGTTGACGAAGCGCGTGGGCTGGACGTCGGGCCGGTGGCACGTTTCCCAGTCCTTCCGGCTCATCCAGTAGCGCGCGTTCGGGAACGTCGGCACGAACTTCGTGCCCTGGGGCGTGAGGTTCCAGCCGACGTGGTCGCGGTGCAGGTGCGTCATCACCACCATGTCCACTTCTTCCGGCCGCACGCCCTTGGCCTGGAAGTCGTGCAGGAGCTGGCCCCACGCGGCATCGGGCGTGTCGGCCGGCTTGGGGCCGAGGCCGGTGTCGACGAGGATCGTCTTCCCGTCCGACCGGATCAGGTAGGAGCCGAGGTTGAAGCGCACCCGGTGGTCGTGGAGGTGAGCCTCGTACGGCTGCCAGTTCTCCTCCGGGATGGTCGGAAAGAAGTTGCAGAGGTCGAACTCGAGCGAGCCGTCCGACAGCGCCATGATCTCCACGCTGCCCACGCGGATGACGTTCGTCGCCATGCCAGTCTCCGGGCCTTCGGGGTGCGCTACGAGCCGCCGCCGCACTGCCGGCCGGCTTGCGGCGGGCGGGCCGGTCACGCCGGGATTCTAGCGTGCCTCGGCGAGGCTGTCGCCGACATCTGATGGTGTAGGATCGGATCGTCATGAGCGATCACGCGCTGCTCTTCCTGGTCGCCGTCGGTGGGTTCACGATCCAGATCCTCGGACTGATCGTGCTCGCGCTCATGCTGCGGGAATCGCAGCGGCTCACACGCGCGGTCGCCGGGCTCGTATACCAGGAAGGCGAGCGGACCCGAGCGGCCCTCGGCCGCCCCTGACGCGACACCTCCCCGCACAGCTCCCTCGCCGTCGCCTCGATGGCCGCTCGCCGCGGGCAGTCACGCGTTCCGCAGCGACCAGTGGTCTCGCGGGGTCTCCAGCGGCACGCCGTCGCCGAGCTCGATACGTAGTCCGTCCACGCAAACTCGGCGCGCCCGCGGCGAAAGGCGACTACTGGAGAGCAGGTTGGGTCGGCCACGCCCTCGAGACTCAAGCGAACGCGCTCGACCATCGCCGGCGCGCTCGGCAGCAGCGGAGCCAGCGCAAAGTAGGACACCTCGAGTTTGCACGAGTCCGTCGGATCCTTGCAGGCGAGGTGGCCCTGGGGGTCGGGCGCCACGGTCCAGCCGCGTGGCAAAGCCAGCTCGACGTTGCCGCGGTCGAGAATCAGGACGCGCTCAAGGTCGAGCGCCTTCAGTCGCTCACGCCGGTTCATCGGGCGGTCATCCTAACACCCGCTCCGCTCCGCCGACCTGTATCCGCTCCGATACACGTTGCCCGGGTGGAGGCGAGATTCCATGAACCCACGCGACCGCTGACAGGTCTCTGGGGAGTTCCCGCGCGGCTGGCCGCCGTGGGACTGACTGGGCGGCGCTCCGGGCGCTCAGGAAAGATTCCGCTTGACAGCCTCGAGCGTGGAGGACGGCGGCGCTCGGGCGGCCCCTCGCAGATGCCGGCCCAGCGGCCCGCGCTGGCCCGGGGAGCCAGGCATCGCCGGCTCGCCCGAAAAAAATTCGATCGCCGCGCGATCGCCCGTCCTGGAGGCTCCGGGGTGCCTCGAAAACCCGGGTGTAGAGTCGCCTCAGCAGAAGGGGGACTCGCCCATGGAAAACACCTCGGCCGTGGAGCTGGATCGGCTCGGTGACGAGATCGCCGAGCTGTCGGCGCACCTCGACGCCGCGACCGCGCACCTCCTCGACCTGATCCGCGAGTTCGACGCCCGCGACGGCTGGAACAACGGCTTCCGCTCCTGCGCCGCCTGGCTGACCTGGCGCGTGGGCCTCAGCCCGGGCGCTGCCCGCGAGCATGTTCGCGTCGCCCGGGCCCTCGGCACCCTCCCGCTGCTGCGCCGGGCGCTTGCCCGTGGCGAGATCTCGTACTCCAAGGTGCGCGAGCTCACCCGCGTCGCCACGCCGGAAACCGAAGAGCGCCTGCTCGCGGTGGCTCGCGCCGGCACTGCCGAGCATGTCGAGCGGATCGTCCGCGGCTGGCGGCGGGTGGACCGGATCGCCGAGGCCCGCGAGACCACCCGGCGGCACACCAGCCGGGCCCTGCACGTGTCTCAGGACGAGGACGGCATGGTGGTCGTCCGGGGCCGGCTGGCGCCGGAGGTCGGGGCCGTGCTCGTCCAGGCGCTGGCCGCGGCTCGCGAGGCGCTCTATCAGCAGCGGCGCGCGCCAGACGTTGCCGCGGACATGGAGGACACGCCCACCCTGGTCCAGCAGCAGGCCGACGCCCTGGCGCTGCTCGTTGAGACGGCCCTGCACCACGGGATCGATCCCGGCGCCCCGGGCGAGCGGTACCAGGTGGTCGTCCACGTCGACGCCCCGGTGCTGGCGGACCCGGACGCGCCAGGCCAGTCCGTCCTCGAGGGCGGCACGCACGTTCCAGCTGGAACGTCCCAGCGCCTGGCCTGCGACGCCACCCGCGTCGTGATGCGGCACGACGCCGACGGCCGCGTCACGGAGGTCGGCGCCCGCACCCGGACCATCCCGCCCGCGTTACGGCGGGCGCTCCAGCACCGGGACCGGGGCTGCCGCTTCCCGGGCTGCGGGCTCCCGTTCGGCCAGGGCCATCACCTGCGCCACTGGGCGCACGGCGGCCCGACCACGCTCTCGAACCTCGCGCTGCTCTGTCGCCGACACCACCGCGCGGTCCACGAGGAGGGGTATCAGGTCGAGCGCCAGGCGGATGGAGACCTCTGCTTCCGGCGCCCGGACGGGCGGCTGCTGCCCGCGGTGCCGCCTCCCGCGGCGATTCCCACCGATCCGATCCACGCCCTCCGGGCGCGGCATGAGGCGCAAGGGCTCCGCATCCACCCGCGGACGGCGATGCCCGGGTGGCTGGGAGAGCCCCTGGACGTGGGCTACGCGATCGACGTCCTGCATCCCTCGGCGGCGGGGTAGCCAGAAGAAGGACTGACAGGCTAACCTAGCGGGCAGGGAGACCAGTGGACGTGCGCGAGTACGACATCGTCTGCATCGGCGCGGGGGGCGCCGGGGTGACCGCGGCGATCACGGCCGCGGCGGCGGGCGCCCGGGTGCTCCTGCTCTCGAAGGAGCCCATCGGCTACGGCAACACGCGGATCGCGGTGGGCGTCGTCGCCTCGTGCGGGATCCTGCCCGAAGACACGCCGGACGTCTTCTACGAGGACCTGGTGGTCGGCGGCGAACACCTCAACAACCCCAAGCTGGCGCGCGTGATGGCCGAGGAGGCCGTGCTGGCCCCGGCCATTGCCGAGAGTCAGGGCGCTCTGTTCGCGCGGGATGCCGAGGGCGGCATCGGCGGCGGGGTGGCGATGCGGGCGGGCGGCCATCGCTACCGGCGCTCGGTCAAGGCGCACGGGCAGGGCATCGGGCTGGGCCAGGCGCTGCGCGCGGCGGCGGCGCGCTCGGACATCGACGTGCTCGAGGAGACGGTGACCGTCAGGCTGCTGCGCGAGGGCGGGCGGATCGCCGGCCTCGTCGCGTGGGATCTGGCGCGCGGCGCACCGCTGATGGTGCGGGCGCCCGTCGTCATCCTGGCCACGGGCGGGCTGGGCTGGATGTACTACCCGCACACCGACTGCATGCGCAGCGCCACGGGAGACGGCTACGCTCTGGCGTACGAGGCCGGCGCGGAGCTGGTCGACATGGAGCAGGTGCAGTTTCTCCCGTTCTCCTGCACGTATCCCACGTCCATGGTCGGCATCTTCCTCGGTGAGCCGTCCTTTGCGGGACCCGAGGGCCGGCTCCTCGATGGGCACGGGCGTGAGCTGCTGGCCGGGCTCGAGACGATGACCCGGGCCCAGGTGTCGCGCGTCATCGCGCTCGAGGTGCGGAGGGGCAATGGCACGGCGCACGGCGGGGTGCTGCTCGACCTCCGCCAGAATCTGCAGACGCCGCGCGGGAGGGCGGCCTGGCAGACCATGAAAGAGGTCGGGTTGCTCGACATCGCGAAGCGCGCCTATGGCCCGAAGGCGTACGCCTGGGAGGAACCGTGGGAGGTCGCGCCGACCGTGCACTTCCACATGGGCGGCGCGCGCATCGACGAGCATGGCGCGACGAGCGTCGCGGGACTCTATGCGGCCGGCGAGGCCGCCGGCGGCGTCCACGGCGCGTGCCGGTTGGGTTCGGTGGCTCTCGCCGAGCTGTTCGTCTTCGGACGGCGCGCCGGGCTCGCCGCCGCCGAGTTCGCCCGTGGCGGGGATCGGCCGCCGTTTCCGCGTGACGAAGCGGCCGACAGCGCAGCCCATCTTGCCGGGTTGCCCGGGGCCCGCGGCCAACACCGGCCCATCGCCCTCGTGCGCCAGCTCCAGCGCCTGATGTGGGACAAGGTCGGCGCGGTGCGCGACGAGACGCAGCTGTCGGCCGCGGTGGCCGGGCTCGGCGAGCTCAGCGATCAGGCCCGGAGCCTGCGCCTCGGCCCGGAGCGGCGACAGAGTCTCGAGGTGCTGGACGCCGTCGAGCTCCGGCTGATGCTGCTCACGGCCGACGTCGTCGCCCGGTCCGCGCTGTGTCGGCAAGAGACCCGCGGAGCCCACGTCCGGGCCGACTATCCCGAGCGCGACGACGCCCGATGGCAGGCCAACATCGTCGCGCGCCGTCACGATGGCGGCCTGTCGCTGGCCGTCGAGCCGGTCGGAGGGGCGAGTTGACCAGGGACGTGATCACGATCAGCGTGGAGCGCTCTGACCGCGAGGGCGGGCGCGAGCCGGCGCTGGAGACGTACGAGGTGCCCCTGGACGATGGCGCCACGGTGCTGGGCGCCTTGCTGCACGTCTACGAGACCTCGGAGTCCAACCTCGCGTTCCGCTGCGGCTGCCGCAACCGGGACTGCGGGCTCTGCGCCGTGGACGTGAACGGCAAGCCGCGCCTGGCCTGCGTCACCCCGCTCAAGAAGGGCATGGTGATCCGGCCGCTGCGGAAGCTGCCCGTCGCGCGCGACCTGATGATCGATCGGCGCTGGATCATGCCGTTCCTGGAGCGCTTCGATTTGTTCGTGCGCGATGGCGGCCTCGGCGACTGGCCGCCGCGCCTGGCCGTGCCCACGGCGCATGCCCGCCTCGCCGCCTGCGCCGAGTGCCTGAGCTGCCTCAGCACCTGCCCGAGCTTCGAGTCCGGGCGCGACGACATCGGCGGCCCGTACCACTTCGTGAAGCTGGCGCAGCTCCACTGGGACCCGCGCGACCGCGTCGATCGCCGGGCGCAAGCCGTTCAGCTCGGCATCGCGCGATGCGCCGCCTGCCGCAAGTGCGCGTGCCCCCTCGGGATTCCGATCTACCGCACAGCCGTGGCGCCGCTGGCGGGTGCGCTCGCGGAGCGTTCAGCGGGCGATTGACCTGGAAGTCACGCGCCGCGATCGTCTCGACGATGCGCTCCCAGATCGGCACGGCCCAGGCCGTGTCGTCGATCCAGTACGAGAATGTGAAGACCGCCTGGAACCACGGGTTGGCGGCGAGGAGGAGCCGGCCGTGGGCTTCACGCCGCTCGCCCCGCTCGGTGTCGTCGGACGTGAACGCGTAGTCCGTCCATGCTAACTCGGCGCGCCCGCGGCGAAACGCGACCACTGGAGAGCAGGTGAATGGGTCGGCCACGCCCTCGAGACTCAAGCGAATGAGTCCGTCGGATCCTTGCAGGCGAGATGGCCCTGGGGGTCGGGTGCCACGGTCCAGCCGCGTGGCAAAGCCAGCTCGACGTTGCCGCGGTCGAGAATCAGGACGCGCGCGAGGTCGAGCGCCTTCAGTCGCTCACGCCGATTCATCGGGCGGTCATCCTAACACCCGCTCCGCCCCGCCGACCTGTATCCGCTCCGATACACGTTGCCCGGGTGGAGGCGAGATTCCATGAACCCACGCGACCGCTGCTCGCCGTGTGCCATCCTTCCGTCGAGCAGGTTCATCGGGAATCCATGCGTCTTCATCGAAACCTCGAACGCTTGGCCGGGCCACGGCGAATCGGACCGCCGCCGCCGGAGCCGACGCGCGAGGAATCCGGGAGCAGTGGCACGATGAACCGGTCGATCGCGAGCGGGAGGTGCGGGAGTTGGTCGGCCGCGCCCTCTGGGACGTCTTCTCGGACAATCACGATGTCATCGCCCCCGATGGACGCGAGGTCCATCTCGGTTCGTTCCGCGCCGCGGGAGACTTCATCGCTGACCTGCTCAACGACGAGGTTGGTAGCCGGCAGTATGGCTACATGGACTTCTACATGGGCACGATCTGGATCAACGACCGGGCCGACCTCACACCCGTCTACGCGATGATCTTCCGCCGCCTCGCCACGCACGGGTACGACTGGGAGTACGCCTTCCCGCGCATCCATGCCATCGACTTCGGGCGTGATCGCGACGAGACCGCCGACCTCGCCGACCGGCTGGAGCAGGACCGGCAGCGAGCCGATCTCCAGACGTTCCTCGAGGAAGGACACCAGGAGGCACTCGAGATCGCAAAGGATCGGCCGCCGCCGGCAATCGTCGATGCGTACCGACAGGTCTATGGGGAGTTCCCGCGCGGCTGGCCGCCGTGGGACTGACTGACCTTGGGCCAACATGGCGCGTCGCCTGCACGAGGAATACAAGATTCCCGTGTACGTCCTCGTCGACAACGACCCGTGGATGGCCATTCCCAAGGCCAAGTTCATCGGCCTCTCCAGCGCCGATCCCGACAGCTACGGCCTGCCGCGCAAAGTCGGCATCAAGCTCAACGACAAGGACATCGGCCGGGACAAGGACCTGCTCAAGTACCGGTGGTTCCAGAAGAAGCACTGGCAGGAAGAGATCAAGCGGATGCTCGCGTCCAGCCTCAAGTACGAGCTCGACGCGCTGGCCAACAAGGACTTCCGCTATTTGACCAAGATCTATCAACCGAGGAAGCTCAAAGAGGAGGATTGGTTGGATTAGCGCCTGGTGCGGTGCCTCCACACTCGAGGGCTACGTCCCCGACATCAACGCCACCATCGTGACGCGCATCCCCGAGCAGGCGGCACCATCCTGAATACGTTCCGCAGGCCGATAGCACGCGACGAAACACTAACGCTTCTATTTCACAGTCTGAATCATTTGAAGAAGGCGTTTGACGTCAAGCTGCTCAATGCCTTCACAAGCGGCGGCTGCCTCAGCGAGAGTCGCGTCGGCCGTTGCTGTACCGGCCACAAGTTCTTCACGGGCGAGATGCAATGCAGCTAACGCAGCTCTGTGCCGCTCTCCATGACGGCTCGCGCGCTCGATAGCATCCAGATAGAGTTGGCGGCCCGCAGTCGGATCGCCTCTTCGAAACCGAAGCAACCCTTCGGTCGCAATTAGTGTTGTACGGAGTTCTTCGGGTGGACTCGTGATCAAGTTAAACTCTTCGACCGCCTCTTCTACTTGTCCTTGGTTCGCCAATGCGACAACCAAGTTATTGCGTAATAGTGGATCCTCAGGGTTAGCCCTCAAACCCCGCCTGGCGAACTCCTCGGACAACCGATAGTCCTGCTCAGTCACGCCCGCCAGATAGGAACCTAGGGCCGCCGGCCGACTCGAAAACGGTTCGTCAAGAAGCCAACTTTCGCAATGCCGGATAGCGGACTCCCAATGCGCATCCCTAAATTCCCGAATGGCCCGCGCTTCGAATGACCTTGGCTTATTCAGCAACTCTGCAGCGACTTCGACACCTGAGATCTTCGTTGATGCCCATCCAGCTTGCGCCAGGGAATTGTCGGTAGGGTCAATGAGACTATCCTTGAAAAGCTGCCGCGCCCTCTTTACGTCGCCACTAGTCATATCCAAGGTTGCGATGGCGCTTGCAAGCTCTGTCGTATGCAGCGGGGGAAAATCACCATGCTCTAAGAATCTCCGGCCATGCTTCACGAATAGCGCGCGGCGATCCGCGACCGTAGCGACTGCGATCTCCGCGGCAAGAAGCCACGGATCTTCTCGTGTTCTCTCGGCGTGAATAAGTAGCTCGTGAGCTCTGTCAGGTTCGTCGATGTGAACAAAAAGCCTGGCGGCGGAACGAAGAACAAAGCGGTTGTTATGTACCAGACGGAGCGCGCGCTCCATTGCATGCACTGATTGATCGCGCTGGCCTATCATGGAATATGCACGCGCTAGGTCGACCCAGAGAAGGGCGTTGCGTGGGGTATCTCGAAGTTGGAGGCGCAGTGAACGGATTCTCAGGCGCAGGACGTCTGCCTCGAGATCGATGTCTTTGTGGTCAGCCATAGCGAAATGGCCAACGTGATCTTCCAGTGACAACACTTGCTCGGCGATTGTGCGCACGGCTGACGTGGGACTATTTCCGGGCTCCACGAGGAAGCGCGCCGCCTCAGCGGCGTCAGTGCGACGTCCAAGCACCAGCGCGGACGTGACAACGTCGGCTGCAGTCTCGATGGACCGGTCTTGCTGCCACGCTGTGAGCTTTTCGTCGAAATACTTCCCCGGCTCAATGACGAACGGGCTTCCGAACTGCTCCCGCTCCAACTCACCCGTCTGGGCGGTCGTACGGAAATCGCGCCACCGCGGGACGACCCGCCGATCCTTTTCGGGAAGGAAGAGGCTCATCGCGGCGCTACTTCTTCAGAAGGCCGAGCTCGGCCCTCCGCGCAAGCATGTTGAACAAGCTGATATACCGCTCAAGCGAATAGGGATTCCCACGTGCAACTCTGGTTAGCGGGTGACCTCGCAATGTAACGTCGGGTTCACACAGTTGACGAACCGCAAGCGTCACCTCATCTCGAAGCTGGTCTGGCACCAGGTTAGAGACGTAAGTCACCGCGCGTCCAAATGCATCACGAACGTACGGAAGGACGCCTGCATAGTCGCCCGACCAGCCCATTACCGACGTCGGAGTACGCCAGGCGTGGGAGGAGTGCAACTCTCGGCGTAGGAAGGCCGTCATGCCAACTCCGGTGAAGAAGAAGGTAATCATGCTGCCAAGCAAATACGCATCGCAGCCATAACGTCGACGATTCCAGTCGGGATCGACTTGGCCATACAACAATTCTGGTGGTGCGTATGCCGGATCCCCCTGGATCGTGTACTTATCATGCGGCGGCGCCTGACCGATTACGGCCGCGCGGCCCAAGTCACCAAGCTTAGAGATCTTCCCGCCATCAAACGAGAGGACGTTGGACGGCTTGACGTCTTGATGAGCGATTCCCTCTCGGTGCAGCTGAGATATACCGGTCGCGACATGATGCAATGCCCTCAGCATCCAGGCAAGGTCAAAGCGGCGACCGGCGTCTGCTAAGACACGGGCATCGCCCTCGGCCAGCTCCAGAATCAGATACTGCACAGGCTCACCCGCTATCCGGACCGTCCCATCGCCGATGGAAACAACGACACGATCGAGACGCTTATCACGGCACGTTTCCAGAACCCGGCGTTCGAAGTTGTACGCTTCGGTTAGGGCCTGGAGAACGATCGCTGGATCGGGGGCCTTCATCGCCTCAGAATAGTCCAGCGCTTTGAGATAGGCTTGGAGACCTCGTGGGTTTTCTACTATGTAGCCGTGCGAAAAGTTACCCCCGGTGCTACCGGGCGAAAGAGGAACCTCCCGTACGACCTTCCATCCGCCGTCCAGCGTCATGCCCAGCAATTGTTGCGCAGGCGTCTTCACACGCGGCTCCGGCGGACGATGCTGACATCCATCGCAATCGTCAAGTATGTTACAGGAATACGCGCCGCCCGGCCGGAGATCTGGTGAAGCGAATACAAATAGGATCCGACGTTGTCCTCTGCGCCCCACGGGAGCTGCCCTCAGAGGCCCACCTGATGCCTTCCGAAAACGCCCTCCTACGTCGCCTAGCCTCCGATCAGTAGCCACGCCACGCCACATACGGCAGCTTCGTCGCCGTCGTCTCGATGGCGGTGCCCGCTTCCAACAGCACCGCCGTCGGGTCCCACGTCCCGCCGACGAGCTGGTTGCGGGGGGCCGTCGGGGATGGTCGTCTTTATGACGCGGTCGCCGAAGCGCACCTCTTGCCGTTCCACGTCCACCGTCACCCGCCTGCTGCGGCGCCCGGGCGATGGCCTTCTGGAGCCACTCGAGGTCGGCCTGGGAGGCGACCAGGCAGGGGATGCCGAGCATGACGCAGTTGCCGAAGAAGATCTCGCCGAACGAGCCGCCGACGATGGCGCAGATGACCCAGCGCATGAGGGCCTGCTGGGTGTGCTCGCGCGAGGAGCCGCAGCCGAAGTTCTGGCCGCCGACGAGCACCGATGCACCCGTGTTAATTGTGCAAGAAGCGCCCCTCGCTCGCGTTACAATCCGGCGCGATGGCGACGCGTAGGAACCGCTACGCCGTGGCCCTAGGACGGAAGGGGGAGCAAGAAGAGCGGGAAGGTACGCACGGACAGTGTACCGGAGCATCGCAGTGAGGCCGCCGGCGCGGCTCCCTCGCGTGCTGGCTCGACGCTCGCAGCGACGTGACAATACGATGACTCAACCACCCCTGCGCCATCAACATACCGCTTACGGCTCCTGGAAGCGGAATCCAGGGCGGCAAGAGGAGTGTTGCGCGGACATCTTCCGTGCCTACGCTTGTCATGCGTCCGCGGAGCCGCTGTTCTTCCGTGGTCCTGCTGAGGACATTCTCGCGGAGCTCCCGGACGACTCCATCGACTTTGCGATGACCAGCCCGCCATACTGGGGGAAGAGACAGTACTCAAACGGCGGCATCGGTCTGGAGAGTGAGCCAGCCGAGTACATCGCGGCCCTCCTGCGTGTGTTCGGCCAGGTTCACCGTCTTCTGAAGCCTACCGGTTCTTTCTGGCTCAACATCGGCGACAGCTACCATCACAAGCGCCTGCTTGGACTGCCCTGGCGGGTTGCCTTTGCGATGATGGATTCTCAGGACTGGATTCTCCGCAACGACGTCGTGTGGAACAAAATAAAGGGCGGCCCCGATACCGCCGCGGACAAGCTGAGGAACGTGCACGAGCCCGTCTTCCACTTCGTCAAGCGGGCCACCGGGTACTACTACGACGTCGATGCTATTCGGAGCGCACCGAGGCGGGCACAGATCATCAACGGCGCTGTTGTTTCAGCCACGGGCGTACGTGGCGTGCGCTACCGACGTCAGATTGAGCTCTCCTCGCACCTGTCGCCCGCTGAGAAGAAGGGGGCGTTCGCGGCACTTGATGCAATACTCGGCGAGATAAGGGCCGGACGCCTCGCTGACTTTCGCATGATCATTCGTGGACAGCAACGCACCACTCACTCAGACTCAGAAGTCGTGTCCGGCCGAGCTCGCGATCTCCAAGCGCGAGGCTTTTACTTTCTGCGATACCACCCGAATGGGAGCAAGCCGAGCGACGTGTGGGACATCATTCCTGAGGACACGCAAAACCGTGAGGTGCACTTCGCCCCCTATCCAGCGGACCTGTGCCGCATCCCGCTGCTAGCTACCTGTCCCGAGAAGGGGATTGCGCTCGATCCGTTCTGCGGAACGGGTACAACCAACCTCGTCGCGCGCCAACTGAACCGACGTTCTATCGGCATCGACATCTCAGAAGACTATCTTGAGGAGGCTGTCAAACGCTGTTCGATCCTCTTGTGAGGTGATGTTCGGGTGAGCAATGGCGACGAGATTGTTGAGCTGTTCGGGCTCCCTGCCACCCGAGGGCAGCGCTGGCAGGCCGTGGTCGAGGGACAGCATTGTCCATATCTGGACCGAAAGTGCATCAAGGTCAGAAAGAGTGAGCCGGACGTTTCCATAGGCACGTGCACCGTCCACTATGGAAAGGCGCCGATCGTCATTTGTCCCTTCCGCCTCCTGGAGCGCCGCCAGGTCTTCGCCGACTGCATTCATCTGTTGACCCTGCACGAGCCGGGCAATGAGTTTCACATCGTGACGGAGGTCAGTATCCCAGGCGGTAGCATCGATTACTTCCTGGTCTCGGTTCACCGCGGACGTGCGATCGACTTCGTCGGCATCGAACTTCAGACGCTTGACACCACAGGCACGGTATGGCCTGCGCGAGAGCGGTTCCTGCAGTTCGTTGGCGTGCCCCACGATCGGGAAGCCGCGGCCTCCGGGAAGCCGTTCGGCATGAATTGGAAGATGACAGCAAAGACCATCCTCGTGCAGCTTCACCATAAGGTGGAGACATTCGCTCATCTGTCGAAGCACTTGGTCCTTGTTGTCCAGGACCGGCTGCTCGACTACATGAGACGGGAGTTTTCCTTCGACCATCTGGCCCGTGAACCACGGGTCGGAGACCCTATGCACTTCCACAGCTACTCACTCCAGCGAGACCACCAAGGTTTGCGTCTGGAAATGGCCCAGCGACTGAGCACCGATGTCGCCGGCATCGCGACGGCTCTCGGGCTTCAGGCGGAAGCGAAGGTGGAGATCGAAAGCATTCTCGCCGACATCCAACGGAAGCTCTCCAACCGCACACGCTGGACACCGTGATGCATCAACGCGGTCTGGGCTTCTCTTCGCAGGTGTCGTCCTCGACGTGTCTCGCGATCCTCCGTCCACCGCAGCGGGAGCACTCAATCCAAACGATGCAGCCAGGCGGTCCGTCGTCCACGCTGGCGTCGAAGTCACTGCAGCGGCGGTGCTCGTCCAGGAAGGCTGCGAGATCCTTGTCGAGGCTTCCCATGGATGGGAGTGTAGCGCGAGCGCACGTGGGAAGGAATGTCCCAAAGCCGATACACGCCACCCGTACCGGTGCTCAAGCTGGGGAGGCTACTTGCCCTTCCGCCCTCTTCAGTTTCGCTCCGAAATCCTTTATTCGGTTCTTTCACTCCCGGTTTTCAGGCGGCGTTGGGTTCTGCGTGCCGAAGGCTCCGCCCGTTGGCACGCGGCTGCCCGCCAGCGATGGATGGAGCTTCCGCGATCAGTAACCCGCCACGTACGGCAGCTTCGTCGCCGTCGCCTCGATCGCCTCGCCGGCTTCCAGCAACACCGCCGTCGAATCCCACGTGCCTCCCACGAGCTGGTTGCGCGGGCCGTCGGGGATGGTGGCATTGATGCCGCGGTCGCCG
>Ga0209341_10002878_pt1 | contig 16228 bp, 16 predicted proteins | sample RifCSP13_2_FD_184020 | JGI IMG/M metagenome (GOLD analysis project Ga0209341, IMG submission 184020) | Soil microbial communities from Rifle, Colorado - Rifle CSP2_sed 13_2 (SPAdes) (version 2) | ecosystem: Environmental > Terrestrial > Deep subsurface > Rock core/Sediment | place: Rifle...
GGCATGAACACGGCCCTTAAGAACGACCAGATCTTGGACAATGCCTACGGTGTGCTGGGCATCGAGTTCATGGCGGCCGCCCAGGCGCTGGACTTCCGCGATTTCACCCCGGGGAAAGGGGTGCAGGCAGCCCGCCAGGCGATCCGCAAATACGTGGCGCACCTGGACGTAGACCGCCCGCTGTATCCCGATCACAACAAGATGAAATCGCTGGTCAAGTCAGGAGAGATCCTCGAGGAAGTCGAAAAGGTAGTCGGCTCTTTGGGTAAATAATTCTGACGATAAGATCATGGGCGATAAGGATAAAACCGTATTCATTAGTTACCGCCGGGAGGTAAGTGCTTATCACGCTCGGGCAATTTTCATGGACTTAAGAAACCATGGTTTCGATGTGTTCATGGATGTGGAGAGCATCGACAGTGGCACCTTCGACAGCATCATTCTCAACCAAATTGCAGCCAGGGCTCACTTTCTCATTATTCTGACACCGGGAACACTCGAGCGCTGCAACGAGTCGGGGGACTGGTTGAGGCTCGAAATTGAGCTCGCCCTGAAACTTGAGCGCAACATCGTACCAATCATGACGACTGAATTCAATTTTGACAATGTGAAGTCCCATCTAACTGGCAAGTTAGCACGTCTAGCACGTTACAGCGGCGTTACTCTCCACCATGAGTATTTCGACGCAGCGATGGCTCGGCTAAGAAAACGATTCTTGACCAAACCTGTTCTCGCTTCAATTATACCGACGCCGAATGAGGATCGAGAAGCTGTCAGAAATAAAATTGAGAAAATAATCGAAAAGCCTGTCCCTACAAAAGCTCAATTGAGCGCAGAAGAATTATTTATTCATGGCTCTATGAAACGGGATTTAGGTGAGTTCAAAGAAGCCATCGCGGATTTCAACCATGCCATCCAACTCAACCCACAGGACGTAAAAGCCTATTACAACCGAGGTTTGGCATACTATCACCTAGGAGACAATCATAGCGCGATCGAGGATTACAAACGGGTAATAAAACTCACTCCTCATGACGGTAATCCTTATTACAATAGAGGCCTGGCTTATTTCAATTTGGGTGAATTCAAACGAGCCATCGCAAACTTCAATCGGACTATCCAAATCAACCCCAAGGACTATGAAGCTTATAACAACAGAGGCTTAGCCTACTACAATCTTGGAGACTACAAGCTCGCCATTGAAGATTACATCAAGGCCATTCGACTCAAACCCTTGTACGACAAAGCTTATTACAACCGAGGCTTGGCCTACAACAAACTTGAAGACTACAAAATGGCCATCGCGGATTACGATTTGACCATCCACCTAAATCCGAAGGACGATCAAGCTTATTACAACCGAGGCTGTGCATACGATCATTTGGGTAACAGCGAACAGGCAGCCAGTGACTTCCAAAAGGTTATAGAAATTTCAACCGATCAAGAACTAATCAGGAGAGCAATGGACAATCTAGGTAAACTTTACAAGCGATCGTCATAAGCCGCTTATTGAAGATTGCCTGGATACTGACTTTTAACGCGGTATACCTAGTGAGGTGCGGCGCACCTAATTTATCCCTTGTAGCGAAACCCGGTTTGTGTATATCGCTATATTGCGGTATAATGATATACAATTGAGTGAGGAGTATACCTAATGAAAGCGATATCTTTGCGATTAGAGCCAGACCAGTTCAAGCGGTTGCGAGTGCTTTCTTTCGTTAAAGACCAACCGGTGTCGGAGATGATCCGAGAAGCGATTGAATTGTATTTGAAGTCCGAACAATCCATCAAGCCCGGGCAGGAGTGGTTTTGGGCTGAGGCCTGGCAGGCCGCAGAACGCGACGTGGAAACAGAGCTGGCCACGGGCACTTACGATACTTTCGATACGATGGAAGATTTCTTGAAGGATTTGAAATAGGCTGCTCTTAACCGATAATGAAGCATCGCCGCACGCCCCGCTTCGTCAAAGCTTTCGAGGGTTTGCCTCCAGAGGTCAAAGAGCAGGCGCGCAAAGCCTTTCTACTGTTTCAAGAGAATCCGTCTCACCCAAGTCTTTCGATTGAGCGCATCGAGGGCTACCCCGGCCTTTGGTCGGGACGGATCAGCCAGAAATACCGCTGGACGTTCCATTTTGAAGAAGATCCGTCAACGGGAGAGCGTATTTGCGTACACCGGGTGATCGGTGCACACGAAGAAGTGTATCGAAAACCGTGATCCTTTTATTAATCTGAGCGGTTATTCACTTTACCGGGTTTCCCCTTCCATGATCTTCCGGAGCTGGAGCGCCTGCTGGTGCAGGCGCTTAAAATAATCCGTCTCGGTGATCTCTTCCACCTGCTTCGCCTGGCGAGCCTCGTCAAGTTCAATGCGCAGTTCTCGGATCTGGTTCTTCAGCCTGGCTTCCCGCTCCTGAGCCTCTTGCAGCGTCTTTTCGTAGATCAAGGCGTTCTCGATCGCCGGAGCCGCCTGGCTGGCCAGAGTATTCAATAGCTTCAGGTCTCCGGCCGTGTAAGTGTTAGGCTCGGCGCTGACCATCACAATCACACCGATCACCTGGTTCCTGGCGATGAGCGGGACACAGGCCATCGATCGAGCTACCGCGTCACTGTCAATCGAGCGTCCATCCCGGCGGATATCGTCGACGATTTCCGCCTTCCCTTTGTCTGCCACACTGCCAACGATCCCCTCTCGAAGGTTAATGCTGGCATCAAGAAAAAATCCCGTTCCAATCACTACAATAGTCTGCAGTTCCTGCCGGTCTTCGGTGAGCAACATCACGCCCCCACCCGTGTTGCGGATCAATCGCCCGGCTTCGTCCAGTGCAGTTTGCGCGGCTGCCTTGAGCCCTGAGAATGCAGACATTTTCTCGCTCAAATTGTAGTACAGGTTCAATTCGCGGTAGCGCTCCAGGACTTCATCGGCCAGGGCTTTCTTTTCGTCCTCCGCCGCCCCCAGATGAGTCAGCAGGTCAACCAACCAGCCAGCCTCCCCATTCCCAATGACCCAACCGATGGTTTCGCCATCCAACACAATCGGAGTCCGCAGCAGCGGATCGCCCGGATGCGCGCCGATCAGCAGGTTGCCATCCACATCCTCCACCCCGATCGGCGTGTCGAGCGCCTGGAGAAGAGCTGCGAAGGCGGCGCCCACCCCGTTCTTCCTGGCAAGGATTCTTTTCAGAGATGATCTGGCCATGGCTTTACACCTTCAGGATGAGCTGAGCCATATCCAGCAGCTGGTCAGGGTCAAACGGTTTGGTCAAGTAGACATTGGCGCCGACCTGCTCGCCGTGCTGTTTATCATATTCCTGCCCCTTAGCGGTGAGCAGGATGATATAGACATCCTCCATCTTCAAATCACGTTTCACGGCTTGACATACGTCAAAGCCATTCATCTTGGGCATCATCACATCCAGGAAGACCAGTTCTGGCCGCTCTGCCTGGATGATGGCCAGTGCATCCACCCCATTATCTGCGGTGAATATCTCCACGCCTTGATCTTCCAGATCCTCCAGGGTCTGTTCGATCAACAGGCGAATGTAAGCTTCGTCGTCGACGATCAATACTTTAGACATCCGTTCTCCTTAATCAACTATCGGCAACGTAAACATAAAAGTACTACCCCGACCCAGCGCGCTCTCCACCCAGATGCGCCCGCCGTGATGCTCGATGATTTCTCTGCAGATCGGCAGTCCCAATCCGGTGCCCTTGGGCTTGTCGGTCAGGGTATCGCCCACCTGCTTGAACTTCTCGAACACCAGCGGTTGGTCCGCTTCTGCGATGCCGATGCCCTGGTCCGTCACGCTGACCCGGATCTCGCTATCCACCACCTGCGCCCGCACCCTCACCCTCCCCTGATCGGTGAACTTGACCGCGTTGGAGATCAGATTGATCACCACCTGCACCAGCTTATCCCGGTCGCCGCTGACCTGCGGCAGCCCGGCAGGCAGCTCTTCTACCAACGACAAGCCTTTCTGATCGAACAAGGACGCCGTGGCGGCCGTAGCCTGAGCGATCACCTCCGCTATCATCAACGGCTCCACATTCCAATCCATCTTGCCGGCTTCGATCTTTTCCAGGTCGAGGACATTATTGATCAGGGTCGTCAGGCGCTGGCCTTCGGTCAGGATGATGCCCAGGTTCTCACCCACCTGGACTGCCGCCCTTTGGGCTTTCCCGTCGTCAGTGAGCAGCAGAGGGAAAACGCGCTCCTCGAGCCGCTTCTGCACGATACGCGTGAAACCCAAAATGGATGTAAGCGGGGTGCGCAGCTCGTGGCTGACGTTTGCCAGGAAAGCGCTCTTGGATTCATTGGCCGCTTCAGCCGCGGCGCGGGCCAGCTCAGCGGCCTGGCTTGCCTCCCTGGCCTCCCGGAAGAGGCGGGCGTTATCGATCGCGCCGGCGATCTGGCTGCCGATCGTCTCTGCCAGCCTGACTTCCTCCAGCGTGAAAACCCGTCCCTCCTGATCGGTGTCAGGACCTATTGTACCGATCACTTCTCCCCGCATCAGCAGGGGCATAAGCAGAATACAATGCGTGTTACGGGCACGCATGATCGCCCGGGTCGCCTCGTTTTGTAAGGGAGTATTCTGCGCGTCGGCAAGCACAATGGTCTCCCGGTTCTCAATGACTTGTTGCGTGGCGATATTCTCTGCCAGGGGGATAACCAGCCCCACTGCGCTCGGCTCACTGCCCCTGGTTGCATACGCCACGACCTCGATCTGCGTCCGGTCAGGGTTTAACAACGCCACCCCACAACTGCGGGCATCCAGCAACTCGACAAGCTCGGTAGCTGCGATATCCAGGATAGTCTTTAAATCCAGTACTGATGTCACCGCCTGAGCCATCCGGTTGAGCGCGTCCAGTTGGTTTGCCTGGGTTTCCGCCTTCTGGCGCGCCGCCAGCTCACTCTCATAAAACCGGGCGTTCTGGATCGCAATCGCCGCCTGGATCGCCAGCGCCTCAGCCAGATGGCGGTGTGTCTCGGTGAAAAAGGAAGGTTCAGCTTTGTCTAATGAATATATTCCAATCGTTTTACCGTTAACCACCAGCGGCACAGCCAGCCAGTTACACACGTGTTCGGAGCTGGGTACTTTCACCCAATATGGATATTGCCTGGTATCCGGGATTATGAAACTGGTCTGCTGGCTGACAACCTCGTTAACAGCCGGTGTTGTTGTGAAGCTAAAACTGACGGCCCTCGCCAGAGCCGGGTCACACCACTTTTCGTAGCCGCGCACCGCCCGAGCGACCAACCGCGTAGTGTCCTCGAGCAGCATGATCGTAGCACTGTCATAAGGGATCACCTGGTAAAGAAGATCTAGAAAGGTCTCGAGAATGGCATCCAGTTCCAGGCTCTGGGTCAACGCAAGGTTGGCAGCCTGTAAGATCTCTGCCTCAAGAATTTTCTGGCGCAAGGCAGCCAGTTCACCCTGGGTGGCTTCCAGTTGTGAATTGAGATCGGTTACTGTCGTCTTATAATCGATCATCCTTTTTCTCTTCCACGAGTGCGATCTCGATTTCGCCGTTTCCCGAGCTGTAAGGCAGGATCACCTGCCCACCCGAGCTCTCCAGGTCAATTTCCCCCTGCTCGCCGTTGCTGCCTAAAGTTAATAAAGCCGCCAGGCCTTCGGATCTCAACTCAGGTGTGATGCGGTGTATCCAGACTTTCAATTCACTGGCGCCAGTTGCCGGGATTTTAAAACGTGCTTTCCGAAGTGCAGAGAAAACATTGATCTCACCCGCTCCGGCTGGATGATCCTGCTGGCCGTCCACAAAGACCAGATGGGCTTCCCCGTTCGCCGGAACTCCATTAGCAGTGGCGTGATAGACGCTTTTCCCTCCCAGGCTCTGGTCGTGGCGTAGCTCGACCGCCAGCCTCCCTTTTAACGCCCCGCCGCGCAGCATGGCGATGGTCACGCCGAATACGACCAACCCCACCAGGATCGCCAGAATCCTGGTGACCGGTTCCTGAAAGATCCATATCCCATGCAGAAAAATGATGGCCAGAAAGAACAGGTAAATAAATCCCAGCAAGAGGGGATTGCCCAGCAAACGGTAGACCACGCCCGGAACAAAATCTCCTTTGCGCCGCGTGGCTGCCAGTAGCAAAACCGGGAAGATACCTCCCAACAAGGGCAGAGAAAATACGCTAACGATGCCCAATAAGGTGGCAAAAGACCCAATGCCGTTGACTGCCATCCACTCAGCGAGTAAGAACACCACGACCACCGGGCTGATCGAGATCAGAAATCGGCTGCGCTCGCCGCGCAAGACAGAGGAGGCGGCAGCGAGAGGCAGGCGTTCCTGCACCTGATAGTATATGCCCAACGAGACCTGGATGGAGGCCAGGCCCAGGCTGAGGATCACCAGCACAGAGCCTAGAAAATTCACCCCCCCGCCGGTGATTTCAGCCAGGGGGATCAGCAGTGTCCCCATCGTACTGGCCAGCACTTCCTGGGGTATGGCACCATTCGCAGCCACCATCCACAGGCAGGCGATCAACATGAAAGCGAAGATGGCCGTGATGCTGCCCCTGATCCAGGAGCGCGCGCTGGGCTCACGCCGCAGGACAACCGGGCCATAAGAAGCCACCAGGAAATGCGAAAAGAAAGTGGAGAGCATCACACCGATCATCGGTCCCAGGGTAGCTGCATCCAGCGCACCACCTCTGCCAAGTGACCAACCACCGCCAGTCAGGTTGGCAGCCTGAAAATGGGGCAGGGCCAGCAGCGGGATGATCAGCATGGACAGGAGGCTGATAACAACTATCAGAATGGCCGATGTCACCGTCGAGTTGAGTGATTTCTTCGAGAGAAAATACAGACACACCCCAAACAGCACGACGATCCACAGCTCCGCAGGCAGGCGGGTCGAGCCTTCCAATGTGCCGGATACGCCGATGTAGAAGATGATCAACACCAAAAATGAATTAGCGGCCAGAATAACTGTTAACAGCAGCGAACCTGCGCTCCCCAGGTACTCTTGCACCAATTGGCCTAGAAAACCCAGGCCAAAACGGGCGGTGCCGCTGCGCGCCACGGCTTCAGCCAGGGCGGCCACGGTCAGCATATTGATAACCCCGAATAAAACCACCAGAAGAAGGCCGGCACCCATCCCGAGCGGCGCCAGGACGATTGGCAATGCCAGCAGACCCGGTGCGCCCGGCAGGGTCAGCATAAAAGCAGTCCAGAAAGGCGGCAAATTCTCGATTCGTTTGGAGAAGGCTGCCCATCCCCAGCGGAGACGATCGCCAGGGGTGATGCGCGGCGCATAGATCGTCTCGATTGCTTGATGATACAGGCGCTGGTAAGCTTCCTGAACCGCTAAGCTGTCCAGGGCCAGGGCAGAACGGATCGCCGGAACTGCCAGTTTTGTAAATTGGTATTTCTCACCGATCAGATGGGCGATCGTCGCCTGGAGAGCGGCGTCCTCCGGAACCAGCGAAGCCCAATGCGGGGCGTAAAGTTCCAGGTCCTGGATAGCAATTTTTAATGGCAGCTGGCGTGCCGCCGCGATCGCTTCCAGGAAGACGCGCTCACGCTCCTGGGCAGCCTGCGGGGTTAGGTAAGGCTCCGCGGCCCGTTTGGCTTGCGAGATGAGCTGCGCCGTGCGGCTCTCGATCGCAAACAAAAGCAGGCTCGCCTGCCGGGCTGGCAGCCCGCCCAGCAATTCTTCGCGCGTGAAAAAGACGTCATCGGATGTCAAGCGCTCTTCCTTTTTGATTGGGACACGGATTACACAGATTACTCCAGCAGCTTTTCCGCGATACGCTGGTACATGGCGGTCATGGGATGCTCTGGATAGCGCATGACGAAAAGGCCCTCGCTGGCCAGGTTCATCATCTCGTCGGAGTGAGGCAGGACAGCCGCCACCTCGCAACCATAGGCCTGCTCGACTTTGATTCTGACGGCTTCCGGTTCGAGAGTACTGGGAGTTTTGTTGACGATCAGCACCATGCGCGGCACCCCCAGCTGGCGAGCCACTTTTACAGTGATGCCTGTGCCCTCGTAATCCTGCTTATCCGGGCGCATGACGATCGCCAGGGAATGAGAGATGACAATGGAAAGCAGGGTTTCCTCATTCAAACCCGGATGGGTATCGATCATTAAAACATCCAAGGCCAGCTCGTCAACCAACCGCCGCAGGCCCCCTGTCAGGCGTTGAGCGTCATAGCCCTCCCGCAAGACGCGGGTGATCTCGCCTGGCTTGGTGCTGGAAGGGATCAGATAGAGCCGGCCGCGCATGCCAGCTGCCGTCCTATCGCTCACGTCGATGGCGGTATCCTTGATTTCACGACCATGCCAGAGGTAATCGTTGAGCGAGGTGGTTATATTTTCCCCCTCTAAGCCGAAGAGGATATGGATGCCCGGTGACTGGATGTCGGTGTCGATCACACCGACCCGCTGACCTTCGGCTGCCAGCACCGCAGCGACGTTGGCAGTGGTGTTGGATTTTCCTGTCCCGCCGCGAAAGGAATGGACCGAGATGATTCTGGCCAAAGTATTTCCTCCTCTTGATATCGGCCATTTATGGTTTATTCTATCCAATTATACCACAATGCTCTCCCCCGAATCACAGCCGAATCTGCTTAAAGTTGTGGTTGCGATATTGAGATAAATGTTGTATTATTCAGTTATCTGGGCTTGGGCGTTCAGATGTTTCAAATCCAATGAATATTGACAACAAAGGAAGGAGTTCAACCATGGCTTTTAGCTTCAAAAACTCTAAGGGACAGACCTACTATCTGCATGCCACAACCCGTACCACCAAGACCGGCAAGAAACAAACCCTCTACTTTTTTGCGAAGACCACACAGGCGGGGGCACTGGACGCGGTCCCCATGGGTTACATGGTGTCAGAGAGCAAGACGGGGCTTCCCGTTCTCAAGCGCAAGTAACCCGAGTCACGACATACAATCCCCGGAGGTTTCATCGAGGATATTTCAATCTTCAAGGGTGGAGACCTGCCTTGATCCCAAGTCCAACCATGCAGCTTCATAACCTCCGGGGTCGATGTAATCCTAAATTGGAAAATCGTTTCAGCTAACCAGAAAAAGCACTTCCAGGGCCTTTAACCGACCTTAAAGGCCCTCAGATTCCATAGAACAATCTCGCTTCAGACTGATGAATAACACCTTCTGCAAGCGATTGTTTGCGTTTAAAATTTGTCGAACTATAGTTGACAAATCTAGAAAAATGATCCATACTATTTATGGATCATCACATAACTGGATAGGCTGGTGACATTCCCGAACACTGAGCCATCATCTGTCGAATAAATTTGCATCCAAAGCTATTCCGGACGTCCGGCAGAAAGGAGTCTCGTATGTACAGCACTATCCTGGTGCCCCTTGACGGGTCGAAGCGGGCAGAAGCGATTTTGCCATATGTAGAGACATTGGCGAAATGCTTCAACTCTAAATTAATCCTTTTGAATGTGCTCGAACCGGTTCATATCCTCTATGCCTCTGCTCCCGTAGATATCGTGGAAGCCACCTTTCAAGCGAATGAGATTCACGAGGCGGAAGATTATCTGCATAGCCTTCAAGGGAGACTTCAAGAGCAGGGTATCCAGGTGGATACCGTTGTCGTCGAAGAAGGTTCCCCCGCCAGGGTCATTGACGAGGTGGCTGAGCGGGAGAACGTCGATCTGGTTGCCATGGCCAGCCATGGTTTATCTGGCCTGGCCCGGGTGTTTTATGGCAGCGTGGCAGCCGGCGTTCTGCACCGGATCGACCGGCCTCTGCTGATCGTCCGGTCTGACGGCGACATCTGATATATCAGCCAGTATAGAGAATTAATTGCCCACCTGGGGTCTGTTCAACGCGTAAAACACGCATTGGTTCACGCGCCGGCCCGTTCAATACCTGACCCTGGGCATCGAATCGTGAGCCATGACAGGGACAGGCGTATCCCTGTTCCACCGAATTGATCACGCAACCCAGATGCGGGCAGACCAGGCTAAGCGCGATAAAGCCCGCCGGCATGTGGTAAAGAACCGCCTGCGCTTCAGGGACCGGCGTGCGCGAGCCGGGGGGAAAATTGCTGGCCGGGCCAAGTTCGAACTCGGTTTGCGGTGCCGGATCGGACTGGTAGCCCAGAAAACGGATCAATCCAATTAACCCAAGCGTGCTGCTCAAGCCCAGCGTGCCTTTCAGGGCAACCATGATGAAATCCCGCCGATGGAGTTTGGAGACAGGTCCCTGCTTTTTGTTCATGTGATCATCATCTCTTCACGGAATGGCACTCATGGCAGTCGCGCGATTCTTGTTGATCAAGTTTTTGCTCGCAGGCGGTGCCCATGACCGGCCGGAAGGTGAAACGCTGCCCGGTAGCTTTGCCGAATAATTCAAACGCGCCGTCCGCCAGCTGGCGTGTGTTCCACAGCGGCTCTCCTTGTTCCGTGACCAGCACAGTATCACCCACTTTGAGATCGATCACGGGATTGAGAAACGCCATGCGCAGCGCCAGGTCGTCCTGGCCGGCGATCGTCCGGGTAAGCGGCAGCTCGTCCAGTGTACCGTGGCATGTCCGGCATTGGATGTATTGAATTTCCTTTTTATTGCTGTGGATGTCTCCATCCCCCATCGCCTCGAAACGAGTGTGGCAATCCACGCAATCCAGCGTCCACTCGCAGCGCACGAACTGGGCAATGGGTTGGTAATAATCGTGCAGGCGGTCAACCGGCTGGTCAGTGCGCGGGTGGAACTGCATCTGGCGCAGGTCATAGTTTCCCCGATTGTGGCAGGTGTTGCACTGCGTGTATGGGATGGCGGTCGTCAAGTGGTGGACAGGTTGATCCAGGTCGGTATTTGCAGTCGGTGTATGGCAGGCGGCGCAGCCCGTCAGGCGGGCATATTGCGCGCCAGGCAACGGCTCTGCAGAGAGATGGCAGTCCAGACAGTAATCCGCGAAGGCCTTGACGCTCGGCGATGACTCCTGCGAAGGATCAAAAGTCCCCAAAGAAGCCAGGCCAGTCGCGGTGGTGAGGTGATCATCCTGGACAGGATACACACCCAGGCGGGCGGTTTGATCGGACTGGGCTCCGTAGGTAAAACGAATGCTGGCGATCGCCCCAGCGTAAGTGCCTTGGACACTGGTGACCGCGCGCTGGATATGATCGCGCTGATCTTGAGCTGTGCCGCTGTGGCAATCACCGCTCCCACAAGAGGCTTCCACCACGGCAAACTCGGAAGGGTTTCGCCCACCGCGCATCGTGCTGTGCGCCAGGTCTGCGTCCAATGCTAGCCGCTCACCGCCATGACACAACACGCAACCAAAGGTCTCCACCGGATGAGAGGGACTGATCTCAGGCAAGTCGGCGTGGCAGGTCAGGCAGTATTCAACCTGACCAGTCAGGGTAGGCAACAGGGAAACCGGTCTGGGTTGGCGGCTTTGCAACCAAGCCGCGCCCAATAACGAAAGGCAAAGTAGAAGTGAGGCGAGGAACAGGCGGATAGTCTGCACAAGAAAACCGAAGGGTTAAGGGAAAGTGGATAAGGGGGAAAGGGCGAGGATGGTCAGCAGCAGCAAGATAATGACCAGGATAACCAGGAGAAGCGAGGCAGCTCGATTGCCTGCAGGAAACCAGCGCCCCAATTCATCAGGTCTGGGATTAGGCAGCCAATAGGGGATGCCAGCCAGCAGAACGATCACCATCACCGGAATCAAAACTCCAAAGATGAAGGGATCTCCCCACTTGAGCAACTGCTGCACCCACAGGAAGAACCAGGGGGCGCGCGCCTCTGCTGCCAGGGGACTCCCCTCTCGGATGGGGGGAGCGATCGGCGCGGGCAGGATAGAAGCGACTACGATCAATACAGCAGTTGCCAGGATGGCAGCCAGGGCTTCCCGGCGCACCAGCTCAAAGCGGGAGATGCGGCTGGCATCCCGGCGCGCTTCCGGCGGCGGCACAGCGATGCCTCCATCACGGCGCACTCGGAACAGGTGCCAGGCTCCCACTCCCACCAGGGCCAGCGTCAATCCAAAGATATGCCAGGCGTAAAACCGAATCAGCGCAGCTGGGCCGGGCTGGGTGCCACCCACCACCAGGCGGTATAGACCTTCACCAAGGATTGGGATAGATTTCACCAAATTCGTGCCTGCCACCAGCGCCCACTGAACGCCCTCATCCCAGCGCAGCACGTAACCGGTGAAATCCAGCAACAGGCTGAGCAGGAGCAAGGCCAGCCCCAACAGGTAGTTGAAGCGCCGCGGGGGAGCGTAGGCACCGGTGAAGACTACCCGCAGCAAATGGATGATGGCGACCACGACCAGCAGTTGGGCCGCCCAGTAATGCAGGTTGCGCACCAACCACCCATAAGGAACGAGAAAAGCCAGAGTCTGCACCGACTCGGCCGCCTCGCCTGGAGAGGGCACGTAAAAGAACATCTCCAGGATGCCGGTGATGACCAGCAACAACACAAGATACACCGATAAACCCCCCGCCCCCAGCGTGTAGCGGAAGCGCGCCTGAGGGGCTGGGATGGTGGGTGGGTGCAGGTGATGGAAAAAGGATGGCCGAGTTGGATTAGCTTTCATGGATCAACTTGGCAAATCTTACCATACAAGCCTGGTAAACGATTATTATCCGATCATTTGTACTTCATCTCCCGGTGAAAAATGGCATGTGACAAAAAAGCCAAATAATGCGATAATGAAGGCGTGAACTCCAGGCATAAAACCGGTAATCGAGATGTCCAGATAGCACTCGTCTATAACTCAGAAGATAAGCTCACGGTCGGAGAACCACACGATCTGATCGCCCTGCAAGATACCGTCAACATAGCTCAACATCTGTATGGCGCAATCACATCGCTTGGATATCCGGCGATCAAAATCCCTATTCACAATTCCCTGGATGAATTGAGGCAACAACTACAACCGCTCTCCACCGAGGCCACTTTTATTTTCAACATCTGTGACGGCTTCCAAGGCAAGAGCAATGGTGCGGTGCATGTGATCAAAGAGATAGAAGAACTCGGCTTCAAATACACGGGGTCGAGCGCCGCAGTCTACGCCCTGTGCACGAATAAGGCCAACGCCAAGCGAAGGCTGATCGAATATGACCTCCCGACACCGGCATTCCAGGTGTTCGAGCAACCCGCCGGCAATATTCAGATCAGCTTCCCCGCCATCGTTAAACCGGTGGCGGAGAGCGCCAGCCTGGGGATCGACCTGGGATCGGTGGTCAACAATCCCGAGCAACTTCTGGCCCGAGTGACATATGTCATCGAGTGTTACCAGCAACCCGCCCTGGCGGAGGTGTTCATGCCAGGGCGAGAGTTCGCCGTGGCGTTGTGGGGAAATGAACAAGTTGAGGTCCTGCCGATTTCCGAAGAGGACTACATGCACATTTCGGATCCCCTCGAGAGGCTCCTGACCTATGAGGCCAAGTGGATGCCCGAATCTCCGTTCTTCCAAAATATTTTCATCCGCTGCCCGGCGGAGCTGCCACCGCAAGTGGAAGCGCGCCTGATCGAAATTTGCAGCGCGGCTTACCAGGCGATCGGCCTGCGCGATTTCGGTCGGATCGACCTCCGCTATTACAACGGCGCCCTCAATATCATCGACATCAACGATAATCCAGACCTTTCTCTCGCCGCGGGATTCCCGCACTCGGCAGAAGTCGGAGGATACTCCTACCCCGAGATGACCGAACGGATTTTGGACTTTGCCTTAAAACGCGTCGGGTGGCGGGATTGACATTCCTATATCGTCGTCTGTCCTGTTTCTTCCACTTCCTTCGCCACCTGCTCCTCCCATTGCAGCTCTTCTCTCACCTTCAACCAGTACCACTTCTCATGGTGCGCCCTGGCGTACCAGGCAGACACTTTTCCCGAGAACATCGAGAAGAAAGCCTCTTTCTCTTCGGGGAAGACCGCCCCCATGTAGACGTGGATGATCAGCCCAGCCACGATGGCGAATACCGAGACCCAGTGCAGGGGCTGCGCCCACTGTTTAATCCACGGCGGGAAGACCGTATTGAAGGTCATCACGATCCCGCTGGACATGATGCCAATCGTACCCAGGATGACCACGTACATGTAGAGCTTTTGACCGGCATTGTAGGCATCCTGTGGGGGTAGCGGCTTTCCTTTCATGAACCCCAACATCTGCAAGGGTTTGATGCGCAGCCAATCAAGATCATCTTTGTCAAGCAACATGCGCGTCGCCGCGAAGGGGACAAAGTACCTGCGGAAACCGAGCAGGATGTTGAAGGTCAGCACGAAGGTCCAGATCAATCCCAGGGTGGAGTGAAAGCGAATCAGGTTGGCCGTGTTGCCGAACAGGTTGCGGAACATTTCCTGCCACCAGACGGGGCTGAGGCCCAGGCGCGGCGAGGAGATGATGGCGATGCCAGTCGGCAAGAGCAGCAACCACATCCCGACATTGAACCAGTGGGTCAGGATATTCGCCAGGTTGTGCTTCTTATACTTCTTATCACGCAGCCGGCGCCGTTCTTCTAATGGGATAGCTTTATAGCTCATCTGGTACTCCTAGCGCTATTCTTCAAACTCTTTTTCGCCTTCGATCAATTGCTTGGTAAAGTAGACCGCCTGCACCAAGAAGGAAGCCCCAATCCCGGCAAAGAGCAGCGGAGTTAAAACCTTCTTCCAGCCTTGTTCGGCCAGGCTGTACTGCGGGTCACGCGGCAGGAAACCACTCTGGGTGACCAGCGGTTGCCGGGTATCACCTGACAGTTCAAGACCTACCATGGATGGCGCATTGATATAATAGATGTTAGGGTCGGTGTCGTGACCATTGGCCTCGTAATCCAGGCGCATCACAAAGCGGGCATTCTTCAAGGCTAAAGATACTTCCGATTGAGGGTCGTTCAAATTGCCAAACATGCGCGAGCCGCCCACGCAGGTGGCGACGCAGGCTGGCTGCTTCCCCTGCTCCACGCGCGGCAGGCAGGCGTTGCACTTATCTACAACGCCTCGCTTCTTATCCAGGTAACGGGCGTTGTATGGGCAGGCGTCCACGCAGAAACCACAACCAATACAGGCCCCCTGGTCAACCAGCACCAGGCCGGTATTCTGATCTTTATAGGTAGCCCCGCTCACACACACCTCGGTGCAGGGTGGGTGTTCGCAGTGCATGCAGTTGTAGGGCACAAAGATCCGTTCCAGGTTGGGGAATTCGCCTTTCACACCCAGGTCCTGCACCCAGATGCGAGTCTGGTCCATGGGCACATTGTTTTCGACGCTGCACGCCACCTGGCAGGCCCGGCAGTCGATACAGCGCGCGACATCGATCACGAAGCCATAACGTTTCTTAGAATTCATATCAAGCCTTCTCCACCGTTACGAAAGTCTGGCTGAGCGCCTGGCCGCCGCTAATCGGATCCGTATAAGTAACGTGCAGGTCTGAATCACTGGCGCCATTAGAGTAAGCGATGCGCAATCCTTTCGACTGGTGACCGTAGCCGGGTGTCATGGATACACAATCCGGGCGGATAGCCTCGGTCACTAGTGCCCTGACCATTACCTTTCCGACCGGGCTGGTCACGACTACCAGGTCATCGGTGCGGATGCCGCGCTTCTGCGCCGCCGAGGAATGCAGCCAGATACGCGGTGCGTCCTCGTACTTGTGCAATAGCTGGTTGTTCTGGGTGCCAAACTGCGTGTGTTGGGCAACCTTGCCGGTCAGCAGATAAAACTCCTCCGGCTTAGGATAGAGCGGCTCCTCCCAGGTAGGCCAGGGTGAAAACCCAGCCTCGGCTAAGGTCTCAGAGTAAACTTCGATCTTGCCAGAGGGTGTGTTGAAAGTAATTTCCTCATTCGCCTTCTGTTCCAACGAAGGAGTAACATACCCCTTCAATTTCAGCTCGTCCAGGTTCAGTCCCAATGGAGCTAGCTGCTGGCGCAGGTAGTCTTCTTCATCTGTATATTGGAAATAATCCCCCAACCCCAGGCGTTCGCCGAGCTGTTTATAAATCCACAAGGCTGACTTCGCTTCTCCCTGGGGTTCAATCACCGGCTGGCGGAGGAAGATTTTCCCACCGACCACATGCAACGGATCGTAGCGTTCAAGGTATGAAGCTTCAGGCAATACCACATCAGCGTACCAGGACGAATCGTTCATGATGATATCTACCACGGCGATGAAATCCATTTTGCCGAAGGCTTGGAGCGTCCGCTGGCGGTCAGGGAGCGAGAGCGCTGGGTTCTGGCGGGCGATGAACCAGCCATGCGCCTGGTAAGGTTGTCCGCTCAAGATGGC
>Ga0209341_10002880_pt1 | contig 16225 bp, 22 predicted proteins | sample RifCSP13_2_FD_184020 | JGI IMG/M metagenome (GOLD analysis project Ga0209341, IMG submission 184020) | Soil microbial communities from Rifle, Colorado - Rifle CSP2_sed 13_2 (SPAdes) (version 2) | ecosystem: Environmental > Terrestrial > Deep subsurface > Rock core/Sediment | place: Rifle...
GCTGAGTTGTTCGCCTGGGCCACAACACAGCAGCTATGACCCCATCGAAAGGCCCGTGCTCGCCGGCCCCCTAGGCAACTGAACGACACAGATCTCAGGATCCACACCCGCCTCCGGTCCGGCCCGATCCCCGCCCCCCGGCCGCCTTGGCTGCGGCGATCCGGCCGACCGGGCCGAACCGACCGACCCGCCCATCGGGCTCGAACCGCGCCGACGACCGAGGTCCTGATCGACCAGCCGGACAATGCAGCCATCAAACCGCGGACCCGCCTCGCGGCCGGGACTCAGCCCGGCCGCGAGGTGATCGGTCGGCAGGTCCTGTGCGGGTCAGACGCGGCCGGGCGGGACCGGGATCACCGGGCACTCGAACTGACGCACCACCGTGTCGGCGGTGACGAAACCGCCGCTGATGGCGGCCTGGACCTCGTCGGCGGAGTCGATGTCTCCGCTGCCGTTGGAATCGACCGCCGCAACGGCAGCTTGGTAGTCGCTGAACGTCAGCGCATGCACCATCCACCGTCCACCGCTATATCCGCGGTCGCCGGGGGCGGCGGTTGCCACGTTCGGCTGCCCGCCGATGTCATAGATCGTGTCGAAGCTGTGCACCGGAGCGCCGGTTCCGGACAGGTCGGTCGGCGTTCCCACCGTCCGGTACAGCTCACCGTCGACGTAAAACGCCGGCCCCGTTACCCCGCCCGCACCGTTGCCGGCGGCAAATGCGGCTCCGGGCACGAGGAAGAGAGCTGCTCCCAGCAAGGTGAGAACGATCGTGGGTCTTCGCATGATGCCTCCTTCGATCCTGGCCCCGCCGGTCGGGACCTATCAGGCAAGGTATCGAGTACTTCTTTCGGATCCATGAACGGGAGCGGAAATCGGGCGAAACAGTCGCGGTGACCCATCGACTCGGTATGACCTGTTCGAGGACGTGATGGGTCTCTCGACCCATTTGGCGTGTTTCCCCCGCTGTTAAGGATCCTTTAGGCCTCCCTTATCACTCAATGTGGCATGGTTGACACCGCACAGTGGTCAGAATGCCGAGCGAAGGAGAGATTCCGATGAGACAGCCCACCCAGAGTGTCGGTCCGGTATGGGGAGGTCGAGCATGAAGGGACGTTCACTCGTTCTCGTTCTGGCAATCGTCATCGGATCGCTTGCCATCCCCGCGGCTGCCTCGGCCAACACAACGCAGGCCATCGCCGATACCGGCGGCATGCACCTCGTGCTGCTGGGCTCCACCGTTGAGGTCGACGTAACGCTGGACGAATTCGGCAATATCGATTCGGTGGCAGTGACCGGCGGCGGATTGACCGAAACCAGCGCCGGCGATCACAAGGTCCGGTTCTCGACGGCCGATGGCGCCACCAAGGTCGATGTCAAGGCGAAGAAGGACAAGCTCTCGGCGTCGATGCGCAGTGCCACCCTCGGTGATCTCGTTGGAGACCACGTATGGACTGCCGAGGTCTTCCCGGATGCGACCGCCACGGTTCCGTTCTCCATCGCGGAAGACGGTACCGGGAATCCGGTACTCAGTCTGGGCGATGTCGCCATGACCGGAGCCAACAGCGGAGACGTCGAGGTCACAGTCCGTGGACCCTTCCAGGAGATAGACGACGATGAAGCGGAGGCCAAGGCCACCGTCGAGTTCGCCTGGAATGGCTTCACCAAGACCCTTCGCATCCAGGTCGAAGTCGAAGACGATGACGATGACGATGACGACCACGGAGCCAAGCTCAAGGTTGAGCTACGCGGCAAAGACCGGCAGATGATTGGTGCGGCGTCGTTGGCTGATCTGGTTGGTTCGTACACCTGGACCGGCCTGCTGTGCGACGGCACCAGCGTCACGGTTGATTACCAAGTCGGTGGGGACGGAACGGTCACCCCCGGCGCGGTGGGCGGTGTCGGCGCCGACCGTTATGACATCAAGACCTACGAGCACGGCTTCCGGGTCTCATTCGACAACGAGGATGCCCGCCTCAACGTGAATCTGAAAGAGAAGGACGATTCCACCTGGCAGCTCAAGGTTGACTCGAAAACAACCGAGCGTTGTGGAAATGGCAACAACGAAGGCGATGATCACGGTAACGATGATCACGGTAACGATGATCACGATGACGATGATCACGATGACGAAGGCGACGACGATCACGACGACTGATCGGCGACCGCGCCGGCGACGGGGACCCCGAATCGGGGTCTTCGTCGTCGTGGTGGTAGCTCTCGCCGGCTGTAACGGCACCGCCGACTCGATTACCACCACGACCGCGATCGGTGCCGCCGGCACGACGCCGACCACGGTGGCGACGACGACGTCGACTTCGGCGGCGGCCGTCGACCCGACCACGCTGCTGGCGGGTGCGCTGGAGAGCTACGGCGACGGGTACACCTTCACATCGACCGCCACCATCGGTGGAGCGACTGCCATTGTCGTATCCGGTCGTCAGCAGGGAGCGAACTCCGAGATGCTGCTCACGTCCGGTGACGGTGAGATCGAGTACCTGCTGACGGCCGATGGACAATGGGTCCGCACGCCGGGTGGTGACTGGCAGCAGCTGGACACTCAACAACCCCCGGCCGCCCCGCTGACACAACTGGCGGCACCGAGCCGGCTCGAGCTGGTACGGAACGAAGCCGGCACGGTCGAGTTGAGCGCCACCTATGACGGCGCAGTCTTCGGCCTGGCCTCCTCCGAAGTGGTGGTGCTGCTCACCTTCCGCGACGGCCTCCTCACCGAGGCCGGCTACACGAGCGAACAGGAAGGCGTCGAGGCCGAGGTGATCACCCAGTTTGCCCCCGCCGCGGATACGACCCCGATCACCGCGCCGCCCGCCGAATCCTGAGCTCCGGTCGATTCCCCGGCCACAATCCCGATCGCCCGGACCGTAACGGGCTCCCTGCCGATCGTTCTCTGCGGCCACGCGGCTGCATGGTCCGGTACGAGCCACCCGAGCCACCGGTCACCACCCCGCCTCCCCAGGAGTCATCGGGTAAACCTCGCACCGGAGGGGCCACCGCGGTGCCCAGTAGCTCGATGCTGTCGAGCACCTGGTGGTGGGGGAGGGTCCCCGACGCTGACGTGGAGTTCGAACCGGTTGACGCCGAGGGATTCCTTCCACCGCAGGATCTTGGGACCGAGCCCCCGTTGATGCTCAGCACAAGCGGCTCGCCCGCCCGGGATCCGTCGCGCCTCTGCCCGCTTCAAAGCGTCACAAGACCTCAGCGATCCTGATGGCGGTCTTTACGCTCCTGAGCTTCGCGTTGTTCCCGCTCGGCCCGATCGAGCGCCTCACGACGCAACCGATCGGACCTCTCGCGCTCCTCACGTTCCTCACGCTCGGCTTTGTCGCGCTCCTCACGTTCGGTCCTCTCGCCCTCGGCGGGTTCCTCCGGTGTCTCTCTTTCCTCCTCGGCCCGTCGTTCCTGCTCGTACCGGGAGTGTTCGATCAGGCGTTCCTTCTCATAGCGGGCGTGCTCTGCCTTACGTTCCTCTTCGTGCCGGGAGTGCTCCGTCGTGCGTTCCTCACGCTCCCGGTCGGCGCTCGACTTCTCACCGTCCATGATTCCGGTCCCGCCTCACCTCGGTATCCGCTCTCGTTGAGACAAAACTAGCGGCGATCAACAGAGGGTATGGAGCCACATGACCTTCTTGCTGAGAACCGACGAAGAACGAAACCGGCCGTTCACCAGGAGAGCGCCGCATCCCGGCCCGTGATCTTCCAACCGTGTGTTCGTCTGACGGCGCAACTCTGGGTTTTGTCGAGACTCATGTGGTGTGCGCTTGGGCAACCCCGGTGCGGCCCGCCACTCAGGAGGAAGGGTTTGGGCAGGGGACACAGGTGGGTGCGGTGCTCTCGTCCGGCCGTAGCGCCCGGACCATGACCGACAAACCGTTCCACCATGACGACCGGGACCGGTTGATTCGCCGGACCGACGAGGCGAGGCGTTCTCGTTGCGCTCTGTCCAGCTGCTCCTCGTAGATCGCTTTCAGCAGCTCATAGGGGATGTGTTGCATGGGCCACCTCCATCTCATCCATAGATGCCTATCTATAGATGACGATAGCTCATATATAGATAACTGTCAATATGTCTAGGCCAGACGAAGAACCCGACCAGGTCATGACCGATCAACTCCAGAGCCTGCCTGCGGATGCGTTCGCCGAACGGTCCAGACTTCGGGACCGCCCAGTCGAATTGGGGCGTAAGCTCCGTGAGATCGATATCCCCGGAGCGGAGGACATCGGAGGACATCGGAAGACGTTGGCCGTGGTTGGCGGGCAGCGAAGCTCCGGAGAAATAAGGGGGAGCCGGTCGGCGTTTCGCCGTCGACTACCTGTGGGTGTTGCTCGGCAGCGATGTGCGCCATATAGGGATGTTGGGACCGAAAGCGAGATTGGATCGAATCCTCGGGGACCTGCGCCGGCAGGGTATGGAGGCGGAGCAACAGGATCTGGACAGGATCCACGGCCGGCCGGTTTGGACGTTGGAGCCGAAGGTCCCGGGAGATCGCCTATGCGATCGTGGCGGAGATCCTGGCCGTGCAGCGCGGTCGTCGCGCCGGTTTCCTGCGGGAGCGCCAGGCGGGCATCCATAGCGGTGTGACAGGCTTCATGGCGATGACCGGAGGGGAACAATGAAGATCAGCAACGAGTTCGAGGTAGCCCGTCCGGTCGACACCGTGTGGGAGTTCTTCCAGGACGTACCGTCGGTCGCACAGTGCCTTCCCGGCGCGGAGCTGACCGACGACAAGGGAGATGGTGTGTATGCCGGCTCCGTCTCCGTCAAGCTCGGTCCCATGAGCGCCATGTTCGAGGGAGAGGCGACCGTAACTCCCGACCCGGCCGCCAAGAGCGCCCGTATCTCGGGGAAGGGGGTCGACCGGCGAGGCGGCAGCCGCGGTCAGGTCAAGGTCGATTACCGCTTGGATGCGGTCGATTCCGGAACCAGGGTGACGGTCGATGCCGACGTGACCTTGGCGGGGTCGGCCGCCCAGTTCGGCCGGACCGGGTTGGTCAACGAGATGTCGAGTCGCTTGATCGGCGAGTTCGTCGAGTGTTTGGAGAAGAAGCTCGAGGCCGCAACACCCGAGGAAGCGGCCGCGGTTACGGCCGGTGAGGTGAAGGGCATTTCCCTGTTGTTGGCGAGCCTGGTGAGCTGGATGGCCCGGTTCTTCAAGCGGTTGTTCGGCCGGCAATAGGCCAACCGGCTGGACCGGCATATCGGCGAGTTTGGGCGACGGTCCGGAGGACGCAGATACCTTGCCCCCGGCGCGTCACGACCCGAGCCGGTTCAGGTCCGTTCGACCAGCATCGAGATGCCCTGCCCGACTCCGATGCACATGGTCGCCAGCCCGCGCCGAGTCCGGCGTCGTCGCATCTCGTGGAGCAGCGTTGTGAGGATCTTCGCTCCCGAGCAACCGAGGGGGTGCCCGAGGGCGATGGCGCCACCGTTCACGTTGACCAACTCCGGATCGAATCCCAGCTGGTCGATGACCGCCAGGGATTGAGAGGCAAACGCTTCGTTCAGCTCGATCAGCTCCAGGTCGTCCACGGCCCAGCCGGCCCGGTCGAGGACCCGGCGGGTGGCCGGCACCGGGCCGATCCCCATCACGTCGGGATGTACTCCGGCGGTGGCGGTGGCCACGTAGCGGGCCAGCGGTGCGACGCCCAGTTCCTCGACCATCCGCTCCGACATCAGCGCCAGCCCCGCCGCGCCGTCGTTGAGGGGGGACGAGTTGCCGCCGGTGACGGTACCCCCTTTCACGAAAGCCGGCTCCATTGCGGCCAGCTTCTCATAGGTCAGGTCTCGCTTGACCGATTCATCGGTGGTGAGGTCGACGCCGGCGACCATCTCCAGTTCGTCCCCAAAGCGGCCCGCGTCGGTGGCGGCGGCGGCCGCCTGGTGGCTGCCAACCGCGAAGCGGTCCTGGCTCTCCCGGTCGATGCCGTACTGTTCCGCCACCCGTTCGGCGGTCTCCCCCAGGGGGATCGGCGGGTACCGCTCCTCCATCACGGGATTGACCATCCGCCAGCCGAGCCGGCTATCGAAGGTGGCCAGCTGACGGGGGAAAGCCCGGTCGGGGCGGGGGATCACAAACGGAGCGCGGGTCATCGATTCGGCTCCTCCGGCCAGGCAGAGGTCGGCCTCACCTGAGGCGATCGCCCGGGCGGCCGCACTCACGGCCTCCAATCCCGACCCGCACAGACGATTGACGGTGGCGCCCGGCACGGTCACGGGAAGGCCGGCCAGCAGGACACCCATCCTCGCCAGGTTACGGTTGTCCTCACCCGACTGGTTGGCGGCGCCCCAGTACACGTCGTCGATCCGCTCCGGGTCGAGAGCGGGGGTGCGGCGCAGCAAGGCGCCGATGATCGCGGCGGTCAGATCATCCGGGCGGACGGCGGCCAGGGCGCCGTTGACCCGCCCCACCGGGGTCCGGCATGCATCGACGATGAACACTGCTTCGGGCATCTGGTTCTCCTCTCGTGCCCCCATTCTGGCGGAATCTCAACCACCAGGTTTTGTTGACTCCCGACGGGAATCGCCCCGATCGGGTCGAGGCTCCGATTCGCGAGTCGTGTGACGGTCCATGAAAGGATCCCCATGTCCGAGCAGGTCATTCGTGTCACCTACGCCACGCTCTCCGCCGACAACGACGACCTCCACGCCGCCTACGACGAGGGCATCGTCGCCGCCGGGATCTCCTCGGCGCCGAGCATCCGTTCTACATCAACGGCCGCCCGCACCCGGGCGATGGGGTGCGTGAGGTGCGCTCTCCCGTCGACCGGGATATCGTCGTCGGTCGTTTCGCCCAGGCGACTGCCGGCGACGTCGACGAGTCGGCCGACCTGATCCGGTAACTACTGCCACCAGATGGAAGAGCACGAGTCCCTTGGGCGACGCCGCCCCACCCGCGGTCACCTGTGGATTCCATCGAGCCGAAACTGCCGCCGGGCTGGTCATATACCCCAAGTAATCTAGATAGGTTAAAGCATGACTCCGGCCCTAACCTGAAGGCCGGTACCCGTCAGGAATGGAGTCGACGACATGGACACGGAAGAGCCGGCCCGATCATCCGATGTCGAGGCAAGGAGAGAAACCGAGCAGACCTCTCCTGTAGCGGCTCAGGATCGGGTGTTTGCGGGAACCGGGCTGTTTTGGGGGCTGATCGTTGGGGTCATCTTGGCGGGGGCGGTGGTAATCCTGGCGGCCCAGAACACCGGTACCGCCACCATCTCCTTCCTCGGCTGGGACTTTTCAACCCCCTTGATCGTGCTGATCCTTGGCTCATTGCTGATCGGCATCGTCCTTGACGAGCTGTTCGGGCTGGTTTACCGGAGGCGCAGGCGGCGGACGCTGCGGGACAAGGACCAACTAAAGCGCCTCCGGGGAGAGCAGTAACACCCTGGACCATCGCCTCGACGAGTCAGCCGAGCCAGTGACCAAGTGCCTGCACGCCCCAGCCGCGGCGGCGAATATCACGTTCATGGCGTCGATTTGTTGCGGGTCCTCTCTATCGCCGACATCGTCTGCGTCACCCCTGGTCGGCTCCGATTGGGCATCCCGATCATCTTGACACGGCGAGCATCGAGGAGCCCGGCCGGGCGGGAGTAGACCCACGACCGAGTGTCGCGCAGCCCCCCTCGAGGGTGGTACGGGCATCCAATCTCACCCACCGCCGCTCCCCCAAGTAGCCTTGTAGGGCAGACCCGGCTGGCAGGAAACACCAACCGTGAGCGAGCCCAGCACCTACAACTGGGTGCATCGTATACAGGAAGAGGAGGTGGAAATGAGTCGAACGATCTGGTTCGTCCTCGGGATCATCGGATTGATTGTGGTGGTCGTCTGGGTGGTGAATAGCATCTAGCCGAGTTGCTCCCGTTCAACTGACAGAGTCATGCCACCACCTCCGGGGCGCGTCAAAAAAAGGGGCCGGCGAGTTGCTGAGGCGAACCCCAGCAATCCTCACCACAACAGAGAGCAAACGTTAGTTCGAGGGTTTATTGCTCGAGCGATCTGACCACTCCTGCCAGCGCATCCAACCTCCAAGATCAAAAGCCCTACCTGGCGTGGGATCCCTCAGTCACCTCGCTCTTGTGTGCCGCGAAGGCAGCTAGAACGTCCTCCTTCTCTTGCAGGGGCACGCCGACGAAGTCGAGGGTGCGCTCGAGCTCGGCCGCTACCTCGTCGAATTCCTCGGGAGAGATTCGGAACTCGCGATGTGCTTCTTCTAAGCCGAGAGGCGTCATCCCTGGCTTCGTGCCGGCATATTCGAAAGGTCCACCCGCAACGTTGCAGACCCACAGAGTTCGCATGAACTTCAAGCCCGGCAGTCTGCTCAGCTGGTTGGTGTGCCACTCCCGTAGGGCGGGGTTCTTTGAGGCCTGGCCAACAATGGGATTCTTGACGACCTCATCGCTGAAGTGGTCGATCACCGCGGCGATAGCAAAAACGCCGCCGAGCCTGTCGTAAAGGGTCTTCTCTGCCATGGGTGCTCCTCTCGTCGGCAGTCGACGACACCTGTCAGGTCCAATACGCACCGTCCCACTCGATCGGTTCTCCACGGCCAGCGAAACCGACCCGCTGATGCAGCACCGTCCCGTCGCCGAGGGTCTGGTCGGCCGGGACGAAGTGCTCGCCCGCGTCCAGGTTGTCGGCGCGTTCAATTCTCTCCGGGACTTTCTCGATCAGAAGCCGGAAGTGCTCAGCGTCAATGAGCCCCCGTGTGGGTGGTTGTCCGGAGGCGTTTGACCAGACAGACCATGAAGGAGTCATCCGTCCACGCCATGGAAACCGAGGTGATCCGACCTCGAACTCTGATCGATCGTTGGCCCCGCCGATCAGGCCAGGGAGAACCGAACCAGTGGGGCACCGTCGACCCAGCGATCCAGGTCCGATCTAGCTTGCTCGGGGGTGGTGTTCCAGCTTTCGGTGAGGATGCGGAAGAGGATCGCCGCTCGTTCCTCCGGGTTGGTGATTGCGGAGGCCTTGGCCGACAGGTCGGCCTTCGCTCCTCGCTTGAGATGCAGCGTGAACTCCGGGTTGGCGATCAGGTTGGCCAGCCAGTCGCGCTTGTGACCGGGCCGGCCGGTGATGAAGTAGCCACCATCGAAATGGTGGAAGTAGATCTCGATCCGGCGCGGTAAGCCGGTCGTGCGTCCGGTGGTGGTGATATCGACCACTCCGCCTTGTTCCAGTGCATCGAGTACATGTGCGTCCATGCGTCCGCCAACAGCTCTGTGCGGGTCACTATTCCCGAACAACCGGTATCAACCGTGCTCGACCTCGAGGGTATCTTCGCTTCGCGACGGAGTGGCGATGTGCACCGTCTGAGCGGTGCGGTGAGGGAAGTAGTGGTCGTCTGGCGCAAGATCCGACCCGACCCGGCAGCAGAACTTCTCGCCGCTCTCGGCGTCGACACCAATGAGGCCCTCGACCGCCTGACCCGGGCGGCGGACTGAGGCACCACGATGCCCCGGGCGCCGGCCCGGACGGGCCTAGGCCTGGTCGTGGGGGAGAGGGCTGCGGAAGGCCCGCAGAAACCCGTGCGGTGTGGCGTCGAGGAGGTTCGAGACCCGCGACGTGTACACGTCGGCGTACCGTTCGACCTGGCGGGCGAACAGACTCTTGTCGGCTCCCGCCCGCATCAGCAGTCCCCAGCGATCGTTGTTGAGCGTCCCGGCCCTGATGGCCAGGGGAGCGATCATCTCGTCGAGGTCGGCCAGCCGGTTGCGTACGTCTTCGAGGTCGCGATCGAGGCTGCGGTTGCTGCGGGCCGGCTCGACCGGGGCGTACCGGTTGCGCTGCCGGGTGAGGCGAAGGTCGGCCTGTTCGGCCTCGAGCTGTTCTTTGACGGCCATCAGCTCGATGAGCTCGGTTTCCTGTTTGGCGAACCCGGCCAGGGCGTCGATCTCGGCTTCCAGCTCGCGGATCACCAGGCAGGTGCGCCAGCGGAGCGCCGACTTGGAGGCATGAACGTCACCGAACAGATGGTCGCCCACATAGAGGATCTCTTCGCCGGACAGGCCGAGGCTTTCCTCGACCCGGTGGGCAGAACCGCCGAAATACACCCCACCCGGTTCCATCGTTCCGAAGGCCGGTTTGAGCAGCGCCCGATCCTCATCTACAACTCGGTAGAGCGGCTGGTCACGTTCGAAGAAATCGGGTTTGGAGGCCGAGACGATCACCGTATCGAAGAGGTCCTGCCAGGTCTGGCCATCGGGCAGTTGTGGATCGAACACGTGGGTGAGGATCCTCTCGGCATACTCCCACTCCGAGTTGGTGATGAGCAGCAACTGCTTCCCTGCCTCCCGCTGATCGATCAGCATCGGCACCACTTCGGGGTCGGGTTCGATGAATTGGTCCGGATCGGCTCCCACCTCGCCCTTGAGCGTGCCCTCCATGTGGGCGGCGTCCAGAGCCCGGCGCACCGTGCGGTATAGGTTCTCGTAGCCGACCACCGCGGGGATGGCACCCTCGTCGGCCAGATCGACCAGCTGGGCGTATAGTGACGCCTCCGACAGCGAGAACAGGGTGTTGAGGAAGACCCAACGGTCCTGATGCAGGTCGACCACCGTGCCGGCGTAGGCGCGGCGCACCTCGTCGAACTCGAGGACCCTGGTGCCGTGGGCCGCCCGGATCACGTATCCGAAGCGGGTCACCTTCAAGAGGTTCCCCAGCTCCAGGTCGATGGTGAGGCCCTGGATCACCTCGTCCGGATCGAAAACCAGGTCGGCGACCGGCCAGCCCCTTTCCGCCAAGCGCAGCTTGGTGTGGTGGTAGGCGCGCCGCTCCCATTCGAAGGTGTTGTAGTGCACCAGCGTGTAGTCGAGGTCGTACCCGATCGCCTTGATCGAACGCAGGTTGAGGGTCCGGTTGCAGAAGATGCCCCGATGGGGCGGAGGTTGACTCATTGCCATGCATGGTATCCCAGTCGGGGGGTCCCCTTCGCTCCCGTCCGACGGAACCAGCCGCGGAACGGGAGGCTCGGTGATGGTCCAACATGGCAAGGACGGGTGCAGTCTACGCTCATCCGTTGTCCCTGCCATCGTCAGTTTGAAATCGGCTACAGCCCGAACGTAGCGGCGATGTCCTTGACTTTGGCGAACAGCTTGTGACCATCTGAGGGCCAACGGTCGAATTCGTAGCGTTGGTAGAACCGCGCTGCGTCATCATCCAGGGCGTCGACGACGATGAGGTCCACAGCTATGTCCTTTGACACCCCGACGATCCGGCGAACAGCATCGGCCAAGAGGCGTTCACCAAGATGATTCTTCTGGTGCTGTAGCGCGACAGCAAGGCGGGCGAGCAACGCAGCCGGAATGGGATACCTGGAGTGGCCTTTGGCTAATTTTGGACTGACATCTTGGACATCGACCGCGTGGCTGGCTAACGCGTAGTAGCCAACAATCGTCATTCCGTCCTCGGTTAGTACGAACGTCCGCGACGAGTTGTGTTTCTCTTGCGCTTGCCCGGCGTTGTGTTCCAGCCAGTCGTTCAGCTTTTCCCGCCCACAGTCGAAGTTCTTGCGATCATGCCTAGAGGGGTCTAGTGGTTCGACCCGCATCTAGGTGTCACGCATCGAACGGTTCTGCGTCCGCCAGTCGCTTCATTGAGGGAAGCACACGCGCCGGCTCATCCAACCAAGCAGTGAACAGCTCAGCGACTTCGGCGTTGAGCCGAGTGACCTGCTCCGAAGCCAAAATGTTCGCTGCTCTCTCGATAGCTGGAACGAGGATGAACTCAGACATGGTTGTCCCTGTGACTTCAGCAGCATCGTGAATCAGTTCGCGTTGCCTGTCGGACAATCGAACATTGATGCGTGCGGACTTCTCCTGCACTACCTTGTCCTTGAGCCTGTGAGCGATGGCAGTCATAGCGTTCTCCCAAACGTGTGTGTACGCAGTGTACGTACTATCGGCTAGCTATGTCAACAGCTTTAATCAATCAGGGAGGCGATGTCCCAAACCGTCCACGGATGCTCGGCAATGCCCGCGGCCATCGCTGGGGTGACGCCCTCGCCGAGACTGCCGTGGGGTCGTGCGAAGTTGTAGTACATGTAGTGGAGGCTGACCGCGTGGGCCAGATTCTCGATCCTCTTTGAGAAGCCGTTGGTGAGCCTGGTGAACCGGCGCATGCCCATTCTCATGGTGAGGTTCTGCCGTTCGACGTAAGACGTGCTGATCTTCTCAAAGTCGGGGTTGCCCATAATGATCTTGCCTTCGACGCCGATGCACTTGGCGGGTGAGTACCGATGCTCGGTGTCCGCCGAGCCGTACAGCTTGTGGAGGATCGCGTAGTCAACACGCTCCCTCAGAAGCGAATCTATAACCGTCAAGTAGAGATTGAGGCCATCGGTAGTCAACTGGACTCGGTTCTTAAACCGCCGCCGGAGATCATCGACAAACGCGTACGCGTCGACGAGGGTCCGCTCCCCAACCAGCCACGATGGAACGAGCTTGGTGTCAGCATCGATGGCTACCCATGTCCAAACGTCCCCGTATCCCGGCGTGCCCTTGAACTCCTGGGGGACGTTCTTCTGCTTGGAGTAGCAGAAGCTCCAAATCTCGTCACACTGGACGGTCGTGGAGTCGAGGTTGCGAAGGGTGAGGTCTTGATACTCAGCACAGGCTTGTCCGAGATCGACCAGGAGTTTGGTAACGGTGTTCTTGGCAGCTCCGGTGACGCGAACAGTTCCGCGAATGCTCATTCCTTTGACCAGACAGGAGATGATCTGGCCTGTCCGCTCGGTGCTCAGCCTGTTACTCATAATGACTAACATACTTGAGCGGGTAGGCAATGTCAATCCGTTTGTTCAAGATTCCGTTCAAGTATTGACGCGGAGATTAACAGCTAGTAGATTGCGTCGAGAAATGAAACTACTCACCATGGAAGAGGCCACGGAAGTCACGGCACCATTCCATGACGCCTATCTCGACGCCCATTACGTCGCCTGGGAACGCTGGTCCAAGAGGTTGACGAGGGACCCCGAATTCACGAAGCCGCTCGACTCTTCGGCACGGTACAAGATTCTCAACTGCCACATTGTCGACGAGATCGAGAAGAGGGTTCCAAACTCGGTTCGGGTCAATGGTGGGCCGGGGATGCTGATGCAGATCATCCCAGATCGAGCGACCGTCCGTTTCAAGCACTTATGGGGAGCCGACCTTCGACCCAGATACCACTCGACCATCAGGCAGGATGAACTCGTTCAGCATGCTTATACGGAAGAGCTGCTTGGACAGTTACAGATCACTGAACCGACAACACCCCTGGTTTGCGGATTCACTCTCGATCCGGGTGAGCACAAGATCTCCCGAGTCGTGATCGTATGCCATTACCGCGACCTACTGCTTTACGACATTCCGCTACTTGGAGGAGGCGGCGCGGAGATGATTACTTTCCCTGGACTCGAACCCACTGGGCCGACCGTCAGTTCGGGTATTGCGCACGAAAGAACCGACGACTCTGATGACAGCCGATGATCACCGCGAATCCGGAGATGCTTGTCCTCGCGCGCCTGTCGCGGGGCGAGACCGGAACAGCCGTTGCTGAGGAACTCAACATCTCGACTGGCTTGCTGTCGAAATGGGAGAACGGGGTCATTGCTCCTCCACCGGATCGACTCGCTCAACTGGCGCGCCACTATCGGTATCCCGAGATCATGTTCCTCCAACCCGAACGAGTCCGAGGAACCGACAGCGTGTGCTTACACCATCGCAAGCAAAAGTTGATGCCAACACGCTTGCTAAACAAGATAGAAGCCGAGATGTATCTGGCGCAGATACAGGTCAGCCGGCTTTTGCGCCACATCGATGTTGACACGCCTCTTGAGTTCGTCACCCTGGACCCCGACGAGATCGGGGGCCCGGAAAAAGTTGCACGAACTTTGCGTGCTTATTGGCGAGTTCCGTCCGGGCCAATCAGGAATCTCGTGATGCTTGTCGAGTCGGCGGGTGGGATCGTCATGTTTCGCGACTTCGAAACTCGGAAGCTCGACGGTATGAGCAGCTGGACCAAGGACGTTCCGCCCTTGTTCTATGTCAATCGTCACAACTCGACCGATAGAAGTCGATGGACAATCGCTCACGAGCTTGGTCATCTTGTGATGCACAGCACTCCGACCGCTGGGCATCCCGAGGAAGAAGCCAATGCTTTTGCGCAGGAGTTCCTCACTCCGCGAGCTGAGATCGAAGCGGATTTGCGAAGGCTTACATTCACCAACCTGCCCAGCCTCAAAACCTACTGGCGTGTCTCAATGAAAGCCCTCATCATGACCGCTGACCGAATCGGAGCGCTTCCGCCTGGACGTGTCAAGAGTCTCTACGTCCAATACAGCCGAGCGGGTTTCTCGCAGGGCGAGCCATGGCCGCTCGATGACGAAACGCCGACCCTCATAAGAGACGCTATAGGCGTCCATCTCAACCAACATCGCTATACGATCGAGGAGCTTGCCCGTGTCATGCTCATCTATCCAGAGGAATTCGTAACGAACTACAACGTGCAAGCGGGCGGAATCCAGCAGCGATTACGAGTCGTCTGAAGTCTTGGCCCATCGTGCCTTGGCTGCCTTCCTGGCGATCTCAGACCGTTCCTCAGCCGTCAACTTCTCAGCCCGAGCCCTGCCGCCCTTCAACCCTCCCAACCGGCCCAACTCAACCGCCGCAGGGTTCTTCCCCTCGTAAGGGTCGGTGCCCTTATCCTCCGGGTCGGTGGACTGTGCGACGATGGCCGCGGCGCGAGCGTTGGTGTCGCGGGGTTTGCTTGAGCGCTTAGCCATACACTCAGCGTAGGGCCGAACCTCGGATACGTCTACGGCCCTTGACTCTCAAACTGACCTACCACCCATCGTCGGCGATGGCAAGGTCGCCTCCGGGCGCCGGCATCTGTCAGGTCCGGTGGAAAGGCCAGCACAGGTAGGCTGCGGGCGGTGCAGATCCCGTCCCGCATCGAGGTTGAGTCCGGTTCCCTGGTGACCCTGACATGGGAGGACGGGACCCGTACCAATATCTCGGCCAGCGTGCTTCGGGCCGAGTGTTTGTGCGCCGACTGCCGCTCCGATGCGGGGAAGCGCCGCAAGGCGCTGGTTCTCGAGCGCCCGGAATCGATCCGTATCGACGGGGCACACGTGGTGGGTGCGTACGCGGTGAACTTCGAATTCGGGCCGGGCGTGCATCGCAGCGGCATCTTCAGCTTCGAGTTGCTACGGACGATCGGCACCGACCCCGGCGAGTGAATCGGCTATTCCGCCGATTGGGAATTTCGGGGCCGGCCCCGGCGTCGGTGGGCGCCCTGCTTCCTCAGCTCGAGGAGACGTGCCCGGTCCTGCAACAACTCCCGGCGTCGGTCCGCCACCCGCCGCCGTTCCAGAAGCGGCAGGTCGATCAGCTCGAGACCGCTCGGTAACGCCACCAGCTGCTGATCGAGTTCCTTGAGCAGTGCGGCGATCGACCCCGTCGGTTCGGTGAAGCGGGAAGAAACGGGCCGCGGATCGAGCTCGGCGATCAGCCGGAACCCCTCACGCGGGAGAACCTCTTCGGGTGTCTCGACGGGTTCCGCCGGGTAGGGCGGCGCGGCGGGCTCCAGTGGAGTTCTAGCGAGGTCGTATGTGACAGGGATTTGCCATTCGCCCGGCTCGCTCCGGCCGACGTCGACTGGTTGAGAGGCGGTCTCGGTGAGGGGGTCGGTGGGTTCTTCGGCCGGTTCCGCTTGGGGAGGTCCGGCGCCTTGGGCGGCGGTGTTTTCTTCTGCGAGGTGGCTTGGTTCAGCGATCGGTGCGGCTGATCCCTCCTGGTTCCTCGACTCAACCAAGGCATGATCTCGAGCGGGATCCTCGGCTGCCTCTCCGGTGTTGGCCACCGACTCGACACGGGCCGGCTGGATGGGAGCCGACACCACGAGAGGTTCTCGCACCTGTCGAGCCTGCGACTCCCGCACCCTGCGGGCATACGTGGCGGTCGAGCGCCAGTAACGGTAGGCGAGTACGGCCAGCACCACCATCACCACCGCACCGATGTAGGCGAGAATTTCAAAGGACACGTGCGCGTTCGATCCCGTCTCGCGACCCGATCCGATCGCCAGGTTGGCTTCCAGAGTCGTGGAAACCTTACCGCGATATGGATTGGGCGCCTGGTGTTGGCCGGGTCCAGGGCAAGGAAGTTGCCGGCCGGCTTGGTGCCGAACCAGACGGCACCGAACGTGAACTCGATTGTATGCCGTCCCCTGCCGATGG
>Ga0209341_10002882_pt1 | contig 16222 bp, 20 predicted proteins | sample RifCSP13_2_FD_184020 | JGI IMG/M metagenome (GOLD analysis project Ga0209341, IMG submission 184020) | Soil microbial communities from Rifle, Colorado - Rifle CSP2_sed 13_2 (SPAdes) (version 2) | ecosystem: Environmental > Terrestrial > Deep subsurface > Rock core/Sediment | place: Rifle...
TGAAGGCCGAGGGTTGGACGGCGCAGTACGCTCTGTTCGCACGTGAAGGGTTCACGCCAGCCGCGATCGCCGAGGCGGAGTCAATGAAGGCGCGGCTGGTTAGCCTGCCGCAGCTCGAAGAGCGGCTCGTCTCCGACGCGCGGCGCGCGCAGGCGCTGCCGACGGCGCAGATCGAGTACTGATCTACATCACGGCGCTGCGTCGTCGTCTTGTCAACCTGGTGGACGTGACCGATCGGCCCATGGAGCGGGATACGGTGAAGAATGCTGCCCGGCGCAGCTAAAAGCGGTCCGGGCGCGGCGTTTTGCTGAACGTGACGCGCGCCAACAGCAAGCAGCGCCGCGTCGAAGCCGACCAGATCTGGGCAAAAGGCAAAAAGAAGAGCGCCAACTCCGCCGTGCTGGACGACTACCGCCACTGGGTCGACGAAATGGATGGATTGACGCCCGGATACGAGTGAGGCTGACCTGCCAGGCACGGTGATAGACATCCCCGGCAAGTTGTTGTTAAATTAGGTCAATCACCCCATAGGTCGACTGACCTAAAAATGAGCTACTCATCGGTCGCGGAAGATTTGCCGCAAGCGCAACCGGACGCGAACATTAGTCCCGATCGGGCGACGGATTTCCTGCGCAAAGTGAACGCCGGCTTCGACGCTCTCCGACCACACTTAGAAGAAGTGGCTCTAAAGCGCGGCGAAGAACTGCTCGAGGCGCATCGCCGCGTGCGTCTGGCCTCGCGCGCCAAAGGTATGAACCATCGCGTCGAGCCGCAACTGCCGCCGGACGTGTTGAAGCTTAGCGTGTGCGCCGAAGGCGTGAGACGAGCGGCTTAACCGGAGAAGGTCGCCAAATAGTCGAGGACGAGCGGCAGATCGTGGCTGGGATCGCCGTTGAACGGCGACTCGCCAACGTGACCCGTGGGTGTGTGAAAGTGATGCGGGTACGTCGCTATACCGGGAAAGTGTTCTTTGTTATCCCAGCGCAGCACGGGCTGATCGGCGCGAAACAGCTGATAGGCGTAATCGACGTGGCGGTCGTTGTAGTAGAGGCGGACCTGCAACGCACCGCCGCGAACCAGATCGGCGCGAACCTTGAGCGCAAACTGAAGATCGGAAAACTGATGGGTCTCGACGACGCGCACGGCGCTGCACATCGGCGAGCCTTGCAAAGTAGTGACGACGAAACTCAGCGCCTCAGCCAGCGTCGTCATGCGGCGACTTCGCCCTGGAGACCCAGCCAGCTATGCAGCATTTCGCGGGCGAGCTTCCAGTCAGCGCCGTCTTCTTCTTCCATCATCACGGCCTGATTGAGCGCCGGGTCCGGCGCCGTCGCCAGCGCATCGGAGCGAGACTGGAGGTAGGCTTCAAACTGCTCGTAGGTCATGCCGTACTTGGTCTGCAGTCGATCATCGACGGCGCGATAACGCTCAATCTGGCGCAGCACATAATCGCGCGCCATTTCGGCGACGGCCTTTTCGGGGCTGGCGAATAGCCCACGCCGAACGAATGGTCTCACAATATCGATGACGTCACTCATAGCCTTGACTCCAATCAGATTGCCTAAAGCCCAATCGGCGCGTTGAGCCTATTATACACGCATCGGGTTAAACCATGTCCAGCCGCACCCGCGACGTTTTCACCACCCTCCATAGTGAAGGCGCGATCCTTCCCCTCGACCTTCTGCAGCGCGTCGCCGACGTCGACGATTGGCGCGGCGTCTTGCTGAACGTGACGCGCGCCGACGGCAAACAGCGCCGTGTCGAAGCCGACCAGCTTTGGGCAAAAGGCAAAAAGAAGAGCGCCCCCGGCAGGAATCGAACCCACACCCTACTGATCCGAAGGAAGAAGGCGACGGCTTACAATCTCTCTACTGCGTCCAAACAACCCATTTTCTCGCAGTTTTTTGAAGCTGTTTGTCCAGTGCGTCCATTCTGAACAGTGCTTATCACGGCCATTGCTACAAGATTGCTACAAAGTTGTCTGTAGCAAGGAATTCATTTTCTCAGCCGCTTCCTCCTGAATGCTTGGCAGGACGTGAGAATATGTGTCCAAGGTCATAGAGATGTGCGAATGACCCAGTAACTCTTGCACCGTCTTCGGATGAGTACCAGCCATTAAGTGCAATGTCGCGCAGGTATGGCGAAGATCGTGGAATCGAATCTCAGGAAGCCCAGCCTCTTCCAAAACATCCTTGAAGTGGCGAAGCAGGTTTCTAGGGCTGAAAGGCGTGGAGTTGCTCGTCGTGAACGCAAAGCCCTGATTCCCATCCAACTTCTCCGCGTGTTCCCGAAGTGCCTTCAGGGCAAAACCGGGAACCTTAATCGAACGCTTGGCTTTGTCAGTCTTGGGTTCAGTTAAGACAACGCCCTTCCCGGCGAGATACTGGACTGCGTGGCGCACGTGAATCGTACCGGTGGCCCAGTTCACGTCCTGTAAATGCAGTCCCAGAATTTCCCCTTCCCGCATCCCCGTAGCAATTGCGAGTACATAGATCGGGTAGAAACGGTGTCCCTTCACTACGCCGAGAAATCTTTGGACCTCTTCCAGGCTCCAAGTCACAGGGGCACGACGCTTAACAGGGGGTGCCTCGACGAGATCACATGCGTTTCGTGAAACAAGACCCCAACGCATGGCTTGCTTGAGAGCCTTGTGGAGGACTGAATGGATGAAGTGTACCGTACGCGGTGATAATCCGGCGTTGAGCTTGTCGCTGTAGAGTTTTTGGATGTGCGCCGGTTGCAAAGTCGAAAGGCGAATGTTTCCAATCTCCGGCTTAATATGGAGCCTTATGAGATAGGAGTAGACTTCCAAGGTCTTGGGCCGGAGGGTATGAGATGCTACGTCAGCAATGTACCGGTCAAAAAACTGTGAGACGGTAACAGAGTCGGTATCGACCCAAACTGCGTCTCGAATAGCCTCTCGCTGTGCCAGCAGCCATTCCTTAGCGGCTTTCTGGGTCTTGTCGTACTTCCTTTTCCTCTTGCCGTTCGGGAGGAAGACCTCTGCCACCCAGTAGCCTTGCTTATTTTGGAAGATAGTGCCTTCACCATGTGCCCGCTTCTTAGCCATTCCCACCTCATTGTACCTGGTGAAACATCCGTTCTAACGTATGCCTCATTGTACCACACTCGCATCCACAGCGAAATAGGCACACGAAACCTGACCGTCGTATGTGATCCCTAGGATTGTGTCGGGCAATACAGGATCAAACGCGAGATTGAGAAATGCCCAATCCTCTGCGCGAACCGCTGTCAGTGGAAATCAGCGAAGAAGAAAGGTGGCTGGGCGAGAGGCTAGTCTCAATCCACTTCTCGAGATCCGTTTCCCGAATCCTCACATTACGCCCTATCCGGATATGTGGAATCTCCCGTTGCCACCAGGCCGTAGACCTTCGACTTGGAGAGCTTCAAATAGCGTGCGACTTCGGGAATAGTGAGAATATGTTCATTCATCTTCGTATCCTATGGAGACGGTCCAGCATTCCAAGCCCGAATACTGTGATGGCCGTGCACCTCACCTTCGGAGGTGCCAGGCTGGAGACCCGGCGTACGTACGATTGCAGTGCGGGATCTTCCTTGTGGATCGATTCAACGCCATACATTCTCCGGCTCAGGTTACCCGTGTTGGCTCGCACGATTCGACAACTTGTGCGAATACTTGCGTACCCGCATGCTCCTCTCCTGCCCTGTCAACCGACAAAAAAGTGCGCTTTACCTCCTGGAGGTAAAGCACACTCTGAGAGACATTCTACAACGAAATGTTCGTTTTCAGGATAACAGAATCGTAACAAACTGCACGCGCTTTGGCGTTGTTTGGGTGACTATCTGTGCATTGCACGTGGGACGCGCACGATCATGCCTCGCCGTTGGATGAAATCAATGAGTGCACTGAACTAACCCCTGCCTCGACCTCCTAGGTTCAACGGTACGCGATGTTTGACGGTAGGCACAGCTTAGCTCCCGCGGATAGAGTTCGGTTAGGCACTATCATGTCGAGTTGCCCATTCGGCGTGTTGTGGCAGAAACGAGTTAATGGCAAGTGCGTACAGGGTGGGGCGATTGACCCTATGCGCAGACGCCGGTCCTTGACGCGAGACGCTGACAGGGTAATCGGAAAAGAGATCATCGAGCCGCGCTGATCCTGTTTAACGCGATCACGATTACGCTTTCGCCCTGCGCCAGCGTACAGATTGCCGGTTCCAAGGCAGTCCACCAGACCCTGTTTACGCAAGTCGTCGAGTACCCCACCGGATTGTGGCTCGGTTGACGGTGGGACAGATGGGCTACAGCTCACCGACGGTAAAGGTCTGGCCGAGTGTGAAAGCATCGATGGCCGACTTGAGCGACTGGCTCTTGCCGCCAACGGACACTGCCAACTTCACCGGCGCGCTACTCGAACTCGCGATAGGCGTACACCAGAGCGCTCAGGCTATGCTGGTGCCAGCGCGAGATCGTGCCGACCGATGTCCCAACGCATGCGCATTCCGGCGAAAACGAACGCAGGCTCAACAGCCGCAACACCTCATTGTAGGTCTCCCGTGAGGTGGCGAGCGATGGTCCTGATCCGAGTCGTAGCATTGATATTCATGTGTCGGACATCAATGGCGTGTCTTCCACCTCCACAAGTTTCAGCGCAAAACGTGAACAGTCGGCCATTGCCGATACCTGTGTGTCGGCTATTGCCGTTATCTTTGAGTCATTATCTTTGAATTCCGACAAAAAACAACTGTCGGTTCTCACAGTTGGTGGCAATGAACCGGCCTAAAACGCCTCTTTTTCTCACAGTTGTTGGCAATCAGAATCACATATCTTGGCAATAGCCGATCTACGAAACACAGTTAGTGGCAATGGCCTAAAAATGGGACGGGCAACATCTTGAAGATATTGGCAATAGCCGATCATGCACTCCACAGAAGATGGGTCGGCTAATAGACGAAAATGTTGTTGCTCGCGAGATTCTCGTAGGCTGGAGGAAGCCATTGCCACGAACTGGGTGTCGGCCATTGCCACTTTCTTTGACGCTATTGCCAGGAACTGTGATTCTATTGCCACCAATCTTGAGAACCGACAACAACACCACTTGACAGCCAGCGGCTTATCCGTATAATCGTTATAACTTCTTTCTAAGAAGAAACTTATAATAATATGCTCCGCTTCATTGACCGGCAACAAGACCTCCGTGACCTCGACGCGCTGAAGCAAACGCTGCTGCGGCGCAAGACCGCACAGTTCGCCGCGGTGTACGGTCGGCGGCGCGTGGGCAAGACGACCTTGCTCCTGCACTGGGTCCAGCAGTCCGATCTACCGTATCTGTACTGGCTGGCTAAAGAGGAATCGCCGGACGCAGTGCGTCAGGGCTGCGCGCGGGCACTGTGGCGCTGGAAGTACCCCGATCAGGCTGACGCGCCGCGCTTCGAGACGTGGGAATCACTATTCGAGCAGATGGCGGCGCTGATCGATCAGCCGCTGGTGATGCTCTTCGACGAGTTCCCGTATGCCGTCGCCTCCGACCGTTCGCTACCTTCACACCTGCAAGCGGCGTGGGACCACCTGTTCAAGGACAAGCCTGTCATCCTGATTCTGGCCGGCTCGCATATTGGTATGATGGCCGATCTGCTCGACTACAACGCGCCGCTGTATGGGCGCATGACTGCCCAGCTCGCCATCGATCCGCTGCCGTTCGCGGCGCTGTCGGAGTTCTTCCCGCGCTGGCCGACCGCCGAGCAGGTGGCTGCCTACGCCGTGCTGGGCGGTATCCCGGCGTACCTGGAGCGCTTCGACCCCGATCGGAGCCTGACCGTTAACATCAAAGAACACCTGTTTAGCCGCACAGGTATGTTCCGTAGCGAGCCGACGGTGCTGATCAGCGATCTGGCGCGCAAAACGCGCAAGTACGAAGCCGTCGTACGTGCGATCGGCGGCGGACAGCATACCCCGTCCGATATCGGGAAGACCCTCGGTGTACCATCGCCCAACGTCATGCCCTACCTCAGGCGCTTGGTGAAGATGGGGTTGGTCGAGCGGCGTGTGCCGGTGACGCTCCCGCCCGACCAGCGCCAGACGACCACACGCAGCCGCTACCACCTGCGCGACTCTTACCTGCGCTTTTATTTTCGCTTCATCGATCCGAATATCGACATGGTCGAGCAAGGGCTGAAGGATGCCCTGTGGGACATCATCGCCGAGCAGTTCCGGTCGTTTATCGGTACAACGGCCTTCGAGGAGATCTGCCGCGAGTGGACGCTCGTACAGGCGCGAGCTCGCCGGCTGCCGTTCATACCAGAAACAGTCGGCAGCCATTGGGCGTCCGATGCGCAGGTGGACGTGGTAGCCATCAGCTGGCGTCGCCGGTCGATCCTTCTCGGTGAGTGCAAATGGACTGTCGGTCGCGTGGATCGGGGGATCGTCCGGGAGCTCGTCGATAAGACGCCGCTCGTCAGGCGGGCTCTAGCTGAGGCCGAGAAGACACCCGGCAAGGACTGGACTGTGCATTATGCGCTGTTCTCCCGCGCCGGCTTCACCGACGCGGCACGTGCCGAGGCCAAGACGGTCGGCGCGCAATTAGTCGCTCTGGCCGAGCTGGACGCCGATCTGCAACGCGCACTGGTTTCCGCGGACACTCGGTAAGCTGTGCTTGCCCCGATGTCCCTCGATATTACCGGAGCACGCACGCGGCGTAGAACCGCGATCGGGAGTTGACAGTGGGGCTATGATGGGGTAGGAGTCAACCTTGTTTCACGAAGGGAGATCGCATGGTAGAGATTGTTCTGCTGCCGCTAGAGCAGCTGGTGCCCGATCCTGACCAGCCCCGTCGGATTATTCCGAGGACGGCCGCGCGCCATCGCCGCCGGCAAGAAGACCGCCGCGCAGGTATATCGCGCGTATCTGGCCAAAGAAGGGAAGACACCGCACGACCGGAGCGTGCGCGAGGAGATCCGCAGCCTGGCACAGAACATCACCCGCGAGCAGGTCACTCGCCCGGAGACGCACGGGCTGGTCAACCCGATCACCGTCAGTCGACCCAGGAGGAGGCGTTACCTGATCGAGACGGGCGAGATTCGGTACTGGGCGATGGTTACGCTGCGAGAGGCTCATCCGACCGACACGGCCTACGCAGCCATCCCCACGCAGATAGTGAAGCGAGTCGGAGCGACGCGCCGCGCAGCCGAGAACCTGCAGAGGCGTTCGATGAACGCGATGGAGACCGCCTGGGCGCTGAAGCAGGTGTGGAACGAGCTGGCGCGCGAAGGGCCACCGCCGGATTTTCCGGCGCCTGGCGCCAAAAAATCGGAGCGCGGCCGGCCGAAAGAGTGGCCGACCTGGGAGGCCGTCGCCGATCGGGTCGGCCTTGCCCGGCGCACCGCGATCCAGTACGCCACGCTGCTCACGCTACCCGCCAAAGCGCAGGGGATCGCATACGCCCATGATATTCCCGTGCGGCGGCTGCGCTACCTGTTTCAATAGCTGCCACGCCCCAAATACAACGCTGAGATCGTCCGCATCCTCGAGCAGGCGACGAGCGGCGAGACGCTCTGGTCCGGCGCGCAAATCCGCGAGGCTGTAGACCGCGTGCTGCGGCGTCGTCGCCGCCGTGCGGAGCCGGCCCAGATGGGGCAGGCCCTCAAGCGGCTTAGGGTAGTAGCGGTCGAGGTGTTCGGGAGCGGACGACTGGACGCAGCGCGCCTTCGGCAATACCGCGAGGCGCTGAACGAGAGTGAGCGCATGGCCTTTGACCAGGCGGTTGCCGAAACATGTACGCTGCTGCCATACCTCAGGATGCTGGCGCAGATGAAGACGCGCTAAAGGCGGCTTTGGCTCATGCAGGTTTAAAGGTGAAGTGCTCCCGCTGGATTGCCAAATCCAGCGGCGGATGTGATCGTCCGTCGAAAGCTTCACCGGGCCACCCTGAATCGGCTGGCTTGGTGGTCGAAAGTATCGTCTTTCGAGTGGAACTCATAACCCGGAGGTCGCTGGTTCGAATCCAGCCCCCGCCACTCCAAAGCATCGCAGAGGATGAGTCTGCGGTGCTTTTTGTTTGTCTCACAGGACCATTCTGTACGTACCAAGATTGCGGTTCGTAACCGGCAGGTCATAGTTCGAATCGAAGCCAATCCTCGTGGCGCGGTAACTCTCGCGCCCGGCGGATGCTGTCTCACTTCATCCATCTGCCCGGCCGTTTACATGCTCGTTGCGACACGACTCTGCGCGTATTGGTCGCGCAGGCGAACAGAACGGCGCCGACTAGAAAGCACTACGGTTTATGGCTAAAAACACGAAGAAGAAAGCAACCTGGGATGCTGTGCAGCGGCAATGAGGTTTGGACGCAGACACGATCCGGATGGCGCGGGAGCTGGGGATGAGTCCACGAACAGTGATCGCCAACCACGCCAGCACCCGGCAGGAGCGTTGGAAAGCACCCACGGCGGAGTGGATTCAGAGACTGCACCAGAAGCGATTCGGGAAACGGAAAGCTATGAGGGATGAGGGGCATGAACACGAAGGCACCGCTTGATTACCTGAACAGGGCCGCCGGTTAGATCCGAGTTGACGGCCCTTTGTGGCTGACAGGCTGAGCGTCCCGATCGCGTTGATAGCGGCGAACCTGCTCGCGGCGCAGGGTATGTCCGTCGAAGAGACCAACGTTATTGCGATCTGTGTTCAGTACCACAATTTCCAGGAAACCGTCGAACTTCGGGCTGGTTGTGCGGAACAGTTAGTGACGGCACGAAAAACGCCGACTCACGCCGTATCACTCTATAACTGGACTTCGGTACATTGGCCGATTTTGGCCTGAATTATATAGACACCAATTCGCGCTTGTGGCCCGGAAAACCAGGCTTTTGCAGCAAAGTTAGTCACAAGAAAAACAGTGATGTACCGAAGTCCAGTATAAAAAGGAAAGGACCCGCACATGAGCATGTTGATGACTGTCAGTGACATCCTGCACAAGATCGACCCGGTCGACCCGGAGAGCATCGTGCCGCTCGGCGATGGCTTGTACGTGGCCCGCTGGTGCCCGCCTGTGCCTATGATGGATCTCGAGGTGCTGCGACGCACAGCGGGCATCGAGGTCGTCGGCGAGCCGTTCGAGCCGGATGGGCTGCCAGGCTGGATGGCCGTGCGCTTTCGCCTTCGCGCTTGACTTGCCTGTAGGCTGCCATCCTGACGGAAAACGCCCGCGATCGCTCGGAGACGTTTCTGATCATTCGCCAGTTGCCAACAAAAAAGCCGCGGAGGGTGTCCACGGCTTTTTGCCATATTCAGTTGGAGAGGGCCGATAGGCCCTACCCATGACGTACACAACGTCTTGCCACAACGCATACCGCTGGCGGTATGGGATTCTCGCAGTGATCCTCCTACGCCACACGCGTGCGCGGGATCATCATCCCCAGCAGCCAGGGCAGGTCATCCAGACGGTCGATCGAGATCACCGTGTCGGCAACCTGCCTCATCAGGTCCGGTCGCGTCTGCGGCGGGATGAGCACTGCGACCGTTCGCCGTCGATCGACCGGCAGCGCAAGTGGAATCGCACCGTCGCCGTCGGTCACGACGAACACTTGGTGGCGCGGAAAGCGCCGCCACACAGCCGGCAGGAACAGGAACGACGTTCCGCCGGCGGCGTGAACGCCCGCGAACAACGGATCGTCTCCGAAGTCCCTGGCGATACGCGCGACGTCGTCGAACAGCAGGCTGCGCACATCACCGCTGTTGTGGCGGACGGCCAGTGCGATCGCCTGCGCAGCGATCTGCGCCCTCCTGAGCTTATTCTCCTGATTCATGCTACCCGACCGGTCGAGCGCGATGACCACCTGCGGCGCAGGCTGATCGACGCCTGGCGGCACATCCATGCGGAACGGGATCGCCGCTCCGCGCGCCAGCTCCAGCCGGTCGAGGCGACCCGGTGCAGCCAGTGCAATACTGCCGCGTGGCTGCTCAAACCGAGGCTGGATGTACCGCGCCATGCGCACCGCATCCGGGTGCGGCGGCTGGCGGGAGAAGGTCGATTGCCGGATGTGATCGGAACCCGACCCGGAACCCCCGCCGCCCAGCACTCGCTGACCGTTGTCGGCTGGGGACGCCTCGCGGCGGACCGCCGGCAGTCCATCGCCACCGGACGAGACGCCGTCCAGCGGATTGCCCAGCCCTTCGGGTGGCTGCATGTGCTTCAGCTCGGGAAAGGCGTTGATGATCCGGACAGCCAGATCGGGCAGCTGCTTGACGGGGGTGTAGATGGCTCGCGACAGTTCGGCGATGAACCGGTAGAGCCGATCGTCGGACACACCGAATACGGCGAAGGGGTATCGGGGATCGTAGAAGCGTCCCTTGAGCGCCGCAGCCGAAGCCTTCTCGGTGAACGACGCCCGCCCGTCGCGCAGTGTCGCGTCATAGTCGTTCATGTGAATCCTGGCCGCCGCCTGGCGCACAGCGGATAGCGGCACGCCAAAGGCGGGGAACACCGTCTCGATCAGGCTTTCGCCGTGGATGTCGAGCAGGACGTTGCCCAGCCAGTGCGGGACGCCGTGCTCCTTCTCTACGCGGTCCATCTCCTCCAGCGGTTGGAAGAAGTGGCCGCCCTCGTGCGCCAGTAGCCCGACCGCGATGTCCGGCTCGGCCAGCACGTCGCGCCCGCAGAACTTCACGGGCATGCGAATCCACACGCCGTTGGTGCTTGCAGTTGTCGCTTGTTCGTCAACGACGACCGTCGCCGAGATCAACGTGCTGACCGTTGGCGCGATGATGCTGAGGATCTGGTTGGCGGCTGCGGTGAGCATGGCCGGTATGTCAGTCATGACCGCCTCCCGCGAACTGCATCCCCAGTCCCTCGGCGATCTTCCGAAAGCCAAGTGATGCTGCCCGGTCGACCACCGCCAGCCGGGTCAGATAGTCGGCGACGAAGCCGGTATCGTCCGATCCGGCCGCGGACGCCAGCGCCTGGTACTCGATCGGCAGCGGCGTCTGGCCGTCGGCGGCAGCCTTCCACGATGCCTTGACGACGTCGACGATCGGCTTGTCGAACAGATCGGCGACAGCCGCATCGAACGCCACCTCGATCGGCGCTGCGCGGCGCACCAGCGCCGGGTCGAGTGTACTGCCCCACGGGTTGCAAGCCAGCACGACGTGAACGCCGGCCGCCGGCGCCCAGTCCATGCCCCACAGCGGGACTTCGACCATGCGCAGCGGCTCGTCGGTGACGATCTGCATCGCCTGCGCCACCTCGGCCGGCACCGGTAGCAGCGGCCGCATCAGGATGTCCTGCGCGCGGGTGTTGAAGCGCGTGAACTCGTCCAGGAACATCAGGACTGTTTCGCCGCCCCGCGCGCGCTCGAAGGCGCGTGCGAAGACGCCCGGCACATCGCGGTCGGCCATGCGCAGCCCGACCAGGTCGGCGTCCGCGAACGACGGCGAACCGGCAATCTCCTCGAACGCCCAGCCGTTGCGCACCGCCAGCAGCCGCACCGCCGACGTCTTGCCGACGCCTGTCGGCCCGACCAGCAGCGGCGTGCCGCCACGTTGCAGCACGGCCTCGACCTGATCGGCCAGCCGCGCGACGGCGCGGCCGATCGCGCCGGACACCTTCCTCTGAAAGCCGTCCGCTGTCTTACCCTTCACCTTGCGGGCGCGCCTGGCCTGCTGGCGTACCCGTTTGAGTTGCTCCGGGTCGGTGAGCGCTTCGATCTCGACGGCCGTCGCCAGTGGGGCGATCGTTGGCGTTGCGGTCGTCGTGTCGAAGACGTTCATACCGGCGAGCCGGTCGTTGGCCTCGTCCGGATGTTGGTCGGCATACCGCACTTGGAAGTACAGTTCGTCTGCGGCGCGCAGGAGCGCAGACTTGATCGGCTCGGCAAGGCCATGCGTCTGGTAGCCCTTTAACAGATCGGCATACGCCTCCAACAGGTCTTTGGCCCGCTCCGGCTGCGCCAGTGCCGCGACGAGCGCCAGCACACCGACATGGTAGGTCACCTTGTCGGGCGCGCCATGCGGGATGTAGAACGCATCGCGCGTCATGCTGCAGGTCGCGCCCGTGCCCGGCCGGCTGTTCGACTGGACAACGGCGAACACGCTGCTATTGCTTGTCCACGCCTCAGTGACGCTGCCCTGTAGTGCAGCCAGCAACGCCCGCACCAGGATGGCGCTGGGGCGCGCCTGGCCGGTTGTGTTGCGCCTGGCGAGGCAGGTGTGGATCTCGTCGCCACGCATGGCAAACGGCACTTCGTCGAGCTGATGCCGCTTGCGAAAAAGCAGATGGGTATCCACGCTGGTATCCTCCTAATACTCTTGGCCCCTGAAACGAACCCCGCGCGCCAGGGGCCTTCGGCGCACGGGTGGTGGCGCAACTGGCGGAAGCCAGTCGCGCGTGATGGTGAAGTTGAGCCACTCCTGGTTACCGGTACGGCTTGCGACGCGTCGCCTGTTTTGCGGCGTGCCTGACGACCGCGCGGCGAATCTCGCGCCGCAGGTAAGCCAGCTCACGCTGCAGGTCGGGACTGAGGTCGCGCAGTACGCGACGGCCGTCGACTTCGTGGACGGCGCTTGCATCGACCATCTGCATGACATCGGTGGGATCGCCCCCGCGATGTCGCGCGATAACGTTCGCCGCGGCCCACAGGTAGATCACAGCGTAGTCGTGATGCAGCGGTGCTTCAAGGCTGGCCGTCATCAGGTAAGCTGTGATCTCCTCCAGCGTGGCCAGCCCGGACGCCACCGTGCCCCCGCTTTCCAGCAGCACTTGCTCGAAGCGGGCGCGCGGGATGGCGTCGTACAGCCAGTCTGGACAGTCCTCGGCCCAGGTGTTGCCGCCTTTGCCGTGGAAGATGATCGGGCCAGACAGGTAGCGTCGCTGCTCGGCACTGAACAGGCGGCTATCCACGCGAGTTGATTCGGAGGGCTGTTCCTCCGCTACGTCAAGCAGCAGCGGCATCTGAGCTGCCTTCTCCTTTGCCATCGGCTATCCTCCTATCGGAATTGGGCAGGCAAGCACCCGCATCGGTGCGCGAGTGCAGAAAAAGAGCGAAGCCCTGGTGGGCTTCGCCCTATGTCACGCCGGCCCTTCTCAGCCGGTTAGTCGTGTAGGCATGCACTCGGTAAGTCATGTGGTGCAGCGCTTCGGGTAGAAGCAACCGGCTACGCGACTTATCGACTACGTGACCATGTGACTAATCACCTGAGAAGGATCGGCGCGGGATGCGCCGTCCTTCTCCTGTTCGGTTATGTGAATTGCGGATCGTCATGCCGCGATGCGAACGGTGTAGCCGCGCCGGATAGCATCCGTATAGAATCGCTGCAACGCGGACATACATTCATATTCGCGCTGCATGGCGCATCGATCGCCAGCAACGATCGCGGCGATGTAGGACGCCACGTGATCCCGCACGACCTGATCCATGTCGATCCGGGTTTGTACAGTGGCATCGGCGCTCATCGCGCACGCCTGCGGGCGCCGTACGCCTCGACGCGCTCCTTCACCGGTGCGATTCGCACCGCGCGGACGAACCCGATCGTCCACCATACGATGCCGATCAGCACGACCGTCCCGACGAGAAGACCTGCTTCCAACATGATCGCTTTCTCCTTCCTGAAGGTGTCGTTTGTGGGTCAGGCCCACAGCCTGAAGGATGAGGGATGAAGGATGAAGGATGAAAGAGGTGTTTTTCTTCATCCTTCACACCTGCACTTGCGCATGCACGCAGCGCAGGTACAAGTGTCCTTCCGCCTTCATCCCTCAAGATGTAGGCCTGACCACTGGTGTCGAACGACCAACAGGAAGGAGAATCGGAGCGCGGGTAGTCCCCGGTGCGATCATGGAAGCGGTCTCTCGTGAGGGTTGGCCCCGTGACGATTCGCGCCGCGCGCTTGAGGCCGTGGGCGCGCGGGCGAGCCGTTCTCGAGCGTAGTCGAAGGACCGGCGTGGCGGAGTGGTTGCCGCCTCGTCTGAGCTGCACCCGGTGCAGCCCAGACAAGGCGGGGAGAGTCGGGCGCGACTCTCCATCCGCAGTTTTTCGGTTATTGCTGCGCCGGGTGGACGCAGCGGGGACTCCTATTCGTGGCTCTGTGCTTCGTCAGTCCAAGTTCCATCGCATATCGCCGCAACAGATCGCGCGATACGTCGCGCCAGGTCGTGCCGCACCACCAGATGCGCCGTCGCTTCGTCGTCTCGACGCGGGCACAGTCTGTCCGCCCGCAGCGCGGGCAGGGAATCGGCTCGGCGACTCCCGGCAGCCGGAAGCTTCCACCGCTCACGGCTCTCCTGCCGGCGGAAACACATGCGGGCGAAAGGCTTCGGCGATCTCCGGCGCGTACAGCAGCAGCAGGAGATCGTTGCCGAGAGCCGGCGTGTCGGCGCGGGGCAGTCGGTCCAGGGGCGGCAGCTGATCGATCCAGCCCCACCGCAGGCTGAGTCGGAGCAGGCACAGTGCCAGCCGGCGCTCGTGCGGCGACAGGGTTTTCACTGCATCACAGGCGGTCTGTAGATCGATCGGCACGTGCCAGCTCTCCAGCCGGCGGCCCAGTGTGAAGAGCCACGCGCCTGCCTTGCCGGCCGTCCACATCGCAGCGTGCGACAGGCGATACAACGCAGCGGCCAGGCCACGCGCCGCAACCGCTTTGATCCAGCGCGCCAGGGGCTTCATCGGGCGCCTCGCATTCGCGGGCGCTGCCGCTGCCACAAATCGAGCACGATTTCATCCGGCAGGTGCCCGATGCGCTCGCCGGACAGCGCGAACCTGCGCGACCGGAACAGGCCGAGGCGCAGCGCGAGCCGCAGCAGAATCACCTTGAGCGATCGGTGGTTTCGTTTCATGTCGGTCCTCCTAAACAGTGGCGGGTCGTCCCGCCTCGTGTGGGTCCGATGGATCGGGCACACGCGAGGCGTGGCGACGGTTTCTGCGGAAACGGGTTGTCGAACTTCGGGGCGGTGGAGCGGAATAAGGAGTAGCGACGGGCACGAAAACCGGCGCGCGTCGCCGCAAAACTATCCAGACCACCTTGAGGAAAATAGAGATGCCCACTTTGCGAGCGATCGCGGACGTGCTGCGGCTCATCGACTCAGGCTGACGCCCGGCTGGAAGGGTAGGGAGGGCCGGATGTGGCCCTCCCAGTCGATGAGGCAACAGGCTATCTGTTGAAGACGCGATACGCCTGGCGCATTTCGACGATCTTGGTCTGGATCGCCTGCGCGATCTCGTCAGAAGACGCGCCCATTTGGTGGAGTGCGCCGGCATACGGCGCGATGGTGGCTATCTCGCCTGGTTTGAGCGTGATAGAGCCGCCGGGCAACGGCAGTCGAAATGCGCTGCCATGTAGCTTGTCGCCTCGTCGGCGGTAGATCGGGTCGGCCATGACACCCTCCTGGTCTGGCCGGGAGCAACGGCCGTCGCCGCTCCCGGCACGATGAGTGTCGGGAGCGGTTACCGCCTGAGCGGGCGGTTGCCGCTCAACGTCTGAGCCAGAGTAGTCTGGCGCAGACATCGAGCGGCCACATAGATGGGGAGGAGGCGGAAGGGTCCGCCTCCTCCAGGCAGAAGGCAGGCCGGGTCGGCCTGCCTGCGTGCAGCGGTAGTCAGCTGACGCAGCGAACGCGCTACTCGTCGATCTCGAATTCGTCCTCGTCGCCTTCGGCGACGTCGCGGCTGTGGGTGTACGGCTCGACCGACTGGACGATCACCTTGTCGCTGGAGCCGGTGCTGCCGTCCTGCTTGGTGTACTCCTCGTACACCAGGCGGCCCGTGACCGTCACCCAGTCGCCCTTCGACGCCTGGGCGAGCGCCTCCGGCAACGTGGTGTCTTCGCCCTTGCCGAAGGCGACCAGCTCGAAGAACTTGCCGGGCAGCCACGCGTTGGTGTGCTTGTCCTTGCCCATCGGCAGCAGGCCGCGCGCTTTGGCGTAGAAGGTCCCGCTGGCCGCGTACTTGGCCTCGGCGTCGCGCACCAGCTTGAGCGTCATCACGACGAAGTTGCGCCGCCCGTTGCGCTTGCCATCCTGCTTACCGTTGCTCTTACTGTTCTTAGCCATGTCGGCTATCCTCCTATGGGGTTTGCCGGCTTGCACCGGCGTGAGTTGGATGTGTCCTGCAGGGCAGGAGTGAGATCGGGACGGTCGCCCCGGAACTCATGAGAAGGTTCTGATGGCAACACGGCAAAACTAGCACATTAAAGACCAAGTGGCATACTTCGCGATCGATACAGGTTGCGAGGTGTGGCCATGCGAACCGCGAAGTCTCTGGAA
>Ga0209341_10002887_pt1 | contig 16211 bp, 30 predicted proteins | sample RifCSP13_2_FD_184020 | JGI IMG/M metagenome (GOLD analysis project Ga0209341, IMG submission 184020) | Soil microbial communities from Rifle, Colorado - Rifle CSP2_sed 13_2 (SPAdes) (version 2) | ecosystem: Environmental > Terrestrial > Deep subsurface > Rock core/Sediment | place: Rifle...
CTCGGCCTGATGGCCCAGGATTTCGTCTACGCCGGCGGTGACCTGGCGCAGACGATCACCGGCGTCAAGACGTTCGCGGACGGGATCGTCGCGCCCTCGATCGGGCCCTCGTCCGGCCAGCGGCATCTCCTGCCGGCGGTGAATGCAGACACGGTGGCGCTGCTTGCCGCCACGCAGACCCTCGCCGCCAAGACGCTCACGACGCCGACGATCGCGGACTTCACCAACGCCACGCACGCCCACCAGACCGCGGCCGGCGGCGGGGCGCTCGACGCCGCCGCGATCGGCAGCGGGCTGCTCGGCGTGGCGCGCGGCGGGACCGGGGTCGGCGCCTACACCGTCGGCGACCTCCTGTACGCCAGCGGCGCCGCCGCGCTGGCCGGACTGGCCGACGTCGCGGCGGGCGCGTACCTTCGTTCGGGTGGCGTCGGGGTCGCGCCGCTCTGGTCCACCCTGGTCCTGCCGAACGCGGCGACGGTCAACCAGGTCGTCTACGCGACGGCGGCGAACACGTGGGGGGCGAGCGCGAACTTCAGGTATGACGCCGCGAGCGACCGACTGACTCTCACCTCGTCGTCGGGCGGCGCGACTGACATCCTCATCACCAGCAACACGAACAACCCGGCCCTTCGGCTCCGCGTGGGCGCGGGCGGTGCGGCCGACCCCACCGTCGCCTTCGAGAGTGCGGGCGGTGCTGTGGTCCACAGCATTGCCGGCAACCTCGCCGGCGCCGGCCTCAGCATGGTCGCGACGACGCAGTGCCGCTGGGTGGTCGACGGGAACGAGAAGATGACCCTGACGCCGACGCTGCTGACGGTCGGCGCCGGGCTCGTCTCGTCGGCGAAGTTCACGACGACGGGAACGGGGACGTACAGCGGCGTGACGCTCTCCTCAGGAGAACGTATCGGCTCTCCTGCGGGCGGCAACTTCATGTTCTCTGACGGAAGCCCCGCGGATGGCATTCTGGGCGGGTTCAACAGCGCCGTGGATCATACGAGCGGCGCGGGATCAATTTTCCGCCTGAAGAACACGTTTGCTCCTGGCTCAGGTTCGGGTTCCTACGCATTGGCGCATCTCAATCCGACCATTAACGGCACCAGCACCGGCACAGCCTACGGTCTCGGGATCGCCAGCAAGACGAACACGTTGACGGGCGGCAGTATCAAGCTATTCAGCGTCGGGACGACGACGACGGACCTGTTTACCGGGTATACACCGCTGGTGGAGATCTTCGTCAGCGGCGGCGTCGTGGGCGCGGCGACGGGCGGCGACAAGGGCGCCGGAACGATCAACGTCGCGGGCGACCTCTACAAGAACAACGGCGCATACACCAATCCGGACTACGTGCTGGAGCGGTGGGCCACTGGGGGCATCGCGCGCTCCCTCGACCGCGAGGGCGCCGCCCTCTACGACGGGCTCTGGCCGCTGACGCGGGTCGAGGCGCACGCGCGCGAGCACTGGCATCTGCCCCGCATCGGGCGCGATGCCACCGGGCTGTTCGTGCGCGCGGATGCGCTGCTGGCGACGGTCGACGAGGCGTACGTGTATCTCTTCGATCACGAGCGGCGCCTGGCCGCCCTGGAAGCCGGTCGCAACTAGGAGGAGGCGTCTCGATGGCGACGGTAGCGATGACGGTGAACGTGGACGACGCGGCGCTGGCCGCCGCCGTGGCCGCGGAGAACGCGCAAGTCGCGGCGGACAACCTGGAGGCGAAGGCGCGCTTCGTCCGCGCCGGCGGGACGGAGGCGGACGCGCCGGCCGGCGCGCCACCCTTCACGGCGCAGACGTTCCTCCAGGGGCAGCTCGACGCGCTGGCCGCCCGCTGGCGGACGAAGGCAGAGGCGCAGGAGGCCGCGCGGCTGCGCGCGACGTTCGAGACCAAGTCGCTCGCCGAGCGTCGGCAACTCTTGGGGATGGTCAGTGGCCGCTGAGCCGCTCACCGTCGCCTACCTCGCCAGCAAAACCGTCACCGTGGCGATCCGTCGCGACGCCGATGGCTGCTACTTTGACTTCAACGACTCCACGTTCAAGGCGTCGGGCTGGACCACGCGCCTGGGATCCACGACACCCGACACCACCGAGGCCTCACTCTATCGCCGCACCGTAGACCCGGCGACCTGGACCGCCGGCGTCTACCAGGTGCTCGCCTTCGACAGCGCGAGCAGCGGGCGCGCCATCGCGTTCCGCCAGTTCGACGTGGTCGCGGGCACCCTCATCGTCCCCGACGCCGTTGTGCTCTACCCGGTCGCCAGTGACGGCGACACCATCACGCTCGTGCAGGGCGACGACTACAACAACGCCGACGGCCGCGCGCTGAGTTGGACGGATGCCGCCAGCGCGTGGCCCGCGATCGCGGGCGCCGAGGTGAAGCTCTCGCTCGGTTCGGCGCTCACGATTACGGGCACGGTCGTCTCCGCGACCGAAGTGCGCTTCGCGTTGACGGCCGCGCAGACCGGGGCGCTCAAGGTGGGACGGTACGAGTATGACGTCCAGGCCAAGCTCGCCACCACGAACCGGATCGCCACACTGGTCCGCGGCACGGCGATCGTGGTCGCGGATGTGACGCCGTGAGCGACGGCGCCCAGGATCTCGGCGAGCTGCGCGCGGAGGTGCGGGCGCTCATCCGCATGTTCGAGCAGCACAACGCCGAGGAGCTCCGATGGCGTGAGGACCTAGCCGAGCGGCTGGACCGCTACTCCAAGCGCCTGCGCTCGATCGAGCGGTCGCGCGACATCGTCGTCGGGGGCATCCTCGTGCTCGGCGCGGTCTGGGGCGCGGTGAAGGTCGGCGCCTCGGTGCTCGCCGCGTTCATCACCGGCCGATGACGCTCTGGGTCTTCGTCCTGATCCTGCATCTCGCGAGCTTCGGCGGAAAGGTCACGACGACGGTGGAGGCCCAGACCTACGAGGGCTGCGCCAGGCTCCGCGCGCTCGTGATCGACAAGCTGGGCGGCGACGTGGCGAACATCAACGGATCGATCTCCGCGTGCACGGCCGTGCTGCCGCCGAAGAGCGCGCCGTGAGACTCGTCGATCTCGATCCGCAGTGGGTCGGCGCGGGCGGCGCCGGCATCCATGACCGCGACGGCAACCCAGTGCCAGAGCGTCATGGTGTTGGCCTGGCGTTCGACTGCCCCTGCGGGTGCGGAGAACGCTGCTACCTGGCCTTCGCGAACCCGCTTGACGGCGGTCCGCCGAAGACCAACGTCGGTGAGGCGACGTGGGAGCGGACCGGCGAGACGTTCGCTGCCCTGACGGTGCGGCCGAGCATCCAGCGCGTCGGCGGATGCCGCTGGCATGGGTTCATCAGCAACGGTGAGATCGCCTCGGCATGAAACTCCTCGCACGGCTGCCGCTGGACCGGGAGACCGAGGGGGAGTTCCAGGCGCTGAACGACGACGGCGTGCTCCTCGGGCCGGTGCGCTGCCGCGGAGAGGCGGATAATGCCGGCGCGCTCCAGCACGGCAACGTCCAGGAGGATCCCACCAAGAGCTACGGCGATCATCCTTACGGTGTGTACCGCTGCAAGACGCTGGTCCGCGACCCGCACCCGGCGCGCTCCTACGGACCCTTCTTCCTGTCGCTGACGCCGGTGAGCGGCGAGGCGCTCGTGGCGTGGCAGAACGGGCGCCGGGGACTCGGCATCCACGGCGGCGACCTTGGACCCGGCTCGACGCTCCGGGCGACGTTCGGATGTTTGCGGCTCGACAACGAAACGATGGAGGCGCTCGCCCGGCTCGTGGCGCCGCTCCTCGCTGGGGATCTCTTCTACGAGTGCCGCCCGTGGACGCCGTGAGACGCCCTGTGCACAAAATTATGGAGCCGCTCCACATGCCGGCGTGGGGTTGGGTCGTCCTCGGCGTCCTGACGGCGCTCCTCGCGCTGCCGTGGCTGCTGGCGTTCTATGCGCGCTGGTGGACTCTGGCAATGGGCCCCGGCGCCTTCCTCGCCTTCTGGTTGCCGCGCGCGCTCATCCTCGAGGACGGCATGGTCTGGACGCGCCGCTGTCCCATCTGCAAGACCGACCTCACCAAGCAACGCCCCGAGGACCGCTGGCTCTGCGACCGCTGCGGCTGGGTCGGCGGCCAGGGCGATTACCTGGGGTACTGACGGACCGAAAGGAGAACGATGCCATGAGACGGATCGCGCTCTCGCTCGCCCTCGTGTTCGGCGCCCTCGCGCTGGCCCTGACCGCCTTCGCGCAGGGGCCGACACCTCCGGCAGCCGCCACGCTGGAGTGGAAGCCCCTCGTCGCGGCCGCGGTCAACACGGTCGGCGTCCTGCTCGTCGTGCAGCTCCTCAAGGCGTGGCTGCCCGCGCTGCGGACCTCCATGCCCTGGCTGCTGCCGATCCTCGCCACGGTCGCCGGGCCGCTCCTGTTGACTCTGCAGAACGCGCTCTCGACCTGGCTCGGGCTCGGCGTGGACCTGTCGCCGCTGGTGGGCCTGGCGACGGGCGCCTCGGCCACGGCGCTGCACCAGGTGGGCAAGCAGATGGGCCCGCCATCGCCCACGGCGGCGCGGCTGCTCGTCCTGGGGCTGCTCCTGCCCGCTCTGGGCGGCTGTGCGCAGCTCGTCCTCGGCACGGACGCCGCGAAGGTCGTCGAGGCGCTCGGCCGCGACAACGCCTCCGTCTGCCTGCGGCTCAACGCGACGCTCTACGGGAGTGCGGTCCTGTGCCGCTCGAACCACGACAAGGCGCGGCTCAGCGTGGACCAGGACGGCGCCGTCGCCGTCCAGCACGAGTAGGGCGCCGGTGCTGCCCGGGTTCCCCTGGGCCCAGCTTGGGATCGCGCTGGCGCTGCTGCTCCTGGTCGCGGCGCTCTGGTGGGCGGCGCGCCGGCAGGGCGTGCTCGCCGAGCGCCAGCGGACGACCCGGGCCGTGCTCGACGCCGAGAGGAGGATCGAGGATGCGGTGGAGCGTGCTCGCGCTGATCCTGTTCGCGTCGATCTCGACTGGCTGCGCGGCCGTCGCCCCGATCCGCCCGCCGCTGGCGCGGATTCCGACGCAGCGCCCCGCGATCGTCGATGAGCAACGGCGGCTCACCGACGCGGGGATCGTCTGGCTCGGGCAGCTCGTCGAGAGCTACCGCCTCAACTGTGTGGCGCTGAGCGTGCTCCGCGGGGAGGACGCGCGGCAGTGCGACGAGGGGTTGCGGTAGACCGCGCGAGCTCCTTGAGCGGCATCAGTCGATCCACTTCACGTCCCGCGCCTCGACGAAGATCCACTGACCATCCGGTCCCTGCGCCACGGCGAAGAGTCCGTCAGGCAACGCCACGCGCGAGCGGAACCAAGCGAGGATCCGCTCACGGCTCTCGCCCTCATATTGAATCTCCCGCCATGCGAGCGACGCGCGATCAACCGGGACACCGAAGCGGACCGCGTGGACGGGGACGAACGGCCGGCGCTTCTGCCGCCGCATGCTCTCCTCGGTTTCGAACCAGGGCCAACCCTTCCGGGGCCAGCTCCGCTCCTGGGACATCGCGGCGCCGGCGCCCACGCCGATGGCGAGGACGGCGGGGAGGCAGCCAGAAACGGGCAGGGCGAGGGATATGAGAAGCGCCAGGGTCCTCATCGCGCGCGGCGCGTCGGATCGTTCCGGACCCAGCGCAGCAGCAGCACGACGACAACCGCCAGCGCCAGCCCGGCCAGCAGGAGGAGCACGACGTTCAGGATCGCGGTTTCGATCATGTGCTCTCTCTCCTCGCCCTGAAGTCTACCCCTAAAGCCTCCTGTTTGGGAACCACCGCGCCCACCGCTCGAACCGCTCGCTGAGGGTCAGCTTCGTTCTCCGGCGTCGCCTCGTCATGGTAGGCCCGACGCGGTGCCGCGCGGCGCCGCAATCTTGGGCCCCCTATATCTCGCGAGGTTCGCTAGAAGCGTCACTTGCGCCTTCAGGTGACGCACGATTTCTTGGCGCGTCCGCTTTGGTGCTTTGGCGAACACGCGGGCCAGCTCGCGGCGGATATGTTCGATGACCACGTCGAGGTCGCCGGCTTGCGGACCGGCGCTTTCTTCCGTGAAAATGTGCCGGCTCGCGTCGCCGATATATCGTTCGATGGTGTCGCGAACCGCGCGTTCGGACCGAGGACGCGCGCCAGCAAAAAGCCATTCGTCAACGGTCTTAGGCGTGACGCCAGTAATCTGAGCACTCACGCGCGGCGTGATTGAGCCTCGGTCGATAAGTCCCCATAGCCATTGGGCAAACTCTGTCTGGCTTCGCTGGCGACTGCGCGGTCTACCCACGATTCGTAGAAATCCCTTGACAACGTTTCAACGTAACGTGTAATCTTCGTCACCGTGACAACCGTCACCGTGACACAGGCCCCCGACCCGCGCAAGAGCGCCCAGCGCCAGCGCGAACAAGAGCGTTGCCGGCGCCTCGGCATCACCCACGACATGATCGCCGCCCGCGCGCAGTGCCACCGGACCGGCGTCGTCCACTACTTCAAGGCCCGCCGGTCGCCCCAGGCGGTAGCTGACGCGATCAAGGCGCTGCTGGCCGAGCACGGCCGCACGGTACGCAACGACGGCGCGTGATGTCGAACGAAGATTCACCCCTTTTTTCGCCGAACGCTTCGCGGCCCTTCACAGTACTTCACGGCGCTTCACAATGACCACCTCCGGCCGCATCTTCCCGACGCTCCGCGAGGCCCTCCACGCGACCGCGACTGGCGCGAAGCTCCCGATGAAGCAGCTCGCGGCGGAGCTCGATTGGAGCCCGAGCGAGTTCTCGATGCGGACGACGCTCGGCGGCGAGAGCGCCCGCGTCTTCCCGGCCGACGACGACCACCTCGTCAGGCTCATGCGCGTGACCGGCGACTTCTCGATCCTCGCCACGCTGGCCGAGCTCTGCGGCTTCGAGCTCCAGCCGAAAAAGGAGCGGCTCGGCGAGCTGCTCGTCGAGGTCCGGGCCGAGCTGAGTCGGACCCAGGCGAAGATGCACCAGCTCGCGCTCGAGCTGGATGAGGCTGGCGGCGGGAAGGGGAGCCGGCGATGACGGATCTCCGGCGACCCGTCAAACGCGTGGCCCGCGGCTGCACGGTGCCCCACGGCGTCAATCCGACCCTCGTGATCGCTCTGCATCCCGGCGGCGTCATCGGCCTCCGCGAATCGCGGCGCCGCCAGGAGTACCTCGTCGAGGCCGGCGCGCTGTACGCCCAGCTCGTCGCGAAGGCGGCGCGCGCCGCGAAGCGGGCCCGGCGATGAGCCAGCCTGCCGGTCGCCCGCTCTTCGACGTGCTCACCGAGGACCTCTACGCCCACCTCCTCCGGGAGCGCACGGCAGCCGACGCCGCGGCCTACCTCGCCGACGAATGCCGGAAGAAGGACCGGGCGAACGAAACGCTCCGCGCGCTGCTGCGCGAGATCGTCGCCGCGTGGTCCGAGGACGAGCACCACGACGTGCCGGCGGCGCTGATCCAGGCGGCGCGGGAGACGCTGCGATGATCCGGTGTCTCTGGTGCCGGCGCGAGCTGCGCTTCGACTCGACGCGCGGGTGGATCCCGAGATCGTCCGCCTCGTCTTCGTGATCGGCTTCCTCACCGGCGCCCTCGCCGTCGCCCTCGTCGGCTGGGCGGCGGCGCTATGGCGGCGGCCGATGCGGTGCGCGCTGAGGAGGGAGATGGACCGATGAGCCAGCATACGACTGGACGCCGATGGAGCGGGTACCTCTGTCCGCTGTGTGGTCAGATTAGCATCGGGGCTCGGTGGTGCACCAATCCGAGGTGCCGATGATCCCCGCCGCGCTCCGAACCTCGTTCGCTCTCCGGGCCCAGGATCAGGGCTCCTGGCGCGCCCGTGGAGCGGAGTTCGCTGACCGCGCGCCGGAGCGCGGGACGTTCGGGCCGTGCACATGGCCCACGCCCGCGCCCGGCGCGTCGGCGTGGGGCGAGTGGGGGCGGGCGCTCGTCTTCCTCGCGGCGATCGCGCTCTTCTGCGCGCTGGCGCTGCTCTTCGAGCCGGAGCTGCTGCCGTGAATGGCTGTCGCCAAGCGATCAACCGCCCACTGCCCGGCGTCGAGCCACCCACGCGCGAGGAGGTCGCCCGCATCGCGCGGCTCTACGAGCAGTGGCTCGCCGAGGGGCACGACGCGCTGACCGCGGCCGCGCTGATCTACCAGGTCCCGCGGCTCCTCGACCGGATCCGCGCGCTCGAAGCGCTGCTCGCGGAGGCCGCGAAGGGGCGGACCGCATGACGCTCGACGTGCTGCTCGCGCTGCTGCTCGCGTTCAACGGCGGGATGCCGCCCCAGCCGAAGCCCGAACCCGCGCCGCCCGTCACCGCGCCATGCCCGCCGGCGGCGCCGCGCCCGCTGAACATCCACCAGCCGTGACCCGCGCCGAGATCGAGCGCGAGTTGGAGTGGCGCTACGAAGTACTGCGGGACCGCGGGTCGTGGAGCACGAGCGCGCGATCGCGGGGCTGCAACGGGAGCGGAAGGGCAAGACAAGAGACCAGCGCGCCGCCGAGGCGGGCGGAGAAGGCAGGAGCGCAATGATCCGCGTCGAACGTCCGGGGATCTACGAGATGCCGGCGGCCGATTATCACGCCGATCCCTGCCCGGCACCGTCGCTGTCGTCATCGATCGCGCGCGACCTCCTGAGTTACTCGGCGCAGCACGCCTGGTGGGCCCATCCGCGACTCAACCCCGCCTACGAGCACGAGGACAGCGAGCGCTTCGATCTGGGCCGCGCCGCACATGCCTATCTCCTCGAGGGTGAGTCCGGCTTCGTGATCATCGAGGCCCCGGACTGGAGGACGAAGGCCGCGAAGGACGCGCGCGATGCCGCGCGACTGGCTGGCAAGATTCCGCTCCTGGCTGATCGCTGGAGCGATGTCCAGGGGATGGCGCTCGCCGCGACCCGCCAGCTCGACGCGCACGAAGACACGCCCCGCCCGCTGGCCGGCGGGAAGCCGGAGCAGACGCTCGTCTGGCAGGAGGACGGCCTCTGGTGCCGGGCGCGGCTCGACTGGTTGCATGATGGCCTGCGCGTGATCGACGACTACAAGACCACCGAGGCGAGCGCGAACCCGGACGCCTTCACGCGGACGCTGTTCAATCTGGGCTACGACGTCCAGTGCGCATTCTATGTGCGTGGGCTGCGGGCGCTGACGGGCATCGCCAACCTCACATTCCGCTTCGTGGTCCAGGAGAGTTTCGCCCCCTACGCGCTCTCCGTCATCGGGCTCTGCCCCGAGGCGCACGAGATCGGTCAGCGCAAGGTCGATTACGCGATCCGGCTCTGGCGCGAATGCCTCGCGCGCAACGTCTGGCCGGGGTATTCGACGGCGACGTGCTACGCGGACGTGCCGCCGTGGGAAGCGGCGCGCTGGCTCGAGCGTGAGATGGGCAGCCAGTACGCGCCGACGGCGCCGGCCGGCATCGATGATGGCCGGCCCCTGGCGGATCAACTGTTCGGCAAGGAGGGGTAGATGAAAATCTTGAAGCTCACGGCGGAGAACGTCAAAAAGCTCCGGGCCGTGGAGATTACGCCTACGGGCGAGCTGGTCGAGATCACCGGCAAAAACGGCGCGGGGAAGACCTCCGTGCTCGATGCGATCTGGTGGGCGCTCGCCGGGACGAAGCACATCCAGGCCGTCCCGATCCGGACGGGCGCCACCAAGGCCCGCATCCGGCTGGACCTGGGCGAGCTGATCGTCGAGCGGCGCTTCACGCCGGTGGGCTCGACGCTGACGGTCGAGAAGGCGGACGGCGCACGCTACACGTCGCCCCAGGGGATCCTCGATGCGCTCCTGGGCGCGCTGACGTTCGACCCGCTGGCGTTCGTCGGCCAGGAGCCGCGCGAGCAATTCGAGACGCTCCGCCGGCTGGTGACGCTCGAGGTCGACGTCGACCAGCTCGACGCGCTGAACCGGGGGGACTTCGACCGGCGGACGGAGATCAACCGCGATGCCAAGACGAAACGCGCCCAGGCCGACGGCATCGCGGTGCGCGCCGGAGTGCCCGAGGCGGCCATCGACACGGCGGCCCTCAAGGATGCGATGGGCGCGGCCGCGGCGCACAACGCCGACCTCGAGGCCCGCAAGGGGCGGCGGGCCGCGGCGGCGCAGAACATCGTCACCGGACGTGACGCGGCGACCGCCAAGCGCATGGAGCGCGATCGCTTCCGCCACCTCGCCGACGAGCTGGACCGGGCAGCGGTCGACCTCGAGGCCAACACCGATGCCCTCCAAGCCAAGCTCGATGCGGCGCCGGCGCTGCCGGACCCCGTCGACGTCGCGGCGCTCCGGACCGCACTGGACAGCGCCGAGGAGATCAACGGCCAGGTCGAGCGCCGGCAGCGCCAGGCCGCGCTAGTCGCAGAGGCCGAGCAGCTCGAAGGGCAGGCGCGCGCGCTGACCGAGACGATGGAGGCGCGGGAGCGCACCAAGGCCGAGGCCATCGCCAAGGCACCCATGCCCGTGCCCGGGCTCGGGTTCGGCGAGGGCCTCGTCACCTTCGACGGCGTGCCCTTCGACCAGGCCGAGACCTCCGCGCAGATCCGCGTCGGCGTCGCCATCGCGATGGCGGCCAATCCGAAGCTCCGGGTCATCCGGATCAAGGAGGGCTCGTTCCTCGACCAGGACAACCTCGCCCTGATCGCGGAGATGGCGCGCGCGCACGACTACCAGGTCTGGATCGAGCGCGTGGACACATCCGGGAAGGTCGGGATCGTGATCGAGGACGGTACCGTCGTCGCGGTCGATGGGCAGCCGGTCGACGCATGAGCTGGCAGATCAGGCCCGCAAGGCGATCGGAGGCCAAGCCCCTGATCGGACTCTACAGCGAGTCCGGGTGCGGCAAGACACTCTCGGCCCTCTACCTGGCGCGCGGGTTCGTCGGGCCCGCCGGCAAGATCGTGATGCTAGAAACGGAGGCCGGCCGCGGCGAGGTGTACGCCGACGTGCTCCCGGGCAGCTACCGCGTGTGCCCAATGCGCGGTGAGTTCTCCCCGGAGAATTACGGGTCGGCGATCCGCGCGATCGAAGAGGAAACGCCGGACGCGCTCATCATCGACAGTGCGAGCCACGAGTGGGAGGGGTCCGGCGGCGTGCTGTCCATGGCGGCCGAGAACGAAGCGGCTGGCAAGAAGTCGCTGATGATCTGGCAGGGGCCGAAGCTCGCGCACCAGCGCCACTTCGTGCTCCGGCTGCTCGCAACGCCGATCCCGCTCGTCATCGTCTGCATGCGCGCGAAGTACCCCATGAAGGAAATCAAGGGGACCGATGGGAAGAAGGAATGGGTGCGCGCCGAGCAAGTGGAGCCCGTGCAGTCCGACGGCATCCTCTACGAGCTGATGATCCACGGGTGGATCGATCGCGAGCACAGGTTTCGCGGCACCAAGTACACCCGTGATGATCTGCGGCACGTCATCCGGGACGGTGAGCCGATCAGTATCGGGACCGGCGAGCAGCTCGCCGCGTGGGCGAAGGCGCCGGCGACTCCCGCGACATCGGCGCCAGCCGCGACGAGCTCGAGGCCCGCTGCGCCGCCGCCAACCTCAGCGGAGGCCGAGCTGTTCGGCGAGCGGGCCAACAAGCTCGCGGCAATCGACCTCGTGCTTGCATCGATGCAACGCAAGCCGCCGCCCGACGCCTGGACGGCCCTTCGCGTCGCGATCTGCGGCAGCGAGCACCTCGAGCGCGCTGATCCGGCCCAGCTCGATGATCTCCTCAAGCTCCTGCGCGGCGTGGACGGTCGGGAGAAGTCCGCCATCGACCGGGCCAATGGGATCGTGCTCGCGGCGCGCGCCGCCGCAGCCTCGGGCCAAGGCACCCTGTGAGCCCGACCGTCGACGCGCTCGAGCGCGCGCTGGCGCGCTGCCGCGCGCGGGACGCCGAGGCGCATGCTGGATGGCCGGGCGGCTATGATCGAACGAAGGTCGTCGCGGGCGCCATGCGTGACGTGCGGATCCTCGACGAGGCGGCGACATCACCGGAGATCGCGCGATCGTTCGTCGAGCAGCTCCACGAGGTCTCGGTCGCATGGTGAGCCGGTGCTCCTGATCTGCTGCGTCTGTCACGACGAGGGCCGCGAGCCCGTGCCGGTGCCCTGCGAACGCTGCGGGAGCGTCGCCTGCGCGCGCGATGACCGGTGCTTCGGGTGCGGGCGCGTGATCTGCGAGCGCTGTGACTCCGCCGGCACGCCGAGCTTCGCCTATCCCGGGGACGCGGTGATGCACCCGCACAACGACTGGGAGCGAGGCTCAGGTTGACTCTCGCGCTGCGTCGGCGTGCAATGGCGGCCACTCAGCACCCGGCGTTCCGGGTGACTCTCCACCGGGGGTGGCACGCCATGAGGCTCCGCACTGCGCTCCAGGAGTTCATCGCCTACAAGCGGCTGGCCGACCGCGCGCCGACGACGCTGCGGGCCTACGCGAGCGACCTGACGATCTTCATCGACCACGTCGTGCATGCGACAGGGAAGGACGCGGCGCTCCACTTCACGCCCGCCGTCGTCACGGACTTCCTCGTCCACCAGGACGCGCGGGACCTGTCGCGCCAGACGCTCGCGCGCCGGCAAACGGCCCTGCGCGAGTTCGCGCGCTGGGGCCTCCGGCGCCGGTACTGGGCCGAGGACCCGCTGCTCGACGTCCCCGTGATCCGCAAGCCCAAGACGCTGCCGCGGCCGTTCGCGCGCGCCGAGCGGGACGCGCTGATGGCGCTCCCGCTCGCCGGCGCCGAGGCGGCCCTCCGCGCCGTGCTCTACTATGCTGGGCTCCGCGACGAGGAGGTCTGCCAGCTCCGACTCCACGATCTCAGCGGCCCGGGGCTCCTCCCGGACGGGACGCGGGTCGCGGCGACCGTGCGCGTGCACGGCAAGGGCCGCCGCGAGCGGGTCGTCCCGGTGCACGGCGACTGCTGGCGCCTCGTGGAGGACGCCGCCGCGCGGCGGACCGACCGCACGCCGAGCGGCTTCCTCTTCGAGCAGCACGGCGGGGCGCCCTGGACCCAGCGGATGATCGTCCGGCGCGTCCGCGCCTGGGGCCAGGCGGCCACCGTCCCCGCCTGCACGCCCCATCGCTTCCGCCACACGTTCGCCACGAACCTGCTCGAGGCCGGCGTGGACCTGCGGGTGATCCAGGAACTGCTCGGCCACGAGTCGCTGGCGACGACGGAGATCTACACGCAGGTCGTGGACCAGCGCCGCCAGGAGGCCGTCCTGCGCCTGCCGTCGTTCGCCGAGACTATCAGCCCGGACTATGTGCACCGAGGGGTCGCCGTCGCGGCCCCGCCAAGCAACCCCGCGGAATGACGGCGATCGCGCGCGGCATCCCGATACCGTACACTGGCGCGCACTCTCCGTATCGGTCTGATTCCCCGTCGCTTTTGCCCCTGAGACTACTCGGACCACCGGCGGGCGGATAGTCATGATCCGCTGTTCCGCGCCCGACTGCGATTCCCGCCAGCCCGACATCGGCCGTCTGGCCGCGCACCTGGTCGAAATCCACTGCCTAAGCGCCGCCGTGGCCCTCCAGCGCGCGCGGGAAGCCGCCGGGGTGTCCCACCAGCCGCGACCACTGAAGGAGGCCGCCAATGGCCCAGGAGCCCGCCCAGACGCCGGTCCCACTGCTGCCCCTGCTGATCCGCCACCCGTGGAATCGGTACCAGGTCGACCGCTACCACGTGCGGGCCGACCGGCTGGAAGACGTGCTCGTGATCGCGGCGGCGCTCAAGCGCCGGATCGCGACGCACGAGCTGAACTGAAGGAGGCGCCCATGCCAGTGCACCACTGCACCGCCTGCGGAGCGACGGGCCACCGGAGCGATTCCCGGGGATGTCCCAAGCGCGGTCAGAGCACGACGTGTGGCTACTGCAGTCGCAAGGACGGCACGCACACCGAGGGATGCAAGCGCAAGGGCCTGAGCGGCAAGCCTCGTGGGCGTCCGGTATCGAAGCCGACGCCCACCGGGGGGGGCACGCGCTCGAAGCCCCCCAGGAAGAAGGCGGCGCCCGCCGTGCCGGCTGAGCCGACAACCGATGGCCGTCCGCTGAACCAGGTCGTCGGCGAGGCCAAGGCCCTGCTCGCCGAGAAGCTGCGGGAGCAGCTCGCTGACCTCCGGGCGGAGACGCGCGCCATCGAGCGGCTGCTCGCCAGCGTCGGGATCTCGGTACCGGCGTGACCACCCTCGAGATCCTCCGCCTCCGCCAGGCCGCCCTCCGGGTACGTCTGATCGCCGACGAGGTCGGCGCGGCCGAGCCCATGCGCCACGGTGATGCCGCGGATCAGGCCGTGCGCCGCGGCGGGCTCGAGCAGTCCTTCACCGAACGCGAGCTGCTCCTCGAGCAGATGCGCGCGATCGACCGGGCGCTCGACCGGCTCGCGGAGGGCACCTACGGGATGTGCGAGGCGTGCGGTGAGGCGATCGCAGCACTCCGGCTCCAGGCGATCCCGGAAGCGGCGCTGTGCCGAGGCTGTCAGGCGGAGGCCGAACGCCGCGCGCGTGTCGTGCGCGTGCGGATCGCCGACGAGCCCGAGGACGAGGAGGAGGCGTGATGGTTGGGCCGGGACTCCGCCCGGAGGACATCGAAGTGGCCATCCGCTCCATCGAGGAATCGCGCGAGACGCACGTCGCGTGGATCGGGCACGACGCGAACGCCTGCGAGCACTGCCGGACGAATCCGCAAGGCGCCGTGGGCGACGACGACCATCACCGGCGTTGCATCGCCAAGTACGACCAGGTGCTCGGTGTGCTTCACGCCGTCGCCACGGCGATGCGGGAACAGCCATGTCCTGGGCTGAATGCGACGCACGCGGACCGGCGGCTGAAATGCGTACGGTGCCTCATCGCCGTTGAGGTGGAGGCCGACGACACCCCGGCTCTCGTGTGGGACGAGCTGCGAACGGGCGGGCGCTTGGAGGACTGGCTCAAGGATTTCGATGACGCACTCGCTGCCCTCCGCGTGCAGGAGGGCGCCCCGCGTGGCTGAGCGCACCGGGATCGCGTGGACGGACGATGGCTGGCTCTAAGGTCGGCGGGCTCCGTCGGATCGCAAGCCAGAATGGCCTCAGCTTGGACGAATTCGTGGCCCGAGAAGGGGCCGGGCTCAAGTGGTGTTACGGCTGCGATGCGTGGCACGCCCGCCCGGAGTTCTCCGCCGACCGGACGCGCCGCGACGGCCTCTCGGTGCTGTGTAGGAAAAAGAGGAACGAATGGAATCGCGCGCGGTACGTTCCGCGACCGAAGACCCGTTCGGGCCCACCGCCGGCGCCTCCCCGAGACGGCGATAAGAGACAGGCGCGCCAGAGGATCAACGTGCTCGTGCGGACGGGGCGATTGCCACATCCGAACACCGCGCCCTGTATCGACTGCGGGCACTACTGGGCGCCAGGGGAACGGCGCCACGAGTACGACCACGTGCGCGGCTACGACGGAGCGAATCATTACCGCGTTGAGGTGGTGTGTTCGCGCTGCCACCACAAACGGACCGCCGGCGCGGCACCGGCGCCGCCCCGTCCGAGTGGCCGGAGGATCTGATTGTGCGCGAGTGGCCACGATGCCCCTGACCCGCCTCGAGCTCACCGCCCTCGCGCTCCTGGGCCTCGGGATCCTGAGCCTCGTCGGCCTCTGCGCGCGCGACTGGTGGCACCGGCGGCGGTGCCCGATCTGCCGGCTGGACGGCGTGAGGAGGCGGCGATGATCCCCGAGTGCTCCGAATGCAGCCGAGCCGCCGCGTGCTGGGACTGCGGCGCCTGTGCCGTCCACTGTCGGTGCGACGACGAGCCGGACGACGACCCCGTCGACGACGAGGAGGAGGAACTCGATGACGAACAAGATTGAGAGGAGGGGGCGCGATGGGCACCCAACGAGTGCTTGACGGCGTGACGACCGAGCATCCGGCCATCGAGAAGGCGGCCAGCGCGTATGTCGAGGCGCGCGACGCCCGGATGGCCCTGACGAAGGACGAAGTCCAGACGCGCGCGGCGCTGATCCAGGCCATGAAGGACGCGGGCGTCCTGACCTACCGCACGACGGACGGCCTCCACTGCGTCCTGACGACGACCGAGAAGGTCAAGGTCCGGGCGCCGAGCGGGGAGGCGACGGACGAGGGCGAGGACGAATGACCGCCTGTGCGGAGTGTCGGTTCTTCAGGCCCTCGACAGCCTCGCCAGAACGCTACGGAGAATGCCGCCGCCATGCGCCGAGGCCTGAGGTTTCTGGGGCCCAACATTTCATCTGGCCGGCCGTCTCGGTCGAGGATGACTGCGGCG
>Ga0209341_10002889_pt1 | contig 16209 bp, 16 predicted proteins | sample RifCSP13_2_FD_184020 | JGI IMG/M metagenome (GOLD analysis project Ga0209341, IMG submission 184020) | Soil microbial communities from Rifle, Colorado - Rifle CSP2_sed 13_2 (SPAdes) (version 2) | ecosystem: Environmental > Terrestrial > Deep subsurface > Rock core/Sediment | place: Rifle...
GAGAAGCGAAAGCGGGCAGGCAATCCCTTCCGGGTGTTCCTGGCGAGCGCGGCCTCCAGGTTCTGATTCCAGAGCAGGACGACGATGCGTCTGCCACGGAGAGCCGACTTATCTCTACCCGCTTTCAGCAACGGATGTACCCGACGGGCGGTATAAGGCCGACGACTCCGCTATCGTCCCTGGTTCTCGTGGGGCGAATCACTTCAGGACGCCGTAGCCGATAAGCCGCCACTTGCCGCCGATCCTCCGGGATACGGCGACGCGCTGGCCCGCCTCCGCGACGACGGGGATCTTCAGGGCCATGTCCGCGCGGTTCTCCCGCGCCGAGGTGACGACGCCCACGGTGGTCGCCGTGCCGACGCTGATCATCAGGGGCTCGGAGGTCTTGATTCCCTCGACCGTGAGCTCCTCCTCCGTCCCGACCACGCGCTCGAGGAGGTGGACCTCGACGGACATCTTCGAGACGATCTCGGGCAGGCTGCCCGGGGGTCCGACCACCCGGCCGACGAGGCCGTCCGCTTTCGTGAGCACGGGGTCCAGGTTCGTGCCAATCGCGATGAGCCCTCCCGGGCGGGCCTCCTTCCTAACCGCCCCGCCCGTGTGGAGCGACCGGATCTCCGTGGTGAGGTTCCTCCACTCGGTCTTGTTGCCGAGGGTCACCTGTCGTCCGGGCGAGATCTCGATCTCGTCTCCCGCGCGCAGCTTGCCCTGGAGGAGGCTGCCCCCCAAGACGCCGCCGACGATCTTCTCCGGCGAGATCCCGGGCTGGTTCACGTCGAAGGAGCGGGCCACGTACATCTTCGCGGGCTTGGTCTCGTCCCGGGGCCGGATGGGGATCGCCTGCTGGATGAGCATGAGGAGGGCGTCCAGGTTCACGTCGTGGTGGGCGCTGACCGGGATGATCGGCGCGCCTTCCGCCACGGTTCCCTGGACGAACGCGACGATCTGGCGGTAGTTCTCCTCCGCCTGCTTCGGGTCGACGATGTCGATCTTGTTCTGGACGATGACGATCTTGTCCACGCCGATGATCCCGAGGGCCATCAGGTGCTCCTTCGTCTGCGGCTGAGGACACTTCTCGTTCGCCGCGATCACGAGGAGCGCGCCGTCCATGAGCGCCGCGCCGCTGAGCATCGTGGCCATGAGCGTCTCGTGCCCCGGGGAATCGACGAAGGACACGATCCGCTGGAGCTCGCCCTTCACATTGTGGACCTTGCACGTGTCCGAGGTCGAGTAGCACGCCGGCTCCTCGCACTGGGGGCACCGGTAGATCGCCATGTCCGCGTAGCCGAGGCGGATGGAGATGCCCCGCTTGATCTCCTCCGAGTGGCGGTCCGTCCGCTCGCCCGTGAGCCGCTCCGTGAGGGTCGACTTCCCATGGTCCACGTGACCGACGACGCCGATGTTGACCTCCGGTTGGCCCGGGACCTTCATCGGGCCTGCTCCTTCCACGCGTCGTCGATGGACTTGGGGCCGCGCTGGACGATCTTCATGTTGAGCTGGAGGATGTCCGGGGAGATCGTGTTCCCCCGGACGGTCTTCTTCTTCCGCATCCCCGGCTTCAAGGGGTGGAAGCCGACGCCACCGCTGAGCATGAGCGCCTTGCGCCGAGGACCGGGCAGGTCCGCCCGCATCGGGAAGCCGTCCTTATCGCTCCCCCCGGTGACCTTGAGCTTGTAGCCCGCCAGCCCGACGTACAGGCCGTCGACGTCGTCCCCGATCTTCTTCCCGACGAGGGCGTTCGCGTAGTGACCCGTGATGTCCCTTTTGTACGTCTTCCCGTTCTTCGGGTCCGCGATGATCGCCTTGAACTCGGCCATGGAATCCCCCGCGAGGGTACGCGTTGATGCGAGCCATCGCTAAAAGGGTTTCGGGCCCCGGAGGCGCGCGTCGTCAGAGGAGATCGTGGAACAGGCCGAGGACGCTCCCGAACTCGCGGTACGCGTCCATGACGGCACGGCCCTCGTCCGCGGAGAGATCCGTCTGCTCGAGGAGGGCCTCCGTCATCTGCTGGAGTCGGTACACCGCATCGGGCGTGTTCACGTCGTCGTCCATGGCCTCGACGAAAGCCTTCCGCGTCTCCTCGACCAGGAGCGCCACCTTTCCGCCCGTCCCCGCACCCGTCGCCGACTTCGCTCTCGCGAGCGCGGTCCGCATCGCCTCGTACTCCCCCTGGGTCCGCCGGAAGCACTCCTTGTCGTACTCGACGTCCTCGCGATAGTGGGCCTTCAGGAGGCAGAGCCGCACGACCTCCCCGGGAAAGTCCTTGATGATCTCGCGGATCGTGACGAAGTTGCCCAAGCTCTTGGACATCTTCTCCCGCTCCAACGTGATGAACCCGTTGTGCATCCACGTCCGGGCCCATTCGCGGCCCCACGCCCCCTCGCAGATCATCGCCTCGCTCTCGTGGTGCGGGAACTGCAGGTCCACGCCGCCGCCGTGGATGTCGAGGGGCGCGCCGAGGTACTTGAAGGCCATCGCGTTGCACTCGACGTGCCACCCCGGGCGGCCGTCGCCCCAGGGGCTCGGCCAGGAGGGCTCCCCCTCCTTCGACTTCTTCCAGAGGGCGAAGTCGAGCGGGTCCTCCTTGTGGCTCCCGGGCGGCAGCGGGTCCGCGACCATGTCCTCGAGCCGGTGATGAGTGAGGATCCCGAAGGAGCGCTTCGTCTTCCGCGTCCGGAAGTACACCTCGCCTTCGACCGCGTACGCGTACCCGCGGTCGACCAAGACCTGGATGAGTCCGATGATCTCGGAGATGTGCTCGGACACCTTCGGGTAGTGCGTCGCGGGCTTCACGTTCAGCGAGCGCATGTCCGCGAGGAACGCGTCGATGTAGAACTGGGCGTAGTCCAGAGGCGGCTTGTGGACCTCCGCGGCGCGGCGGATGATCACCTCCTCGATGTCCGTGAAGTTCTGGACGAAGGTCACGCGGTACCCGCGGTGCTCCAGGTACCGCCGGACCGTGTCGAAATCCACGTAGGAGCGGGCGTGGCCGAGGTGGCTGTAGTCATACGTCGTCGGCCACGCAGACGTACATCTTCACGCGCCCGTCCTCCAGGGGCGCGAAGGGCTCCTTCCTCCGGGTGCGGGTGTTGAACAAATGGAGGACCATGGGCTCGGCGCTGCCACGCGAGGGGCGCTATTAAATCCTTAGCCCGCGCCCCGCGGGCCGCGATGCGATGGCTGGCGGGCCCGCTTCGTCTGGATGGCAACACGGAGCGAAACCTATTTCCCAATCCGGCCTTTGTGGTGCCCGCTGGGCCGATAGATCAGCGGAAGATCGCCGCCTTCGCAAGGCGGAAGCCGTGGGTTCAAATCCCACTCGGTCCACTTCGCCGCGCCGCGATCACCCAATCCGTGCGCCGCAGTTACCGCAGAACGTGTCGTCCGGCTCCAGGGTCGCGCCGCACCGTGGGCACCCGTACTCGATCTTCATCCCACACTTCCCGCAAAAGGCGTCGTTCGGCGCCAGCGGTGCCCCGCACTCCGGGCACGTGGCGGCGTCCTCGTCCGGCAGAGGCTTCGCCGCGCACTCGGGGCACAGGAGGACCGACGCGCCCTTCCGCCGGACGGGCTTCCACGAATCCGTCGTCCGGCCGCATTCCGCACACCTGCGCTCGCGGGCCTCGGAGGCCTCGACCAGGCGCAGTTCGGGCCGCGGGGCCGCGGGCTCCGGCGGGGACGTCTCGCCTTCGGGAGGGAGGGCCACGGCTCACCGAACCGCGATGGCGGGGTAAAACCTTCGCCTCACTCCTCGCCCTTGGGGATCGTGACGCTGCGGAGCCTCGGGGCCCCGTCCGGACTGTCTTCCTCGATGTACGTGAGGTAGCCGGACCCGACGTTGAAGTGGATGACGGTGACCTTGCGATCGAAGTCAACCATCGCCTTTCCCGACTTGCGCTTCATGGGACCCCATTCCTAGGGCATCGACGACCCGGGGGTTACTTAAAGCGTGTTTCTCGAAAGTCGCTATCGATAAACGTAATAGCCGAATCCCCGTCCCACGGGAGGGAACAGCCCCGAGGATGGGCCTCCGGGGGGCAATCCGGCACAAGTATTAATAGCGTCGGGGCACGGATAATACCCCGGGGACGTCGGAGGGGAAATGATCACGGTCAAGACACTGGCCGTCGCCATCGAGAGACGCCTGGGCCACTCGCCCGCCGAGGCGCGCGAGGAGGCGCGGACGGTGATGAACTACTTCGGATTCCGCGACACGATCATCGACAATGCCATCGAGCCGGAGGACCGCAAGGTGTTCTACCTGCTCTCCGACGCCGGCCTGCTGCAGAGCACGTGGGAGACCGTCCCGCTCCTCGACGGGCGAAACTGGCGGATCTTCTACTGGACGCTGGATCTCGGGGCGATCGAGCGATGGCAGAGGGACGAGGCCGAGCCGCCCGAGGAGCAAGTGTACCAGTCGCTGCCTGCGGAAGCCTGGAGCCACCCGCCATCCGCCGGCTGATCAGGGCGAGGGCCAGGCCTGCTCCCCGATGAGCGGGACGAACGCGCACGGCGTGCCGCGCCGCACCTCCAAGCGGCCGTCGGGTCGCCGGTGGGCGATGACCAACACCTGCCCGAAGCGGGAGTCGCCGATGGGGGCGACGATGCGACCTCGTTCGGAGAGCTGGGCCGGCCACGCCTCGGGGATGCGAGGGGAACCTGCCGTGGCCAGGATGCAATCGTAGGGACCCCGCGCGCGATACCCGAGGCTGCCGTCCCCTTGGACCACGGTGACGCCGCCGAACCCGGTGCGGGCGAGGTTCTGCTGCCCCCAGACCGCGAGGGGCGGGATCCGCTCGATCGACGTCACGTTCTGCGCCCCGACGAGGCATGCCAGGAGGGCCGCGTGATATCCCGAGCCCGTGCCGACCTCCAGGACCCGCTCCCCGGGTTCGAGGCGGGCTTCCTCGAGCATGATCGCGATCATCGACGGCGCGGAGATCGTCTGGCCCTCGCCGATGGGCAGCGGGACGTCCGCGTACGCGGCGCCCCGGTCCGTCGGCCGGACGAACTCCTCCCGCGGGACCTGGAGGACCGCGTCTTGGACGCGAGGCGTGCGGATGTCCCCCTCGGCCAGGAGCTCGCGCACCAGGCGCTCCCGGCCGGCGGCGAACTCGGGGGGTCGGGCCATCGGGTCGGGAAGCGGACTCGGGCTCGATAAACGTTGCCTGCGGCGTCACCCCGGCACGAGGAGGGCGATGAGGGCCGTGGACAGGAGGAGGGTCACGACGCTGACGGGCAGCCCCGCCTTCACGAAGTCCTTCATCGAGACCTCGACGCCTTCGCGGGACGCGATCTGGACGACGATCACGTTGCAGGCGGCGCCGAGGATCGTCGCGTTCCCCGCGAGGGTCGAGCTCGAGGCGAGGGCGAGCCATAGCTGGTTCGAGCCTGCCGGGATCACCTGCGCGAGGAGGAGGACCGCGGGCACGTTGCTGATCAGGTTGGACAGGATCGCAGACAGGCCCGTGAGCCAGACGAGTCCGCCCGAGTTCCCGCCGAACAGGGCCGTGAAGCCGCCCTCAATCTCGTCGGAGAGACCGGAGACCTCGACGCCCCCGAGGAGGACGAACAGGCCGACGAAGAAGAGGACGATGGACCAATCCACCTTCGTAACGAGCGCGCGGGGGGTGGCTTTCGTGAGGAACGGCACGACGAAGAGGACGAGGGCTCCGCCGACGATGGCGATGAGGGGAAGCCACGGGGGCGTGGACAGGAAGAAGGCGCCGACCACGCCGAAGGCGATCCCCAGGGTGGCCGCGAGACCGGTCCGCTCCAGGTGCACGGGCGGCAGATGATCCGCGCGGTGGAGCGGCGCGGCGAGGTCCTTCCGGAAGACGAGCCAGACGAGGCCGATCCCCACGGCCAGGCAGGCGAGCATCACGGGCAGCAGGACCGCGGTGAAGGGGAGGAACGGGATCCCGGAGGCGATCGCGATGAAGGCGTTCTGCGGGTTCCCGATCTCCGTCGCCACGCTCCCGATGTTCGCCGCGAGGGCGAGGGCGACCAGGTAGGGCACGGGCCTGACCTGGAGGGACTTCGCGCTCCGCACGACGATCGGCGTCATGAGGAGGGCGATCGCGTCGTTCAGGACGAGGGCGGACAGGAAGGCCGTGGCCACCATGAGGCCCGCGAGGAACGATGCCTGGCTCCTCGCCCGCTCCGCGATCCGCATCGAGACGAGGTCGAAGAACCCGCACACCTCGAGGCCGGCGACGAGGAGCATCATCCCGACGAGGAGCAGGATCACGTCCAGGTTGATCGCGGCCATCGCCTGGACGGGCGTGAGGACCCCGGCGAGGAGCATGAGCGCGCCGCCGAGGAGCGCGACCGAGGGGCGGTCGACCGGGAAGCGGCCGATGCGCCGGATCGAGATCAGGACGTACGTGGCCACGAAGATGATCCCGGCGGCGATCAATGCGAAGGTGGCCACAAGGCCGCCGCAGGGTGCGGGCCTTCATGGAACTTTCCTCGCGATGCTCCCAGAGCGCGCGGTTCCACCGCTATTCCAGCATACTTAAATACCCCTACTCAATTCGCCGCATCTCCGGCCCTTCGCTTCCGTTGCGGGAGGTCGGACACGAGATGTGGAACGAAGGAGAGAGACCGGATGTACCCGCGTGGTCACCGTGGAGTGGGGGCACTCGTCATGCTCCTCGTGCTCGTCCTGAGCGCGATGGCGCTGTTGCCCCCGAGAGCCCAAGCGCAAGCCAATCAGATCACGGGTCTGGTCTACCAGTGCGGTAGCCCGACCACCGTCGTCGTGGGCGCGCTGGTGACCTTGGCGGACGCGAACGGCGCGCAGTCCAGCCAAACGGTGTCGAGCGCCGGGGACGGCACGTTCAGCTTCACCCCGAACCCCGCGAACTACACGATCAGCGTTACGAGTGCGAGCTACTTCAGCAACAGCACGGCCCCGTTCCGGTACGACGGCACGGAGACCGTCATCGTGGACGTCTGCCTGGACGCGCACGCGGCGGGGACGAACACCCTCGACCTCACCGTGGTCGTGCAGGGGACCGGGGCACCCGTGACGGGGAACTCCTCGATCTCGTTCTACGACACCACGCGGCTCGCGGCCCAGAAGACGGCCCTCGTGGTCTCGACCCTGTCGAACGGCACGACCGGGAAGGCCCGCGTCGTCCTGTACTCCGGGGACTTCGAGATGCGGGTGTACGCAAACAACTACGCGCCGAACATCACGACGATGACGGTGAGCGCGTCGAGGACCTTCACCGTGAACATGAGCGCCGGGGCGACCGTCGTGGGGCACGCCCGCGACTCGTCCGGGCGGTTCATCTCCGCGGGCCTCGTGGGCTGGCTGTACAACCTGACCGCGGCGAACAACTCCGGGACGAAAGCCCTCTCCGCGGTCGTAAGCGGGAGCCTCTACACGTTCCACGCGCCCGCCGGGACGTACCGGATGATCGTCGATGCGAACGGCTACCAGGCCTTCGAGACGACCCTGACCCTGGCTCCCACCGAGACCCGCTCGCAAGACGCGGTCCTGCAACTCGCGACCCCTGCCGCCCTTGACCAAGTCACGGTCCTGTTCGGGGCCACGGATTGGAACAACATCACCGTGGTTCGGAACCTTACGTTGAACGCGGACGTGCCCCTCCCGGGATTGGGGCCCGCGAACCTCCGGGATGTGCGGCTCCAGATCCTGTACACCCTCAGCGGCGTGAAGACCGCGACCCTCGGGGCGTCCGAGCAGGCGAACTTCACAGCCTGGCTGTACCGGAACGGCCCTCTCTATACGGCGACGGACGCCTTCCTCAGCGTGAACAGCAAGGCGTTCCTCTCCGACGCGGCCTCGTTCCAGGTGAGCGTGTCCGACCTGACCCTGCCCGGGAAGGTTTGGATCAACTCCTCCGCCACGTACACGCTGAAGACGACGCCTGCCATCCCGTACGGCCTGTCCACCTACTACGTCAACGTGACGATGTACCCGGACACGAACACGTCGGGCCTGTACAACCGCGTCTACATCGTGCAGCTGCCGAGGACCTATGAGATGGCCTCGAGCACGATCGTGCCGCCCGTGACGACGGCGAACTTCACGCGGATCACCCTGGACCCAGGGATCCCGAGCAACCCGAACACGAACCCCGCGGTGCGGATGATCGTGGAGAAGTCCCTGAGCGGCACGGCACGGGCGAAGGTCACCGGCCCCGTCGGGAAGTTCTACGTCCTGAATTCGTCAACGGAGGGCTACAAGGCCTACGTGGCCGCGAACACGTCGCTGAACTTCAGCGCCCAGGACAGCACGGACCTCGTCGGCGACATCACGAAGGCGAACTTCACCTGGAAGATGGAATCCAACGTGTCCCTCGCGCCCCAGTTCACCGTGTACGGCATCACGACGACCTTCAAGTACACGACCCCGGGCGAGTTCATCGTGAACCTGACCGTGGTCCAGGGAGGCGGCAACGTGACGTACCGGAACATTACGCTCTGGGTGGACGACCAGCTTCCCTCTGCACGGCTCCGGACGAACCTCACGGGCACGGGCTCGGCGAACAACGCGACCCTGAAGATCAACCAGGGCACGATCGTGAAGTTCGACGGCATCCCGTCCACGGACCTCGCCTACCCCGGCAAGAACGGGGTGATCCTGGACGGCGGGTACGCCTGGGACTTCAACGGCGACGGGGTCACGGACGCCACCGGGCGCACGGCCAACCAGACGTTCAACAAACCCGGCCTCTTCGAGGTGAACCTGACGGTCACGGACAGCGTGGGCTGGAAGGGCGTCAACGCGACCCTCCACCTGCAGGTGAACGACACCCAAGGTCCGACCCCTGCCTTCGATGTCCTCGACCCCGCGAACGACTTTGCGGTCGTCCTGAAGACGGCCCTCGTGGAGAAGCGCGCCTACGCATTCAACGCCTCGAAGACGACGGACAACCACGACAAGCTGTCCGATTTGAACTTCACCTGGACGATCCCCGGCCCGCTCACCGGATACACGGGGACGAACCACACCTTCTACGGGATGAACGTCACCTTCACGTGGTCGGAGTGGAACCTCAGCTACGCGGTGAAGCTCAGCGTCAGGGACACGGGTTTCGGCTCCGGCATCCGGAACTACGGCAACCTGACTCAGAACCTCACGGTCCAGGTGGACTCCCGGATCCGGCCGGACACGAAGATCGATGCGAACACGCTGAAGATCGACAACACGAACCCGGAGGACGGCCAGACGATCACGGTCACCGTGAACGTCACGAATAAGGCGGGCAAGGGTTCGGCAGGTAACCTCCTGACCTTCGTGTACCAGATCTCCGGCGGGCAGACAATCACCCTTGCGACCGCGCCCGTGAAATGGACGGACAAGAGCGGGACGGACATCACCGGGGGGAACCACTCGCTCGCCTCCGGGTCGACCTTCATGCTGACCTTCCAGGTCGCCGTGCAGGGACAGGGCAACAAGACGATCAAGGTCCTTGTCTACGACCGGGACGAGCCCTACACCTGGGTGACGTCGGAGAACATCGCCCAACAGAGCATCGTCGTCCGACAGGCGGGCTGGGTGAACTACGCGATCGCGGGCAGCGTGATCGGCGTGTTTGCGGTGTTCATCTTCGCGATGTACTACCGCCGCAAGGTCAAGGCGGGCGACTGGCAGTCCCTCCGCGGGCGCCGCGGGAAGCGCGAGAAGGGCGAGGGCGAGGAGAAGCGGCCCAGGAAGGAGAAGGAAGTCAAGGAAGAGAAGAAGCGGCTGTAGGCCGCCTTCCCTTCCCTTTTGTTCCGGGGTCTCACATCTCCCGCGGGGGCTTGAGGCCGAGGCAGCCGAGGGCGTTCTGCAAGACCACGCGGGCGGCGTCCACGAGCACGAGGCGGGCCTCGCGCAGCCCCGGCAGTTCCGCGTAGAGCACGGGGCAGTCACGGTAGAACTGGTTGAACTGGGACGCCATGTCCGCCGCGAAGGCCGCCATCAGGTGGACGCGGCGGCTGGACGCCGCATCCCGCACCGTGGACGGGAACTTCGCGATCCACCTCAGGAGACGCTGTTCCTGGAGATCCGTGAGCCGACGGGCGTCCGCGGGCCCGAGGGAGCCGGCCTTGTCGAGGATGCTGCAGGCCCGCGCGTGGGCATACTGGAGGAACGGCGCCGAGTTGCCCTCGAAGTTGAGGGCCTCCTCCCACCGGAACACGATCCGCTTCTCCGCCTGCACCCGCACGATGTTGTACCGGACCGCGCCGACGCCGACGAACTCCGCGATCTCGCGCTTGCGGGCCTCGGGAAGGTCCTCCCGCTTCTTGTCCACCTCCGCCCGCGCCCGGTCCACGGCCTCGTCGATCAGGTCGTCCAGGTTCACGACGCGTCCCTTCCTCGTGGACATCCGGCCTTCCGGGAGGCTCACGAAGGCGTAGAAGATCGTCTCCGGGGCCCAGCCGATTCCCATGAGGCGGAATGCGGCCTTGAGCCGCTCGAACGTGAGCTTCTGGTCCTCCCCGAGGACGTTGATCGCCACGTCGGTGCGTGCCATCTTGTCGAGATGGTAGGCGATGTCCCGCGTCGTGTACAGCGAGGTGCCGTCCCCCCGGACGAAGACGTACTTCGCGGCATCGCCCTCGAGGCCGAACGGGGAGAGGTCGAGGTAGTGAGCCCCTTCCTCCTCGTGGCTCAGGGGCATCAGCCGCTCGATGACCCTCTGCACGCTCCCGTTCAGGATCGCGTCGCTCTCCCAGAAGAAGGAGTCGAAGGACACGTCGATCCGCGCGAGGGACGCGAGGATCCCCCGGAGCACGTCCTCCGCGACGGCACGGATCTCCTTCGTCAGGGCGACGTCCCCGCGCTCGAAGCGCTGGATGAGAATCGCGACTTCCTCCCTGGCCCTCGGGTCCGCCTCGAAGACCGCGTTCGCCTTCGTGTAGTACTTGATGTAGCGGTAGTCGGGCTTATCGACGTCCGGGGGGCCGACATCCTCGGGCGCGAGATGCTTCGTGCCCCAGTACTGCACGACCATCTGCCGCCCTACATCGTTCACCAGGTACTCCCGCGTCACGGGGTGTCCCGCCATCCTCAGGATGCGGGCGAGGGCGTCGCCGAAGATCGGGTTCCGGGCCCGGCCCACGTGGAGCGGCCCCGTCGGGTTCGTGCTCGTGTGCTCGAGGAGGATCCGCTGGGAGGCCGGCGGCGACCGTCCGTAGGACTCCCCCATCTCAGAAACGGAGGCGAGGACGTGGGCCGCGAACGCCCCGGGCTCCGGCACGAAGTTCACATAGCCACCCTCCGCCTTCGGCGCCGCGAACGGGGCGGGGAGGCGGACCTCCGCGGCTCGGACAGCGATGTCCACGGGAGGCTTCCGCAGCTCCTTCGCGTACGGGAACGTCGCGAGGGAGAAGAGGCCCTTCTCCTCCGGAGCCTCTTCCACGGTCCCCTTGGTCTGCACGCCCAGGAGGGACTCGATCGCCTTGCGGGCGTCCTCGGCTTGGGCCCTCAGGTCCATCCAGGGGTCGTGGGCCATCACGTCACCCGGTACCGTAGGATCGCGGCGATCCCGCCGAACGCGCGGAGCATGAGCTGGCCTTCCTCCGACTCCTTCGAGATGAGCTCAACCTTCGTGCCCGTGTTCCCCGCGAGCGTGCTGAACTCCTCGATGATGTCCCGCGTCCCGACCACGGTCAACGTGCCGCCATCCTTCGGACAGGCCGGGAGCGCGGCCTCGTCGGCCACCGTCTTCTCACCCTCCCAGTCGCCGTTCGCGCACTTGAGCCGGAGCCGTACCTTGCGGAGACCCTCCGAGATCAGGAGCGCGTCCGCCGCGCCAAGCTCCAGCGCATGGCGCACCTGGTCCTCCCCGTACGCGGCGAGGCCCCCCTCCTCCTTGCGGATCTCCTCCATGAGGCGCTGCACGAGGGCCTTCTCTCGCATGAGGTCGATCCCCGACAGGATGTCCCTCGCCTTCTCCACGACCTCGCGGAGCCCGTACTCGTCCGTGTATCCCACATCGATGAACGTGGGGATGACCTTCTTCCTCAACTCGTGATGGATGAATTCCTGGGTCGCGAAGTACTCCTTTGTGTATCCCGGGCCGCCGATGAGGATGCCCTGGATCTCCGGCCGGTTCAGGAAGGCCTCCGTCATGAGGTTGCCCACCTTCTCGTACCATTCGTGGGCCGCGATCTCGATGAGGCGCTCGAAGCGCCTCGCGCTCTGCCCGCCCATCCGGTGCTTCGACGGGACGAGGGACTGCAGGTTCTTCAGGACCTCGATCCGCTTGCCCCGCAGCAGGCCGATGGTCGCCTCGGAGCGGTCGATCACGACGAGGCCGTAGAGGTCCTTCTCCGCGAGCATCTCGTGGAGGGGCTCCGTGTAGAACTTGGAGTCGCAACGGTAGAGGAAGGACGGGACCGGCTCGGGCGGCTCGAGGACGAAGGCGACCATCTCGGTCTGGTCCGCCCCGATCTGCTTGTGGCCCGTGAAGATCACGAGGCCGTTCGGCGGGGGCATCTTGAACGACTTCAGGCGCTGCAGGCACGACTCGATCGCCTGCATCACGTGCTTGCGCGTGGTCGCGCTCTTGATGTTCGAGGACTGGGAGTACTCGCCCCTCAGGTAGTTCGACACGTCGAAGATGGGTCGGCCGGGCGGCACGTACACGCTCACGAGCTCCGTGCCGCGGCCCTGGGCCTTCTCGATTTCCTCGAGTTCCCGACGGAATTTGTACTTGTCCATGCTGGACATTTCGGCCATTTGCCGACCCAACAGTTTTTATCACTCATTATCTTTTGCGTCAGAGAACGGGATTTTATGGAGAAAGTCGTCGTCTCGCTCGGAGGTTCCATCTTGGTGCCCGGCAACGACGACGCGCGCTACCTCGCCGACCTCGCCTCGCTCCTGGTCCGCGTTTCGTCCTCCGTGCGGGTCTTTGCCGTGACCGGCGGGGGGAGGACGGCGCGGTACTACATCGAGACGGGCCGGGCGCTCGGCGTCCCGGAGCGGGTGCTCGACGAGTTCGGCATCGAAGCCACGCGCCTGAACGCGCGCCTCCTCGGCGCGGCCCTCGGGGGAAAGGCGAACCGTTCGCCCGCGAGGACGTACGCGGAGGCCACCCGGCTCGCGAGACGGTACGCCATCGTCCTCATGGCCGGTACCCGCCCTGGGCACACGACGGACCGGGTGAGCGCGTCCCTCGCCCGCGTCGTCCGCGCGGACCGGATCGTGAACGCGACCTCCGTGGACGGCGTGTATTCCGCGGATCCCAAGACCCATCCGGGGGCAACGCTCCTCGAGCGGATCCGCTTCGAGGACCTCGTCCGGCTCGCGGGCGAGGGGCATGTTGCCGCGGGCCCGAGCGTCGTCTTCGACCCCGTGGCGGCCCGAGTCCTTGCGCGGGACCGCATCCCGCTACGCGTGGTCCACGGTCGGGACCTCGCCGCCCTTCGGTCCGCGATCCTGGGGGAACCCTTCCACGGGACCCTCGTCTCCGACTGAGGACGGTGGCGGCCCGTGCGCCGGGAGAGGGTCTGGCGGGGACTCACGGCCGTCTCCCTTGGCGTCGCGGTGGTGATGGCCGTCCTGGGAATGCTCGCCCTCGTCCTCTCCCAGGCCCTTGCGGCGGCCGCAGCCGGCCTGTGCGCCGTCATGTTCTTCGTGCCTGGACTTTTCTTCCTGAACTACGCGCGCCGCCTCGCCGCAAGAGACCTCGCGCTTGCCCATGTGGCGAAGCTCGCGGAGGACAGAGGGGTCACGGACGCGGAGGCGATGGGCAAGGAGCTGGAGATGCCCGCGAAGGATGCGGAGCGAATCCTCCGCAAGGCGATCGAGGAGGGCCATCTCGCGGGAGAGCTCGACGCCGCGGGCCGCTTCGTCTCCGCGAGGGCGCCCCGATGCCCGTCCTGCAGCGCCCCGCATGCGAGGAACGCCGCCGGGTCGGCGTGCCCTCGCTGCGGCGCGACCCTCCCCGGAGGATGAGGGATGACCTTCCGCGCATTCATCTCCGCCGACCTGCCGACGCTGCCCGCGGTGGTCTCCTTCGCCGAAGAGCTGATGCGGGCCAGCGGCGGCCTGAAGGTCGTCTCGCCCGAGCATCTCCATCTCACCCTGAAGTTCCTCGGGGACACGGAAGAGGGGCTCGTGCCGGAGATCCTCGCGGTGCTGCGCGCGGCCTGTGCGGGCCTCCACCCCGTCCCCCTTCGTCTCCGCGGCACGGGCGCGTTCCCGAGCCTGTCCCGGATGAGCGTCCTGTGGCTCGGAATCGAAGGGGCGGAACCCCTCGCTCGGATGGTGGACTCCCTGGAACTCGGGCTCGAACCCCTGGGGTTCCCCCGGGAGAGGCGCCCCTGGACGGCCCACCTCACCTTGGCGCGGGTGAAGGGGCGGGAGGGGCTCGACCGCGCGCGGTCCCTCCTCGAAGCCCATCGGGACGGGACGTTCGGCGAGCCTCGCGTGGACGAGATCCGCCTGAAGAAGAGCGTCCTCACGCCCCAGGGGCCCGTCTACTCGACGGTCGAGGCGGTCCGCCTCGAAGGATGACGGGCGCGCTCATGTCTCCTTCTTGTCCGCGAAGAGCTTGAGCTTGTCCCACTCGATCGTGTGCTTGAGTCGGTACTTCTGCAGGACGTGGCTCACCTGCTCCGTGACGCGGGCCACCTCGACGGTCTTCCCACGGCCGTAGATGTAGAACTCCACGTCGTTCGAGATCGGGAAGATCATCCGCATGATGCCCTCGCGGTTGTACCCCTCGGGTTTGCGGTTGAGCCGCAGGTCCCGCAGGTTCTCCTCGACGAGGACGTCCACGCTCTCCAGGTCCTCGGGGAGCTGCTGGGTCTCCTCCAGGAACTTGAGGAACATCGGCTTGAAGGCGGGGACGAGGTTCTTCCACTTCACCTTCCGGTCGAACTTGATGTGGCCGCTCCGAGCCCGCATGCGGGCGTTTGGAAGAGCCACGCTCTATTTAACGATACGGTGCGTCCGACGCCGTTCCCGAGACAGGGGCCGTCATCCTTAAGTTAGGGGCAACTTCATGCCACGCTAATGAGGACCGCCCTCACAATCGCGGGGAGCGACTCCGGAGGTGGCGCGGGGATCCAGGCGGACCTGAGATCCTTCGCCGCCGTCGGGGTCCACGGGACGTCCGTCGTCACGTGCGTCACTTCCCAGAACACGCGCGCGGTCACCTCGATCTTCCCGATTCCCGCCGCGGAGATACGGTCCCAGCTCCGCGCGGTCCTCGACGACTTCGACGTGCGAGGGGCGAAGACGGGCATGCTGTACTCGGCAGAGATTGTGGGCGCGGTGGCGAAGGAGCTCGACCGCGAGGACTTCCCCCTCGTCGTGGACCCGGTCATGGTCGCCACGGTCGGGGCGAGCCTCGAGCGGGACGACTTCCGCGACGCCCTCGTCGACCGGCTCCTGGACCGGGCGACCCTCGTGACCCCGAACCGGCACGAGGCGGAGCGCCTGACCGGGCGGCCCGTGCGCAACGTGGGGGACATGGAGAAGGCCGCGCGCGCGATCCGCAAGCTCGGCGCGCGGAGCGTCCTCGTGAAGGGCGGGCACGTCGCCGGGAAGCTCGTCGACATCTTCTACGACGGCCGCGTCCTGCGACGCCTCGGAGGCCACCGATACGGGAAGGAGCTCCACGGGGCGGGCTGCACCCTGGCCGCCTCCATCGCCGCGTACCTGGCCCTGGGCCAACCCCTCCTGGAGGCCGTCGAGTCGGGGCGGCACCGAGTGGCGTCGGGATTCCTCACCTCGTACCGCGCGGGCCACGGGGTCGAACTCATCAACTCCGGATACCACCCGGACCGCTTCACGGTGGCCCAGAGCCTGGAGGCCGCCGGGTCCCGGCTCAGATCGGTACTGCCCGTTCCCGTAAGGGGCGCGGGAACCGTCGACCTCGCCTACGCCCTTCCGTCCGCAGCGCGAGCGGACGAGATCGCCGTCGTGCGACTCCGTCCACGGGACGGGGGGCGGCTCGAGCCGACCGGCCCCGCCGTCTTCGGGGCCCCGCCATCCCTCGCGAGGATCCTCACGGCCGCGATGGCCGAAGACCCGGAGATGCGGGCCGCGATACATTTAAGCCTGACGAGGAGACATGCCGGACGCCTGGGACGCGGCGGAGCCGTCCGCACGCCACAGGCGGAGAAGGGGGCAGGGGTGATTCGCGACGTCGTGGTCGACGTCCGGAAGGATCACCAGGGGATGACGATGCGCGTGCTGGGCCGGAACCCGGAGGATACGGTCCGGAAGGT
>Ga0209341_10002890_pt1 | contig 16205 bp, 14 predicted proteins | sample RifCSP13_2_FD_184020 | JGI IMG/M metagenome (GOLD analysis project Ga0209341, IMG submission 184020) | Soil microbial communities from Rifle, Colorado - Rifle CSP2_sed 13_2 (SPAdes) (version 2) | ecosystem: Environmental > Terrestrial > Deep subsurface > Rock core/Sediment | place: Rifle...
GGAGCCTTTCGTGGAGCTTGCCGATGGGCAGGGCGAGAGCCTCGGCACGGCGGGCGGACGGCGTGGGCAGGTCACCGGCACGTTCTTTCATGCCATCGCCAAAAGCGCATGACGGGGACCTAGGCGTCCTTGCCGGACACATGGGCCTCGGCGAAGGTCGCCATGCCGGTATGGCAGGCCAGTGCGGCGCGCAGCACGAGCACGGCGACCGCGGCGCCCGACCCTTCGCCGAGGCGCATGCCGAGATCGAGCAGCGGAGGAAGGCCGAGGGCTTCGAGCAACAGGCGGTGGCCAGCTTCGGCCGATCTATGGCCGGCCAGCGCATGGTCGAGGGCATCGGCGCGAAGCTTGGCCAAGGGCGCAACGGCGGCAGTGCACACGAAGCCGTCGAGCAGCGTTGGGATACGCTGATGGCGCGCCGCGAGCGCGGCACCGAGAATGGCGGCAAGCTCGCGCCCGCCAAGTGCCGCTGCGACGCGCAAAGGATCGCCGAGGATCGCACCATGACGGACGAGCGCCGCGTCGATCACCTTTTGCTTGCGCTTGAGGCCCTTGTCATCGAGGCCGGTGCCGTGACCGGCAAAGCGCGCACCCCCGCCGCCGAACAGCGCCGCTGAAACGGCCGAGGCCGCCGTGGTATTGCCGATGCCCATCTCGCCCAAGACAACGAGATCGGCTTCGGGCGAGAGAGCGTGGTAGCCGGACGAAACGGCGTCGAGGAACTCGGCCTCGTCCATGGCTGCGCCTGCCGTGAAGTCGGCCGTCGGGTGGTCGAGGTCGAGCGCGATCACGCGCAGCTCGGCGTTGGCGATTTGCGCGAGCTGGTTGATGGCGGCGCCCCCGGCGGCGAAGTTCGCCACCATCTGCGCCGTGACCTCGGGCGGATAGGCCGAGACGCCTTGCGCCGTCACCCCGTGATTGCCGGCAAAAACGAGGATCTCGACCTGATCGAGACGCGGCGGGCTCCGCCCCTGCCAAAGGCTGAGCCAGGCAACCGCCTCTTCGAGGCGCCCGAGGCTGCGCGGCGGCTTGGTCAGCGCACCTTCGCGGCGGGCCACGGCCGCCGCGGCTTCGGGGTGGCCTCCGGGAAGATCGAGACAAGCCGCGCGCAATTCGTCCAAGGAAGCGAAACGCGTCATTTCAGGGTAGACTCTACCGGTACCGGCTGGGAGGAGCGATCACAATGGCGGGGGGCGTCTCGGCCAAGGCCCTTAACACGGACCTCAAGACCGGCCTAGCCTTCTTGACGCGTCTGCCGCTTGTTCACTCCCAATCCACCACCGGGGCCGACCTCGTCCGTGCCAGCTGGACCTTCCCGATCGTCGGCGCGGGCGTGGGCGCCTTCGGCGCGCTCATCTACTGGCTCATGCACGCGCTCGGCCTCCACGCCTTTGTCGGCGCGGTCCTCGCCGTTGCGGGCACGGCTCTCATCACCGGCTGCCTGCACGAGGACGGCCTTGCCGATACCGCGGACGGCTTCGGCGCCGGCGGGACTAGAGAGCGCAAGCTCGAGATCATGCGCGACAGCCAGATCGGCACTTACGGCGCCGCGGCGCTGATCCTTTCCCTCCTGCTGCGCGTGGGAGCCATCGCCAGCCTCGCCGAGCCGGCGCTGGCGGCGCTGGCGCTGATCGCCGCCCATGCCGGCGCCCGCGCGGTCATGCCGGTCTTCATGCGGCTTGTGCCAAGGGCACGGCAAGACGGACTCTCGGCCGATGCCGGCCTGCCGCCACAGAGAAGCTCTGTCTTGGCGGTCGCGATCGGCCTTGTTGCGCTCTTGCTATGCCTCGGTCTCAGCGCCACCTTCATCGCCGTCGTGTTGCTCGTAGCAGCGCTCGGCCTGATGGCGTGGCTCAGCATCAGTCAGATCGGGGGGCAGACCGGCGACGTGCTCGGCGCCGTCGAGCAGACGAGCGAAATCCTGATCCTTCTCGTCGCTACGGTGTGGCTCTAAGCGCTACTTCGCCTTGACCGTCGAGGTGATGGAGGAGATGACCTCCGCGGCCATCTTGAATTCCTTGTCCCGGTTCGTGATGCCGTGACGGCGGGCGATCCAGGCGAATTCCGTGTAGGCCACCCACACATCACCCTTATCGTCCTGGTAGACCAGAAGCCGCACCGGCCAGTCGAGCCCGGCATCGGGATCGGAGGTGATGAAGAGGGTGCCGAGGGGCGGATTGCCGAACACGAGCAGGGTCGAGGGCAGTAGGGTGATGCCGGCGTCGGCGGCAAGTTTGGACTGATCGATCTCGTCGAAGAACTTGATGCCCTTGTCGGCAATGTCCTTCTTCATGCGCTCGATGGTTTCGGGCATGGGATAGGCGCTCTTGAACTTGACGATGCCGTCGTCCTCGGCGGCGATCGCCGTCCCAGGGGCTGAAAATGCGAGGGCGCCTGTCACGAGCAAAGCAGAGCAAATCAGGCGTGTGAGCATGGACTAGTCTCCTCTTGGCGGCCGGTTCGTGGCTCGAACCCTATGCGGGAGCATGGCGAAGTCCGCGCTTAAGCTGAAATGCCGCTTCGCTTCCAATTCGATGCCGCCAAGCTATGGTGGCGGGGGCCCAGCCGCTAACCGGACGGAAACTAGGCCCGTGTTATGGCGTTGCGTCATAGCCCAAAGCGGGTAGAAATGGCTGAAGGAGCCCGTTGATGCGCATCGCAGTTGCTGTTGCACTCTTTGCCGGCGCCTTTTTTTTGGCGCCAGGACCGGCGCACGCCGTTCCGCTCGTCCTCGGCGATCACGCGGCTATGAGCCAGGAGCTCAGCGGCGCCGTGGTGGAGGAGGTTGCTCGCCGGGCGCGCTACAAGCGCTACGCTTATTCCAAGCGCCGCTATAACTGGACCTACTATCCCTATTGGCGCCCTTACCAGTATCGCTACTGGAAATTCTATTATCCCTATGGCGGCCCGCTCTTCTAATGCGGGGCTGACGTGCCCCCGAGGCACGCCAAAGCACACCACAAGAGAGTAACAGCCCGCGCGCCCGTTATGGCAGAGTGCGCGCGTGACCGATCCGACCGACCAGAAATCCGTCGCCCGGGCCCTCGATCTTGCGCGAGCAGGCCTGTCGCGCCCCGGCGCTCCTTCTGCGTTGCCCGAGCGCCTGCTCGTGGTCGACGCCGAGCGTCAAGTCGCCATATGGCTCGAATCCGGAGCGGCTGTCGCCGCCTGGCCGGTCTCCACCGCGCGGGCCGGAATCGGCGGCGAGGAAGGCTCGTACCGGACGCCGCCGGGGTGGCACCGGATCAAGGCGCGGATCGGCGCGGACGCCACCCAAGGCACGGTGTTCGTCTCGCGCGAGCCGACCGGCGAGGCATGGTGCGGCGAGGCGTGCGACGAGGACCTCATCCTCACCCGCATTCTGACGCTTGACGGGATCGAGGACGGCGTCAATCGGGGAGAAGGGCGCGACTCGCTCCAGCGCTATATCTATCTCCACGGCACCAATCACGAGGCTCTGCTCGGCCGCCCCGTTTCGCATGGCTGCGTGCGGCTGGCGAACGAGGCTGTGTGCGAGCTCTTCGCCCGCGTGCGCGAAGGCGATTTCGTGTTCGTCGCCGCGCCGGAAGCGGGGACGATCCCCGACCCTAATGGCGGAGGGCGCTTTCACTATGCCGGTCTTGGCGGCGCCGGCATGAGTGCGCTCGCCCAGTTTCAGGTGATGACCGGAGGCGTTGCCAGCGGCAGCGACCGGGCGTTCGACCGCGGCGAGCGCGAAGGGTTGCATGCCCAGCTCGAGGGTCTCGGCATCGCCGTGCTGCCCCAGGACGGCAGCGGGCTCGGCCCCGATTGCGCGGCGCTCGTCGTCTCCACCGCAGTCGAGGAGCATGTGCCGGACTTCGCCGCGGCGCGGGCGAAGAACATTCCCATCATCCATCGCTCGGAGCTGCTGGCCCATTTCGTGGCGCGGCACCGCTCCATCGCGGTGACGGGCACGAGCGGCAAGTCGACGGTCACGGCGATGGTGTTTGCCATCCTCAAGGGCGCCGGCCGCGACCCCTCGGTCATCACCGGGGGCGATCTGCCGGAGCTTCAGGCGCAAGGCCTGCCGGGCAATGCCTGGGCCGGAGACGCGGACCTGCTGGTGGTCGAAGCCGACGAGAGCGACGGCTCGCTCGTCCGCTATGCGCCCGCCATCGGCGTAATCCTCAATCTCCAGCGCGACCACAAGGAGATGGCCGAGGTCGCCGCCATGTTCGCCACCTTGCGCGCCCGCGCGCGAGAGGCGCTGGTGGTGGGGGATAACGAGACTCTCGATCCGTTCGCCGGTGGGGCGCTACGGTTCGGCACCAGCGCACGGGCCGATCTGCGCGGCGAGGATGTCGAGCTTGGCCCGGCCTCAAGCCGCTTCCGGGTGTGGGATACAAAGTTCACGCTGCCGGTGCCGGGCGCGCATAACGTCGCCAATGCGCTGGCGGCCATCGCCGCTTGCCGCGTGCTCGGGGTAACGCTCGAAGAGATGGTGAGCCCGCTCGCAAGCTTCCGCGGCATCGGCCGGCGGTTCCAGACCGTGGGACGGACGCGCGGGGTGGAGGTCGTCGACGATTTCGCCCACAACGCCGATAAGATCGCGGCGGCGATCAGGACGGCGAAGCTCCGCGCTCGCCGCGTGCTAGCGATCTACCAGCCGCACGGCTATGGGCCGACGCGCTTCCTGCGCCACGACTTCGTCACGACCTTCGCCCGCGAGCTCGCGCCGGAAGACCTGCTATGGATGCTCGAAGTGTTCTACGCCGGAGGGACCGCCACGCGCGACTTCTCGGCGGCCGACATCGTGGCCGAGATCGGCGCCTTGGGCACGAGGGCCGAGTTTGCCCCATCGCGCGAGCGGCTGGTGGCGCGGATCGCCCAAGAGGCAAGGCCGGGCGATCTCGTTCTGGTCATGGGCGCGCGCGATCCCTCGCTCAGCGAGCTTGCCAGCGCGATCCTCGCCGGTATCGAACGGTCCGAGGTCACGGCCGCGGCGAAATAGCGCCGGCCCTTAGCTAGGCGTGCTCATGGACGGCTTGCCTGAGTCCACTTTGAGCCGCAAGCGGCCCTTCCTTCGCGGCAGGCGCCACATCTGGAATGTGCCACAAGCGGAAGTCCGAGACGTATTTGCGTGGCAATCTCGATCTCCCTCAAGGCCGGTCAGACCGAGCAAAACCTTTCGAATTGAGCGGACGCAGATAAAGGTGCGGAACCCAAGTCACTAAGGCTGCGTTTGCGCTCAAGCGATATCGGCGTCTTCCATCCTAGCGAAGGTAGTCCGCCGCTACACCCTAGGGCTGCATGCAGCCGGTCTTCCGATGAAAGGAGGGTGGGGAATGAAACGCCTAACTAAGCTACTGGCTCAAACTGTCGCGGCCACGGCGATCGCATTGTTTTGGTGCATCAGCGCGGTGGGAACGACGGTCGGAACGACAGTCGGCATAACCACGCTGGCCACCGCTGTCACCGCTGCAACCAGCACACCGGCAGAAGCGAGGCGTCGGTATCGGCGTCGGCGTGGGCGTCGGCGTTGGCGTGGGCGTGGGCGGCGCGGTGGCTGGTACGGCTACCCCTACTACTATCGGCCCTATTGGCGTCCGGGCTTCAGCATTTGGTTCGGCTTCTAAAAGGGTCTGCCGCCGCAGCGCGGGCTTCTCGTTTGGAACCTATCGGGCTTCACGCTGGCGTTTCCACAAGACTGGATCAATCGGGCTGGACCCCTAGGGAAACCCGTGGCGATCGCCGCCGACATTGAGCAGGCTCGGCCTAGTTACCGAACAGGCCCGGTAGGAAGTTGGCGCCGCCCAAACCGGCGTTCCGCGCGCTTCGCTTTTGTTGTCTCACTCCAGGAGCAGCATCCGCCGCGAGCAATTCGGACTTGCCGAACAACGCCTGAGCCATCTTTTTGTCGAGCCCGTAGACATCGGCGAAGGTCTGTAGTCTGCCCACGCCATCGAAGGCCATGGTGAAGTAGGTGAGATGCACGGGCACCGGCCGGCTCAGCGACACCACGCTGTTACTGCCTTTGGCGAGAAGATCCTTGACCTGCTGCTCTGACCAACCCTTGTCCTCGGCAAGCAGGAGGAGCGCCAGACGGTCCGGCTGATGCACCCGGATGCAGCCGTGGCTCAAGGTACGCACGGCCTCATTGAACAGGGCCGGCTGCACCGTGTCATGCATGTAGATCGCGTGGCGATTGGGAAAATTGAACTTGAGCGTGCCCAGCACGTTGTCCGGTCCCGGCGCCTGGGTGAAGGTATAGCTGAGGATATTGGCGCGTTCCCAGTCAACGGTCTCGGCATCGACCGGGCGCCCCTGATAGCTGACCGAGAGCTTGTTGGCGCGCAAGACGGAAACGTCCGGCACGCCGCCCCTGGTTTGCCGCAAACGCGGCTGGAGATCCTCGAGCTTGATGGTCTCGGGCACAGTCCAGTCCGGATGGAACACGATAGAGCGCATCTCCGCGGAAAAGATCGGGGTGGCGTATTTGACCTGACCGACGATGGCCTTCTCCACATAGATGGACTTGCCGTTCTTGATGACGCGGGCGGTGAAGGCCGGAACGTTGTTCCAGACATAGAACGAGCCAAGCTCGGGGGGCATCCAGCGCCAGCGCTCCATGTTGACGATGAGCCGCTGTACGAGGGCGTCGCTGCCGGGCTTGCGTCCGCGCGCCTTGCTGGCGGCGACCGCCTTGACGAGCGAACGGCGCAGGTTCTCGAACTGCTCCTGCTTGGGATGCAGCGATGTCAGATAGGCGCCGGGAGACGCCGAGGCCGCGATCTCGCTCAGGACGACCTTAGGATCGCGCAGATTGGGCTTCTGATCGAACAGGGCGCTGATGCGCGCGGGCGACACGCGCCCTCCCTTGGCAAAGCGCGCATATTTCAGAATGGCAAGCGCCAGCTTGATCTCATCGATGGCTTGGGCCTCGGTGGTGGCCGGCAGGTCGGAAGCCGGCGGCAGGTCGAAGGCCTCGGGAGCCAGGCCCCAGTCGCCGGCTTTTTGAATCTCGGCGATGAGGGTTCCAGCCCTGGCGGAAAAGCCCACCGTGGTGATCCACAGCGGAGGGCCGCTGCGCTCGCCATAGTAGGCCTCAAGCGCGGCAAGATCGTCCGCCGCTGCTCCCTTGCGCAGGACAGGATCCTGAAGCTTCAACCTGATTTCCGCCACGATAGGGTCTGCCGGCGGCGGCTCGGCAACTGTGGGAGCGGTGGCGGGATGTTGCTGCTCAGCCTCGCTGGGCGCAGGTGCGGCGGTATCGGTAGGAGGCTGCTGGGCTTCGCCCGGCGCGACGGCGGCGGTATCGTCAGGCTTCTGATCGCCACCGCTCGGCGGCGCCACGGCGGTGTCGAGAGCATCGGCAGGATCGCGGCCCTCCTCGCTCGCCGGCGCCGCGGCCGGGGTCGCCGATGGCTCGTCCTCGCCGGCGGGAGCCGGCGCAGGGCTTGTTAGGATTTCGTCCTCGCTCGCGGGGGACGCGGCTGGCTCTTGATCGGCTTCGCCTGGCGGTGACTCCGCCGGCTCAACGGCGTTCGGCGCGCTGGACGCGAGGTCAGCCGGCTGCGCCTCCGCCGGCACCTCCACGGCGTCGGCAGCCCCAGCGATCAATACGGCTAACAGGAAGACCTGGGCCGCAGTGCCAAAGCCCGCGACTAAGGCTCGTCCGCCCATCTCGAAAACCCTCGTAGGCCCTTAAGGTTAGTCCGAGAGGGCGGCTCCGGCCACCCTCAATTGCGCGTCGCGAGGCGGTTCTTCGCACGACCGTTGCCGATAAGCCTCCCTCGGCATGTTTGGCTGCAGGCTGGCCATTAGACTTCCCTTCGGCCTCGGCTATGATCGCGCCCCACGCGTGCCGCAAGAGGCGAGGGCCCACATGTTCCCGGTCAGCGACGACAATTCGCAACGGCGAACCTTCCCCACCGTCACCATGGCTCTGATCGGCGTCAACGTGCTGGTCTTCCTGGCCGAGCTCGCCGGCGGAGACCAATTCATCACCAATTGGGCCTTCATTCCCTCTCGATTTTCGGACCAGCCCGGCACCAACGCGGTGACGATCTTCGCCGCGATGTTCATGCATGGCGGCTGGTTGCACCTATTCGGCAATATGCTGTTTCTGTGGATCTTCGGGGACAATGTCGAAGATCGCTTCGGCCATATCAAATTTCTGATCTTCTACTTGCTGACAGGCATCGCCGCGACGTTCGCCCAATATGCCGTCGCGCCCGAATCTGGCGTCCCCAACGTTGGCGCCTCGGGCGCGATCGCCGGCGTGCTCGGCGCCTATATCCTCATGTTTCCGCAGGCGCGGGTGAACGTGCTGCTCGGCCGGCAAATCGTCGCCATGCCGGCCGTCATCGTGCTCGGGGCTTGGATCGCCTTGCAGCTAGTGAGCGGTGTCGGGACGATCGCCTATACAGACGAGAGCGCCAATGTCGGCGGCATCGCTTACATGGCCCATATCGGCGGCTTTGTCGCCGGTCTGCTGATGACCTTTCTGTTTCGCGGGCCAAGCAGCGCCGGCACCGCGACCTGAAGGTCCATTCTCGGCTGCCGTCAGATCGTGCCGATGAAGTCGCGCTTGCCGATCTCGACCCCACAGCGGCGCAGGATGTCGTAAGCGGTCGTAGCGTGGAAATAGAAATTGGGCAGCGCGAAATGCACGAGATAGGGCTCGCCCTGGAAGTGCAACTCCTGGCCGCCGACGGTCAGTGAGATGTCGCGCCCCTCCGAGCCGTCGAAGTCCTTGGGCGCCAAGCCTTCGACGAACTTCACCGTCTTGGCGATGCGGGCCTTGAGTTCGGCGAAGCTCTTCTCCTCGTCGGCATATTTCGGCACCTCTTTGCCGGCGAGCCGCGCCGTGGTTCCCTTGGCGAAATCGGCCGCGATTTGAATCTGCCGCGTCAAGGGAAACATGTCGGCGGCGAGCCGCCAGTTCAACAATACCTCGGGCTCGATCTTGCGCTCGGCGGCATAGGCCTCGGCCTTGTCCAGGATAGCGGTGAGATTTTTCAGCATTTGGAGAAAGGCCGGAACCGAGGCCTGATACATTCCGAACGACATGGCTGGGATCACTTTCATTGGACGGTAAGGGAAGGGCGCGACTGTAGCAGCAGGCAATGCCGGAACCCTCATCACGTTCCGGCGAGCGAGCGACGCGGGGATCAGTCGGTCGAAACTGTTGGAGGCCAGCACAATGCAAGAAGGCTTGAAAGAATGTTCTGCCGGGTTAAGCCGTCGCCATGTGATTGCAGGCGCGCTTGGCGCCGTTGCGCTCCCGATCGCAACGCCGGCCTTCGGCAGAGGTCTCGAAGCGCCTGCGACGAAAGAAGACGAAGCCTTCATGCGCATCGCCCTCGAAGAGGCGGCCCGTGGCGATTACCCCTTCGGAGCGGTGATCGTGCGGAACGGTGAGGTGCTCGCCCGCGGCTGCAATCTCGGCAAGCAGGAGCGTGACCCGACGGCGCATGGCGAGATGGTGGCGATCCGGCGATTCCTCGCCGAGTACGGCCCCGAAAAGCTCAAGGGAACGACGCTCTACACCTCCGGCGAATCGTGCCCGATGTGCATGGGCGCGATCGTCTGGTGCGGCATCGCCCGCGTCGTCTTTGGCGCCTCGATCGCAGAGCTCGCCACCAAGATCGGCCAGATCATGGTCACCGACGCCGAGATCGCCGCCAAGACGCCGTTTGCCGAGATCGCGCTCACCGGCGGCGTGCTCGCCGAAGAATCGCTGAAGCTGTTCAAGTAGGCCGCTTGCGGTTCAGCGCTCTTTTGCTGGAAAGGCCGCAACGATGGGCGCGAGGTCTCGCGCGTGGTCCCAGTCGCCGCCTTTCTGGGTGAGGCCAAGCCGCACGATGACGAGATCGCGCGAAGGCACGATGGCCACGATCTGCTCCTCGTGGCCGAGGAAATAATAGGCGTCTTCCGGCATCGGCGGCTCACCAAACCCGTCGGACTCCGGCAGCTTCAACCACATATGCGCGCCATAGCTCCCATCCGGCGCGTCCTTAGTCGGCGTTAAACTGTAGGCGACCCATCCTTCCGGCAGCAGGCGCTCCCCCTGCCACATGCCGTCTTGAAGGAAGAGGAGCCCAAGCCGCGCGAAATCGCGCGCAGAGGCGTACATCAGCGATGATGCCACCAAGGTTCCGGCAGCGTCCGGCTCGATCACCGCGCTCCTCATGCCGAGCGGCGCGAACAGACGCTCGCTCGGGTAGCGCAGATAGTCGCGCTCCGCCGTGAAGCTCGCGCGCAAGATGCGGGCGATGATCACCGAGGTGCCGCTCGAATAGTGCCAGTTTGTGCCGGGAGGATGAAGCAGCGGCTTCGCGGCAGCGAACCTGGCCTTGTCCCCAGCAACGAACAGCATCTGCGTCACGTCCGCGAGTGGATCATCATAGCTCTCGTCGAAGGCGAGGCCGCTCGACATGCGCAGCAGGTCGTCGAGCGAGATGCCGCGGCGCTTGTCGCCCTCACCGCGCCATTCCGGCAGCAACGCCTTATCGGCGGGTGCGAGTTTGCCGTCCTTGACCCTTAGTCCGACGAGGGCGTTGAGCGCGGCCTTGGTCATGGACCAGCCGATCAGCGGCATCCTTGCGTCGAAGCCCGGCGCATAGCGCTCGGCGATCATGCGCCCGCGATGCACCACGACCAGCGCCCGCGTGTTGCGGGGATAAGCGGGGTCGGGTTCGGCGAACGCCGCCTCGATGCCCGCGTTAAGTGCGGGCAGGTCGACATCCTGCGCCGGCGTATCGATGCGCTCGCCTTCGGGCCAAAGCGTCTCGGAATTGGAAGGCGGCGGCGTGTAAGAAAGACCCGCGGCCTCGGCGCGCAAGTCGTCTTCTCTCCTGCCGTCGATGAGCGTGCAGCCGAGGCCGTCGCGGAAGACGGCCGTCTGCGTGGCCCAGCCATGAAAGGAGGCGGTCACGCGCCTGTTGTCCGGCTCGACCTTCCGACGGAAAAATCGGAGCAGCTCGTAGCCGGGGCCGGTCAGATCCTCGGCTCTGACGGCAGCCTCGTCGCGGCCGGAGACCAACACGCCCCCACAGAGAATCTCGGCACTGTAGCCGGAGCCGACCAGGGCCGTGCGGTAGGCAAACGGGCCCGCTGCCACGGCGCCGGCAATGAGGATCGCCGCCGCTAGCCACAGCCAAGCCTTGCGCCTCGATAATATCCGCATGCGTGATTGGGTGTTATGACTGCGGGCGGGCAGTCCGGGAGTATTCGCCTTGCCATCGGGGAATCCAGTGCGGCGCGCCGCCGCCGGCATGCTGGCACGCGCTACACGTTGGGTGCGCTGGCTGGCGCAGCATCAGATCCTTTGCCTCATCCTGTTCTTCTCATTTGTCGCGCGCCTCTTTCTCGCGAACTGGAAGTCCTACTGGTACGACGAGCTGCTCTCCGTCGCGATCTATGGCTCGAACCACGCCACGCTTGTCTCGGCGCTGAAGAGCCTGGCCGCTCACTCGGCGCACCCGCCTCTCTACCACGCCATCCTGTACTACTGGATACAGATATTCGGGACCGAGGAAGTCACGACCCGGACGCTCTCCAACCTCTACATCACGGGCGCCACGCTCTGCCTCTATCTGCTGGCGCTCAGGCTGTTCGGGCGCCGCGTCGCCATCGCGTCGGCGCTTCTCTTTGCTTTTTCCTACACCGCGACCTTCTTTGGCCTCGAGGCCCGCTCCTACGCGCAGTCCCTCTTTCTGGTTACGCTATCGTCGCTGCTGTTGTGGCGCTGGCTCGATCATGCCGAAGATCCTCCCGCCTGGGGAGACTTGTTCGCCGGCCGCCGAGGTTACATCGTCTTTAAGCTGCGGCCGGCGGAGAGCCGAGATGGGCCGGGCCCGGGCGGCGACTGATTCGGCACATTGACCCTATGCCCATTTTCAAGAAGGATGCGGCATGGATCGATTTTGGCGCGCTTTTGCGTTCGGCGGCATCGCGGCGGCATTCGTGCTCGCGCCGGGATGGCACGGGTCGCTCGCTCGTGCCCAAGACACGGCTGCCAAATTCGATCCGGCCATCCGTCCCGAGTTCAGCGAACCCGTGGTGCTGGCGAGCAAGGACGGCGTGCTGGAGGTGAGGCTGATCGCCAAGCAAGGCGAGGCCCGGTTGGATACCGTCGCCACGCCGGTCCAGAACATGCTCGTGTTTGCCTATGAGCTGATCCGAGGCACGGCATCGAACGGGCAGATGTCGGGCGACAATCTATACCCCTCGCCGACCTTGCAGGTCTTTCCGGGCGAGACGCTGATTGTCCATCTCGACAATGCGTTGACCGGACTCACCATCCGCGATTTCTTCGACCCGCAATATACGGCCAAGGGTGAGGAGGTGCCGCTCTACCCGCCGATGATGGCGTCCTCGCCGCTCAACCTTCACGTCCACGGGGTGCATGTCAGCCCCAAGGGCAACGCAGATAATGTGATGCTGCACATCCCCGGCGGGTTCTCGAACACCTACACGTACAATATTCCGAAGAGCATGCCGCAAGGCGCCTATTGGTATCACAGCCATCTGCATGGGCTGACGACGCCGCATGTCTATTACGGCATGGCGGGGCTGCTGGCGATCGGGCGGACCGACGGCAACCTGCCGCTGGTCACGCAGAACCAGATCCCGATCCGCAACATGGTGCTGCAATACAATTACGTGTTCGACCGGGCGGGCGGCGGCGCGCAACTCAACAACTATAGTTGGTCTCAATGGGTCAGAACGATCAAGCCGCCGGAACCGGGCGAGCTGGAGAAAGGCACGTATCGTCCGCTGCTCGCCCCGGTCAACTTCCTGCAATCGAAGCCGGGCACGCAAAGCTTCACCATCTGGTACGCAGGGCCGCTGTCGATCCGCAACGAGCGCGGGCGGTTCGAGTTCATCCCGAGCAATCTGCAGCGCTTCACCCCCTTCGCCGGCGGCGCCGGCAAGGACGTGCCGGCCAATCCAGGCTTGCCCGACTATCTGCGCGACGTGCAGTTCACCGTCAACGGCCAGTTCCAGCCGGTCATAGAGAGCAAAGCGGGCCAGACCGAAATCTGGGTGCTCGCCAATGTGAGCGATGTCGTCTACACGCCCGTGCAGCTGACCGAGACCGCGACGGGCAACCATCCCAAGATCGCCATCGTCGGCCAGGACGGGGTCCCCTATCCGGAAGTCCATCATCCCGTGTTCGAGAACGGCACGAAGCTGCTGATTCCGCCGGCCACGCGCTATGCCATCGCCGTCACCATGCCCGCCGAGGGCGACCTCATCCTGGAGATGCCGTCCCGAGGCGGCGGCGCTTCCACGATCAGCGCACCTGGCGTGCTCTACACCAATGACGGCACGGAAAATCCACCGGCGGTGCTGGGCAGCCTAAGCGTGCTTCCTGAGGCCGTGAGCTACTATGACGGGTTCTTCGTCTCTCCGACGCAGATCCTGGCGAGAGCGACAACCTCCGCCGGCAAAGGCGTCACCACGGCGTTCAATGCGGGGCAAAAGCTCGACGCCTACACGGTGTTCGAGGACATTGCGCAGATCAAGCCCGACGTCGAGCGAGAGATGGTGATCTCAGGCGGCTTTCTCGACAATCTGGCAAGCCCGGACGATGCCAAAGCCTTCATGTACGTGTTCGAGGGCATCGGGTTCCCCAATGCTCCCCTGCTCCAGCCGCGACTTGGCTCGGTGGAGGAGTGGAAGTTCCTCAACAACAACAACGACGAGCATCCGATCCACATCCACGTCAACGATTTCCAGGTGACCCATTATCTCGATCCGACCCGGGGTCTTGAGACCGGCCCTGAAATGTGGGCCGTAGACAACGCCAACGTGCCGGCGCCGGTGTTGGGGCCGGAGGAGTCCGTCATCCAGCAAGGCGCGCTCAGCCTGCGCATGAAGTTCGACGATTTCACCGGGCTCTTCGTGATGCACTGCCATCGCCTCAACCACGAAGACAACGGGCTGATGACGTTGGTCAATGTCATCCCTGCCGCCTCGACCTACGCCGTGGCCGTTCCCGGATCGCCGGGACACGGGGCGGAAGTGAGGGTTTACGACGGCAATGGCGATCGGATGGTCGCCACGGTTACGCCCTTCGCCGGCTTTGAGGGCACGACCAGCGTCGCCATGGGCGACATCGACGACGATGGAATCTACGACTTGGTCGTGGGCGCCGGAAAGGACCACGCGCCCGAGGTTGTCGCCTACGCGGGAAAGGCTAAGGGAGGCAAGGGCCCCTTCGAGACCGAACTCGCCCGCTTCGAGGCTTTTGAGTCCTCGGCGCGCGGCGGTGTCAGCGTGGCTTCATCGCAGATCGACGGCTCGACCGCCGACAACATCATCGTGGGCTCGGGTCCTGGAATTCCCAGCGAAGTGAAGGTCTACCGCGCGAAATTGCCGGCATCGCCGGGTACTGCGCCGGAGCTGTTCTCCACATTCAATCCCTATCTCGACGACCGTAACGGCGTGAGCGTCGCCTCGGGCTTCGTCGATTTCACCACCGGCCGCTACAGCGTCGTCACCGCTCCCGGTCCCGGCAGCATGGCGCAGGTGAAGGTCTTCAATTTCTCCCTGATGAAGCCGATCGACCAGAAGAAGCGCAGCGGCCCTGGGGCGGACCAGTGCGAGCCCGGTGACAACAAGCCGGCGGTCACGAACGCGTTCATGCCGTTCGGCATGAACTATCGGGGCGGCGTCTCATTGGCCACCGGCTGGCTAGCCGGGTCACTCGGCGGCGCCGAGCGGATCGTCGTCGGCCAGTTGGCCGGCCCCGGAGAAGTGAAGGTCTACTCCAGCGGCTCGAGGCTGGAGGGAGGTCCGAAAATCTACATCGCCAGCGCGGAACATACTCCCATCGCCGATTTCGCCGAGATCGCGAGCTTCAAGCCATTTGACGGGGCTTCAGGCGTGAGCGTCGCCACCACGAGCACGACCTCCGGCGCCGACCTGCTGGTGAGCGGCATCTCGCCGGCAGACAAGAGCGTGCAAGTTCTGAAGTTCGAGCTCGTCAGACCTGATCCTGACGCTATCAAGCTTGACGCGAGGCAGCTCAGCACGATCCTCTCCACAGGAGGGGCGCAGCCGAACGTGCTCGGCGGCGATTGAGCTATCCGTGAGCGACGATCCTTCCACGCTGCTTGTTTGCGCGCGCATACGTCCGGGAAGCGAGAGCGCATTTGCGCAGTGGCAGGTGCGATGGCAAACCGCGGTGCTCGGCGCCAAGGGTGCGCTCAGCGTCGAGTTCTGGCCGCCGGCGCCGCCCGATCAATTTGAAGCCGTGGCCATAGCCCGTTTCACCTCGGTCGATACGTTGCGCACCTGGCGGCGCGGCGACCGGCACCGCGCCCTCATCGATGAGGTCGCGCCGCTGGTCGAAGGTGGCATGGTGATGCAACTCGTGGGGCAAGCCGCGGTCGATTACTCAGTGAAGCACGGGGTGACGATGGTCATGGTCACCGACATCAAGCCCGGCAAGGAAGCCGCCTATCGCGCTTGGGCCGACCGCATCCAAAAGCTCCAGGCGACGTTTCCCGGCTATGTCGGCTCGTTCGTCCAGCCGCCGCAGCAGAACGAAACCGGCTGGACCACCGTGTTGCGCTTTGACTCGAAGGCGAACCTGGAGGGGTGGATAAAGTCCGACGTGCGCGCGGCCATGGTCAAGGAAAGCGAGCCCCTGGTGCAAGGCTTTCACGCGCAGCGCGTCGACACCTCGTTTCCGGGGTGGATCCCGAACGATCCAGTGACCGGAAAACCGCCCAACAGGTGGAAGGCGGCAGCCCTCATTCTGCTCACGCTGTTTCCAGTCGTTATGCTGGAGCTTAAGTTTCTCAATCCGCATTTGCGAGAGCTCAACTCCGCCGTCGGCACCTTCATCGGCAATGCGATCAGCGTGGGGCTGACCACCTGGCCGCTGATGCCGCTGGCCATTTGGGGCTTCCACGCCTGGCTGTTTCCCGAAAATCAGCCGCGCTGGCTGGTGCAAACCATGCCGATCGTGCTCGTGCTCTGTTACCTCATCGAGATCGCCGTGCTCTGGCATCTGCTGTGAGACGGGCAAGATCGGACGGCGTATCGACATCGGCGAAAATGCCATCCGACCCGGCCGCGACTTCTGTCACGTGCTCAGTGTGCCGCGCCATAAGCGGTTTGGCGCCAACGTCGCCACTGAGACTCATCATTTCGGCGAAGTAGGCGGCGCCCCACAGCACGGGATTGCCGCGTCTGCCGTGGCGCACCGGAACGCAGATCGCCTG
>Ga0209341_10002891_pt1 | contig 16204 bp, 12 predicted proteins | sample RifCSP13_2_FD_184020 | JGI IMG/M metagenome (GOLD analysis project Ga0209341, IMG submission 184020) | Soil microbial communities from Rifle, Colorado - Rifle CSP2_sed 13_2 (SPAdes) (version 2) | ecosystem: Environmental > Terrestrial > Deep subsurface > Rock core/Sediment | place: Rifle...
AGATGCATTGGGAGGGGCGTCGGACCGAGTCGCCGTGAACCGCGACCTCGCGACGGCCGCGGCGCGACTCCAGGACGCTCGTCGACAGCTGGCCGACGCTGGCCGCCAGGGTCAGGGCCAGGGTCAGGGGCAGGGCCAGGGTCAGGGACAAGGCCAGGGGCAGGGCCAGGGGCAAGGTCAGGGACAAGGCCAGGGCCAGGGTCAGGGACAAGGCCAGGGGCAGGGCCAGGGGCAGGGCCAGGGCCAGGGCCAGGGGCAGGGAGCCATCGGCGGCGGTGGCTCGAGCGCCAACTACCTTGGCTCCGGCACGGGCGGCAACGCCAACCTGGGCGGCCCGGTCAACCCGAACCGCCCCGCGGAGCTGGGCGACGAGCTCGGCAGCATCTTCGCTCCATTCGACCGCCTCGGCGAGCCCGGCGACCCGTCGTACATCTCGGGGACGGGCGGCTCCGGCCAGACGACCCAGGGCAACCAGCAGGGAGCGGGCACGGATCCCGGCTCGTACGTCCCGTACTCACAGGTCTTCAGCCAGTTCTACCAGTACGCCCTCACGGCCCTCGACCGCGGCTACGTGCCGCTGTCGGTGAAGGACTACGTGCGCGACTACTTCAGCTCGCTCGACCCGGCCAACTGACAAGTCCGGTGCGGCAAGCCCGCGCCGGAGCGGAGGACCCGATGGAGACGACGACGATGGAGGCCGGGGGCGCCCCGCGCCTCACGCCCGAGGGCTTCGCCGACCGCGCCGCGGCCATTGAGCGAGAGGTCGGCAGAGTGATCGTCGGCCAGCGCGAGCTGGTCCGGCAGACAGTGACCGCGCTCCTCGCCAACAGCCATGTGCTGCTCGAGGGCGTGCCCGGCCTCGGCAAGACGATGCTCGTCCGGACGATCGCCGACGTCATCGACTGCGCCTTCAACCGGATCCAGTTCACGCCGGACCTGATGCCGGCCGACATCACCGGCACGAACATCCTCATCGAGGAGGACGGCAAGCGGATCTTCCGCTTCCAGCCTGGCCCCATCTTCGCCAACCTCGTCCTGGCCGACGAGATCAACCGGGCGACGCCCAAGACCCAGTCCTCGCTCCTCGAGGCGATGCAGGAGCACCAGGTCACCGTGGCCCGGAACCGCTACCCGCTCGACCCGCCGTTCTTCGTCCTGGCAACCCAGAACCCCCTCGAGATGGAGGGGACCTATCCCCTGCCCGAGGCCCAGCTCGACCGCTTCCTGTTCAAGGTCATGGTCCCGTTCCCGAACGAGGAGGACCTCATCACGATCATGGACCGGACGACCGGCAGCGAGTCGGTCACGGCCTCGAAGGTCTGTACGGCCGCCGAGATCGTCGAGATGCAGCGCCTGGCCCGCGCGGTCCCGATCGCGCCCCACGTCACGGCCTACGCCGTGAGCCTCCTGTCGGCGACCCACCCGGACCAGCCCCGGGCGCCCCAGATCGTCCGCGAGTACGTCCGCTATGGCGGATCGCCGCGCGGCGCCCAGGCCCTCGTCACCGCGGGCAAGATCTACGCCCTCCTCGACGGCCGGTTCAACGTCGCCATCGACGACGTCCGGGCGGTGGCCCTCCCGTCGCTCCGGCACCGGGTCATCCTCAACTTCGAGGGCGAGGCCGAGGGGATCACCCCCGAAGCGATCGTCCGGTCGATCCTGGACGCCGTCCCGGCTCCGTCGGTCGAGTAAACGCCGGAACCCGGCGCGACAGACGAAGAGCGTGGCGATGGACGGCCAAGCCTCGACGCCGCCCGAGACCTCGATCCCGGCCGCCGGGTCGCCGGTGGAACGGGCCGCGCGCGGTCGCGCCCGGCCCGCATTCCTTCCCTCGGACCTGGATCCGACCGTCTTCGACGAGGGCTTCCTCCGCCAGCTCGAGCGCCTCCAGGTCCTCATGCGGGCGCCGGTCCGGGGCGGCCTCAAGGGCGGCCGGCGGTCGGTGAAGCGCGGCCAGTCGGTGGAGTTCGCCGACTTCCGCGACTACACCCTCGGCGACGACCTCCGGCAGCTCGACTGGAACGTCCTGGCCCGCCTCGAGAAGCTCTTCATCAAGCTCTACGTCGAGGAGGAGGACGTCACGATCCACTTCCTCCTCGATGCGAGCGCGTCGATGGAATCGGGCCACCCCTCGAAGCTCCTCTTCGCCAAGAGGGCCGCGGCGGCGCTCGCCTACATCGGGCTCGCCTCCGAGGACCGGGTCGCGATCACCGCGCTCGGCGGCCGGGCCGGCCGGCGGCAGGTCGCCCTGCGGGGCTCGGGCCGCGTCTTCCGGCTCCTCTCGGCCCTGTCGGGGATCTCGGCCGCCGACGGGCCGACGGACCTCATGGCGGCGACCCGCCACGCCGCGGCGCAGCTGACCGGCCGGGGCGTCATCGTCCTCCTGTCCGACCTCCTCGATCCCAACGCCGACCGGGTGATCCGCGAGCTGGCGGCGACCGGCTCGGAGCTGATCGTCCTCCACCTCCTCTCGCCCCAGGAGCTCGACCCGGCCCTCGAGGGCGACCTCCGGCTCGTCGACGTCGAATCGGGCGAGGGCATCGATGTCACCGTCGACCTCGCCACCCTCGACGGCTACAAGGCCCGCCTCGAGGCCTGGCGCGAGGGGTTCGCCGATCTCGCGGCCAGGCGGCGCGCGACGTACGTGCCGCTCTCGACGAGCGTGGCCCTGACCGACCTCATGTTCGCCGAGCTGCGGCGACGACAGGTCGTGGGGTAGGGCGATGAGCTTCATCTCGCCCCTCGCCCTCCTCGGCCTGATCTTCGTCCCGGCCGTCGTGGCGATGTACCTCCTCAAGCTCCGGCGCGATGATGCGGTCGTGCCCTCGACGCTCTTGTGGCAGCGCCTCGTCGCCGACGTCGAGGCGAATGCCCCCTGGCAGCGCCTCCGTCGCAGCCTCCTCCTGCTCCTCCAGATCCTCCTCGTCCTCATCCTCGCGGCGCTCGCCGCGCGACCGTTCCTCGAGCGTCCGGCGGGACTCGCCAGGGACCTCGTCCTCGTCATCGATGTCTCGGCCAGCATGGCCGCCACGGACGTCGCCCCGGACCGCCTGACGGCGGCCAAGCAGCAGGCCCTCGACGCGCTCCGCGAGCTGCCCGCCGGCGGCAAGGTCAGCGTCATCGCCGCCGGCCGGACCGCCCGCGTCGTCGTCAACGCCACGAGCGACCTAGGACGGGTCCGCGCGGCGATCGAGAACCTGGCCGTCTCGCCGGCCTCCGGCGATCTCGGCGACGCCCTGAACCTCGCCGACGCCCTGGCCGCCCGGTCCGGCGACGCCGAGATCCTCGTCGCCACCGACGCCGCGCTGGCGACGAAGCCGACCACCCGCCTCGAGCACGACATCACGGTCCTCCCGGTCGGCCGCGACCGAAAGAACCAGGCGATCGTCGCGCTCGCCGTCCGCCAGGGCTCCTCGGGCGTCACCCGGTCGGTCTTCGTCAGCGTCGCCAACCTCGACATCGAGTCGAGCAGGCGCCAGCTCCAGGTCTACGGCGACGGGGTCCTCCTCGAGGCCCGCGACATCGTCCTCGATCCCCAGACACGGTCCGAGGCCATCATCGACGACATACCCGTCGACGTGGAGGTGGTCGAGGTCCGCCTCGAGGTCGAGGGGGAGGGGGCGCCCGACGCGCTGGGCCTCGATGACCGGGCCTGGGCGGTCGTCCCGCCGACGGCCCCGCGGAACATACTCCTTGTCTCCGAGGGCGACCCGTACCTCGAGAACGCGCTCCTCTTCCTGCCGAACGTCAACGTCTTCGAGGTGGGCCCGGACGACTATCCCGAGCGTGCGATCCGCACCGACGGAACGGACTGGGACCTGATCATCTTCGACGGCGCGGTGCCGGACGAGCTCCTGCCGGGGGCGGTCCTCGCCATCGCCCCGGCCGCGACCAGCGTCTTCGGCGAGGTCGTGGGGACGCTCAAGGACCCGGGCATCGCGACGCTCGACCCGGACGAGCCGATCCTCCGCTACGTCGACCTCTCGACGACCCACATCGGCTCGGCCAGGAAGCTGGCCCTGCCGGCCTGGGCCCGGGTGATCATCCCGGGTCCCGGCGGTGCGCCGCTCCTCTATGCCGGTGAGCTCGACGGCCGCCGGGCGGCCGTCCTGGCCTTCGAGCCGCGCCAGTCCGACCTGCCGCTCCAGGTCGCCTTCCCGATCCTCATCTCGAACCTCACCGGCGAGCTCATGGGTGGCTCGGCGGCGCCCACCGAGGCCGTCGCCCCGGGCGATCCGGTGAGCCTCCCGCTGCCGGCCGGGGCCTCCTCGCTCAAGGTGACGCGACCGGACGGCTCCGTCGTCGAGCTCGTGCCGGGAACCGGCGGCGGGGCGAGCGTCTCGTTCAGCCAGACCGACCTGCTCGGCGTGTACACCGCGGTCGCCGTCTATCCCGAGCCGACGCCCACGCCGGCCTCGACGGCCACCCCGAGCGCGGCGCCCACTGCCTCGGGCGGCCCATCGCCGTCGGCCTCGCCGACGCCCGCGGCGGGGGTCTCGCCGACGCCGGGCCCGACCGCGCCGCCCGCCGACCCCAACGCCCCGAAGCGCTTCGCGGTCGATCTCTTCGATCCCGCGGAATCCAACATCGCGCCGGGCTCCGCGTCGGAAATCGAGGCTCTCGGCGGTGGGGTCCCGGCGACGCCCGGCCCCAGCGGGTCCGGCACCGCTGGGGCCAGCCCCGCTCCGTCGGGCTCGCCGGCGGCGTCGGGGGCCGCCGGGGCGGGGTCTGGCCAGGGCACCGCCGCGGATCGGCCGCCGGCGCGCGACGAGCTATGGGTCCCGATCGTCCTCGTCGCCCTGCTCGTCCTGCTGGCCGAGTGGGTCGTCTACCAGCGCGACGCCGTGACCCGCCTCTGGCGCGGCCTTCGAACGCGCCTCGGACGGGGCGGCGGAGGGGCACCGGCCCCGACCCGCGGCCAGGGGCGGGGGACGTAGATGGGCGTCCGCTTCGAGGCCCCCGCCTGGCTCCTGCTGCTCATCCCCGCGCTCCTCGTCACGGTCGTGCCGCACCTCGCCGCGCGGCGGCGGATCGGGACGGTCCGGCGACGCGTTGCGCTCGCGCTGCGGACGACCCTCCTGGCGGCCCTGGTTCTCGCCCTGGCGGGCTTCCAGCTCGTCCTGCCGGTGGATCGCCTGGCGACCGTCTTCGTCGTCGACCTCTCCGATTCGGTCGGGAACGAGGGCCGCGAGAACGCCCTCGCCTTCCTCCGGGAGAGTCTCGATGTGATGCCCGACGGCGATGCCGCCGGCGTCGTGGCCTTCGGCAGGGACGCCCTCGTCGAGCGGCTGCCCGAGGAGCTCCGGACGATCGACCGGCTGCGGTCCACGCCGGTCACCGGAGCCACCGACATCGGGGCCGCACTGCGACTCGCCTCGGCCCTCTTCCCGGACGAGATGCAGAAGCGAATCGTCCTCATCTCGGACGGCAACGACACGACCGGCCGGGGCCAGCAGGAGGCCGCGCTGGCGGCGGCCCGCGGGGTCCAGGTCGAGACCCGGGTCATCGGCCTCGAGGCTCGGGACGAGGTCCTCGTGGAGCGGCTCCAGACGCCCTCGACGGCGCGCATCGGCGAGACGATCGAGGCCGTCGCGACGATCGTCTCGAGCGTCGCCCAGCCGGCCACCGTCCGCCTCTACGCCGACGGCCAGCTCGTGGCGACCGAGGCCCTCGACCTCGTCGAGGGCGCGAACCGGATCACCTTCGACATCGCCGACGTCGAGGAGGCCGGCTTCCACACCTTCCGGGTCGTCGTCGAGGCCGGCCGCGACACGTTCAGCCAGAACGACCGGGCGGATTCGAACACGATCGTGAAGGGCGAACCCCGGATCCTCGTCCTGGCCGGCGACGAGGCGGTCGCGGCCGAGCTGGTGGGGGCCCTCGAGCTGGAGGGCCAGGACGTCGATTCGATCGTCCCGGAGGCCCTCCCGACCGACTTCGCCGGGCTCGCCACGTACGACAGCATCGTCATGGTCGATGTTCCCCGGATCCGGATGTCCGATCGCCAGCTGGCCGCCCTGCAGGTCTACGTCCGGGACCTCGGCCGGGGGCTGGTCATGGTCGGCGGACCTGAGAGCTACGGCGCCGGCGGCTACACCAAGACGCCGATCGAGGAAACGTTGCCCGTCGACATGGGCGTCCGGAACCGCCAGCAGCAGCCCGACGTGGCCCTCGTCGTCGTCATCGACAAGTCCGGCTCCATGGACGCCTGCCACTGCAACTCGTTCGACGGCGGAGGCGGTGGCGGGAGCCAGATGCAGGGCGTCCGCAAGATCGACATCGGCAAGGAGGCCATCCTCCGGGCCGCGGCGGCGATGACGGCCCGCGACGAGCTCGGCGTCGTCGCCTTCGACGAGCAGGCCCACTGGGTCGTCAACACCCGGCCGCTCGGCCAGATCGACGACCTCGCCGGCGACGTCGCGACGATGCAGCCGAACGGGACGACGAACATCTACTCCGGCCTCGAGCAGGCGGTCGGCTCGCTCGAGAAGGCCAGCGCGACCCGGCGCCATATCATCCTGCTGACCGACGGCTGGTCATCGACGGGACAGTACGACGCGATCATCGCCCGGATGAAGGCCGCCGGGATCACCCTCTCGACGGTCGGCGCCGGCGGCGGCTCGAACCCATTCCTCCAGCAGCTCGCGACCAACGGCGGGGGTCGTTTCTACTCGGCCGCCAACCCGGCCGCGATCCCCGACATCTTCCTCAAGGAGACCGAGCAGGTCGCCGGCCAGCAGATTATCGAGGAGGCCTTCTTCCCGATCCAGACGAGCTCGTCGCCGATCCTCCGGGGCCTCGACCAGGGCTTCCCTCAGCTCCTCGGCTACAACGGCACGACGATCAAGTCGGCGGCCCAGCAGGTCCTCGCCACCGCCCGCGACGATCCCCTTCTCGCCCAGTGGCAGTACGGCCTGGGTCGGTCGGTCGCCTGGACGTCGGACTCGACCGGGCGCTGGGCCAGGAACTGGGTGCCCTGGAATGGCTTCTCGAAATTCTTCAGCCAGCTCGTCGGCTGGACCTTCCCGGGCGAGGAGACGGGCGGCATCGAGGCGACCTTCGAGACCGTCGACGGGCAGACCCGGCTCCACGTCGAGTCCGTGGAATCTGACGGCTCACCGCGGGACTTCTACTCAACCTCGGCCGTCCTTGTCGGGCCGTCGCTCGAGCCGGTGGAGGCCGACCTCGACCAGGTCGCCCCGGGCGTCTACGAGACCGACCTCGGCGAGATCGAGTCGGGCGCCTACGCGGTCCGGATCACCCAGATCCGGCCGGGCGCGTCGCCGCTGGGGCGGACGGTGGGCCTAGTGGCGCCGGTCGCGGCCGAGTACCGGGTCCTGGGTGCCAACCAGCCGTTCCTGGCGACGCTCCGGGCGGCGACCGCCGGCCGGGAGATCCTGACGCCGCTCGAACCCTGGCGGCACGACCTGACGACGACATCGTCATTCACCGAGCTGTGGCCGTGGCTGCTGATCCTGGCCCTCCTGCTGTGGCCGTTCGACATCGCCCTGCGGCGGGTTTCGATCGGGCGGCGGGAGCTGGCCGACGCCCGGGCGTGGGTCGGCCGGACGTGGCGCGGGCGCGGCGCCGCGGCCCCGCGAACCGCGGCGGCGTCCGGGATGCTCGCAGCCCGAGACCGGGCGGCCGGGGCGGCGTCGCGAGCGGCCATCCTGCGCGCGACGGAGGCGGCGGCGGACGGGGGCGCGGACCAGCTGACGACGGGCACGAGCGCTGGGGTGACGGCGCCGGTCGCGACATCGGGGCCGTCGCGCCGATTGTTCGGCCGCGTTCGGACGTCCGGGGCGCCAGTCTCCGCGCCGCTGCCGCCCGCCCCCCCGTCATCGCCGGCGGGGCGCGGCTTGACTCCCGAGGCGCCGCCCGAGCCGACCCCGCCGCCCGGGAGCACCGACGCCGACACGCTCGCCCGACTTCGCGAGGCGAAGCGCCGCGCCCGGGGCGGCTAACCTGAGCACCGTCACGGTGGCTGTCACGACGGCGAGGTTCGATTCACTACCAGGATTTCCTGGCGGGCGAGGACCAGCTCATCGTGGTCTTCCAGCCCGAGGACTCCGGCGAGGAGATCGTCGCGACTGACCTCTTCTCGGCGATCGCGGAGGATGCCGCAGAGCGGTCGAATGCCGGCCTCCGGATCATCTCGATGACGACGGTTCCGCTCCGCCACGCTGGCGCGACGCTCGGCCGGGCGGGGAGCGGCTTCGAGACGAAGGTGGCCGGCGCCGCCCGGTACGCCCCGGCGCCACGCAAGGGCTAGGCGGCGCGTCACAGCGGGCGTGAGGCTTCTGCCCGGCGCGCTCGCCATCGTCATCGGTATCGCGGGCATGGCCGGATGCGGATCCCCGGCGTCGAGCGGGAGCCCGCCGGCAGCGTCCCTCTCGCCCGTGATGGCCGCGCCATATGCCTGCGACACGGTGCCGTTCCTGCCGGGGGCCCTCCTCCAGCCGGGTGCTGCGGAGCGAGACGATGACGCAGCCGCCGAGGCTCTCAGACAGTTCCTGTCGAGGCCTGAGAACGACTTCATGCCCGCGACCGGTTGGCGCCGGCTGGGGCGCTCCGGCCCGTTCATGGAGTTCGCCAACTTCATCGCCGATCCCGCCTGGAACAGCTACGTCTCGGTCACCTTCGAGGCCGATCGGAACGCTTGGCGACCGTTCCGCTGGGGCTCGTGCGAGCCGCGGCGGGTCGTCACGGGCAATACCGTGAGCCTCGCCTGGTGGCTCCCAGAAGGCGTCCCGGATCAGGCCGGCAGGTCGATCGCCGTGAGCGTCATCGTCGACGGCTGCAACGCTGGACCCGCCGAGGAGGGGATCGAGCCGCCGCTCCTTGATATCGCTGGCGACGCGGTCACGATCATCCTGACAAGCCGCCGCGATCCGAATCCGGACTGTCCCGCTGGCGGTCCGACGCCGTGGACCATCGACCTGCCCGAGGAGATCGGCACTCGAGCCCTTCTCGACGGCAGCGTCTTTCCCGGCCGCGACGCGACCACCGAGCCGCTCGGCTTCGGCGGCATCGGGGGCTGAGGCGTCTGACGCCAGTCAGGGATCGTCCGCGGGCCAGGGCGAGCGGGACACGCCTGCGATACCGTGGATCGCATGACGCCCGAGGTCATGTGGACGCCCCTGCCCGATGCCCGGACGAGGAGCCGGATGGGGGCCTACCTCGCATGGCTCGAGGGCACCTGCGGTTTCCGATTCGCGACCTACGAGGAGGCCTGGCGCTGGTCCGTCGGGGATCTCGGGGCGTTCTGGGCGAGCGTGTGGCGGTACTTCGACGTCCGGCCGGAAGGCACGACACGTCCCGACGGTGGCCCGGAGCTGGCACTCGCCGACGCTCGGATGCCCGGCGCCCGGTGGTTCCCGGGGGCCCGCCTCAACTACGCCGAACATGCCCTCCGCCTGCCCGGCCGCGGACCCGACGACATCGTGGTCATCGGCCGATCGCAGACCCGAGAGCCTTTCGACCTTAGCGCCGCCCAGCTGCGCGACCAGGTCGCGCGGTGCCGGACGGGCCTCGCGGCGCTCGGGGTCGGTCGCGGCGATCGCGTCGCGGCGTTCCTGCCGAACATCCCCGAGACGATCGTGGCCCTTCTCGCGGCGGCCAGCGTCGGCGCGACCTGGACCTCGTGTGCCCCGGAGTTCGGTACCCGTGCGGTCATCGACCGCTTCGGGCAGATCGAGCCGAAGGTCCTCATCGCCGTCGACGGCTACCGGTACGGTGACAAGGACATCGACCGGACGGCCGAGGTGGCCGAGATCCGGGCTTCGCTGCCGAGCCTCGAGACAACCGTCGTCGTGCCCTATCTCGACCCCGGCCGGGCGGCCGCGATCCCGGACGCCCTGGGCTGGGCCGAGCTCCTCGATCATGAAGGCCCGCTCGAGTTCGATCGGGTGCCCTTCGACCACCCGCTCTACATCCTCTACTCGTCGGGCACGACGGGGCTGCCGAAGCCGATCGTCCACGGCCACGGCGGGATCCTTCTCGAGCACCTCAAGGCCCTGGCCCTCCACACGGACCTGGGACCCGAGGACCGCTTCTTCTGGTTCACGACGACGGGCTGGATGATGTGGAACTACCTGGTCTCGGGGCTCGCCGTCGGGAGCACCATCGTGACTTTCGACGGCAACCCGGCGTACCCCGATCTCGCGACCCTCTGGCGCGTGGCCGCCGAGACACGCTCGACGTACTTCGGGGCGAGCGCGCCGTTCCTCATGGCCTGCCGCAAGGCGGGCCTCGAGCCCGGGCGCGCGGCGGGCCTCGACCTATCGGAGCTGCGCGGCGTCGGATCCACCGGGGCGCCGCTGCCGGCGGCCGGCTTCGAGTGGGTCCGGGACGCCGTCTCGCCCTCGATCCCCGTGGGCTCGCTCAGCGGCGGCACGGACCTCTGCACCGGCTTCCTCGGCCCGTGCCCGCTCGTGCCGGTCTGGGTCGGCGAGATCAGCTGCCGGATGCTCGGGGCGCGGGTCGAGGCCTTCGACGCGGACGGTCAGTCGGTCATCGGGCGGGAGGGCGAGCTGGTCATCACCGCCCCGATGCCATCGATGCCGGTCGGGCTGTGGGGCGACGCCGACGGCTCGCGGTTGCGCGCCGCCTACTTCGAGACGTACCCCGGCGTGTGGCGCCACGGCGATTGGATCACGATCACCGAACGGGGCTCGTGCATCATCACCGGCCGCAGCGACGCGACCCTCAATCGCGGCGGGGTGCGCGTCGGGACGGCCGAGTACTACGCCGTCGTCGAGGCCCTGCCCGAGGTCGCCGACAGCCTCGTGATCCACCTCGAGGACCCGGGCGGCGGCCCGGGCGAGCTGCTGCTCTTCGTAGCGCTGCGCGAAGGCCGAGCCCTCGACGCCAGCCTTCGGCAGCGGATCGCGACCGAGCTCCGAACCGGCCTATCACCGCGCCACGTCCCGGACGACATCGTCGCCGTGCCGGCGGTGCCCCGGACGCTGTCCGGCAAGAAGCTCGAGGTGCCGGTCAAGCGGATCCTCGGGGGCACGCCCGCGGTGGACGCCGCCTCGAGGGACGCCCTCGCCGACCGCCGCTCGCTCGAGCCGTTCGAGGCCCTGGCCGCGACGCGGGCGGCTCGGGGATCGACCGATGGGTGAAACCGGCGGCCGGCGCCGGCGCCGGATTCGGCCGTGGCTCGCGATGCTCACGATCGCCGGAGTCCTCCTCGCCGGCTGCGGCGCGATCCTCGAGTCACCGCCGGCGCCGACGCCCGCCGACTTCCCGGGGATTGCCGGCGAGCTCGCCAACCGGGGTCTCGACCTCGCCGACATCGTCTCGGGTGACGATGGCTGCGACGACGACTCGTTGACCGCGACGGCGATCGGCTTCGATGCCAGCGGACTCGGGCAGGCCGAGCCAACCCGGCTGCGGGTCTACATCTTCCGGAACGGCGAGACGTACGACCGCCGCCGGCCCGACATCGATGCCTGCGTCGCGCAGTGGGCGACGGACCCGGCGACGGTCGAGATGGTCGACGCGAGGCCGTTCGTCCTCGCCGGCCAGGGGCCCTGGACGCCCGAGTTCAAGGCCGCCGTCCGCGAGGCGATGACCGCCGCGGCCGGCGCCGGCGGCTGAAGCCCCCGGACGAACGTCCGGGTCCCGGCGATGGGACCTGACCCGGGACCGCTCGACCGTCCCACGCCCGCCGGGACCACCGGGTGGCTGCCCAGGCGCACCGCGTGCGGGAGCCTCCGGTCATGTCCTCGCGCGACCGCCGCCACTTCTTCGCGCGCCTCGTCCTCGCCCTCGTCGTCGGCGCCGCCGCCGCCCTGCCCGCGCCGTCGCTCGCGGCGGCGCCGACGCCCGGACCAACCGTCGAGTCCACAGCCGGCCGGGAGGCCGATGGCGTCGATCTTGCCCGCCGGGCGGGTGGTCGCTCGATCGGTCGACTCGAAGCCCGTGCCTCGACAGTCAGCCTCGCCGAGCCTGACGAGCTCGATCTCCGGCTCGGCCAGATCCGGCCGTTCCTCGACGCCCGAATCGCCGCCGAGCGTGCCGCGGCCGAGGCAGCGGCCCGCGCCGCCGCCGAGGCGAAGGCCGCCGCCGAGAAGGCGGCCGCCCAGAAGGCCGCCGCGCCCACCTACAGTGGCAAGAACCACTTCTGGATCCCGTCGCTCGGGCTGTCCCGCTCGGTCGAGACCTTCGCCTGCACCCGGAGCACGCCGCCGGCCAACCGAGTCTATCGCTGGGGCTGCGCAGGCGCGAACAACGTCTACCTCTTCGGGCACGCCTGGGGCGTCATGAAGCCACTTCACGACGCCTACGTCTCGGGCCGCCTCAAGGTCGGGATGACAACGGTCTACGCCGACGGCAATGGCCGGGTCCGCACATACCGGGTAACCGAGATCCGGGTCGTCACACCGGACGTGGTGGATTGGGCGATCGCCGCCCAGGCGGTGCCGAGCATGACCCTCCAGACGTGCGTCGGGGCGAACAGCGACCGGCGCCTGCTGGTCCGGCTGGTCGCCGACTGACACCCACGTCGAGGTTCCGTGACCCGCGTCCGATCACCTGCCCCGGATGCGCTTGCCGCGCCTGATTCCGGTGCCACCATCACCTTGGCGGTCACGGGTCGGATAAGCGATGCCTGCCGGTCTCGCCGAGCTCGCGGTGGGCGTGATTCGTGCGTAGGACCCTGGCGCTCGCGAGCCGGGGGTCGCGCTATTCCCATCGCAACCCGGGGTTTGATGCTGGCAGCGTCATCGGCGGCCCGAAGGCAAAGCCGACGCCTCCCCGGGCCCGGGACCTAGACGATTCGCAGGCCGAGGATCCGGCGGGCGATGACGAGGCGCTGGATCTGGCTCGTCCCCTCCCCGATCTCGGTCAGCTTCGCGTCCCGGAGGTAGCGCTCGACCGGGTAGTCGGTGACGTAGCCGTAGCCGCCGTGGATCTGGATCGCCGCGTTCGTCGCCCGGCTCGAGACCTCCGACGCGAAGAGCTTGGCCTGGGCCGCCGCCAGGCTGTAGTCGCGGCCCTGGTCCTTGAGCCAGGCGGAGCGGTAGACGAGGGCCCGGGCGGCCTCGATCTCGGTCGCCATGTCGGCGACCATGAAGGCGACCCCCTGGAACGAGCCGATGGGGCGGCCGAACTGCTCCCGGGTCTGGGCGTACGGGATCGCCGCGTCGAGGGCGGCCTGGGCGAGCCCGAGGGCGAGGGCGGCGATGCTGATCCGCCCGCCGTCGAGGATCTTCAGGAAGGTTCGGAAGCCCTCTCCCTGAGCCCCGAGGAGGTTCCCTGCCGGGACGCGGCAGGCGTCGAAGAAGAGCTCGCCGGTGGCCGAGGCATGGAGCCCCAGCTTGTCCTCGAGGCGGCCGACGCGGAAGCCCGGAGTGTCGGCCGTGACGATGAAAGCGCTGATCTCGGCCGAGCCGTCCGACTTCGAGCCGGTTCGGGCCGTGATGACGTACGTGCCGGCGTGGCCGGCGTTGGTGATGAACCGCTTGCCGCCGTCGAGGACCCAGCTGCCGCCGTCCGGCCCTTCCTCAAATCGGGCGGTCGTCCGTGTGCCGCCGGCGTCGGAGCCGGCCCCGGGCTCGGTCAGCCCGTAGGCGCCGATGACCTTCCCGCTGGCCATCGGGACGAGAAAGCGCTCGATCTGCTCGGCGCTGCCGGCGAGGTGGAGCGGGCCGCAGCCGAGGCTGGTGTGGGCCGCGACGATGAGGCCCAGCGAGCCCCAGACCCGGCCGATCTCCTCGACTGCGATGGCGTAGGCCAGGGTGTCGAGCCCGGCCCCGCCCTCGTCCTCCGGGAAGGGGATGCCCAACCAGCCCATCTCACCGAGGTGGCGGACGATCTCGACCGGAAAGCGCCGCTCCCGCTCGTGCTCCTCGACCACCGGGGCCACCTCCGCGACCATGTAGTCGCGGATCGTCGAGCGGAGCAGGGCATGCTCGGTCGAGAGGTCGAGGTCCACGGCCGGAGGGTAGCAGGCCGGGCCGGCGGGGCGCCGTCGCTCGGCCACGCACGTGGGAGCCTTCCCGCGGCCACCTTTGCCGGCCGGTGGCGACCGGGCCGGCCGACGACCGCAACCGGCGTTTCCTGCTAGCCTCCCCGCATGTCGGAGACCGTCCCGAGCCCCGACGCCGACCTTCGCGACAGCGTCGCCGTCTCGGCGATCGGGCGCCTGCCGGGCGCAGGCGTGGCTGGATCGGTCGCGAGCCCCTCGCCCTCGACGCTCCGCCGGGCGATCCTCGTCAACCTCCGCCAGCGCGGCCCGATGTCGCCCGACGGCCTGGCGACCCACCTCGGCGCCAGCCGGACCGGCGTCCTCCAGCAGCTCCACGCGCTGGAGCAGGCCGGGCTCGTCGCCCACGCCATCGAGCGTCATGGGGTCGGCCGGCCGCGCCACCTCTACGACGTGACGCCCGACGCCCAGGACCTCTTCCCGGCCGACTACAACGGCTTCGCCTCGGCACTCCTCGACGCGATCGCCTCGGTCGGCGGGCAGGACCTCGTCGAGGAGGTGTTCGCCGCACGCCGCCAGCAGCTCGGAGCCCGCCTCCGGGAGCAGCTCGCCGCGCGGGTCGCGGCCGATGCCCCACTCGCCGACCGGGTTCGGGAGCTCGCCGTGATCCAGGACGGCGCCGGCTACCTCGCCGAGGCGATCGTGGCGTCGGACGGGACGATCCGACTCCGCGAGCACAACTGCGCGATCTTCCACCTGGCCCGTGAGGCTGGCTCGTGCTGCGAGGCCGAGCTTGCCCTCTTCCGCGAGGTCCTCGGCGCCGATGTCGTGCGCGAGACGCACATTGCATCGGGCGACCGGTCGTGCACCTTCCGGGTGGAGACCCGCGCCGGGGACTGAGCCGCCGGCGCAGCGCTCGGTTCGAGCCGCGTGCCCTGGCGCGATCCCCAGCGAAAGCGCCTCGTCGCGGCGGGGCCTCAGGCCTCCTCGCGCTCCACGGCTTCGCGGGTGGCGGGCTGGCGAACCGGCAGCGGCACGTCGGAGACGTTCGGGACGAACGAGGCGGCCATAGCGGTTGCCGCTGCCTGCTCCTGCTCCTCGACCGAGAGGATCCCGAGCCGCCCCAGCGTCGCCAGCTCGTCGCGAATGTAGGTCTTGAGCATCTCGGGACCGTCGGTCGAGATCGTGAACCTGACGCCGTTGCGGCGGAACGTGTCGAAGATCCAGCGGATCTCGTCCCAGCCCGAGACGACCCTGGTATTGAGGTTCGAGGTCGGGCAGATCTCCAGGACGATGCCCCGTTCCCGGATCATCGCCATCGCCCGTGGGTCGTAGGCGGCCTTGACGCCGTGCCCGATCCGGTCCGGCTCCAGGAGCTCGACGACCCGGGCGACCTCCTCGACCGGCCCGGCCTCGCCGGTATGGACGGTGATCCCGAGGCCGAACTGGCGGGCTCGCCGGAACAGCTTCCGGTACTCGGCCACCCGGAAGGTGCCCGACTCCGGCCCGGCGATATCGACGCCGACGACGCCCCGATCGCGCCAGGCGATCGCCTTCTCGACGATGATCTCGTTGAGCTCGTAGGGAAAGGCGCGGTCGAGACAGAAGATCAGGCCCGGCTTGATCGGGTACTCGAGGGTCGCCCGGTCCATGCCCCGGACGGCCGCGGCAATGATGTGGTCGAGGTCCTGCTCACCGCCCCGGTTCCGCTTCATCGGGTTGAAGCGGAGCTCCATCGTCGTGACGTTGTTCTTGCGGTACGCCCCGCCGACGACCTCGTAGACGCTCCGCTCGACCGCCAGCGGCGAGCTCTGGATGAGCTCGGTCCAGTGGAAGAGCTGGAGGTAGCCGTCGAACGACTTCGTGCCGTGGGGCTTGACCGTGATGAGCTCGCGGAACTCCCAGTAGTCCTTCGTCGGGAGCTTGATGCCCTGCGAGTGGGCGATCCCCCACATGATCGCCGGGGTCACCGCCGCGCCGAGGTGGCAGTGGAGCTCGGCGAGCGGGATCGACCGGGACAGGTGGCGGACCATCAACGCGGAGGATACCCGGCGGGACAGGGCACTCGCTTCACATCCCAGTCGCTCGACCGGGCAGCCGCCTGTCGATGCCGGCCGCGTCGACGCCGGTGCGTGCGCGCACCAGATTCTGCGCTGGCTGATGACACATAGGTCGGGATGTGATATATCGGCCCGAACTTGGAGCCCGGCGGGGGGGCATCGCACGCGGAGGAGAGCGCCGGTGGCCTGGCCCAGGAACTAGCAGATCGGA
>Ga0209341_10002892_pt1 | contig 16199 bp, 16 predicted proteins | sample RifCSP13_2_FD_184020 | JGI IMG/M metagenome (GOLD analysis project Ga0209341, IMG submission 184020) | Soil microbial communities from Rifle, Colorado - Rifle CSP2_sed 13_2 (SPAdes) (version 2) | ecosystem: Environmental > Terrestrial > Deep subsurface > Rock core/Sediment | place: Rifle...
CAGAAAGTGACGACAAAAGCCTGATCAATTGGTAAGGTACGATGTCAAAGGACTGTAGACAAGTGCGCTTAGGAGCGCGTTTTGCACCAAAAACTAACTAACGCTAACCGCCTCGAACTCCGCCGGCTTCAACACTCCCGCTCGCTCCCGCACCGCTTCCAAAAAGGCCACAAACAGCGGGTGAGGCCGGTTCGGACGGGAGAGAAACTCCGGATGAAATTGGGTGCCTAGCATGAAAGGATGGTCGGCCATTTCGGCGATCTCGACCAGGCGACCATCGGGGGAAATGCCCGAAAAGCGCATCCCCGCCGCATTCAAGACCTCACGGTAAGCATTGTTGAATTCGAAGCGATGCCGGTGGCGCTCGCTGACCATCTCTTGCTGATAAGCTCGCCGCGCCACAGTCTCTGGTTGCAGTTCGCAGGGGTACAATCCCAGGCGCATCGTACCGCCCATGTCGGTGATGTCACGTTGGTCTGGCATTAAATCGATCACCGGATGGGGGGTAGAACGGTCAAATTCCGTCGAATTGACCTCTTCATTCCCCAAAACGTACCGGGAGAACTCGATCACCATCAACTGCATCCCTAAACACAGGCCCAGGTAAGGCACCTGATTTTGGCGCGCATAGCGCGCCGCCTGGATTTTCCCTTCGATGCCACGGCTGCCGAAGCCTCCTGGGACAATGATACCGTCCGACCGAGCCACCTGATCCCAGCCGCGTCCTTTCTCCAGCTCTGCAGAATGCACCCATTCGATTTCTACCTCGATCCCTAACGCCAGGCCGGCATGGAAGAGCGCCTCGCGCACGCTCATATAGGCATCGTGTAGCTCAACGTATTTTCCCACCAGGGCAATCCGCACGCTGGGCATGCTGCTCCGGACTTTTGCGATCAGGCGTTCCCACTCAGTCCAATTTGGCCGGCGGCGCGCTTTTAGCCCCATACGCTCTAGCAGGTACTCTCCGACACCGGCCCGTTCCAGGGTTATTGGGACTTCATATAAAACCGGAGTAGTGACCATTGGGACAACTGCCCGCCGTTCGACATCACAAAACAAGGCGATCTTGTCGCGCAGGCCTTCGTCCACCGGGTGGTCCGAGCGGGCCACAATCATATCCGGCGTAATTCCAATCGAGCGTAGCTCGCGCACCGAATGTTGGGTCGGCTTGGTTTTGAGTTCATCGGTCGCACCGATATGGGGCAACCAGGTGACATGCACATAAACACTGTTCTCACGCCCTACATCGCTGCGCATCTGGCGCAGGGCTTCCAGGAAAGGCAACGATTCGATATCACCGACGGTGCCGCCGATCTCCACCAGGACGATCTCCGCCCCGGTTGTTTTCGCTACCAATCCAATGCGGCGTTTGATCTCGTTTGTGATATGCGGGATGACCTGGATCGTCCCGCCGAGATAATCTCCTCTGCGCTCCTTGGCGATCACCTCGGCATAGACTTGCCCGGTGGTCACGTTGCAGACGCGGTTCAGGCTGGTATCGATAAAGCGTTCATAATGACCCAGGTCGAGATCGGTTTCCGCTCCGTCGTCCAAAACGAAAACCTCGCCATGCTGGTACGGACTCATCGTGCCAGGGTCGACATTGATGTAAGGGTCCAGCTTCTGAACCGCTACAGCGAAACCGCGCTCTTTCAACAATCGCCCGACCGCGGCCGCGGTGACCCCTTTGCCAACCGAGCTGACCACACCACCGGTAAAGATAATATATTTAGTCGTCATAGCTCATCCTACCAATCGCACCAGATCCTCTGTCGCCCGACGCATCTCCAAAAAAACCAGGCCCAACTTCGCCTGCGGGCGAGCCAGAGCGGTTAACACCGCTTCCTCACCCACCGCCATTAAAATCACGAAACCATTCTTGCCACGAATATAGACCTGCTCCGGCAGTCCCCGCTCCAATTCTCCACTAATCCGCTCGCCGAGGCTGAGCATGGCGGCTGACATCGCCGAGACGCGATCTTCCTCGACCTCGACCGGCAAAGACGAGGCCATGATTAAACCATCGACCGAGACAACCGCCGAAGCTTCGATGTCCGGCGAAGCATTTTGCATCTCGCGCAGCCGATTGACCATCAGTTCTATGCGTGAATTGACCATGCCGTCCTCCCCGAATTGATAGGAGTCTTGTCCGAATTACCCACGAGTTTACCATATGCATGCTCCAATTGCAAAATGCTTTTTGATTAACTCCTCCTTGACGTATCTTCACCAACCGCATTATACTCACGCACACGGGGTGTAGCGCAGTTGGTAGCGCACCGCGTTTGGGACGCGGGGGTCAGCGGTTCGAGTCCGCTCACCCCGACTATGAGAAAGTGGAACGTGAAGCGTGAAAAAATCCCTTCACGTTTCACGTTTTACGTTTCACCCTTCACCTTTTACGCATTACGTTTCAACTATCACACCCAACTTACCAAAGTTACTCAGGGAGTAAATTTGATGGCACGACCAAAGTATGATGGCGTTATTCAAGCTGTACGTTACACGGCCGAGGGTCAGGTACTTTGGGTGCGAGCTTATCTACGGCGAGGACCAACCTGGTCCGATCATGTCCTGCTCGACCGACTGGCGCTGATTCAGCAACTTAAATCAGGCAAGCGCTTCTTTGCCGGTCACCGGATACCACTAATGGCGGGCACTTTCGAAGTCTCTGCACCGGTCAGGTTACTTAATAAGAATGGCCAGGAGATCCTGGTCATTAGCGACCCACTGGTCGCCAGTGACCTACAGGCTGAAAACGATTGCCTTGAGGGCGTACCGCTCTTATAATATCGGCGTGCCTACACCTTTCTACCACCTGGACATCGCCGAAAATCTATTAGCCAATCCGGCACTGGCACACCCTGTACAACAGTTTCTATGGGGACAGCGCAGCGCATTTCTGCTCGGCAACACTGCCCCGGATGTGCAGGTGATCTCTCGGCAGGAGCGTCAGGCCACGCATTTCTTCAGCCTGCCGGTGCGCGCCGATGCCCAACTTCCCTGGGAGCGCTTATTGCGGACCCATCCTTCGTTGGCCCAGCCCGCCAGGATTCCCGGCGCCCAGGCGGCCTTCATAGCCGGTTACCTGTGCCACCTGCAAGCCGATTGGATGTGGATCGTGGATATCTTCGCACCGGTCTTCGGTCCAGATTGTAGATGGGAAACCTTCTCCCAAAGGCTCTACCTGCACAATGTGCTGCGAGCTTACCTGGATCAACAAGTCACCCCCACCCTGGCTGCCGATACGTCCGACTGCTTGAAAGGAATTCGACCAAACCACTGGCTGCCATTTGTCCAGGATGGTCATCTCGGCACCTGGCGAGATTACCTCGCTGGACAATTGGAACCCGGCGCGGCAGCAGAAACCGTGGAAGTGTTTGCCAGCCGCCAGGGCCTTTCCCCCCGCGAGTTCTATCAATTGATCGAGTCGGAAGAGCGCATGGAGCACGAAGTATTCATCCACCTGCCGCGCTTGCAGCTGGAGACCTATCACCAGGGCTTGATCGAATCAAACCTGGAACTGCTCCAGGCATACTTCGGCCCTCAAAACAAGCCCAAATACATCCCAGTTACCGGGCTGCCGGCACGACCCGGATCGTTTGATCATCAAACGATATAAAGGTTATCAGATGAAAGTAATCGAACGTTCACTCTGGCGCGGCGAGGGCAACCCGCTCTCTTTCTTCGACCGTATCCGCGGCATCTGGCGATTTGGCGTTTCCTGGGATAGGGACCTCCGGGCTCAGGAGACCCTGCTCGCTGGCCTGGAACGCGGACTGGGCAATGCCTATACGGTAGTGCGCAACGTAACCCTGCCCGGATTGGAAATCCCGATTCCGCTTGTCTTGGTCGGTCCACCGGGCATTTTCACGATCTATGTCAGCTCGCTGAAAGGTATCTACCGGGCGAAAGATGATGCCTGGTACGTCCTTGAAGGCCGCAGCGATCAATATACTCCCGCCAGGCCGAACCTGGTACGGCGGGTTTCAATCCTTTCCCGTGCTGTGCAAAACTATCTCGCCATCCAGGGTCGTCGCTTGGAAGGTGGAGAGGCGGTGCTTTTCTTCGCCCATCCCGGTGTGCATGTCGAAGCGGTACACCCCACCATCCGCCTAGTGCAATTCGACGGCATCGACCGGTTCGCCGAAAGCCTGGTGAAAACCCCTAGCATCCTGGATTCTACCGATGTTTACTGGATCGCCAGCACCTTGGCCAGGGCACGGCCTTCGAAGCCTGAAGCCACTTCTCCCTTAGCCGGACGCAGACCTGTCGTGGATCTGGTCGGCGTTGGGAACTTGCGCATGCGCCCCTGGCAGTGGCTGGTCCTGGGCCTGCTGACGCTGATCACGATCTGCGTGGTGATCGTTTTCGCTTTTATTGCTGCGCAGAACCCTGTTTTCTGAGAAAAAACAGGGACTTTGCCTATCTTAACAAACAAATATGCGAGTAATCTTTTGTCCACGCCATTTCTATCTATCATCATCCCAGCCCACAATGAAGAACACCGCCTGCCCACTACGCTGGAGCAGGTGAAAGCTTTCTTACAAACCCAGCCTTACAACGCCGAAATCTTGGTTGTCGAGAACGCCAGCCAGGATCACACCCTCCAGATAGCACTCGAGTTCGCCAAAACCCATTTCACAGACCAGCCCCTCATTCGGGTTCTCCAGGTGCAAGAACGGGGGAAAGGGGTTGCCGTCAAGCGCGGCATGCTGGAGGCGCGCGGCGAATACCGCTTCATGTGTGACGCCGATCTTTCCATGCCGATTGGTGAGGTCAACCGATTTCTGCCACCCGCCTTGACCGGATTCGATATCGCCATCGCCTCGCGTGAGACCGCCGGGGCAGTGCGCTACAATGAACCCGCCTACCGTCATCTGGTGGGTCGGGTATTCAACACCCTGATTCGGGTGCTCGCCCTGCCGACGCTGCAAGATACCCAGTGTGGCTTTAAATGTTTTCGGGCAGCCGTGGTCGATGATTTGTTCCGCCAGCAGAAGATTTCCGGCTGGTCTTTCGACGTCGAAATCCTATACATCGCTCGCCGGCGCGGTTACAAGATCCTCGAAATTCCCATCCCCTGGTATTACAACGCCAACAGCAAAATCAGTGTGGTTAAAGACTCATTCCAGATGGGTTTGGACATCCTTAAAATCCGCTTGAATGACCTGCGAGGCGGATATGGCCCGGCACATTGACCAGACTCTGCTCCGCTCTGCGCCCGACCTGAACTTCGAGAAAAACCTATGGCGATCCGGAGTTCAACATGTCGCCGGGATCGACGAAGCTGGCCGGGGGGCGCTGGCTGGTCCGGTGGCAGCCGCAGCCTTGGTCTTGCCTCCCGGTCACTCTGTCTTGAAAACCTTACATGGAGTGCGCGATTCAAAAGAGCTGACCCCCACCGCACGAACCTCCTGGGCGCATTGCCTGCACCAGGTAGGCCTGGCCTGGGGCGTTGGTTTCGCCTCGCAGCAGGAGATTGATGCGCTTGGCATCCTCGCCGCCACTCGCCTGGCCGCCCAGCGCGCGCTGGATGGGTTAGCGATCTCTCCCCAGCATTTGCTGTTGGACTACATTTTCTTGCCGGATTGCCCTTTGCCGCAAACTGCACTGATCAAAGGCGATGCCCGCTCCTTGAGCATCGCCGGCGCCTCGATCCTCGCCAAGACCGCCCGGGATGCCCTGTTATGTGAAATGGACCGGACTTATCCCGGCTTCGGCTTCGCCAGCCACAAGGGCTATGGCACACCAGGACATCTGGCCGCGATCGCCCGCCTGGGACCCAGTCCCATCCACCGCCTTAGCTTTGCGCCAATTAAAGATCTAGTGATCAGGTAATTAGGGATCACGGAATCAGGGATAAGGGAATAAGGCTTTCCTGATCCCTAGTCCCTTCTCCCCAATCCCTTCCTGGCTAGAACCAATCCCGCTTCCAAAAAACATATACGGCAGACAACGATATCACGAAGGTCAAAACCAGGATCACCAGGAATCCAAGCGGGTGGCCCTGCAATGGCAGATTCACGTTCATACCATAGAAGCTGGTAACCAAGACCGGCAGGCTTAACACGATTGTAACCGAAGTCAAGAATTTCATCACCGTGTTCAGGTTATTCGAAATGATCGACGCAAAGGCGTCCATCATGCTGCTGAGGATGTTGCTGGCGATGTTGGTCATTTCGATCGCCTGCTGGTTCTCGATCAGCACGTCCTCCAACAGATCCTCGTCGTCGGGATAAGTCTGGAACAGCTGGCTACGTTGCAGGCGCTCCATCATCAGCTCGTTGGACTTCAGCGCGGTGGTGAAATAGGTCAGGCATTTTTGATACTTGAGCAGCTCCATCACTTCCTTGTTGCGCGTGGAGAGCTGTAATTGGTCTTCGAGGGCGTCGACGATCTTGTTGATTTCCTTCAAGTGTGCCAGGTAAATCTGGGCTGATTTCAACAACATACGCAGGATAAAACGGTTGCGCTTGGTGGTGGATAAGTCCCGCACCCGGCCCGTAGCAAATCCCTGCAGGATCTCATTATCGTACTTACAGACAGTCAGGATTAATCGATCCGTGAGAATGATACCGAGAGGTAGAGTAGTATAGGGGACATCGACGTTTTCCCCCTGGTAATATGGAATGCGCAGCACGATCAGAATCTCGCCGTCCTCGCGTTCCGTATGAGCTTGCTCGTCCAGGTCTAAAGGGTAGGTCAGGAAATCGTGTTGGAACCCCAACGCTTGCAGTTGGGAGACCTCTTCAGATGTGGGGTCGATAACATTGATCCAGCAGCCGCTGGTTGGCTCTACCTGCGTCAAGAGTCCAATTTCGCCGTTCTTAAAGATCGTGATCATCGGTCATCTCCTCCTGGGCAACTGCCCGGGTACTTAATCAGAGTCAGGGTGGCTTAGAATGATCTAAGGGAACCTCATCCTGGGATGAATTGGTCGTGTCCATCGAAATACTCCTTCTTACAACAAAAAACGCTTCCCGAGAGAGCCTGTTACACATTTCAACAACGGCTCGCCGAGCAAGCTGAAGGCTCGACTTATGGGGAAGCGTGGACGTACGAAAAAATACTCCCTCTAAGCAGGAGCCTCCTGGTCAGAACTACGTTTGGGCACCCCGGTATGCCGGGGGAAGCCGGCGCGCCGCCAACCGCCTTGCGCGAATAAGGCGTGGTGATGAGTGAGGATGGGCTTGCTCTTGCCAATTTTCATGCTCACCGCCTTTCTGCGGGCCGGGCTCTCTGTCATTTGCGCCCCTGGTCACAAAGCTAGTATAGCAAAGAGGTGGGAAAGGGGCAAGAGGTGAATTGGAAATAATTGTATTAGGATTGGTGTCTGCGCCGCGCCGCCACAAACTTGGTCACCTCCGCAGCGATGGAGGGCACGATCAGCAGCGGCGGCACCAACTGTCACTGCGCCCAGCCGAGTGGGTCGGGTCATTGGCAGATTATGCTGCAAATCTCCTATCCCTCCAGCGCAGGTAAGCTTTGGTGAGCTCTTCCGAGAAGGCTGGGATGAGTGCCAGGCCTAAGACCACCATCCACTCGTTTGAGCTGAGGAAATGTGTATTGAAAACCGGCTGTAAGAATGGCACATTGATCACCAGGAGCAATAATGCGACGGACAGGCCAACGGCATATTGCATAAATCGGTTGGTGAATATTCCCAGACGAAATATGGATAGCCTTTCTGAGCGCACGGTATAGGCGCGGAACAGCTCGCACAGCGACAACGTAACGAAGGCCATCGTCTCGGCGCTTTGCACGTCGACGCCTCGCCAATTGTATTGCAGTAGAAAGGCGAGTGGGTTGGTCTGGGGCGGTATCACGTCGCCTTTTGAGAGATGCCAGAGCAGCCCGATGGCAAACGCTGTTAAAGTCGCTCCAGTCTGGGTGATGGTCTGGATCAGGATACCCAACCGCATGGGGCGATTGACGATCGGTTCACTTGCCTGCCTGGGTGGGTGCTGCATGGTGTCCGGATCACCTTTTTCCATTGCCAACGCCAGCGCGGGCGCTCCATCCGTTAGAAGATTCAGCCATAATAGCTGGATCACCGTCAAGGGCGTCGGCAACCCGGCTAATGTCGCCAGGAAGATGATCATGATTTCCGCTACGTTCGACGATAGCAGGAAAAACACGAATTTGCGAATATTGGCGTAGATGATCCGCCCCTGTTCTACAGCTGAGACGATGCTGGCGTAATTGTCGTCCGTCAGCACCATATCAGCGCTCTCTTTGGCCACGTCCGTGCCAGTGATGCCCATCGCCACGCCGATGTCGGCCTTTTTAATCGCCGGCGCATCGTTGACCCCATCTCCGGTCATCGCCACCACCTCATCGCGAGATTGAAGCGCCTCGACGATGCGCAGCTTGTGAGCCGGAGAGACGCGGGCGAAGACGTCGATGTACTCTATCTCCTGGTGCAGGCGCTCGTCGTCCATCTCGCCCAGCTCCGCTCCGGTCAGCACCTGGTGACCAGGCTCCAGCAGGCCAATCGATTCGGCGATGGCGCGCGCCGTGTTAGGATAATCGCCGGTGATCATCACCGTGCGGATGCCGGCCTGGCGGGCTTTTTCCAGGGCTGGGGGCACTTCCAATCGCGGCGGGTCGATCATCCCGATCAGCCCGGTGAAGACCAGCTCCCGCTCCAATGTCTCCGCGGCGATCTCTTCCGGCAGCTCCGGCAGGGTGCGATAAGCCAGCCCCAGGACGCGCAGGGCGTCTTGCGTCATGGCGTCATTTGCCGCCAGGATACGCATGCGCTGCGCCTCGTCCAGCGGCTTAGTGCGGCCATCCAGGCTGCGGTAGTGGGTGCACTGCTCCAGCACCAGGTCGGGCGCCCCCTTTACCGTGACGAGGTTGCTCCCTGCTTCATCTTCTCCGTCGAAGGGTATCTGGTCTTCCGTACCATGTCCTTGGAGGGCGTGCACCGTGATCATGCGCTTGCGGTCGGAGTCGAACGGTATTTCCTGCGCCCGTGGGTAAGCTTTGTTGAGAGCTGACGCCCACACGCCGGCTTTGGCCGCCGCCACGATCAACGCCCCTTCGGTTGGGTCTCCCACCATACGGTAAGTTTGCTTTCCCTCATCCGTTCGGTGTTCTTCCAGTTCGGCGTCGTTGTTGAGCGCGGCCACCCATAGCGCGGCCAGCACCCCTGGCAGGTCGGCGACCGGCTGAATCCTGCCATCCGTCCGAAACTCGCCCACCGGAGCATAGCCGCTGCCGGTCACCTCCATGAAATGCCCATCCACCCACAGCCGGGTTACCGTCATCTCGTTCTGCGTCAGGGTGCCGGTCTTATCCGAGCAGATCACCGTCGCCGAACCCAGCGTTTCGACCGAGGAAAGGCGGCGGATCAGGGCGTGGCGCTTGATCATCTCGCGCATCCCCAGTGCCAGGCTGATCGTCACAACGGCTGGCAAGCCTTCCGGAACCGCGGCGATCGCCAGCCCGACCGCGATCAAGAACATGTCCAATGGATTGTAGCCGCGCAGCCAACCCACTACGAACACCAGGGCGCAGATCGCCAGAGCCGCCCACCCCAGGGTTTTTCCCAGTTGATCCAGGCGGCGCTGCAGGGGAGTCTGCTCCTGCTCGACCGCCTGGAGCATCTCAGCGATCAGACCGATCTGGGTGTGCATTCCCGTACTGACGACGACCCCTTTGCCTCGCCCGTAATTGACCAGCGTGCCCATAAAGGTTGTATTCTTGCGGTCACCAAGCGGGATATCGGCTTCCAGGCTCACGGCGGCGTTCTTCTGCACCGGCACCGATTCGCCAGTCAAGGCCGCCTCCTCGACTCGCAAGTTGACAGCTTCCAGCAAGCGCACGTCCGCTGGCACATAGTACCCCGCCTCCAGCAGTACCAGGTCACCCGGCACAAGCTCGTGGGCCGGGATCACCTGCCGCGATCCATCCCGGATCACGTGCGCTTCCGGAGCGGCCAGTTTGCGCAACGCCGCCAGGGCCTGCTCGGCGCGCCGCTCCTGGATCACTCCCAGTGCGGCGTTCAAAACTACGATCGCCAGGATGGCCGCCGCCTCGATATAATCGCCCAACACAGCCGAGATCAGCGCGGCGACGATCAGCATAATCACCACAAAGTTGTTGAACTGATCCCGCAGCATCTGCCAGAATGTGGTGGGAGGCGCCTCGACCAGCTGGTTTGGGCCGTATTTTGCCAGCCGTTGCTGGGCTTCTTCCGGGGATAAGCCATTCTCAGCAAACGTTTCCAGCCGCGCTAACACAGCTTCGGCATCAATGGCGTGCCACGAATCGCCGTCGATAATTTTTGAGGTCTCGGGGGTTATCGGTTTATTAATCTCCATAGCCTTCTCTGATAATAGAAAGATTTACCATCTTTGTGCATCATTTTACATCAATATAATAGCCAATATTTTAAGGATTTCCTTCATTCTGAATATACCCAGACGTGCAGCGACTGCGGGCCATGAACGCCGAGCGTCACGGTGAGTTCAATATCCGCTGTGCGGCTTGGGCCGGTGATCAAGATCAGATACCCCTGATCTTTAGCTTCTGCAAAGACAGCGTGCAGATCGGCCCGTAGAGCGGCCGGGCGCAGGATAGCCAGGTGGACGCGCGGCAAGAGCGACACGGCCCGCGGCTTCTCCCGCGAAGAGAGCAGGCCGAGCGTGCCAGTCTCTGGCAAGGCAAAATCGACCTCCGTCACCCCCAGGTCACACGCTGCCAGGATGTATTTGTCAGCGTAGGGTGAGATGATCTCCACACCCAGTTCCCGCAGGCGTCTCTCCAGGCCCAAGTCAGCCAACCCGGCGGTCTGCCATAAGGTCGCTTTCTTCACCTCTCGAGACTGAAGCAATCCTTTCAAAGCCTGGTTGAGATCGTCCTCTGATACGCGTTGCGCTGATCCGGACAGGGCGTTGATCTCTGTAATCAATAAGTCGATCTCCGCTTCGATCGAACCCGCCTGACGGGGCGCAAGCACTGCCGGACGCGCTTCAACCGCCGCACCCGCCGTCCTGCCTAATGCTCGCCGTACAGCCTCAATCACTGGATTTCCTGCCTCTTCAACCATAGCCACCTCAACCAATCCTTAATCTTGGGTATTTGTATACATGGATACAACGATACAAGTATACAGGTCCACATATCTCCTGGTCCCCTCTTCCCCTTTCCCTGATCACCTGATTGCCTGACTATAAGACTACCTGACCATCCAACTATCTGACTGTTTTAGATCTACTCCCCCACCACTGTCGGAAGCGCCCGGCGAAGGCTGGCAAGGGCCGCACCTTCGTCCAGCGATTGATCGGCGGAGGCAGCGCAGGCAGCCAGCCATCCCGTTTAAGCGGAACCTGCAAAAGGGGAAGAAGGCGCGTTCCAAGGCGGTAGAGCCAGGGCGTTGCCAGGGCCAGCCTGCCCAACCGGGCGCTAGTGCGCAGGATCGCCGGGGCGGCTGGCGGCTCAAATTGATCACCCTCCGCCACCCGGCGGCGCAGGTGCAGCAGGATGTCGGGGATAGGAATTTTAACCGGGCAGACATCGGCGCAGGCGCCGCACAAGGATGAGGCAAAAGGCAATTCGCGTGCCGCCTCAACACCCAGGATTTGTGGAGAAAAGATGGCCCCGATCGGGCCGGAGATGAACCAACCGTAAGCGTACCCCCCAACGCTCTTATAGACCGGGCACACGTTGAGGCAGCAGCCGCAGCGAATGCACTTCAAGGTTTCCCGCCCAACTGGATCCTGCAACACGCGACTGCGACCGTTGTCCAGCATCACCAGGTGGAACTCCTGCGGGCCGTTCTCGCCCTCCTCCCGCCGCGGGCCAGTGATGAACGAGGTGTAGGCTGACAATTTCTGACCGGTGGCGCTGCGCGCCAGAAGATTGAGCAGCACCGTCAGGGAATCCCAATCCGGCACGACCTTGTCGGTCTGGCAGCGTAGTACACATCCGCCCGTTGCCCTCATTTGAAACGATCACCAGGGTGCCAGTCTCAGCGACCAGGAAGTTGGCGCCAGATACGCCCATCTCTGCTGCCAGGAATCGTTCGCGCAGGGTGGCACGGGCGATCGCCGCCAATCGCAGCGGGTCGGCGGGCGCTTCCACGCCCAATTTCTCGTGGAAAAGGGCGGCAACTTCTTCTTTTTTCAGGTGGACAGCTGGCACGATGATATGGGAAGGTCCGCTTCCAGCCAGCTGGATGATGAATTCACCCAGATCGGTCTCGTAGGCCTGGATACCGGCGGTCTCGAGGGCGTGGTTAAGGCCGATCTCTTCTGTCGCCATGGACTTTACTTTTACCGCAGTCCTGACGTTATGCCGCTTGGCAATGTCGATCACGATGGCGCGCGCCTCGGCCGCCTCGCGTGCCCAATGCACGTGTCCACCCGCCTTAGTCACCTGGCGCTCCACTTGTTCAAGGTAGCTATCCAGGTGCAGCAGGGTGTGCAAGCGGATTTCGTGTGCCGCCTGGCGCAGCTGCTCCCAATCGGGCTTTTCGGCGACGCGCGCAGCCCGCGTGCTCAGAAAGCGATCGGTGGCCTGCTGCACGGCGGCGGGGATGTTGCCAGGGATATGGGTGGTATAGTCGCCAAAGCCGATATAGGTGGGTGTCTCGGGGATATGGGCTGCCTGGCTCACGGGGCACCTCCCTGCGCTGCCAGTACTTCGATGAGATGGAGAGGGCGCACTTGAGATCCGGCCTTGCGTAACCCGCCAGCAATGTTCATCAGGCAGCCTGCATCACAGGCGACAACGGCACCGGCCCCGCTGGCCATAATATTCCTTACTTTGGCCTCCATCATCGCCCGGCTCACTTCCGGGTATATCACGCTAAACACCCCCCCAAAGCCACAGCAGGTTTCCTCATCGGCGAGCGGCACCAGCTCCAGGTCGTGCACCGCGCTTAAGAGTTGCTTGGCTTCCTCCCGTAATCCCAGACCGCGCAGCAAGTGACAGGAGGGATGATAGGTGACCTTGTGGGGGAAACGCGCCCCTACATCCGTGACCTTGAGCGAATGCACTAGAAATTCGGTGAACTCAAAAGTGCGCCCGGCCAATTCCCGTGCTAATTCGTGTTCCGGCGTGCCCTCTGGGAACAAGGCCGGGTAGTGGTGGCGGACCATATCCACGCACGATCCAGATGGGGAGACGATGGCCGCTTCACTTTGACTGAATGTGCGCAACCAATGCTTGGCGATCCCGCGTGCCTCCGCTTGAAAGCCGCTGTTGAACATCGGTTGCCCACAACAAGTCTGCTCCGGCGAGAACTCCACGTTAACCCCCAGCCGTTCCAACAGGTCGACCATTTGCACCAAGACCTGGGGGTAAAACTGCTCAGCCAAGCAGGTGATAAACAATTGGGCCTTGATCGGCATTGTATATCCTCCACGCGAAACCCGATTGTTTAAGGGGTGATTTTGTGTGTTACCCACCCCAGAATAATCGGGATTCTTCTAGGATGGTATTTTAGCCCACTTCCGAGTTTAATCTAATGGAAACTTTCCCGTAGATGGGTGATGATTGTCACTATACTTATCGAAACCCGGCATGCTATAATCCCTTGAGGAGGCGATTTGACATGGGCAATATCATCAAAGTCCCCGAAGGGGGCGAGAAGATCACCATCCAGGACGGTAAGCTACAGGTGCCTGCGGCGGCGATCATCCCATTCGTGGAAGGAGATGGCACAGGACGCGATATCTGGCGAGCTTCCAGGCGCGTTCTGGAAGCCGCGGTGGAAAAAGCTTACCAGGGGAGGCGTAAGATCGCCTGGATGGAAGTCTACGCGGGGGAGAAAGCCTTTAATTTATTCGGCACCTGGTTACCCGAGGAGACCGTCACGGCATTCCAGGAGTTCCGGGTTGGGATCAAAGGCCCGTTGACGACGCCCATCGGGGGCGGGTTCCGTTCGTTGAATGTTGCCCTGCGTAAAGCCCTGGATTTATACGTCTGCCAGCGCCCGATCCGCTACTTCCCAGGTGTGCCCTCACCAGTGAAGCACCCACAATATGTAGACATGACGGTTTTCCGCGAGAACACGGAAGACATCTACTCCGGCATCGAGTTTGAACACGCCACGCCGCAAAACGCCCAGTTCAAAGCCTTGCTGCACGACAATTTCCCCGAGGAATACCAGAAGATCCGCTTCCCGGAAACCGCCGGGTTCGGCCTCAAGCCCATCTCGAAAGAGGGGACAGTGCGGTTGGTGCGCGCCGCCATCCAGTATGCCCTGGAGAACAAGCGACGCAGCGTTACCCTGGTGCATAAAGGCAACATCATGAAATACACCGAGGGCGCTTTCCGCAACTGGGGCTATGAGGTCGCCGAATGCGAGTTCGGCGAGCGGGTATACACCTGGGCTCAGTGGGAGCGGGTTGTCGAGGAGAAGGGCGAAGACGCGGCCAACGCCGAACAGGAAGAAGCGCTCAAAGCCGGCAAGCTGTTGATCAAAGATGTCATCGCCGATATAGTCTTTCAACAGACCATCACCCGCGCCCGCGAGTTCGACGTCCTGGCGACGATGAACCTGAATGGGGATTACCTGTCTGACGCACTGGCAGCCCAGGTGGGTGGGATCGGCATCGCCCCGGGTGGCAACATCAATTACACCACGGGACACGCCGTTTTCGAAGCCACGCACGGCACCGCCCCCAAGTACGCCGATAAGGACCAGGTCAATCCCGGCTCGGTGATCCTCTCCGGGGAGATGATGTTCAATTACCTGGGATGGCACGAGGCCGCCGCCCTGATCATCAAAGGGATGGAAGGCGCCATCGCTGCCAAAACCGTGACTTACGACTTCCACCGCCTAATGGACAGCGCCAAGCTGCTCAAGACCTCCGAGTTCGGCGATGCCGTGATCCAACATATGGACGATTAAGCTGAACGGGTATCAGGCGAGTGCGCCCTGCATGATACCCGTTAAGAAATTTACCCCTCCTATTTGTAGTAAAATTCAACCATATAGGTCTTATTTTCACTCTCGCCTGCTTCCACAGGAGGTTTGAATGGAGGTCGTTCGATTAAACGTAACCGGGCTGGCGCGCTACCGCGGGCGCGAAGGGCAGCTCAGCTTCCTGCTTCATCGTTTGACGGGCCTGGGGACGCTGCTCTTCCTGAGCATCCATATCTTAGACACCGCTACGGTCTATTTCTTCCCCTCCCTATATGAACATGCCATCAACCTTTATCGCAGTACGCCGCTTATGCTGGGGGAGATCATCCTGGTCTTCTGCGTGATCTACCACGGGGTCAACGGGGCGCGCATTGCGATCTTCGATTTGCTCTTCCCTGGAAAGTGGAACATCAAGACCCAACGTAGATCGGCGGTTTGGGTACTGACCATCGCCATCCTGCTCTGGCTTCCGGCGGCCTACTTGATGGGCCGCAGCCTGCTGATCCACAACTTCGGGTTTTAGAGACCAGGAGGGACCGGAATGACTGCTCGTACAGAAGAACTTGCCTCCAGGCAGGTGGAAGTTCCTGAGGGCCTGGAAAGCATCGCCTGGAAATGGATGCGTTACAGCGGGCTGTTGCTCATCCCGCTGGCCTGGGGGCATGTGCTGATCCAGGATGTGCTGGTCGGCGTGCACCGCATCGACCTGAATTATGTCGCCATGCGTTGGGCTTCTCTCGGCTGGCGCGCATATGATTTTGCATTGCTGGCATTCGCCTTTGCCCACGGCGTGAATGGCCTGCGCCAGGTGCTGAACGACTACATCAGCAGTGAAAAAGCACGCCGCTGGCTGGCCTGGTTCCTGCTGGCGTTCTGGTTGCTGCTCTCCTTGATCGGGGCAGCCGCCATCGTAGGCGGCGTACGCATCGATTAAGGAAAAGCCTCCCGTTTCCGAGAGGCTTTTCGCGGTGCAAAACCGAGGAGCGGATCCCATCCCAGGTACGTTGTGGCAGCGATGCCGGCGGCGATGTGGCTACGATGCTGGCTGAAATGAAGTTAGGGTGTTGGGGTGGGAACCTCCGATGCCTCGGGTGATGCCGGGGAGGGGGACGTAGCGAGCGCAACCGCTTCTTTGGCTGTCTTGGGCGCTCCCGCTGCCACCCAGCGTTCAAAGATGGCAATCAGTTCAGCTTTAAGCTCCCGGGTGGGAGGCATTGGGCCGCCGGCTTCGATCTCCTGGCGATGGAGCATCAAGATATTATTGGAATTCAAGTCGCCGGGGATGACATTCGGGACATGATCGCCCGTGGTCATC
>Ga0209341_10002894_pt1 | contig 16195 bp, 13 predicted proteins | sample RifCSP13_2_FD_184020 | JGI IMG/M metagenome (GOLD analysis project Ga0209341, IMG submission 184020) | Soil microbial communities from Rifle, Colorado - Rifle CSP2_sed 13_2 (SPAdes) (version 2) | ecosystem: Environmental > Terrestrial > Deep subsurface > Rock core/Sediment | place: Rifle...
CCCGCCGATCGACAACCTGGGCCTGGACCTCGTGCAGGGCCCGAAGAACCTCAAGGCGCTCGCGAAGGGCGGGGTCGACGTGCCCCTCACCCTGGGCGTCGTGGACGCCCGCAACACGCGGCGGGATGACCCCGCGGCTCTCGCGAAGTCCCTCCTCGGCCTGAAGGGCTCGGTGGCCCTGGAGGACGCGTACGTGTCCCCGTCGAACGGCCTGGAGTTCCTCCCGCGGGGGAAGGCCCGGGAGAAGCTCCGGTTCGTCGCGGAGACCGCGGGGCTCCTGGAGGCGGGGCTGTGAGCCTCCTGACGACGACGGTCGGGAGCTTCCCGAAGCCGCCGTACCTGACGAAGGCTCGCGCCCAGCACGCGCGGGGCGATCTCACCCACGATCAGCTGCGGCCCCTCGAGGAGCGCGCGACGAAGGAGTGGATCGCGTTCCAGGAGGACCTTCGAATCGACATCCTCGTCGACGGGGAGCAGTACCGCGGGGACATGGCGACGTACTTCGCGGAGAACCTCGACGGCTGCGAGGTCAGTGGGCTCGTCCGGTCGTACGGGAACCGGTACTACAAGAAGCCCGTCGTCGTGGGCGAGCTCGCGCGGCCCGGGGCGATCACGGTGGACTGGTGGCGGTGGACCCGGGGTCTGACGGAGAAGCCCCTGAAGGGGATGCTCACGGGCCCGTACACGATGATGGACTGGTCCTTCGACGAGCACTACGGGTCCCGCGAGGAGCTCGCGCTCGCGTTCGCGAAGGTCCTCCACCAGGAGGCCCGGGACCTGGAGCGGGCGGGGGCGAAGGTGATCCAGGTCGACGAACCCGCCCTGTCCGCCCGCACGGACGAGCTCGACCTCGTCGTGAAGGCCCTCGGTGTCGTCACCCGCGGGCTCTCGGCGAAGACGATCACCCACACGTGCTACGGGAACTACGACCGCGTGTTCCCGTACTTCAACAAGCTCCCCGTGGACCAGATCGACCTCGAGATGAGCAACAGCGGGCTGGACCTGCTGGGCCGGTTCCGGCGGGAGCCCCTCAAGAAGGAGATCGCCTTCGGCGTGATCGACGTCCACACGCACGTCGTGGAGACGGAGGCCCAGGTGCGGGAGAGAATCGAGCGGGCCCTCGAGACGTTCGAGCCGGCGCAGCTCTACATCGACCCGGACTGCGGGCTCAAGACCCGGACCGTCGAGGAGGCCCAGGCGAAGCTCCGGGTGATGGTCGCCGCGACCCGGGCCACGAAGGACGCCCGCGGCCTCGAGTGAGCGAACGGAACGACAAGGTTCTTAGGCTCCCGGGTCGCTATCTGAGGACGGTGCCAGGATGGGATTACCCGCCTCCCCGCAAGGTCCGGCCGCGTGGGACCCCCGCCTGAAGGTGGAGCCGCCCTCCAAGGTGTTCACGGTGGAGGAGGCGGACGGGCTCCTGCCCGTCCTGGACGGGGTCTTCCGGGACATGGACCTCCGCTCCGTCCGGCTCCGGGAGGTCACGGAGCTCGTGCAGGACCTCGAGGAGTACTGGGGGACCCGCGCCGCGGACCCGGCGTGCCCGGACCACGGACGGTACGCGGCGCTCGTGCGGGAGCGGGAGGCCGTGCAGACGTCGCTGAGCGAGGACATCGGGCGGATCCACGCGCTCGGCGTGCTGCTGAAGGACTTCCAGAGCGGCCTCGTGGACTTCTACGGGATCGTCGACGGGCAACTCGTGTTCCTGTGCTGGCGGCGGGGCGAGCCGTCCGTGCATTTCTACCACACGCTCGAAGGGGGGTTCGCGGGCCGGAAGACCCTGGCGCCCCTCCCTCAGAAGTAGCGGCGACAGGTTCATTAGGCGCGCCCGGGTGTCTTCGCCGCGGTGCGATCGATGCCCACGAAGGACGAAGTCATCACGGTCCTGAAGAAGTGCTACGACCCCGAGATTCCGATCAACATCTACGACCTCGGGCTCGTGTACAACATCGACATCAACGAGGCGGACGGCCGCGTCGGGGTCCGGATGACCCTCACCGCGCCCGGGTGCCCCGCGTCCGCGTACATCGGAACGGACGTGAAGCGCAAGATCGAGTCCCTCCCCGGGGTGAAGGAGGCGAAGGTCGAGGTCGTCTGGGACCCGCCGTGGACCCCGGAGATGATGTCCGAGGCCGCGAAGAAGCAGTTCGGCTGGGGCATCTGACGGCGCCCGCCTCCGAGCCAGAAATCTTGATAAAGGCCCGCCGGTTCTCCAACCCAGTTCTTCTGGCGGGCCCTCCATGACCGACGCCAAGTCCCTGGATGCCGCGATCGCGGAGGCCCTGAAGTCCGAGCGGGACGGCGTCGCGTTCTACCAGCGGGCGAACCACGTCGCCGCGGACCCGCGGGTGAAGCAGATCCTCGCGCGCCTCGCCCGCCACAGGGAAGAGGACCTCCGCGCGCTCGAGGACGCGGTCGCGAAGGCGGGTCTCCGGCCGCCCGCGGGCGGGGGCCACACCCCGTATCCCTTCGAGGCGGTCGCGAAGCTCGTGTGCTATGCGTGCGGGTACGTGACGGAGGAACTGCCCGCCTCCTGCCCGAGCTGCGGCGCGGCCCGCTACGCGTTCGAGAAGGAGATATCGAAGGCGATGGCCTGGGAGACCGCGGTCGCCGCGGGGAAGGCGGGCGTCGCGGCGCTCGATGCCGCGGGCCGCCACGCGACCGGGGGCCTGAGGGCCGCGCTCGACGCCCTGCTCGCGCGGGAGCGGGCGCTGCTCAAGGAAGCGGAGGCGGAGCTCGCCTCGGCGAAGGCGTGAGGTGCCAGGATGGCCGCGCGCGCCGGGGTCCGCCAGATGGACGAGTACATCGACGCCAAGGACCTGCACGCGTGCACGATGTGCGGGTACTGCGTCCCTGTGTGCCCCGCGTACCGCGAGATCGGGTTCGAGTCCGCCGCCCCGCGCGGCAAGGTCTTCTTCATGCGGGAGCACGACAAGCGGGGCTTCGGGATCCTCGACCGGTTGCTGGGGCGGGAGACCCGCCCGGACGCGGAGTTCGCGAAGGCGGTGTTCGAGTGCACCGCGTGCGGGGCGTGCGAGGACATCTGCATGGCGGACATCCCATTCGACCGGTTCTGGCAGGACGCGAAGGCGTGGATGGTCGAGTCCGGACTGGGGATGGCCCAGCACGCGCCGGTCCTGGAGAACGTGCGGGAGTCCCACAACATCTTCGGGGAGCCCCACGGGCAGCGGGCCGCCTGGCTCCCGAAGGACGCCGTCCAGAGCCCGAGCCCGGAGGCGGTGTTCTGGGTCGGCTGCGTCGCGAGCTACCGGAAGCAGAAGGTCGCGGAGGCGGTCGTGAAGATCCTGAACGCGGCGAGGGTCCGGTACCGGATCCTGGGGAACGACGAGTGGTGCTCGGGCGCGCCCCTCGCGAACATGGGGTTCGAGGAGTACGTGAAGAAGGAGCTGATGCCCCGGAACATCCAGGCCGTCGCGGAGACGGGCGCGAAGATCCTGGTCACCGCGTGCGCGGAGGACGTGCGGGCGTTCCTGAAGGACTACCGCCGGTGGGGCGGGAACCCGCCGTTCAGCGTGCTCCACATCACGCAGTACGTGGAGCGGCTCGTGACGGAGAAGCGCCTCGCGTTCACGAAGCCCCTCCCGAACCTGAAGGTCGCGTTCCACGACTCCTGCGCGCAGGGGCGGGTGTGCGGGATGTACGACGCGCCGCGGAACGCGATGAAGTTCCTGAAGGGCCTCGTGCCCGTCGAGATGTTCCCGAGCAAGGCGGACGCCCGCTGCAGCGGGGCGGGCGGTGGCTTCCCGCTCGTGTTCCCGGACCAAGCCCGGTCCCTCGGGGCCGACCGGCTGGAGAACGCGATCGAGCTCGGAGCGCAGGCGATCGTGACGACATGCCCGCACGCGGAGATGCACTTCGAGGAGATCGCGCGCCGCCAGAACGCGCCGCTCCAGACCCTGGACATCGCCGAGGTGCTCGCGCAGGCCATCTAGGCGGTTACACGGAGAACGAGACGCCGCACGAGCACGCGGACTTCGCGTTCGGGTTCACGACCTTGAACCCGCCGCCCAGGAGGTCCTCCCAGTAGTCGAGCTGGGACCCCTTGAGGTACGTCAGGGACTTCGGATCGACGAAGACCTTGACGTCCTCCTGCTCGACGACGACGTCGTTCGAACGCGGGGCTTCCGTGAAGTCGATCCGGTACTGCATTCCGCTGCAGCCGCCGGCGATGATGCGGAGGCGCAGCCCTCCCCCGGGCCGCTCGAACTGGCCGCGGAGGGCGCGGATCCGCTCGACCGCGGAAGGGCTGAGGACGAGGGAGGTGGGCGTCGCGAGCTCGGGTGCGGCCATCGCCGCGAACGATGCGGCGCGCGGGGATAAATCTTGTGCGCCGCGCGGTCGCTCTCCTCCCTTCGCGCGCATCCCCTGCAAGCCGGGCGGGCGAAGGCAAAAACCGTTCTAGTCGACAGGCGAACCCTTAAGAGCCGTCCGCCGAATTGTTTTCGCCGTATTTCGTCTCCAGGGGGAGAGAGGGGTCGACATGAAGGGGAGAATCATCGGAATAGCGTTGGGCTTGGCCGCGTTCCTCCTGTTGGTGGCGCTGTTGAGCCCGACGACGAGCGCGCAGTCGCCCGTGACGGGGGCGATCTTCACCACCCTCGAGGACGGGTCGAGGGTGAACGCGAACATCTATGACAGCAAGCTGGACGTGTACCTGGACGGCGGGCCCGGCCCGAACGCGCCGAAGACGGCGGCGGGACTGCCCGACGGGAACTATTACTTCCAGGTCACGGACCCGAGCGGAAAGACGCTGCTCTCGTCCGATCCGGTGCTCTGCAGGGAGTTCCGCGTCGAGGGCGGGGTCATCGTCGAGTACGTTTCGCAATCCCGGACCTACACGAAGCATTCCAAGACGATTCCGTGCTGGGTGGACGGCAAGGAGAACGGGAAGCACGACCTCGGGCTGGACATCGACCACGGCGCCCTCACAATCCAGCTCATGCCCTACGACAACACGCCGAACAAGGGCGGCGTGTACAAGGCGTGGGCCACGCCCATCTCCGATTTCGTCGGGGACCCGAACAACGTCGACAACGCGTGCGGGACGGGCTGCTTCCACGGGTTCCAGCCCCGGTTCTCGAAGACGGACAACTTCAAGGCCCGCCAGGGCGGGCGACCGTTCGAGAACCCCCTGATCGTCGTCCTGAAGTTCGACGACACGAACGGGAACGGGGTGTGGGACGGCGGGGAGCCCGAGATCGGCGTCTCCGAGTTTATCGACGGCGGGGGCTGGCCCGTCAGCGTGACGGACCCGAACAGCGTGGATTCGAACGGGTTCACCCCGTACACGTACCTGGCGGGCTTCGCGGGCCTCTATCGCGTGTCCGAGGACCCCGTCGACGGGTGGACGCAGACTGCCGCGTATGTCGACGGCGTGTCGCAGGGTGTGACGGCGACCGTCGACGTGACCGTCGCGTTCCTCAGCGGCGAGACCCACACCGTGGTCTTCGGGAACTTCGCGTGCTTCACCGTCTCCGGGACCAAGATCAACGATCTGAACGGGGACGGCGTCCTCAACGACGGGGAGCCGGGCATCGCGGGATGGGCGGTTTACCTCTACCGCAACGGCGAGCTCGTCGACACCGCGGTCACGGACGCGAACGGGGCCTACTCGTTCCGCGTGTGCGCGGGCGGGGACTACGAGGTCCGCGAGGCGCAGCCGGACGGATGGACCCCGATCACCCCGCCGACCTTCTCGTTCACGGGGGCCAGCGGCGTCGACGTGACGGGCGTGGACTTCTTCAACTTTGAGTGCTTCACGGTCTCCGGATACAAGTTCAACGACATGAACGGGAACGGAGTCCAGGACCCTGAGGACACGGGAGTGGAGGGCGTCACGATCCAGCTCCTGAAGGACGGCGTGGTCGTCCAGGAGACGACGACGGGCCCGGGCGGGTTCTATTCGTTCACGGTGTGCGACCCCGGTACGTACACGGTGCAGGAGGTTGTCCCGACCGGGTGGATCCAGACCGGCCCGATCGGCGGGCAGTCGACCTTCACCGCGGTGAGCGGCCAGGACCAGACGGTCAACTTCCTGAACTTCGAGCTCGGACGTATCTGCGGGACGAAGTGGTACGACTTCGACCACGACGGCGTGCAGGACGCGAGCGAGGCCGGCATTCAGGGCTGGAAAATCGAGCTCGTGAAGGACGGGAGCGTCGTCGCGACTGCGTTCACGGACGCCGATGGCGGGTTCTGCTTCGGGGACCTGACCGCGGGCGACTACACCGTGCGGGAGGTCACGCCGAACGGCCCGGGCCCGAACGAGGTGTGGGCCCAGACGTTCCCGAGCGGGGACGGTGAGTGGCACATCACGGTGCAAAGCGGCACGGACGTCGGTGACGCGAACTTCGGGAACGTGTGCGAGTTCACGGAGTCCCTCACGTGGGGCTACTGGAAGACGCACACGGGCTTCGACAGCCCGCCCTACGACCCGGCGTACGACGACCTGCCTGCCCACCCGATGGCCGTGGACCTCGCGACGCCGGACAACGACCACGAGATCGACTCGGCCGCCGAGGCGAAGTGGATGTTCGACTCCACAGACCCGAACTGCAGCGGGACCGCGGGAGTGGAAAAGTGCCGGAGCCTGTTCCGGGCCCAGCTCCTCGCCCTGCACATGAACCTGCTGAAGTTCGGCGACATGGGGAGCGCGGTCTACCAGTACGCGGGCGACGCGTACAGCGGCCAAACGGTCCAACAGATCCACGACGCCGCGATTGCCATGCTGACGGACGGTCAGCAGCACGACTTCACGGCGTTCCAGGAGACCCTGGACCGGATCAACAACAACCACAACCAGCCGGTTGGGTCCCACGTCCTCGTCTGTCCGGAAGCGCCGCCGGTCGAGTACTAGACGGAGCCAAGGTGGCGGGCCAGGCCCCGCCACCCCCTTACCCTTTCGTTCCTCCATCCGTCGTCGCGCGTCCGCGGATAACGGCCACCAAACCCTAAAATACGGCCGGCCGAATCCTCGCGCCCGTTCCCCCAGCGAATTAGGATACTCCCCATGCCGGAGCTCAGGAAGGACTACGTCACGGACACCTGGGTTGTCTTCTCCACGGTCCGCTCGAAGCGCCCGGGAGAGTTCAAGTTCGAGTCCCGCCCGACCCCGCCGGAGAAGTGCCCGTTCTGCATCGGCCACGAGCACATGACCCCGCCCGAGATTCTCGCGTACCGGAAGGAAGGCGCCGCGAACTCGGCGGGCTGGTGGATCCGTTGCGTCCCGAACAAGTACCCCGCCCTGTCGGTCGAGGGCGAGGTCCGCCGCCACGTGAGCCAGCTGTTCCATTCCGTGAACGGGGTCGGGGCCCACGAGGTCATCGTGGAGACCCCGGACCACGACACGCCCCTCCCTGAGCTCAGCGACTTCCAGGTCAAGGAGGTCATCATCGCGTACAAGCAGCGGTACCTGGACCTAATCAAGGACAAGCGGTTCAAGTACATCCTGATCTTCAAGAACCACGGCGAAAAGGCGGGCGCGTCGCTCAGCCATCCGCACTCCCAGCTCATCGCGACCCCAATCGTCCCGCGGCGGATCATGGAGGAGGTGAACGCGGCCACCCGATACTATGAGTCCACCGGCGGGGCCTGCATCTGGTGCGAGGTGATCGAGACGGAGCTCGAGGAGGAGAAGCGGGTCGTCTCGGAGAACGACATGTTCGTGTCCATCTCGCCGTTCGCGGCGCGGTTCCCGTTCGAGACCTGGATCCTCCCGAAGGCCCACGAGACCGCGTTCGAGGACATCACGGACGAGGAGCGGACGCCCCTCGCGCGGATGCTGAAGGACGTCCTCGGTCGCCTGTACCACATCCTCGACGACCCGCCCTTCAACTACTACATCCACACCGCCCCGTGCGACCGGAAGGAGACGCGGTACCATTGGCACCTCGAGATCACGCCGCGGCTCACACAGACGGCGGGGTTCGAGCGCGGGACCGGGTTCTACATCAACCCCGTGATGCCGGAAGACGCCGCGCAGATCCTGCGGGAGGGGATGAAGTCCGAGGAGAAGCCGCACTAAGCCCGTCCCCGGGCCGCGATACTCGATTCGCCGTGGACTTTGCATCCGAACCTTTATGCCGGCTTCGGTGCCTTTCGCCCCTTCGGGGGAGGCGCGACTTCGTTGGGCAAGCTACGGGAGGGCGGGTTGGGCCGCCGTCGGAGGCTCGCCTTTGTGGCGGCTCGGGAGATGGCCCTCGTGCTCATTAGCGCCGCGGGCGCGTGGCTGTTCCTTAACCACGACCGGCTGTACCTCCGGGCGGACGTCGATCCGAATCCGGCTTCCTTGGAGGCCTACGCACTCGCGACTGCGGTGATTTACGTCTTCATCCTGGCGGTCGCGTTCGTGGCGGGCCGTCCGGCCCCCGGGCCCCGCCCGATGCGGTGCCCATCGTGCGGATGGGCCCTGACCGGGATCGGGTCGGCGGACCCGGAGGAACATCGGGGGTCGCCGTCCGCAGAAGGGGCCACCGACCCCGCGGTCGCGTTCCAGAACGCGGTGCGGGCGTCTCGCCTCGTGGCGATTGGCGGTCCCGCGGGTTCGGCCCATGCCCCGCCTGCATTGCCTGGCGGGATCGAAGACATGGACCCGGACCGCGCGGGGGGCGGCGCGCCCCGCCCCGGCCCTGCCAAGCGGATTCTGCGGGAGCCGTGGGAGCCGTCGTGGTTGAAGGATGACCGGCCCGGTCTGTGAGCCGCGGCAGGGAAGGTTCTTGGCCCTCGGGTCCATGGCATCTCGGTGACTCGATGCTGAAAGGACTCTCCCCCCTGTTCGAGCCGGCGTTCGAGGTCCGCGATGGCCTGCCGCACTTCAAGCTCTTCATCAACGGGCTGTGGCTCGACGCGAGTGGCGGGGGCACGTTCGCCGTCGACACCCCGATTGACGACACGATCATCGCACGAGTGCCGGACTCCGCGCCCATCGACATCGAGGGAGCGATTGAGGCGGCCCTTGCAGGTCATCGGGCGATGGCGGGAATCGCAGGGACGGACCGGGTGGACCTCCTCGAGAAGGCCCGCCAGATTCTCCTCCAGCACAAGGAGGATTTCGTCAACATTCTCACAGCCGAGGCGGGGAAGCCCCCGAAGGACGCGGAGGGCGAGGTGAACGCGACCGCAGACCGGCTCCGTCTTGCTGCCATGGAGGCCCGGGAGATCATGGGGGAGTTCATCCCCGGGGAGTGGTCGCGGGACGCGAAGGGGCGGGCCGCAATCGTCGCCCGCGTGCCCCTCGGTGTTGTCGCAGCGGTGTGTCCGTTCAACTACCCGCTCTTCATCGCGGCCGCGAAGGCGATTCCCGCTCTGCTCGCAGGCAACGCCGTCGTGTTGAAACCGGCAAGTGACACGCCCCTCAGCATGCTCCTGTTCGCGCGGGTGTTGCAGGAGGCGGGCATTCCTGCGGGCGCGTTCAACGTCGTGACGGGCCGGGGCGGTACCGTGGGCGAGGCCCTCGTGTCCAGCCCCAAGGTCGCGATGGTTTCCTTCACCGGGAGCACGGAGGTCGGCGAGGCGATCGTGCGGCGCGCGGGGATCAAGAAGCTCCACCTCGAGCTCGGCGGGAAGGGGATGGCCATCGTCCTGGACGACGCGGACCTCGACCTGGCGGCGGAGAAGTGCCTCGACGGGGCGCTGAAGAACGCGGGCCAGCGGTGCGACGCAATCTCCGCGATCCTCGTGTTCGACTCCGTAGCGGACGCGTTCGTAGACCGCCTCACGGAGGAGATGGGGGCGTGGAAGTACGGGGACCCGCGGGAGGCCGGCGTGAAGGTCGGCCCGCTGATCAACCGCTGGGCCGCGGAACGCGTCCAGGGTCTGATCGACGACGCGGTCCGAAGCGGCGCGAAGCTCCTCCGCGGCGGTAGGTCCCGCGGGTGCTACGTGGAGCCGACCCTGCTGGACCGGGTCCCGCTGGAGGCCCGCATCGCGTTCGAGGAGACGTTCGGTCCCGTCGCGACCGTGATTCGGATTAAGGACGAGGAGGAGGCCCTCCAGGTGAGCGGGATGTCCCGATACGGCCTCGACTCGTGCATCTTCACGAATGACTACCGCCGCGTCTGGCGGTTCGCGCGAGACCTCCGTGTTGGCGAGCTCACCGTGAACGACCACCCCCGCCACGGCGTCGGGTTCTTCCCGTTCGGCGGGAGCAAGGCGAGCGGGATCGGCCGCGAGGGGATCGGGTACAGCGTGGACGAGATGACGGAGCTGAAGACGATCGTCCTCAATCTGGAGGACTAGGCGGAGAGGGCCCGGGCGTACAGGGCCGCGTACTGCTTCGCGGAGGCCTTCCACGAGAGGTCCCGCCCCATCGCGCGTTGCTGCAGGGCCTTCCAGCCTCTTCCGGCCTGGTGGTACTCCATCGCGCGGCGGGTCGCGTCGAGCAGGGCCGTGGGCGTGTACTCTGTGAAGACGAAGCCGTTCCCCCTCTTGGGGTTCGCCTCGATGTCGACGACCGTGTCCGCGAGCCCGCCCGTCGACCGGACGATCGGAATCGTGCCGTACCGCAGGCTGATGATTTGCCCGAGGCCGCACGGCTCGAACTTCGACGGCATCAGGAAGAAGTCGCTGCCCGCGTAGATCCGGTGTGCGAGGGCCTCGTCGTACTTCAGGAATGTCACGAACTCCCGGTGGGCCTTCGAGATCAGAAAGAGCGGCTCCTCGTACTTCTTCTCCCCGGTCCCCAGAAGCACGACCTGCGCGCCGAGCTTTGCGATCTGCGGGAGGGCGGGGATCAGGATGTCGAAGCCCTTCTGCTGCGTCACCCGCGACACGATGCCCAAGAGCGGGGCCTTCGGGTCGGTGGGGAGCCCCGCCTCCTCCTGGAGCGCGGCCTTGCTCCTCGCCTTCTTCTCCACGGTCGCCTTCGAGTACCTCTGGGCGATGAGTTCGTCCTTCGCGGGGTTCCACACGTCGTAGTCGATCCCATTCAGGATGCCCGAGAGCTTTGCGGAGCGCGAGCGGAGGAGGCCGTCGAGTCCGTACCCATATTCCTTCGTTTGAATCTCCCTAGCGTACGTCGGACTCACCGTGTTCACGAGGTCCGCGTACACGATCCCCGCCTTCATGAAGTTCAGCTGGCCGTAGAACTCCACGCCCTCCGGGTTCCAGGTCTCCGCGGGCAGGCCGGTCCACTCGAACAGGTCCCGCCCGAAGAGGCCCTGGTGCTGAAGGTTGTGGATCGTGAGGACGGTCCGGATTCGCCGGTACCGCTCATCGGCGGCGTACGTCGTCTTGAGGAACGCTGGCGCCAGTGCGGAGTGCCAGTCGTTGCAGTGGAGCACGTCGGGCCAGAAGCCCGCCTCCGGCATCAAATCCAGGAGGGCCTTGCAGAAGAACGCGAACCGCTGGCCGTCGTCCGGGTACTCGTACACCTTCGGCCGGTCGAAGAGGGGCGCGAAGTCGACGAGATACGCGGGGACGTCTCCGATGGCCGACCCGAGGAGCTTCGCCTGGTGGTCGGCGCCGCCGACTGAGACGGGGAACCCGCCCAGGTCTTCTCGGACGTCTCCGATCGTGCCATACTTCGGGACGACGATTCGGACGTCGTGGCCCAGCGCCTTCAGGGCCTTCGGTAGGCTGCCCGCCACGTCCCCGAGGCCGCCGACCTTCGCGAGCGGGTACGCCTCCGCGGATGCGAACAGGACCTTCATGTTTCCTCCGGTGGCGGACGGGAGGCCCCTAGATAAACGTGCGCCCCGAGAAGGGCGTCACCGGAAGATATAAGCGGGCGGGTTCCGTGGCGACCCGAGTTCGGACGATGGCCACCACCGAGGAAGGAACCTTGGCGCACCCCCCGGTCGCGATTCGCGACTTCCAGCCGGAGGACTACCCCGCCGTGGTGGACATCGCGAACCTCCTGTTCCCGGACCACACGACGACGGTCTCGGAGGAGCGGTTCCATGACGAGCGGTTCGACCGCGGGGGGTTCCTCCGCCGCCGGTCCGTGGCGGTGGACGCGGCGACGGACGCCGTTATCGGCGAGCTCTCGTTCAAGCACATGCCATGGGCGTTCCACCCCCAGAGGTTCGGCATCTGGATCGCCGTGCATCCGCAGCGGCACCGACAGGGAATCGGCCGCCTTCTCTACGCGCGCCTCATGGAAGAGCTCCAGGGGCGGCGCGCCACCACCGTCCGCACGTGGGTCCAGGAGCCGAAGGCGGACGCGGTCGCGTGGCTCGCCCGCCGCGGGTTCCGCGAGCTCCACCGGAGCTGGGAGTCCCGACTCGACGTGGCGGCGTTCGACCCGCTCCGGTTCGCGGAGGAGGCGGAGGTGCCGCCGGGGATCAAGGTCGTGACCCTCGCGGACGAGCTCAAGGAGGACCCGGAGCGACTGCGCCAGGTGTACGAGATGGACAACGACCTCGCCGTCGATGTCCCCCGCGTCGACCCGTTCACGTCGCCGGGGTTCGGGATGTTCCGCGACTTCGTCCTCGCGGGCCCGCATGCCCTCCCGGAGGCGTTCTTCCTCGCGAAGGACGGGGACGCCTACGTCGGGGTGTCGAACCTCGAACTCGTGGAGTCCCTCCCCGGGACGATCAACACGGGGTTCACGGGCGTGCGGAGGGAGTACCGGGGGCGGAGGATCGCGATGCACCTCAAGCTCCGGGCGATCGACTACGCGAAGCGGCACGGGTACCGGTGGATCCGCACCGGGAACAGCTCCCTCAACGCCCCGATGCTCGGGATCAACATGAAGCTCGGGTTCGTCAAGGAGATCGTGTGGATCACGATGGGCAAGGACTTGAGCGAGGCCTGAGGATGCGACAACCGTCGACTCGCCCGGGGGGCGATGCCGGGTCCCTCGGGAACCTCGTCCTCGTCCTCCACACGCACCTCCCATGGGTGGTGGGCCACGGCCGCTGGCCCCACGGGCAGGACTGGCTCCACGAGGCCGCGGCGGAGTGCTATCTCCCGATCCTCCGGGTCCTGGACGGGATCGTCGCGGAGGGCGGCAGCCCGCGCATCACGATCGGCCTGACGCCCGTCCTCTGCGAGATGCTCGCATCGCCCCGGTTCAAGGAGGACTTCGTCGCCTACCTCGACTCGAGGCGGGCGCTGGCGGAGCGGGACCGGAAGGAGTTCGAAGCGATCGGGAACCAGGACGCCGCCCGTCTCGCATCGTCTTGGATTGACTTCTGCGCCGAGGCCAAACGGGACTTCGTGGGGACGTATGGCGGGGATCTCCTCCGCGCGTTCCGCCGCCTTCAGGACGCCGGGCATGTCGAGCTGGTCACGTCCGCTGCCACCCACGGGTACCTCCCCCTCCTCGGGAGGGACGCGTCCGTGGAGGCCCAGGTCCGGGCGGGCGCCGCATCGTACCGGAGGCACTTCGGCCGCGCCCCGCGCGGAATCTGGCTGCCGGAGTGCGCGTACCGTCCCGCGACCCGGTGGTCCCGACCCGTCGGGCCCGCGCGGGCGTGGCCCCGTCCCGGCTTGGAGGACGTCGTCGCCCGCCATGGCCTCCGGTACTTCTTCGTCGACACGCACCTCGTGGCGGGGGGGACGCCGATGGGCACGTACGGCGAACGGTTCGAGGAACCAGGAGGCGCGGAGCCCCGCCCCGCCACGGGCCTCTCCCCGAACGAGGCCCACGTGCTCGTGTCCTGGTCCACCCGCCGCCGGGTCGCGGTGTTCGCGCGGGACCCGAAATCGAGCGTCCAGGTGTGGAGCGCGGACTACGGCTACCCGGGCGACGGCGCGTACCTCGAGTTCCACCGCAAGAAGGGAAAGGGCGGGCTCCGGTACTGGCGGGTGACGAGGCGCGCCCTCCCGCTCGACGGCAAGGCCCCGTACGACCCGAAGGTGGCGGAGGAGCGGGTGCGGGCCCACGCGGCGCACTTCGTCGCCACCGTAAAGGAGACCTTGGCGGGCCACCGCCGGTCCACGGGCCGGCCCGGCGTCGTGGTGGCCCCGTTCGACGCGGAGCTGTTCGGCCACTGGTGGTTCGAGGGTCCGCGGTGGCTCGAGGCGGTCCTCCGGGGCCTGGACGGCGAGGTCACCCCCGCCACCGCCTCCGAGTACCTGCTCCGGTACCCTCCGTCGTCGGTGGTCGCGCTCCCGGAGGGATCGTGGGGCCAGGGCGGGCACCATTGGGTCTGGATGAACGACGACACGCGGTGGGTCTGGCAGATCGTGTACCGCGCGGAGGACGCGTTCCTCGACCTCCTGGCGGAGGTCCGCCGGAAGCGGTCCGATGCCGTGCGGCGGGTCCTGCGACAGTTGGCCCGCGAGCTCCTCCTCCTGGAGTCCTCGGACTGGCCCTTCCTGATCACGACGGTATCGGCGCGGGACTATGCCGAGGCCCGCGTGAAGCTCCACGCCACGACGTTCGACCGCCTCCTCGCGCTCGCGAGGACCGCGATGGCGGGCGCGATCCCTCCGGTGGACGAAGTCTGGTTGCGGGAGATCGAGGCGCTCGACTCCCCGTTCCCGGAGGTCGACCCGGATTGGTGGGCGGGGAAGGATTGAGCGGATGACGACCGTCTCCTTCCACTTCCACGGCTATCAGCCCGGGGACGTCGTGCGGTGGCTCGAGCCGGACCCGCTTAAGCCGCAGCGGTTCGAGGAGCGGCGCTCCCCGGTCGCGCTCACGATCGGTTCCGAGCGGGTGGCGGGCCGGAACTGGACGGACGCTGTCCTGCGGACGTATGGGCGGATGGAGCGGGTCCTGGAGAAGGCCGCGGGAGCCGCCTCCGTGGACGTCGAGCCGCAGACCCTCGCGTGGCTCCTGGAGCGGGACCCGGACGCGTACCACCGGGTCGTCGGGGCGTGGCGGCGCGGGACCGCGGGGCTCGCGATGACGCCGCCGTTCCATCCGATCCTCCCGCACCACCACCGGATCGAGCGGGAGGCTCTGTTCGAGATGATGGTCGACTTCTACGCGCCCCTCCTCCGCCGCCACGGCGGGCCAATCGGCCTGTGGTTGCCGGAGGCCGCGTACTCCGCAGGGACCCTGGCGAGCTACCTCGACGCCGCGAGGCGGGCGACGGTCCACCATGAGGGGTTGCCGGACCTCGTCCGCGGTGTCCACCTCCTGCTCGATGCCCGCCAGCTCGCGGCGCAGGAGGAGTCCACGACCGCCTGGGGGAAGACCGGGCTCGACGGCGGGATGCGGTTCGCGGCCCGGGACCATGGCCTGAGCGGGAAGTTCGCGTTCGGGGCCTCGAATCCCGCCGAGTTCGCAGCATCCGTCGAATCCCGTCATGCGACTTCCCTACTCGTGGCGAGCGACCTGGAGTCCCTCCTGGCGAACCCCGCCCAGGCGCAGCGGTTCGGGGCGATCGTGGAGTCCTTGCGGGCCGGCGGGATCTCCGTGTCCGCACCGGGCCCGCCGCCGACGCCGATGGCCGCGGACGTGCTCGACTTCTCGAGCTGGTCCGATTACGACGAGCATCTCCTCCACGGTCGGACCTCGGACACGCGGTGGACGGGCTTGCGGCGGTCGGACGGCGCGGTCGTCTCCCGGGTCCATCGTGGCGCGCCGATGTCCCAGCTCTGGAAGCACGCGTTCACGCTGGTGACCGAACGGGCCGAGAACGCCGTCCGCCGGACGGCGCGCGCGCTGCTCAAGGGCCTCGACGTGCAGCGCCGACCCGCGGTCTTGCGGAGGCTCGCCGTCGCGTACGGCCGCCATCTGTTCCAGGCGCACTACCGCGCGTGCGGGCTGGGCTCGGCGGATGTCGATTTCGAGCGGGCAGCGTCCGCGATCCTCCGAGGGAGGGTGGACATCGAGCTGGCGGGCCGCATCGCCCGCGGATACACGATGATGCTCATGGGCCTCCGGTCGGACCCGAGGTTCTGGGACAACCCGGACACCCGCGTCACGTTCCAGGGCGTGGCGTGCCTCGCCCAGGCCCTCGTGGACATGGCGGCCGCCTGCGCGCGGGCGGGCGAGCCGGAGCAGGAGATTCGCCTCCTGAAGCTCCTGCGGGCGGGCCTCGTCGACTTCTCGGAGGCGTACAGCCGTGGCGGGTTCTCGGCGTTCGAGGGCGCAGGGGGCTGGGAGACGACGGAGGAGGCCTGGTTGCGTTCCCTCCAGTCCGAAGTGCCTCAGCAATCGGGACACGACGTTGTTCGACGCGCGACCCTGTACGCTGCAGGCGAGGCGCTCCGAGCGAGGGTTCCAGGAGGGGTCTCCCCCTGGGGGGAGGCCGCGGTTGCAGACACCGGCCACATC
>Ga0209341_10002900_pt1 | contig 16181 bp, 15 predicted proteins | sample RifCSP13_2_FD_184020 | JGI IMG/M metagenome (GOLD analysis project Ga0209341, IMG submission 184020) | Soil microbial communities from Rifle, Colorado - Rifle CSP2_sed 13_2 (SPAdes) (version 2) | ecosystem: Environmental > Terrestrial > Deep subsurface > Rock core/Sediment | place: Rifle...
TTCGACGTTCAGGTGATTGCCCGCGTCGCCACTGTGCTGGTCATCGCCTGCCCGCACGCATTGGGCCTGGCTGTGCCCCTGGTTGTAGCCATCACCACTGCTATAGGCGCGCAAAATGGCATCCTGGTGCGCGACCGGTTGGCGCTCGAGCAGGCCCGGGAGATCGATACCGTCATCTTCGATAAAACCGGCACCCTGACCCGGGGAGAGTTTGGCGTGGTGGCGATCAAGACCGCGGACGGCTGGCCGGCTGACCAGGCCCTGGCTCTCGCGGCTGCGGTCGAAGGCGATTCGGAGCATACCATTGCCCGCGGGGTGCGCAAATCCGCCGAGGAGCGCGGGCTTTCATTGCCCAAAGTCTCTGAGTTCGAAGCTATCAAAGGGCGCGGCGTGCGCGCCATGAGCGATGGTCGGGAGGTCTATGTTGGCGGCCCGCGCCTGCTGGAAATGCTCGCATTGAATCCCCCGGATGAGATCGCCAGCTTCGAGCGTGAAGCCAGTCTTAAGGGACAAAGCGTGGTCAACCTGGTGCAGGTGGGTTCGAACGGCAGCCAGGTGGTGGCGGCGTTCGCCCTGGCGGATGTCATCCGCCCGGAGAGCAGGCGGGCCATCGATAAATTGCACGAGTTAGGCGTAGAAGTGGCTATGCTGACCGGCGACAGCCAGGCGGTGGCGAAAGCCGTCGCCGCAGAGCTGGGCATCGACGCCTACTTTGCCGAGGTGCTCCCCGAGCACAAGGACCGCAAGGTGGCCGAGCTGCAGAAGCAGGGCAAGCGCGTCGCCATGGTGGGCGATGGCGTCAACGACGCCCCCGCCCTGGCCCGCGCCGATGTGGGCATCGCCATCGGCGGCGGCACTGATGTGGCTATCGAATCGGCTGGCATTATCCTGGTCAAAAGCAACCCCCTGGACGTGGTCAAGATCTTCGACCTGAGCCGGGCCAGTTACCGCAAGATGATCGAGAATCTGATCTGGGCCACGGGCTACAACGTAGTGGCTCTGCCGTTGGCCGCCGGAATACTCGCCCCGCTCGGCATCCTGCTCTCGCCGGCGGTAGGCGCTTTGTTCATGTCGCTCAGCACAGTGATCGTAGCGATCAACGCCCAATTGCTGCGCCGGCACACCCTGACCGGGTGAGAAGAGGTTGATTTTGGAGCCTCGCACCTGATATCCATCATAGCTTGAGGATACCGATTTCCACCAGCGCCCGCGCGGTAATGCCCAGCCCGACCAGGGCAATGAACAACGCGCTGGCGGCTGGCAGAAGGTGGATCACGCGTCCTTGCAGCGGCACTCGCTCGAAGAGCCGCCCGGCGTAAACGAACATCAACCCGATCCCCGTCAGCACCCCAGCCAATCCCAGGCTGAACGCCAGAACCAGGGCCATGCCCAGGCCAATCCGTTCCAGCGCCACCGCGCTGAGCATTACGACCAGTGCCGAAGGACAGGGCAGGATCCCCCCGGAGATGCCCAGCGCCAGCAGGCTGCGCCAGGTCACCGGCGCTCCATCTGCCCCAGGCGGCAGGTGAGAATGTCCGCCTGGGATGTGGTCATGATCATGGTCGTGGTCGTGGTCATGGGGATGCTCATAACCATGGGGATGTGCTTGATGGTGATCATGGGAATGCGCCAATGACCGGTGGCTGACAACTGACCGCTGGCGGTTAAAGGCCGTACGCAAGCGGCCGATGACCAGGTTGAGCCCGATGCCTACCACCAGTAAACCCGAGAGAAAACTGAGCCACGGGAAGAGTTTCTCTGGCAGGATAAAGTGAGCGGCGAAAAGCGTTACCAAACCAAGCGCAAACACGCCGGCAGTATGCGTGATGGTTGTCGCCAGTCCCAGGTAGAGGGCGTGTTTTGCTGTGCCGCGCGAGCCAACCAGGTAGACGCCGACGATGGTCTTGCCATGACCGGGAGTCAAGGCATGCAAGGCTCCCCAAATGAATGCGATCGCCAAGGCAAACAGCAACGTGGGCAGGTTGATCTCTTCGAGTAAGATCAAGCGGGTGAAGGCATCGTTGCGGTTCTCGGTCAATGGGTTAGACACCTGAACGCTTGAAGGGACATTTACTGGACCCGTACCGCCTGCTGGTAGAATTTCAAATGTCACCTGGCGCTGGTCCAGTGGGCTGGAGAGCAGGTCTTGCGGATAGCTGGTCAGACGATTACTCAGGCTGGCCGTGGCGAAGTCGCCCTGTAAGGCCACACCTTCCGCCGTGACCACAATCTCGCGCCAGCCCAGCCTGGCTGCATAAGCATGATTTTCAAATTCGCCTGGCACCACACCCGTAGCTGACTCTGGAATGATAGCCTTGTACGTACAGGTCAGGCGCAAGGTCGACAGCCCTCCCTGCCCTGGTGGAAACTCAATTTCCGAAGCAGTAAGCGTGAGAGGAAGCTGCCGATTGTTGGCGCGCAGCTCCAAACCTGCCTGGATCTTCTCGCATTGAGCGGGGCGAAAGCTGGCAGTCTCCTCAGGGTCGGCTCGTCCATTTTCGTTCGCATCCATCGCTGAAATCTCTTGAAATGCCGGAATCTCGGCCATATCCAGAACGTAATCGATGACGATTTCCCGCGAGCTGACGCGCATGCCTGCATAATGGTTGATGGTGAAATTACCCATCGGATGCGCCTGAGCCGGCGGCACAAAAACATGGGCAGATATCAAAAACAAAGCAATGATCGCAGACCGGTAGAGTTTACTCATGACATCGACCTCCGGGCCACCTGTTATTCTAAAGAGGCTGCTTTCAGCTCATCCCGTGTGCGCTGCGCCTCTTGCGAGTAGAGTATGGAGAAATACGGATTAATAGCCAGGGCGCGCTCAAGGTATTGACGGGCTTGTGCATGATCCCCGAGACGATATTGGATCATCCCGGCATGGTATAACTTCAACGCGTCCCTGGTGCCCAACCGGAGCGCCTGATCAGAAAAGGCGCGCGCCTCCTCGTATTTGCCGTTTTTGTAGAGGATCCAGGCCAGTACATCGGCAGCGTAGATGCTGGGCCGGCGTTCAAAGGCGCGCCGCGCCTGGGCGAGCGTAGTTGTTAGATCAATACCATGATCGGTATTGAAAAGGGCAATCTCCAAATCCATGTCTACCCCATTCGCCTGGTAGAGACTCTGGATAACTTGCAACAGCTCGATCTGTTCCTGGGTGGCTTCTGGCTCCCCGTTCATTTTGTAGATATCAGCCAGGGCAATGATAAATTCAGGGATCGGTATACTCTGGCTGGCTCGTTTGATAAGATCGATTCCCTCATCAGTGCTACCCTGGGCCTGGCGTACGCGCCCCAGACCTGCCAGGGCGTAAACGTAGCCGGGGTAATCTGTCAGTGTCCGTGCGTACTCCTGCTCCGCCATCTCCAGGTTCCCTGAATTGAAGTAGAGGTTCCCTAATTGCGTTCGGGTCCATGCGGTGCTCTCGCTATTGGGGGCACCACTGTCCACCGCCCATTGCATCATTTCGAGCGCTCCTTCGGTATCGCCATGTAGCTCACGAAGGTAAGATATGCGCGAATAAGAGCTCATGTCCGGGCGCAAATCCACCATCAGTTGCAAAGTCTGCACCGCCTCTGCGTACAGCCCCAACTCGACCTGTGCATCGGCAATAATGCCGTAAGCGTAGGGGCGATCGGGGTTGATTGATCGGGCACGCTCAGCCCACTCCAGTGCCTCGTGAAACTGGTGGCGCGCCGATGCCAGCGCTCCCATGGCGCTGATCGAGACGTAATCCTCCGGCTCGATCGAAAGGGCTTTCTCAAGCACCCCGGCGGATTTTTGATAGTAAGCAGGATCGCCGTTTTCGCGCGCCTTTTGCAAATAGGCTATCCCTAGCTGGCCATAGGCCTGCCAGCCATCAGGATCGCTGCGCAGGCTGGTTTGCAGCCTATCGATGAGACGATCTGTGGCCGACCCAGTTCGATGGATGGATTCTGCGAAGTAATCTTCTAGCAGCGTCATTTCCACTGAGGAGCGCTGGCCTGCTTGCCACCAGGAAACAGCTACCAACCCAATCGATGCCAGCGCCAGGATGACGATGAAGCGGGGCAACGATTTATCCATTCTGACGATGTACATCACTCTCTCCAAAGGATTGTTAACCTTTCAGTCAAATCTTACAGGCTCTCGATGGGTGGGAGTGAGCCGGATTTCACCGGCGATTTCCGGCTCACTCTACAGTATCTGGTTAGGGATTGATGTGGAAACGGTTGCGACCATCCCAGGGTGAGGAAATGAAGGGGAATTCAGCAGGGAGAATCTTATCGTTCTCATCAACCCCATCACTCGCACTCAGGTAGTTCGTCCCGCCGACGACGCGTATAGCAATGTCGGTGACATCGTCAATCGGACGGCGACCATTTGGCCAGCCTGCATTATCACCTGCCAACACCGTCAGGCGCTCTTGTGTTGCCAGTGGTCTCGGATCCACGCTGACGTTCAGGCGCAATAGCTCGGAGAGTTTCTGATAATCACCAGGCGTGTATGTCAGCAGTACATCACGAAGATCCAACAACGGTGAAGCAGGGGCGCCAAATACCGCTTGCAGAGCAACCGCAAGGCGAGGATTGATGTAGTAATCCACGAAGAAACTCTCGCTTCTGGGATCTCGGGCGTTCCAGCGATCCTTATCGATTGTGCCGATGATCGCCTCGTTAACCAGCGGGTTGGCCAGGCGCTGCACCTGCACCCATCCTTCTTTGGTGAGCATGCCATCCTCGCCGCGCAGCACGGTCACTTTGCGGCGGCTGGTGTTGGCATAAGCGCCGAGTACGGGTTGGTTCGTCTCACTCGGGCCTTTGCCGTCCCGGGTGAGCATGCTGATCGGAACCTGCAGGGCGATGGTGTGAACGTTAAACCCTGACAGCATATCCGTACCAGGAGCGCGTAAGTTGAGTGTGTCGAAGATTGCGCCCAAATCGATGTAGAATGGGTCGTCCCGCTGTCCGGCGAACACACGCACACCGTCCCCCAGATCGTAAGTGCCTTGCATGGCCAAAGCGTCATAATCTGGCATGGTGCGAGGCCCTACATTGGACGGTACAGCGATCAAGCCGCTGGCCAGGGTGCTGCGCGTGCCGTTCTTGACCATCGTGACGGTATATTTCTGGCGCAGACCCAGCCCTTCGGAACCAGCTCCGTCCAGCGTGGTGATCGGCGGCAGGGCAACGTAGGACAGGAACAGGCCGAGATCTCTGTTGATCCCACGAAATTCAGTGCTGAATTGGAATTCGAAGCGGATGTCACCTGCCACACCATCTTTGTTGTTATCGATATTGAAGGCGTAGAGCACATTCGGGTCGAAATTCCAATAATTGGGGCCGGAGCTGGGTTCTTCGCCGGGGATCACATTCATGATCAACACCACCTTGTCATCGTGACCGGCTTCATAGCTGCGGAACATGAAGAAGTCGGTGATGTCGGCAGTTGGATCAAGGGAGATGAGCGGCGCCTCGCGGTGACTGGCAGCCCGCGAACCTTGAGGTGCCAGGCCAGCCACAAAAACACTGATAGTCATGAACATGCCAAGTAACGCAGCGATTTTGGATTTTGTGGGGTTCATTGGTTGCCTCCTTTGGCAATAAAAGTGGTATCGCCGGTAACACCGGCTCTTATGTGAGGTCGCTACAGTGTCCCATCTTCTTGCATCTTCACCTCCTGAATATAGGCCAGGAAATGAATTCCTCGCCACACTGCTTGCCGCGGCAACCGCTTGGCAGCGGCAATCTCATTACAAAATGCGCCTCTACCCCAAAGACTCCACGACGCTTAACCGATGAGCTTGTACACGGCGGTCCCTATCAGCCCCAGGCTGTACGCCACTGTGTAATAAACCAACAGCGGCTGTGGACCGCGCTTCCATAGGAGCCACAACGCCAGGAACGCCAGGGACGCTACCACATACAGGTCTATCCCAATGACCTCAAAGGCCAGGTTGGCGAAGATGCCCGCGCCGATGAACAGCCCGTTGACCGCCAGAAGGACAGCGTCTTGACGGACCAGCGGCTGCGTGCGGGGGAATAGCACCTGCAATAGCATCAGGGCGGCGTTCACCAGGACAAAACCGATGAAAAACACCCAGTGGGAGAACTCATCGTCGTTGAAAACGATGATGCGGCAGAGGGAATTGGTCTCCCCAGCCGAGCAAAAACGGGTGTGCAGGTAATTGGTCACCTCGTGGTTCCCATAACCAGCGCCCAGCAGGTAGATGCCAATGATAAAAGCCAGGTTGAGCGCCAGGTGGGCGCCGCTGTTCTGCCTGGGGTTGTCGTACTCGACCTGCTTTTTGAGCAGGTAGAAAGCAACTATACTCATCAGCGGCAGCACCAGCATGTTGTTGAAATCTACCCAGCGTAGAAATTCGTTCTGCGCCACGTAGCCCAGGGTGAATGACCCGAGTCGATTGATCGAGACCAGGATAATCACGATAGACTGTATAGTCAGCCACAGATGGATAAATCCCATCTGGCGTGCAGGTACATTTGAGATACGCAATCCAGTTTCCATAACTGCACGTAATATACACAAAGGCGATGTTCATTTTCCAGTTCAATTAATGCTCACTTTTTAGCCAGTTCTTATCGTGCCAAAAGGGATGGACCGTGCTACCAAACCATCCCTGTTCAATCGATCCCAACCCGATTAAAATTAGACAAAGGCTGTCCATATAGCTGATTTTTTATAAGTGGGTGACATGTCTCAGCGGCTGGCGGTACGCTTAAAAGAGGCTCGCCAACGATATTTCGTAGGCCGGGCTACAGAATTGGCGCTTTTCAAATCGGCGCTCGATGAAGACCAGTTACCATATTACGTCCTGTACGTTTTTGGCCCGGGCGGAGTGGGTAAGACAACCCTGCTCAAAGAGTTCGCTGAGCTCTGTTCACTAGCCGGGATACCAGCCTTCTCCATCGACGCACGCACAATCGATCCCTCTCCCGCTTCTTTTCTGGAGGCTTTGCAGCGCGCCCTGAGCCTGGTTCCTGCTGTCACTGCGCTGGAATTTCTCACCTCCCAGGCTTCACGGCAGGTGTTGCTGTTGGATACCTACGAGGCACTGGCGCCCCTCGACGAGTGGATCCGCAGGGACTTTCTGCCCAAATTGCCGGAGAACACTCTGGTGATGCTGGCGAGCAGATTCTCTCCTTCCCCCGTTTGGACCTCTGACCCAGGCTGGCAGGCAGTCATGCGCGTGGTCCCGTTGCGCAATCTGGCCCCAACAGAGAGCCTTTCCTACCTCCAGCGACGCAATGTCCCCGAGGGGCAGCACCAGGCCGTGCTCGCATTCACCCATGGTCACCCGCTGGCGCTCTCCCTGGTAGCGGATGTCTTCGATCAGCGTCCTGGATTTGAGTTCCGACCCGAAGATACGCCAGACGTAGTGAAAACCCTGCTGGAGCAGTTCACCCAAAAAGTCCCCGGCCCAGCGCACCGGGCTGCTCTGGAAGCCTGCTCGCTGGTACGGGTGACCACGGAAGCATTGCTCGCCCGTATGCTCACCACGGACGACGCCCACGAGCTCTTCGAATGGCTGCGCGAGCTGACCTTCATCGAATCCAGAAGGGGCGGAATCTTTCCACACGACCTGGCGCGCGAAGCGCTGATAGCCGACCTTCGCTGGCGTAACCCCGATTGGTACGCCGAGCTCCATCGCCGGGCACGCCTCTATTATATGGAGCGGCTGAGCCGCACTACCGGGACAGACCAACTGCGCAACCTGTGGGATTATATTTTCCTGCACCGCGATAACCCTGTGGTCAGGCCATATTTCGAATGGCAGGCCAGTAGCAGCGTATTAGTAGACGCGATGCGCCAGCCAGACCTGCCTCTGCTGGTCGAGATGGTGCGAACCCACGAGGGGGACGAATCGGCGAGCATTGCTGCCCATTGGCTGGAGCGCTTCCCGCAAGGCGTCTTGATCCTGCGAGATAATAAGAACCTGCCAACCGGATTTCTGAGCTGGATCGAGCTCAACCTGACCGATGACCCCGACCGCCAGCTCGATCCGGCCATCCGGGCGGTCTGGGATTACGTGCAAACAAACGCCCCTCTGAGAGCCGGGGAGGTAGCCGCTTTGTGCCGCTTTTGGATGGCGGCCGATACCTACCAGGCCGTCTCACCTGTCCAGAGCCTGATCTTTGTCAACCTTGTACGCTATTATCTGACCACGCCGGGATTGGCTTACACGTTTCTCCCCTGCGCCCAACCGGATTTCTGGGAGGCTGGGTTCGCCTATGGAGATTTTCAACGCGCGCCACAGGCCGACTTCCACGTTGGCGGTAGGGTTTACGGCGTTTTCTGCCACGACTGGCGCATCCGGCCACCCCTGGCTTGGCTGGACCTGCTCGCCGAGCGGGAAATCGCAGCCGCCCCACAAGAAGTCGCCTTGGTGCGACAAACGCAGCCCTTGCTCGTTCTCAGCCAGGAAGAGTTCAGAAACGCCGTGCGCGATGCTTTGCGCGCCTTTTCCCAGCCAGCGGAATTAGCTGGCAACCCACTGCTGCGTTCCAGGGTGATGTTGGAGGTTGGCGCCAGCGCACCGGAGAAGGACGACCTTCAAAAATTTCGGTCATTATTGGTGCAGACCGCTGAAACTCTTCGTGCCTCACCCCGCACGGAGAAGTTTTACTGCGCACTGGAAAAGACTTATTTTCATCCTGCCCCCAGCCAGGAAATCGCAGCCGAGCTGCTCGATTTGCCCTTCAGCACCTACCGCCGCCATCTTAAGGCGGGTATCAACCACATAATCGGAGCCTTGTGGCAGAAGGAGATTGGCCATTTCAGACCCGATGAATTGACCAAATTATGAGCAATTTTTGGTCTGGATTCCGGTCGAAAATTCTGCTATATTTTCTTTGTAGGCCAGATTGCCCTCATCACACAAAGTACAGGTTGCCATGCCATGAGTGACAAGATTATTCAGACAGCCCAGGCATTTTTAGAAGCGTGGAACGCCCACGATCTGCCCCAACTGCTGACCTTCTACACCCCGGATTACGAGGCAGCGGATGTCAGCCAGGCGACACCTATTCGCGGCCGGGATGGAGTTGAGCGTGTGATAAAGGCCATCTTCGATGCTTTCCCTGATTTGAGTCTGACCAGCGATGAGTCAATCATACAGGGCGACCGGGTAGCTGTAGCTTGGACCATGTGCGGAACTCACCTGGGAAAAGTCATGAATATCCCTCCCACCCGCCGACAGGTGCAGGTACGCGGCATCTCTATCCTCACCCTGCAGGACGGGCAGATCGCTCGCGCCTTGCATGTCTGGGATGTCGCTGGTCTCTTGCGCGCCATCGGATTGCTGCCAGATCTTTAGCGTGAGCCGCTCGCGCTTACCTTCAGAATGTCCAGCCTGGCGGATGGCAGATCAGTGCTGTAGAATACCCGGGCATGGGGAATGTCTTTAAGCTGGTGGCTGCCCGGAAGCCATTCCGGCAGGAGGCGTCATGAGCAACTTTAAAACTCGAGTGATCCTCGCACCTGTGATCGTCTCGCTGTTGACAATCGCCTGCGGAACGTTTTTTCGCATGCCACAATTCCTACCAAGATCGAATCAGAGGGATACAGAGCGGAATGGCGAGGGCAGCGCTGCCAATGGAGAGCGTATCTATTTCACCGCCACCAACGAAGAAGGGCAACGCCTCTCCTACCGCGGCGGCCCAGAATTCGGGGGCATGATGATGGGCTCGTATCTAACCTGCGCGGCCTGCCACGGCCCCGAAGCGCGTGGAGGCACACACTGGATGCACATGCAGGTCATGGACGCCCCAGACATCCGCTATCTTGCTCTCCAAGGGGAGGCCGGCGAGCATGGGGATGATGAGCATGGCGAAGAGGGAGAGAAATATACCCTGGAGGACTTCCGCCTGGCGGTGGTTGAGGGAAAGCACCCCGATGGAGAGTCCCTCAGCCAGGATATGCCGCGTTGGGAAATGGATGATCAGGACCTGGCCGACCTGTTCGAGTTTCTGAAATCCCTGCCGTGAGCGCCCTCGCCTGGATTACAAATTCTAAAGAAAACATTCACCGGCTTATCTTTGCAGGATTGCCAAATTCAATTTGTAACCTCAGCAATGTAGTCCAATTGCGGCGGAATCCATCCCATGGAAACGGCCCGCATCACTGCCTCCGTGCGACTGCTGGCGTGTAACTTATCGAATATGTGCGCCAGGTGACCCTGCACGGTGCGGTCGCTGATGCCCAAATACGCTCCGATTGCTTTGTTGGTATATCCCTTTGCCGCCAGGCTTAATACCTCCAGCTCGCGATCGGTGAGTGGCTCCGCGCGCGTCTCATCTGCCTGGCTGGTGATCTGGGCGATCAACTTCTGAGCGATGACCTCATTCAAGACAGATTTTCCCGCGTGGACATCTCGCACAGCCTGGGCGATTTCATCTGGGGTTGCCGTTTTCAGCACGTAGCCGTTCGCCCCCGCCTGTAACACTGCTAAAACATAGGGGTCATCGTCGAAGGCGGTTAAAACCAGGATGCCGATGCCAGGATGATGGGCTCGCATCCAGCGGGTGACATCAATGCCGCTGGCTTTCGGCATTTGAATGTCCAAGACGGCGACATCTGGCAGATGTTCTGCAATGAGTTGCTTGGCTGCCTCACCGTCCCCGGCCTCGGCGATAATCTGGAAATCGCTGTTGAGCTCCAGGAATTGTCGTATGCCTGCGCGCACCACCAGATGATCGTCCGCCAGGAGAACACGAATGGGTGTAATGGAAGCGTTCATACTCACCTTGGTTATCTTTCTACTTCCAGGGATTAACTGTTTGGGCTATCTTATGCTCGATCATCCGGGTCTGGTCCGAAAAAAAGATGTGCAGGTAAGGAAAACCGAACCAGACCACGCCAGCGCCGAAGAGCACGCCTGTCAACAGGCGCATCCAGGAATTGAAGGAGCCCAAGCCATCGCCTGAGTAAAAACTTGCGGGAAAAGAATCCTTCGTTAAAACCGCCAGCCACTCGTTAGTGGAACGAAACCCTTCTCCCAAGCCCCACAGATCGCTGATTAGATGCGAGGTTCCGTCTAACGCCATGGGCAGCAAGAACAGGACCAACCACCACCAGGGCAAAGGTCGAACTCTGTAGCGTGCAGGCCACCAGAGTAGCCCGAAGACCAGCAGGCTGGCATACATCGCGACCATACGGTCCGACCAGGCAACCTTCCAGCCCATCTCTGGGTTTCCAATGAACTGCCGTAAGATTACCGGGTCTAAAGTATCTTGCCAGGCGGCTTGAATTTCGTTCAGCGAGTACATTGCCTGCCGGCCAAACATGAAAAATGACCGCTGGGGAAGCTGGTGGCAGAGAAACGAGTAGATGACATAGATCACTTTTGCGGGGGCAGCCCAACCAAGCTTCATGAACACAGGGGCGAGCAGAGGCATGCCGACCAGAATTCCAAAGATTAATCCGAAGATCACGATCCAGTAACGGTTGAGGTTGTAAGCAATCTGCGCCGAAGTGCGAGCTCCAATCGGGCGGCTTGTGACATTCATGAAGTCATTTTATGCGAATCAACAGGGGATGGTTAGCGCCATCCTGCTTGATCACGGATAGGCTAAATTGCCTAATACTCCTCCCGCTGTTTGGCGCTTTTGCACTCTACATGCCTGGGTTACACTAAACGATGTGACGGATTTCACATGATTTTGCTGCGCCCGTTCACGATTCAAGAGATATTTTTCCTAATTTGATGACATATGTCACTTTTTCTTAATGACGGGCGCCGCTACAATGACTTGTGTGACGGACGATCGAAGCATCGTCGCTGGAGTTCAATAATGGCGCCTGGAAAAAAGTTGCCCTACTGGTTGGTTCTCGTTTTACTACCCTCCCTGTTCATTGCTGGTTGCAGCGGGCCTGACTCCAGTAGCGAGACGCTAAAAATGTCTTCCCTCGCTGATTTGCCGGCGGAGGTGCGCAGCGCCCCGGTGACCGTGCAGCAAGCCTACCAGTTTGCGGTCGCTAACCCCGAAGTGCTCTCCCAAATCCCCTGCTACTGCGGCTGTGGGGCGATCGGGCACACTTCTAATTATGCCTGCTATGTGGCTGGCGAATCCATAGCTGGATCATTGAAAATTGATAGCCATGCCTTAGGCTGCTCGATCTGCGTGGACATCACCCAGGACACGATGCGATTGATGAAAGAAGGTAAAGCGGTGCCTGAAATCCGCCTCTACATCGACCAAACGTACGCCCAGTATGGTCCCACGAATATGCCCTGAGGCGGTATCCCTATGTCCCTTCCAGCCTCAAAACGATCCCGTTACCTTCCCTGGTTAGTGATCTCTTTAGCAGGCATTCTCATCCTGATCCTCCCATTACCGGTTCAAGCCCGAGACTCAACCGGGCATACATTCAAGGTCGAAGCCAGACGGTTTGCTTATTCCCCATCGATACTCAAGGTGCATCCAGGCGACCAGGTGACCATCGAGCTGACATCGCAGGATGTCGTTCACGGGCTGGTCGTGGATGGATACGATCTGGAAGCTCAAGCCGAGCCCGGGCAGACCACCCGGCTGACCTTCACCGCCGATCGTGCGGGGACATTTCGTCTGCGCTGTTCGGTGACTTGTGGGTCGATGCACCCTTTCATGATCGGCAAGCTGCAGGTCGGGAATAACGACCTGCTGTGGCGTGGCGCCGGATTGGCCTTGCTACTAGTGTTAGCAGGGGTATGGAAAGGGTACCAGTGAAAGCGGCGGAAAGAGCGCTTTCTGGGATGACTCACGCTGCAGGCGGAGATAGAGAGACGGGCAAAGACCGGTTCGACCTGGCGCGGCTACCCTGGCTGCGACCGCTGATCTATAGCCGCTGGCCTCTCTTCATCGCTCGTTCGGTCACCCTGGCTGGTTTCGTCTTCACCATCCTTGTCGGTCTGTTCGGCTCGCCGGTGGGCAGCCACAACTTCGCCATCATCTTCGTTTGGATCGCCTGGTGGACCGCGCTCAAGCTGTTCTTCATCCCATTGGGCGGGCGCTCCTGGTGCAGCGTGTGCCCACTGCCTATGCCGGGTGAGTGGTTGGGACAGGGTGGTCTCGTCTCGAAAACCCGTAAGCGCCTGGGGCTTAGACTGCGCTGGCCCAGGCGACTGCGCGGCTACTGGCTTCAGGTTGGCCTGTTCCTGGTCATCGGCCTGTTCAGCGCAGTGACGCTCACCGACCCGCGGGTGACAGCCTGGATCTTATTGAGTTTGATCCTCCTAGCGATTCTCTTGAGTCTGGTCTACGAACGGCGCGCCTTCTGCACCTACCTTTGCCCGATCGGTGGTTTCACTGGCATCTACGCCCAGATTGCGCCAGTGGAGGTGCGCGTGGTGAACACCGCCATTTGCGCCGCTCACGCTGAAAAAACTTGCTACCTCGAGTGCCCCTGGGGCGTCTATCCAGTGGCGCTGCGCGACAGTTCGCAGTGTGGACTTTGCCTGGAATGCCTGCGGGTTTGCCCGCAAGATAATATCGCCCTCAATCTGCGCCCTTTCAACAGCGATTTGGGCGCAGCGCGCCGCACCCAGCGGCTGGACGAGGCCTTCCTGGCGCTGGTGATGCTGGGCAGCGCGCTCGCTTTCGGTGCGGTTTTCATCGGCCCGTGGGGTATTCTGAAAAACGCCGCTTTAGCGATCGGTTCCTTGCCCTGGTTGGGCTACGCAGCCGCATTTTTGACGCTCAACATGGCTTTTCTTCCGGCTGCCTTCGCATTGGCGGTCTGGCTGGCCGAAAAGGGCAGCCTGCGGACAGCCCCTTTTCGCCGCGCCCTTGCCAATTGGTCCCAGGCGCTCCTGCCGTTGGGTTTGTTCTCCTGGATCGCCTTTACAGTCTCCTTTGCCCTCCCCAAGTTCTCGTACATCACCAACGCTCTTTCCGACCCCCTCGGCCAGGGGTGGAGCCTGTTGGGCAGCGCCCAGGTGGTAGTCAACGCCGATAAATTCAACTTGGCGCCCATCCTCCAGGTGGCAGCGCTCCTGGTAGGGCTGTATTGGTCGGTCAATCTGGCTGTCAATCTGGCAAAGACAGAGACGGGCGCTCCGCTGGCCTTGCGCAAGGCAGCCCCGCTGGTCGCCTTCAGCCTGCTGTACACCTTGCTCATGCTGGGGTTGTTGGTGGGATGATGAAACCGGAGTGGCTGGCGCGTTCCCTGCTGGTAGCCCTGCTGGCATTGGCAGCCCTGGCAGTAGGAGCGGGTTGGTACGGGCAAAGAGGTGTCGTGACCCTGCGAGCGCGCATGCCCGAGGGGGGCGGATGGTCGCCAGGCGAGATCAAGGCTGATGTGGGCGAACCCTTGAAGCTGCGCCTGACCTCCGACGACGTCACCCACAGCTTCGCGGTCGGCCAGTTGGATCTGCCGGCAGTCGATATCCACCCCGGCGAGATGTCAGAAGTCACCCTGGTCTTCGACCGACCGGGCAAGTACACTTATTACTGCACGCGCTGGTGTGGGCTAAACCACTGGCGCATGCGCGGCACGATTGAAGTGAGCAGCCCTGACCCATCCCAAACGGGGAAAGTGGTAGTGGGCGAAACGCCGCTATACCTGGAGCTTGGTCTGGATATCGACACTCCCCACCCGGCGCAGCTCACGCCCGGCTCAAAGCCGGCGGCGTCCGCAGGCCGCGCCCGCCTGGAGCAGGTTCCCCTGAAATACCGGGGGCTTTCGTACTACCGCACCCACAGCCCGGCAGCCGCCTGGGAGGCGCTGCGCGCCGAGCCGTTCGCACGAGACCTGAGCGACGCGCAGGTGTGGTCGCTGGTAGCCGCTCTGTGGCAGGCAAATACCGGTGCGGAGCGCCTGGCTGAGGCGGAGGCGATCTACCGCCAAAACTGCGCCGCCTGCCACGGTGAGAACGGCGGCGGGGATGGTGTTTTCGCCGCTCAGGCAGCCAGCGAGGCCGCTTCGATGGATGTACCCACCAGTGGGCAGCCAATCGACGCGCATGACCTGAAAACTCCCGCCAATTTCACTGCTGCAGAGAGCATGCTGGGCGCCAGCCCTGCGATTCTGCAAGGCAAGATCGTGCGCGGCGGCATGGGGACCGGCATGCCCTACTGGGGACCGATCTTTACCGAAGAGCAAATCTGGGCTTTGGTCGATTATTTATGGACTTTTCAATTTGACTATTCTTTGGAGGTGAATCCGTGAGTAAAAGCAAGTACAGTTCCAAACGAAGGAAAAGACAGCCTGGCCTGAGTAAAATCCTGTCGACACCGCTGCTGCTGGTACTGGGGGGGATCGTATTGGTGGCTGGCGCTTCGTTCGCCATTTGGAAATCCGGGCAGCCGGCGACTCCCAAAGGTTCAATCGAGGTCAGCGGGTCGCCGAGCCTGAAGGTCGACCGTGAGCTGGTGGACCTGGGAGACGTACCCCTGGACCAAACTGTGTCCGTATCCTTCCAGCTTACCAATGTCGGCGATGAGACGCTGCGCTTCACGGATAAACCTTTCATCGAGGTTGCGGAGGGTTGTTGACCGCCCGTGCCGACCATCGGTGCGATGGTCCTCAAACCCGGCGAGCAAACCACCCTGTCGATGAGCTTTATGATGCACGCAGGCATGGAAGGCATGCACGATTTTCGTGTCCATATCCCCAGCAACGACCAGGCTCAGAGTGAAAAAGAGCTGGTCGTGCTCTCGAATTGGGTGCCATAGCGCAGCAATGTTTGGTGCTGTGGGGGGAATCAATTACTGCCTGGGTGGGCAGGCGGTTCATTTGACGACCATTGTCAGCCCCACCCCGGTCCGACGACCAGCAAGGCCAGGCTTTTGAGCGCACGGAACGCAGTCGCAGTCTGATTGCCTGCCAGCGCAGCGCGATCCGGCAGGGGTTTGTGGTCGTAGCAGGTTCGCGGAGCTATATGGCATAATTGGCTTAATCATGGCGGCGAGCAATCATGGCTGAAAAAATTCGTGAAATCCACCCTCCGCGTGGCCTGTTCCGCTGGCTCGCCCGTCTCCCCATCTGGTTGTACCATTCCCGGCTGGGCTGGCTGTTGGGTGACCGTTTTTTGCTGCTCACCCACACCGGGCGCAAGAGTGGGCTGCCGCGCAAGGTCGTACTGGAGGTCGTCCATCACGACAAAGACGCCCATACCTACTTTGTCGCAGTTGGCTTTGGTGAGAATTCGGACTGGTATCGTAATATAATGAAAACACCAGAGGTAACGATCCAATCCG
>Ga0209341_10002902_pt1 | contig 16177 bp, 21 predicted proteins | sample RifCSP13_2_FD_184020 | JGI IMG/M metagenome (GOLD analysis project Ga0209341, IMG submission 184020) | Soil microbial communities from Rifle, Colorado - Rifle CSP2_sed 13_2 (SPAdes) (version 2) | ecosystem: Environmental > Terrestrial > Deep subsurface > Rock core/Sediment | place: Rifle...
GTTGCTAATGGCGTGCCTTCAAATACAGTATTGATAAAATTAGCAGCTTTATCTGCTCCACGCTGGAACCAGTCTTCTGTATCTCTTGAAATCAGGATATCAATCATCTCTACAAGAGATATTAGGGCCGGTATTACAGCGGTTCCAACCGTAACTTTTAACCCCATCATGCGATCATCTAATTGATCAAGAGCCAGATAATATTGTTTGGTTGCTTCGACCGATTCGCGGCTCATCACCAATCCAGCATTTTCTGCGGCCCTTGCCATCTCGTCAATCTGTCCTGGAGCCAACTCCAAGAACTTTTGCATCTGCAATCCGGAGCGTCCGAATTTCTGTAAGGCAAACTGAGCTTTTTCTGCAGGTGTAGCTAATTTTTGGTATTCTTTTGCTAGATCTTTAATCCCTGCTATGCTAGGAATAATTCCTTGTCTTAGCGCAATCCTAAAGGCTGTAGTTAAAGAACCGGTATCTATTCTTAAGTCATCCGCGATTTGGATCAGCTTACTAGCTTCCTCTGTGCTAGTTCCCAGGGCGCGCGATAGATCATCGACTTGTTTTCCATATTCAACTGTTTCATTAATAACCTTTTTGAAACTACCGATTAATGAGGTAATTGCTCCAATCGCTGTAAATGTCCCCAATCCGAATCCGGTTAGACTTTTGAGTGTATTATCTAAATTAGTTCCTAATCCTTTAATTCCCCCCGCAGATGCTCCCGCGGCTTTTCCGACCCCCATCAAAGATTTATCAACCTTAGCCAGCTCGGCTGAGGCTTTATTATTGGCTTTGATCAGAATTTCAATGACATTAGCCATTACATCACCTTGATTTTAGTCAGCCAGTTGATAACTGCCTGTTCGCGCTCATCAAGCGGATGCTGCGCGGCATGGCGCCAGGCTCTTACCGCCTCATAGACAGTTTCCAGCATATCCATAACGTGGATCTCCGCGTAGTCCTGATCGTCGATACCGGCCATCCTGGGCGGAATGCCCCAATCACGGCAGCGCCATTTTTTCCATAACAAGGGCGGCGGATCGCCTTTGCCTTTGGCGGCCTGCACCGCCGCCCTCAGGAGTTTTTTGGCACTGCATCCAGGCCGCGCCGGTAGGCCGAGATTGCTAACCCAGCCCATTCGATAATGCGCGCCTGACGTGGGTCATCTAGCTTTTCGAGATCAGCCTTGAAATCCGGCATGACATCGCTTTCCCATTCCTGGATGAGCAGCTTCGCCATTTCCCACAGGATGATCATCGGCGGTAGCCCATCCAGCTCCAGGCGTTTAGAATCGAAGGTCACGATCTGATAAACAGTCGGTTTATCCGGTACAACCAGGCGCACTCCGCCCCATTGATCGGTTTTGAATTCGGCCATGATTAAGTGGCGTTGGTGGTCAGCGTGAATTCGCCGGAAGGCCGCAGGACGGCGGTCAGTTGGATCGGCCCGGCCTCACCAGAGCTGGCGGGGATGTCCAGGCTTTCCATGACGAATTCACCAGCATACACGTCCGAGCCGACATTCTTGTCGGGGATATAAACCTTGACTGTCCGCAAAGCGGGCTCGTTGGCGGCGAAGTACCAGTTGATCAGGATGTCCGCGCCCTCATCGGCAGCCGTAGAATATACGGCGACTACATTGAAGGTACTATCTTTGCCGCAACTCAACCGCACCGGCCATACTTGCTGGAATGTCCTTAGCTCGCCGATGTTCTTGGTAAAATTCATTGAAACTGAATTGCTAGACCCGGATGCGTCTTTCAATGTGCCCGAGGCATTATCAATCCATAACGCGACATCACATGCGTTCACCGAAGTTGTAGTCTGTGCCATTTGTTATCTCCTAACTGAAGTTAATGTTTCCTACACCCTCAGCCGCCTTTCGGCTTCGGGGCTGATAACCAACCGACGATTTCATATCTCCAAGCCGAAATCATCTGTGGCTTTACCTTTAACGATTGCGCTGTCTGTTCGATATCCACCTCCATGAGTTGCTCGACGGTCGTGATTCCTAATTTGGCGAACTTCGCCCCGCGTATCTTCCATCCTGGAAATTCAGCCAGGGGCGGCGTGGAAACTATAGCAATTGCGCCGCGCTCCTCCAGGATGGGGATTGATTTGGCTTGTAGTCGGGATTGATCAAACACCACCCCTTGATCGATCCCATTGCTCAGATTGCGTAATGCCCGATAAAGTGGCATCAGAATACCCTTATGATCAGCACAAAACGGGCACCTATATAGGAGACATTAGGATCGCCATATGTGAATACTGCCCGGCTCCACGACCATTTGAAGGCGCGGATGCCATCCAGAGCAAAATAAGGTTTTGTATCCTGCGCCTCGAATACGTTTTGAAGCGCATCGATCCCGTCTACCAGAGCGGACATATCCTCTCCAATATGACTGCGCTGCCTGGCATAGTAATCGACGTGAATGGTAAATTCGGTCTGCCTGACGCCGCCCTTGAATGTTGTCCGATCTGTGCCTCCGCTCGGGTCCTGTGTTCCTACTTCGGGATAAACCTGGAGCATGGGGAAATCATGTATGCCTTCGGTAAGCTCATCATAGGATTCGCTACGGTTAACAGTAGTTGCCGTAGCCAGTGTTGCTTCAATCGCGTCCAGGATTTGTCCAAGAGTGACCGCCATTACTTTTTCTCCACGATTTGATTAATGCCTCTCTCTAACCGACGGATGATGCGATCTCGATTGTCTTCAAAAGCACGCTGAAGATATCGTTTTCCTTTGATTCCTGGGTGCATGACATATTTAGCAAAGACATCCTCACCAGATTTCGTTACCCAATGCAGGACAGATTTTGTCCTTGGTCTTATCTCGTATGGCCCAGTTCCAAACTCTTGAATCGCAGCGTAAACCACGTTGCTCCCTGCCACTCCGGTTATCGTGTCGCCCATCATCCTGACCTCTGGGGTGATGCTGGCTCTCAGCCTACCGGTATCCACCGGAGAATTCTTCTTGGCCGCCCTGGTGACAATCAGGGTCGCGTCGCGCATGGCATTTAGCATCGGCTCGCCGTGCAGATCGCGAATGACCTGCTCCTGCTTGCGCTGTGCCTCAATAAGTCCTTTTACTTCGATGTCGATTGCGTTTGCCATAAATAAAAAGCCCGCTCCATATTTAGGAGCGGGCGCAGAGCGGCGGCTTGTTCTATTGGCGAACCCTAATGGGATGGCCCAATTGATTGAGAGTAATTATACCCCAATTTTACCGCCTCCCGATGGCGGGGCGCACTAGACGCGCCTCGATCAACATGGCCTTCAGGTCAGGATCAAGCGACTGCCTGAATTGCAGTTGTCCTAAATCTGACGAGGCCAGAGCATCCGCCCAGGAGCTTTCGCCCCGCTTCCACCATCTGGCAGATTGCAAAATGCAAGCCTCTTTAACATTGGCCGGAATTGTCAGGCTATGGCCCCATCTCGCTGTCACTTTGACCGTCGGGATACTGCGTACAATCCCGCTCGACGGCCTGAAGCCGCCGCGTGTGGTGAATTTCCCGGTCGGGAAATGATCGAAATCTCCATTGGCACCGATGACGAGTAGAGTATAGGGTAGGCTGGTGTAATCTGGATATTTCGGGTCTCCAGAGCATGGGAAAATATCCGCGCCGGTAGTCGTTCCAACCACGCCCAATGTCCAGGCGGTATAGGAGGTTTCATCATCAGTTGAACTGTCCTTGACCGCCACAGCAGAGATCGCCGCGCATTCATCGATGCGTTGATAAGGCTTGCCCGAGCCAGGGAAGAAACGCGCCGCGGCAGTCGTTATCGCCAAAAATCCATCGGGCCGGTTGCAGTAACCATCGATAGCGCGGCTGGCCGCCGATAACAGCGCGTCCAGGACAGCATCATCGGTATTGAGTGATTTTCCGATCCTGTCTTTCAATTCAGCGTGGTTTGCGTAAATTGCAGTTGCCATATCAAAACTCCGTACTCCGCACCAGTAGGTGCGCTTCGCTGGCTGCAACTACCGCTCCGGTGCCTTCCCAACGATAATACCAGTATCCGGTTTCGTCGATATCGATGTCCTTACGATATTGGCCGGTGGCGGTTTTGGTCACCTCGCCCAACGAATATGTATAAGTTGCCTCATTACCGCTCGGGTCCTGGATTTTGAGAAATACGGCAGTTGGGTCGGCATTAACCGAACTAACCGTAAAAGTCGCTGCATAACGTACCCGCGCCCCTTTATTGTATGTATTTGCCATAATTTATATCTCCCTAATCACCCGTTGTCGTCATCCGTGATTATTACGTTACCGATTTGTTCATCCGAGATGCCAACAGCCATGATTTCTGTATCCGAGATTCCAACCACCATGATTTCTGTATCCGAGATTGCTATCATACCCGGAAAGATACCTCCAGCGACTATAATCCCTGAATAACTCCACAGTAAATGTTGTCGATCCCCCTGATCGACGATGCTGTCTGGAAATGGGATACCCGCTGTCCAGACTTCCTCGAAGTCGAGGCAAGAGGAGCGTTTTGCGGCAGTATCGATTGGCATGATTACGGCCCGGTTCCAATCTTGCCTTTCGTAAATGTAACGCCATCATCCGAATCGGTTGCTTTCTGATCCACGGTATCTCCCGCATCATTATAAAGACTGCGTGTTACCGCTGTTTGGGTTTTCTTATTACGCCAGGCTTTATAGAGATATCCAATCTTAGCCGCCAGAGATGCAGTTGCAGCTGGCGCGCCCTGTCCTGGCTCGGCGTAAGTATCCACATTCAACGCGTCGACCACTTCGGCGTTGACCTGCGCCGCTGATAGATTATTCAGGCCGATGATCTGCGCCGGGATGGTCGTTCCGGTATCGGTCAGGATAGACTGAGCCGTAGCCTCCAGTGCTGCCGCGCCCGCCGATAGATTGTCCAGATACCCAGCTCTTACTGCCGTCAATCTGCCTTCCAGGTCATCCACAGAAGCCTGCAAAGCAACCGCCCCGGCAGATAGGTTGTCGAGGTATCCGGCTCTTGCCGCCGTCAACCTGCCTTCAAGATCATCTATGCTGGCTTGCAGAGCCACGGCCCCGGCGGACAGGTTATCAAGATATCCGGCCCGCGTTGCAGATAAACGGCTCTCCAGATCATCGACTAAATCATCTAAGGTGGTGCCTGTATCTTCCAAGACTGCTACCAGGTCAACCGCTGCTGAGTTAGCTACGGCGTGACCGACATTGATCACCTCATCCCATACCGCATCGGCGATAGCAGCTGTATCTGTTCCGGTCATATTATCGCGGATGGCCTGCAAGCTATCGGTGGTGCGATCAAAGACTGCCGTTCCATCATCCATCATTTGATCGATATAGGTTCCCGCTGGAATTGCCGGTATGCCTGTGGCCGTCCCTGCTAGATGGTCAAGGTTCGCGTCAGCCAGGGCTGTATCAACCTCTATATTGACTTCGGCAGCAGATAGATCATTCAACGCGGCGATGCTGGCCGCTGTAGCGACCGCTCCCGCGCTCAGGTTATCTAAGTATCCTGCTCGAGTAGCCGTTAATCTTCCCTCAAGATCGTCGACGGAAGATTGCAAGGCCACGGCTCCACCAGACAGATTATCGAGATAACCTGCTCGGGTGGCTGTCAGCCGCCCTTCCAGGTCATCAACCGATGCTTGCAGAGCCAGGGCGGATACATCCGCCGTATCCCAGGCCGCGTCGCCCCGATCACGGATTGCTTGAAGGCTGTCCGTAGTGCGATCATAGACTGCTGTACCATCATCCATCATTTGATCCAGATATGTACCAGCTGGAATAGCAGGAATACCTGTAGCAGTCAAGGCGATGTGATCTAGATTGTTTGCTACCAATGCATCATTCGCTTCGCTTTCCACTTCTATATCCCAGGTAGCATTCCAGGGAATGGCGATCAATCCTGCACCTGCCAGTCCGATTTCCGCTGTGTCAGTCAGGATTGACTGCACCGTGGCTTCCAGCGCAACCGCGCCAGCTGATAGATTATCTAAGTAGCCTGCCCTGGTAGCGGTTAATCTACCCTCCAGGTCATCGACGGAGGTTTGAAGCGCAAGTGCTGATACATCTGCCTTATATTGATTCGGATTGTCAAGATCAGCTTGGGCAACATCTAGTTGGTCGCTTAGAGTTTCGAGTGTATCCGCATCTGCACCAGTCCTGGCAACCGCTGTCGCTCCTGTATCAGCACTTGCCAATGGGAAAGCAGTACTTTCGTCATATTTTGCGGCTGTAATTGCGTTATCGGCCAAATTCATGGCGTCGCCCGCGATTGATCGACTTGTGATCTCATCATCCAAGTAATCGCCAAACGAATCGGCGATTGTATGACTGGCTTTCAATTCATCCCAAACCGCGTCAGCTACTTCGCTTGCGGTCGGAGCCGGTAAAACCGAACCGGTGTCTGGAGCAACATTTCCAGCCGGGATAACGGCGTAAACCGATGTGCTATCAGGTTGTGTTCCCCAGGTTTCGGCAGCAATGGAAGCCCGGCGAGTTGCACCGGTGTAATCGGTGATGACTTCAGTCTGCCCAGAACCTGTTCCACCTGTTATTGTGATCAGGGAGTTGTTGTAAATATCATCTGTAGTGCTGGCTGTAGTTGCCAGATCGATGTAATCACTTCCACCGGCTTGTGCCACGCCCTCATCTGCAAATATAGATGTTGGTGCTGCAACAACCTCGAACTGTGAGGTCGCATCCGGGTTGACCACCCAATTGACGTCTACATAAACAGTACGGCTGGCTCCAATATAATCTACGATACGTCGCGTCTGTCCTGTGCCAGTACCACCGACAAGAGCGATCAGGTTGCGATTATAGACATCATTCGTAGCGGACGCGGCATTATCTAGCACAATAGTTGATGCCGTGCCACTTGCTGCTATTCCAGAATGTAGCGTTACATTTGTACCACCGGAAGCCTGGCGGAGAATGCGGGCCGCGCTATTCTTGATATTGTGTTGGCCTGCCGTGATTATTTCATCCCAAATGCCGTCGGCAATTTCGGCCACGGCATCAGTCGCAAGACCAGCCGCTTTCACTACTACTCCATCTGTCCCAGTATCTGCCAGGATAGCCGCTGTATCAACTTTCATGGCGATAATATCCGCGGCGATATTTGTACCTGCTGCGTCGGTTACAACGGCTGCGTAAATATCGGCGATCTCAGTGTCCAGGAAGTTATCAACTGTATCCACGCTGGACTGACTGGCGCGCGCATCCAAAATTAGGTCGAGCCGTCCACCGTCCGCCCAATCAGTTTGCAGTTCGTTCGTATCTGCTAAAATGGCGGCTATTTCTGTATCTAAGAAATCATCAATCGTGGCAACTGCTGCCGCTGTTGCCAATGGGGTCAATGTGAACGATCCGATAAACCCAGTCGGATTTTGACTATCCACTAATAATGTACAAAATATCGCATAAGTGCTGGCGGCAGCAAACCCGTTGCCTACTGTAGCGGCTACTGCTACTTCATAACAGCCTGCTGGATAGTTAGCATGGGTTAGTAAAGTGGGGGATGGAGATAATATCGGTGCGTCGCCGGCAGCCCCGCCCGCCAGGCGTACATCTGCCGCCGCACTCGCCCCATCATTGCCCGATCCACTGGTGTCATTAGAACCGAACCAGAAGTAAATCGTATCGCCTATCGTTGCGTGTTGGTGAATTGCCATTGTATTCCTGTGCCTTTACCCTATCAATGTACCGTTGTATAAATCGGCACCCAAGTTGCCGAATTGTAATTGATTCATAATTGCACCTGCCGGTGGAGCCACTGATGTTTCATATCGAATAGGTAATGGAGATAGATAAAATATTCGTGGATGAGCTGTAATCCCAGGCGATCCGCTCGCTGTAAGAGCAAGACCACCAATCAAATCATCATCATTATCCCGTATCAATGGAATGTAGAAAACAAGATTTTGAGGGCGAATCAATAAAGGCGAATACCCTTTTGACAGAACTGAAGCCTCATCTGCTGTAAGTGCTGTATTCCAGATAGCTGCCTCGGCTGCTGAGCCATATAAGGGCATATCAGGCGTTTGGTCTCCTCTGATTCCAATACTAAAACGATCTATACTCGCAGGTATTCTACTAACTACTGATGTATATTTAGCTCCATTATAGTAAAGAGCATGATCATCAACAGCGGCTTCAACGGCACAATAATTCTGCCATTGACCATACGTATTAGCTACTCCAGCAGTTTGAGTATAACCGACTGAATCTTGAATAAAGAAGTAAGATAGACTATCGGCTCCCACATATATAATAAAACCATTATTATCGCTGGCTGTATCAGAGAGAGATAAAATTACCTTATTTACTCCCGTTGGTAAATAGGTAACGTTTGCTCTAACTGATATTGTGAATGGAGCCCCAGTAACAGGAGGCGAATTGGTATATAAATAATCTGGAGTATCTCCATTAAAACTTCTTGCCATTATGTTTCCTTGATCTCGACTGCCAATAATTCCGCGTCGCCAGCAGCATCATCGCTGACTGCATCACGGGTAACACTCAATCGAAAAGCCTCACCCACTGCTATACTGTCCATATCTGCGCCGTCGGTGAAGGTAACATTCACGATATCTACAAGCCCGGTAGTCGCCGGTACGGTCGTATTATCAACGCTATTCACTGCCGCAAAGCTGTCGGCATCGATGTCCAGAACCCCATCCCCAATACGCTCGAAGGCCACATCCCAATCGACTGTATCTGCCTCTGCGCTGGTCATGGCATAATGGAGATAGACTGTCAAACCTCCGCCCGCGTAATTGCGCGGCATGACAGCCGAGAAGATGGCTGTTTCATTCGTTGTCGCATCGAAATCCAAAACAGGGTGCTGATTGCGCGTGTCTAGCGTGGCATAATTTGCCGTCGGTGGTTCGTTGTTGTATGGATGAAAGATTAAAAGTGTATCGCCGCTTGCCATTACACACCCCTTATTTAGTCGAGACTATTTCAATTTGATTAGGATATTTTTTGCTAACCATGACCGTCTTGATAGTCCCATGCCAATTGTCAGACAATCCAGCTCCACCACCACCCATTACACCAATAGGTAAGGAGGATTCTTCCCAACTGCGGGATACAATTTGTACATCGAGATCACCATTTGTATCAAAGACTTTCTGAAGTTCGTTTATTAATATGCTGAGTTTCATTTCAATCTCCTTAATCAACTATAGATTGGATCATCAATCCGCTTATAAAACCCAGCTATTCCAACCTGCTGGTCATCGATGATCGACACATCGAATTCGCGCCCGATCCATCGTTTGAAGTCCAGTAACGCCCGATAAACCGATGGGCAGGCACGCCCCGATCCGTTCGGGCTGTAATCGTGGAAAAAGAACAGCCCGCCTATATTGAGCCTATTATACCAAGGAAAATCCTCACGTATCCTCTTATGGTCGCCATCCACGAAGATCATGTCGAATCGCCATTCTGGGTCTAGCATCTCCAGATAATCCCAGGAATAGCGGCAAATAACAGAAACATTCTCGAACCTGACCAAATTCTGACGCGCCTTCTCGACTTCCAATAATTGCGGGTTCAGACTGATGATATTCGCCTTCGGTGCAGCCAGAGCCATAACTGCTGCCGTGAAGCCGTAATACGTGCCCAACTCCAGGATATGCCCGCCGTCGTATCTCTGCGCCAGAATATATAGACAGGCTGCCTGATAAGGCCAGAGCGTATCCTGTGGCTTTCCGTTTGGTACCGCCTCGCGCGCCGTTCGTAGAGCTTTTATCACATCCGGGTATTGTGTGGCGATAATCGCCATGATCTCATCGGCGGTTCCATTTAGCTTCATTCGATCTCCTCATAGAACTCGAACGCGGCATTGATCATAATCGTCCCGCCGCTGACGTTGATTACTCTCAATAGATATTTAGTACCTGTTGCCAAAACCCATTCTGTTCCGATTTGCGCTGAGCCACCGACGCGGGTTTGGGCCGTAGTTCCGCCCGGGATAAGGCGACCATTGATCAGCGCAACAGTACCGATGGAACTCACCGATGGTGAATGGACGATAGAGCAAGCCGAGGCATTTTGTGATGCTCTATTCATATTACGGATAATGATGGATGATCCGCTACTCGTTGTCGGATTTTCGTAAAAATAGACTACACATTGCCCACCCGCCGAGACCTTGATAGAAATATATGCGTTTTTCGTCGCTCCCGTCGTTATCTGCAAATCGAGTCGACTATTATTCATCACTGAAGCGGTATATTCAGCACTGAACATCTCGCCGCCATGGATTTCTTGCATCGCATTTTCAATAGTCACCAACGCATCGCTTGCTTCATCGATTGGCAAATCCATTGTATTGCCAGGCTGATCTCCAATCAGAACTGCCGCAACAACTTCGGCGTGGGTATCGTCGCCCATGTCATGATATTTGATCGTCATATTATTAGGTGGCTGTTCCAGTCGTGATACTTTTATATCTGCCATATTATTTATACCAATATATCGGCGCGCCAGTCATCGGTACGGGAATAATACCTTTCCCGTCCAGGTATTCATCCACCGCAATCTTACAGCCCGGCCAATAGCTATAATCATCGACAACCACCAGCCCACCTTCGACCACCAGATGGTGCAGCCATTCCAGGGCACAGCGGGTTGGTTCATAGAAATCAACGTCGATGTGCAGCACCGCGATTTGCCCGATCTGTGCCGCGTATTCCGGCATGGTGTTCTCGATCCAGCCTGGGATAATTTTCACTTTATCCAAATTCCCAACTTGACCGACAATATGCTCCACGTGTTTTGAGAAGCCCTTACACCAGGAGCCATGCGTCGCGATGTGATAATCATATTTGCTGAAAGCGCGCCCGCCATCTGGTTCGGTAGGGCGGGGCAATCCCTCGAAGCTGTCGAATAGCCACAAATCCCGCTCCTTGCCAGCCGCGCTCCAGATCACCGCCGCCGTTCCTCCGTTGGCTACGCCGCATTCAACCACCGCGCCCGGAACCTGGATACCTGCAACCAAATCATAAAGCTCCTGTAAGCACTCGGATTGGATACAACTATAGGGACTGGCGAGGGTGATGATATCGCTCATACTATCCCCTTCTCTTTCAGCTCATCCCACATCTCGGGCTGGATTTTCTTATGGTCATATTCTCCCGGCCTGTTACCTGCGCCACCCACCGCATTGACATAAAACAACGGTGGTTCGGTAACGCCTAGCACCAGCCCGTCGAATTTTCCTTCACGGCGTACATAGATTACACGATGCCCCTTCTCGAATTGCCAGGGGTTCTCATGTGGCTCCAGGAAGCGCAGCAGGTAATCTCGCCGCCAAATGGCGGCCTGTAGCGATGTCTGATATAGTGCTTCCGGCGCAGCCTCAACCAGCCCGCGCCGGTATTCTAGGTGTTCCCGCTTCACCAAATCGCCTGATAGATCGATCTTTGAAATATTTACATTAGATTCCATTAAAGCCCACAATTCATTGATACGTTTTATATCAACCTTCCGGCTGAGGTAATAATCTTCCAGGAGCAGGATAAACATCTCGGATGGATAAGATGATTCGACGAATCGCCTCAGTCCTTGCGAGAAAGTTAACTCGGATTGTTTTCCCGCGGCCGGCGCATAGAAGTTTGGTGGAAGCCAGGGAGGGCGTCTGTCATAACGCAGGGCAGTCACTAATTGCTTATCTGACCAGTATTTATTGAACAGATAAGCAAACCCGGCCAAGATATGCACATAATCGTTACTAGTCAATACCAGGATACTTATTCCCGGCCTGACAATATGATCCTCGACCAGTCTTTTACCTTCCTGTGGAACGGCGATGATCACGTCTTCGAATACTCGCACGTAGTAACCGGGCAACCAGCTCTTGATCTCATCCAGGCTCGGCCATAAGCGCGGGTCAGATTCGGAGGGCAGATTACCCAGGAATAGCCGCGCATCGTCGATCAAAATGCAATGTTTTATCCCCGAGGCGACCAGGGCGGCGATCTCTTCCTGGATTGGGCATTCCCCATCCGTGCCAGCCGATAAAATCGAGTTGCCCAACCAATGTGCGTCCAGCCATACCAGGGCTGGCTCATCGATGCGCCTCAGGACTTCGGGGAGTATTATCCGGCTATCACCCAACATAAAGGTGATATTAGTTTTGTCATAATGAGCGTTGATATTGCGCTGGTAATATTCTTCCCATCCTTCAATAGTCCACACGTACTCGAAGTTCTGCGCTGCCCAGAGGGTAGTACCAGCCTTATAAGTGCCAGTCTCGATAAAATAACGCAGGTGATATTGATCGCGGATCTTCAACGCCAATGCCTCGGGAATTCCAAACCTGACCTTACCCATTTCCGGCCATCCATTTAGTAGCGTAGATCGCCGCGTCTTCACGGTTGCGCTGCCTCAAAGCTACATCCCGATTTGCCTTGTGATGAATTATATAATAGCCTTCCAGGGGGACGATCTGGTAGCCAACCGCTCTGATCTTATTGGAGAAATCAGGATCGCCATACTGCTGATAATATTCGGGCGACCACCAGTCCACCAATTCACCAATCTTACGCGGCGTGACCCCGAAGGCACAGAATAAAGCTTTTTGTTTACCAACCGTCGCCATGCTCAATCCTGGAACGCCACCCGGATGGGCGAAACAAAACGCTATCTGCCCAATAGTTTCATCAGTTCGGAGTACAGCTATAGCCGCTTGAAAGCAACCATCGATGATCTCCACATCGTCCGATAGTTGGCATACATATTCTCCCGAAGCAGCCAGCAGACTATCTCGGAATGCTTTATTTGATCCCAATAACTCGCCATGCTGGATTAGCTTGACATCTGGCTGTTCTGCCAGGTATTCCGCCGTGCCATCCGTCGAGCCGCCATCGACGATCACGAATTCATAAGACAGATCGCTGATATGCGCCCTAACGCTCTCGATACAGCGTTTCAGATGGAGCAAACGGTTGGCGGTCGGGAATACAACAGATAGATCGATCATGCTTTCCCCTCGATCATTTGACAAGTTTTAGCCCAGGCAGTCATCGTCCAGGAGGTCTCTATCAGCCACTCCCCGGTTTGGGGTGGCAAATTATTAAGTAAATCCTTACCAATTTTCATTATAAAACCGGCCAATTCTAAATAGCGATCTATTACTGTCAAACCATCTCCCTTGAAATCCTTCAATAATGGTAACAGATATTCAAGGATTGCGATTGCAGGGGTCTCCAGGAACAAGTCGGTAATATGGTTATGGCTGTTGCGCCGATGTATGACGATTGGCGCTCCGATATGAATAAGATAATCTTCATTCACCGCCTGCATGAAATAGCCCGCAAAGATATCGCCGAAACGATCCATAAATTCGATACCCGGATAACGCTGGGGGACAAACATCGCTGCCGGGATCAGGTCGCGAATGATGCAGATATTTTGACTGTTGATCGGCGTCCATGTATTTCTGACAAGCATCCCAGGCAAACGAATCCAATCATCGACCTGGAATGGATCGAGTATCCAAGTCATCGCGTCGATATCCGGATCCCCGAGCCATACCCCGATATTGATCCCAACTGTGCCATCACTGATATTGGTTCGATTTAATATTCCCCTGGCGAAATAGGGATAGCCGCGCGGGTATGGCGGAAGAGCCGATTGATATTCGGCTTGCTTGAGATAATTATAATATCCGTTGCCATTGTTCGTCATCATCCCAACATATTCTTTATTGACGATCTCATGGCTTCCGATAAAGTCATCCTCGTGTGGATAGTTATCATCGTCCATGACGATTAGCCGCTCACAACCTGCCTCATATGCCAGCAGATAACCAATATTGCGCCTGCAATCGCTGTCCCAGGATAGGCGGTGATAGAAGTCGGGGTAGTCCTTCATCGTCTCGTCTTGCTGCTCAGGTGATAGGAAATGCACGTCAAGGCCCAGTTTGCGCGCCTCCTGGCTGTTATGGTAGCATTCCGCCGGTGTCTTGCGGTCTGCAATCACCCACACTATTGCTTCCCGACCATAATGAATAGCATTAGAGGCCAGATCAAGCAGGATTGCCCCATCGTTGATTGTGGTGATGATGATATGGGTGGCGGTCATTTCAACCTCGTATAGATATCGCCCCACAGCAGATTGATATCAATATCTGCCAATTGGCGGAACATCGATTCAGCATCGGTATAAATCTTTGGTTCTCCATTCTTTCCAATACAATAAGCGAACTCGTAATCACCCAATGTCAAGAGCAGGTCAGCACACTCCCGCGCGTCGTCCATAAACTCCTCGGTGAACTCATAGCACAGCGCAGGCACCGCCACAGACAGGCCGCGCAGCACTTCCGCTTCATAGCCTTCCACATCGATCTTGATGAAGTCTGGCTTCCCGTAATCGGAGATCAGCCTATCCAGGGTAATCGCTTCAACCTCCTGGCTGTTCTCCCAACGACGATTATTAAATCTACCTTGTGACCACTTATTCGGATCGCATGTTGCCAACCAAGTGTTTGAGGATACATATAGATTGACAACCCCTCCCTGCGCTCCGCATGCTTTGGCGATCACGGTCAGGGCATTGCTCCCGTTATGGCGGGACCTCAGTTCCTGCGCCAGGGTCGCTTGCGGCTCGACGGCCACGACCCGCGCGCCCGAGGCCAGGTAGCGGTCAGTCTCCTCACCACGATGTGCTCCGATATCGAAGATTAGATTGTCAGTCACAGCCCCAGTTCCCTGCTCAACATCTCGCGCAACTCCCGCGCCCGGATCGCCCAGGTATGATTTTCCATCACCAATTTATAGCCATTATCGGCGATCTCTTGCCATCTGTCCTCGGCGAATAGCGATTCCAACAGATAGGGCAATTCCTCTTTTTTATCAAACGCAATGTAATGCATATCCCGCTCAAGTTTATCTTCTGGAATATTCGGTATCGTTCCGGTCACCAAACAGGCTCGGCAGGCCATCGCATCTAGCACCCGATGGGAACGATTGCCAGGAACACGCGGCCAGTTGATGATCACCTTAGAGTGTCCCATGCTCTCGGCGTATTCCGGCAGTCCCATTGCGCCTGAGCGGAAAGAATAGCCATGCCCGATATGAATTTCATGTAAATACTGCCGTAATTCAACCCGCTCCGTCCCTCCGGGCTGGCCCCGGCTGGAACCTGATCCGCAATGGAATGACATGTCCAGTGTCTTTTCCAATGGTTTGAACACATGATCATTGATACAATAATCCAATCGTTTAGCGCGCCTTCCGTTTATCCGAAAACGGGAGGGTTGGTCATGGTCAACTAATATCAAATCAGCCATGCGTGCTTTGTCCAATCGATCCTGATATGCCTTCTCTGATAATGTACTATCAATCGATAGATAAGTTACAGGAGGCCCGCCATTTCCGGTTAGTATCCCGGCGTTGCCGCTCAGGTCTTCTAGGAAGATCAGGTCATAATTTTGAAACCTGCTGCGTGCCTCATTCCTACCGCCCGCCAGATTGAAGTGCTGCCAAGTGAATTCGGGGACGGGATAGCTCCACCAGCCCATATTGCGCATCTCGCGCTCGAAACCTGAGGGAGTGCCTTTGACGAATAGGGCGACGCGTAAAGGTTTCATGGTATAATGTTCTCACGTCGAGGGTACGAATGTCTGTTGCTAACGAGTTGGATCGTATGCCAACCGCCACACGCCAGCATTACTCGACGTTCTTTATTCATTTCCCTTGTCCTTCAAACTTCTTCACTGCTTCCCATGCCTCGGGCGATGAAAGCGGATGATCTACAATCCCGCGCCACCTGCGCGCGGTCATTGGATAATGTCGGAGCCAGACTGCCCGTTCCGGGTTATCATAGCGTACAATCGTGTTCCATTCGTTTCCCAATACCCACAATTTCAACGGGTGCAGAAACAAAGCACGCAATAAAGCCGCCTGGTCGCGCTTACCAAAGCGTTGCCATTCCGAATACCATGTATTGAAAAATGCCTGGGTGCGCTCGTTGCGTTGAAAAGCGAACACGCCCCCATTGAGCTGAATAAGTTCATCTGTCCCCAACTGTCGGAAGGTCAGCTCGCATTCATCGTGATTATCGGAGCGTTTCATCTCCCGCGCTACATGGAAGCGGCCTGGGTTCTTGCAAATCACCATATCCCAGCCATCCTCCAAGATATGCCAGATCAGATCATTGCCGGCAATGATTT
>Ga0209341_10002903_pt1 | contig 16173 bp, 14 predicted proteins | sample RifCSP13_2_FD_184020 | JGI IMG/M metagenome (GOLD analysis project Ga0209341, IMG submission 184020) | Soil microbial communities from Rifle, Colorado - Rifle CSP2_sed 13_2 (SPAdes) (version 2) | ecosystem: Environmental > Terrestrial > Deep subsurface > Rock core/Sediment | place: Rifle...
TGCTTTGTCACCTTTTAAGTTCATAAGCTTGACAATAGACTAACTAAAACTATTCTTTTAGTGATTGGTAGGGGTTACTTCATTAAGTAGAATTTGTATAATTCCTAGATTCGGAGGAAATAAAATGTCTTACAAAGTCAGTGTGGTTATTGAAAAAGATGAATACGGATATTACGCATACTGCCCCGAGCTTGAAGGGTGCCAAACACAAGGGGGTTCTCTCGATGAAGTTATGAGCAATATAAAAGAGGCTACAGAACTCTACTTAGAGACATTATCAGAAGAAGAAAGAAAAGAGCTACTCAGCAAAGAGATTTTAACCACTGCCTTAGAGGTAAAAGTTGCCTAAGTTACCACGGTTGACTTCTAAGGAGGCAGAAGAAATACTTCTCAAAGATGGTTTCAAATTAATTAGAAGTAAAGGAAGTCACAGGATATATATGAAAGGAAATAAAAGAATAGTTATTCCATTTCATACAGGCATTACATTACACCCAAAGATAGTTAAGCAAGTGCTAAAGTGTAGGAAGTGAATAACATTATCTAAAAGTAATATATCTCCCCAGCCTGAATAATTTCATTTCAAATAATAAAAACCCACTTGCTTTTTAAAAATCCAAATTATATAATCATATTCCACTATGAGAGTACTTCTTATTCAACCTCAGCAAGGAACGAGATTCGGGATAAGTAAAATTGTTACAACTGAACCCCTAGGGCTTGAGTCAATAGCCTCTCCTATGCTCCTTGATGGTCACGATGTCAGAATTATAGACCTAAAGGTAGAAAAGCCATCTAGATTGGACGAAGAGCTTAAGAAGTTTTCCCCTGAGGTGGTCGGTATAAGCTGTTCCTTTACTACTGATGTTTATCCTACTATTGAGGTGGCAAATCATATAAAGGGTTTTAATAAGAAGATCTTTGTTTTTATAGGCGGCCACCACGCCTCTCTCCTCCCTTCCGATCTCTTAGTTCCCTCAGTAGATGCAATCGCAATCGGTGAAGGAGAGATTACAGGCAAGGAGCTTATAAACCAGCTACAAATAGGTCAAGACCCATCTGAGGTAAAAGGGGTTATGACCCATGCACACCGGGGAGGTGAAGGTTTTACACCAAGGGGACTCGCACGAGACGTAAATTCTTTTCCCGCGCCTGCAAGACACCTGACAAAGAAATTAAGACATAAATATCATATGGCTTTTGATGGCCCAATGGCCGCTCTAGAATCCAGCCGTGGTTGCCCTTTTGACTGTAATTTCTGTAGTGTGTGGGTCTTCTTTGATAGAAAAGCCCGGGTGAAAGCTCCAGAGAAGGCTTTGGAAGAAATAGCTGGCATTGAGGAAAAAGAGATATTTCTTACCGATGATATAGCATTCGTTAACCGTAAGGAATCAGAAGAACTCGCTCTTCTCCTTAAACAGAGCGGAATCAAAAAATGGTATACCTGCGAAACAAGAGCAGATTTAATAGTGAGAAATAAAGACCTGCTTAAACTCTGGAAAGAAGTGGGGCTTAAAACTGTGTTTGTAGGAATTGAAAAGATAGATGATGAGGGTTTAAAATCCGTAAATAAGCGTATGAAGGCAACAACAAATGAAAAAGCCCTAGAGGTCTTAACATCCATTGGAATCAGACCTATCGCTACCTTTATTGTTGACCCGATGTTTACAGAAGAGCAATTTGACCGCCTAAAGGAATATGCCATTGTAAACAACCTAATAGCCCCAACTTACACAATACTTACCCCCCTTCCTGGCACTGAGGTTTACGATGAGAGGAAGCATGAGCTAACTACAAAAAATTATCTTATGTATGACCTACTACACACCGTTCTTCCCACAAGGCTTCCACTTGAGCGTTTCTATGAGAAGTTTGCTGAACTTTATCACTCCGGACACTCAACAACGAAAATCGGACCAAGATATTTTATAAGAATCCTTAAGAACTTAAAGCGAAAGAACGTAGGGATAGCTATTAAGGTTTATCAACTAATGCAGATGATGAGAGACCCAAATCTTTATCTGGAAGCTCATAAATACCTTGAAAAAAACTAATTAATAGGAGGTTGCCATGAGAGTATTACTCATTCAGCCCCATCAAGGTACAAACCTTGGGTTGAGTAGGGTTTTAATAACAGAACCCCTCGGACTCGAAAACATAGCTGCCCCCCTCCTTGAAGATTTCCACGATGTAAGAATACTGGACCTAAGAATTGAGAGCCTAAAAAAGCTCTCTGAAGAGATCCGGTACTTCGCTCCTCAAGCTGCGGGAATTAGTTGTTCATTCACAACAGATGTATACCCTACATTAGATATAGCCAAAACTATAAAAGAACTTACCCCAGGCACATTTGTATTCGTAGGGGGACACCACGCATCACTACTTCCATCCGATCTTTTAGAAGGTCAGGTGGACGCCATTGTAATAGGAGAAGGGGAGATTACAACTAAAGAAATGATCAACGAATTGGAACGCGGAGGGGATGTAAATAAAGTCAAAGGTGTTATGACGCATGAGGGTTTTATACCAAGGGAAATCATAAAAAACCTGGATGATATGCCACTTCCTGCGAGGAATCTTACTAAGAGTCTAAGAAGACACTATCACATAGGATTTGACTGTCCAATGGCATCTCTTGAGACGAGTAGAGGATGCCCATATGAATGTAACTTTTGCAGCGTTTGGGTCTTCTATTCAAGAAAGATAAGAGGAAAATCGCCTGAAAAACTAGCCGAAGAAATAGCTAATGTAAAAGAAAAGTACATTTTCCTCACAGACGATATTGCATTTCTCCACAAAGACCCTGCTGTACAACTTGCTCTTAAACTCAAGGAGATGGGGGTGAAAAAGAGATTTACATGTGAAACAAGAGCAGATATTGTTGTTCGCCATAAAGATGTGATAGAGCTTTGGAAAGAAGTCGGCCTCGATTTTATCTTCCTAGGTCTTGAGAAGATAGATGATGATGGACTAAAATCAGTAAAGAAGCATACAAAAGCAAGCGTCAATGAAAAGGCACTCAACTTAGTAAAGTCACTCGGAATAAGACCTATGGCTACGTTCATAGTTGATCCTGAATGGGAAGAAGAAGACTTTGAGAAGCTAAAGAATTATGTAATTAAGCATAAACTATCTACACCTTCGTTCACAATCCTTACCCCTCTTCCAGGAACCGAGATTTACGATGAAAGAAAGAATGATCTTGTAACACTAAACTATCAACTCTTTGATCTACTTCATGTCGTTCTTCCTACAAAACTTCCTCTTCGTGAATTCTATGCAAGATTCGCTGACCTCTGTCATCAGGGACATAAAAACACAAAACTAGGCTGGGAATTTGTTAATAAGGTTACAATGGGAATGATACATGGAAACCCCTGGGCCGCTGTTAGAATATTTAACGTTGCTAGAATGATGAGAAATCCTGAAACCTATCTCGACGCTCATAAATACCTAGAAGAAGCTCCGCCGATCCTTAGCCTTCAGTCCTGAGCAATGAATATTGCTTAAACTTTCTAGACCCTTGGGGAAGAGATTAAAAGAGGAGGTCCACTTCGACTTTATAACTTTGGTTGTATGTATTCTCCCAATTGCATCCTTAGATTTAATTCTACAGGTTCGAGGTAGAATAATTCAAGCCACTGACTTAGATTACAATTCTTTGGTTCGGACTTCAGCATAACGTGACAAGCTCAACCGCGCGGTAGCGCGGTCGGCTCCAGCCGCGTGTTAGCCCGCTCTCCGTGATAAGTCAAAATGGCTACGATAGATTCAACTCCAATATACTCAAGATTCCTGCATCAACGGTTTCGTCGAATTTGCGGGCAAACAAGCCTTGACTCGCGAGCAAGAATTCGGCGTCTTTGGATGTAAAGTCCTTCGGACGTAACTTTATTGTTCCCATCGGCACCCACACAATTGTCCTTTTATCGTCGTTCACGATAATTCCCTTGTAGCTAGTGTTCATTATTACCGTCTGAAAGAATCCCTCATCAGATATGAAGGTGTACCGATAGAATCTCTTGAACCTTTTGACCTCAGGGCTGTCGCATATATATTCACAGAACTTTCTGCTCAAGATCATCCACTGATTTCCGATATAAGGAGTCACACCTCGAAGATACGGTTGCTTGATAGGAGTACGTAGTATCCTGTTGCCAAACTCAATAAAGTAGTTCTGTATACGATTTAGTGTCTCAGGACGAACCTTGCTCTGGTTAGCCACGCGGATGAAATCGTTTCCTATATTGCGGCTAAGAAAGTCTTGGATGTGCGTCTGCGACTTTAGGGGGAAATCCTGTGCGCTAAGGTTTATGAAGAATTCCCATTCCAAGCTGATCTTCAATAACTCCTCGATGCCTCGCAATTCAGCATCTACCATGCTGTATCCCCCCCAAAGAATGCTTTGGCTTTTCAGCAAGGATGCGTTGGCAAAGCTTGACAAGAAATCTTGTATCTCCGTCTGTAATCCAACGCCTGACCTCTTGTCCACATGTACCAAGTAGTAGTTGGCGGGATGGTAAATTGCCCTAAAGAGTCTTTTGAACTGGCGGGGATACCGATGCACCAAGATGAGGTATGCGATCATCTCCTTAACGATCTCCTATAATCTGTATCTTCTCAATAATTCGCGGGAAACTAACCCTCCACAGCCTCTTTCACTCGTGAAAACCGAGGCTACGGGCAACTGTCCCCCCAGTTATTGAGAAGATACTATAAGTTGTATCTCTCGAATTTCTATCATGGCAAGCCTTTCATGGTTAGGATATGGCTATGTCAGAATTATATTCCGAATACGACGGCTTTGCGTACAACGAGCGGGCTAACTACTGATTAGGCGGAACACACCCTATACGGAGTGTTATACGGGAATCCTTGCACCTTTTCCCTTGCTTTAGGAGTATACTTAAAGTGTCTCCCTAGTTCAATAGACGAATTGCCTCATCAAAAATCTATCTGAAGATGAATCGTTGCCTCACGTAAAAATCTATTTGAAATATATCAAAATAGTCTCCCATAGGAAGAACTCCGAGGGAGGCACAGATGAGGCTAACGATGAAGGAAAGACAATCAGAAGATTTAGGGTCAGGCATGCATATTGACTTAACGTTTCAAGCTACCAATGAGCTTTGATTCAGTCTTCACATCCCTAGACTCTGCATACCGACCATAAAGCCTACTTATCACAGATGGATCACGACTCAATCTTCTAGCCAACTCCTTGGTCTTAATTCCACTCCACTCTCTTCCTAAATAAATCAACATCGATCTAGCCTCCGCTAAGGCTCGATTACGGCCCCTACTAAGTAATAAAGCAGGATCAACCTCATACTCCTCTGCTACCACATCAACCAAATCAGAAAAAGGAATCTTCTTCATCCTCCTCTCTATCTCTCTTTCCCCCTCTGTCCTACGATCAACTTCTTCAATAAACCGCTCGTCCCCCAAGAACCCGCTGGTCAATAGTTTCATAGTACTTTCCCTCATGCACTATCCCCCTACCCTCCTTCATAAACCGCAGATATGACCGTCTCGCCTGCCCTTCTCTCCTTCCAAACTGCCCTAGAATTGAGGGCGTCTCAATTTCTACCGGGGAAACATCACCCATATATGCCCTATGACTGCTCCACTGATACTTCCATGGATCTACACTAGCTTCATACGGGCTGGGTTCAGATGTAAGTATCGCACGAGCTCCAATAAATAAGCATCCCGGTCACAAAGAATTGCCTTGTAACGACCCTGGAACAGATGACCGACCTTGGAATACTTTCGGTTATAATACTGGGTGTAGGTAAACTGAAGTCCCTGCATGAACTTAGAAAGGGGAGCATCCTTAGTTTCTACAAGAAGATGGACATGATTGGACATTAATATAAAGGCGTAAACGGTAACTCGGTATTTCTTTCGATAATGTTCTAATCGGTTCAGGTAGGCAAGGTGGTCGGATTTATCATGGAAGATGTTCTGACGTTGATTGCCACGAGATACGACATGATAGAAGGCGCCGGGAAATTCGATTCTGGGCTTTCTGGCCATGATTGTATTTTAGGATAAAATAATAAGTCAATATGCATGCCTGACCCCAATATTCTATGATTGATGTCTTATTAACTCCGCTATTATTCTTCAAAGAAAGCTGTGCTCAATTTACTGTTGGTCCGACCCCACCCTGCAATTTCAGTTTGAATTTAATAATTTGCTTTAATTTCAGCTTCTACTAATGCTTTTAATTGATCGTAGCCAAAGCTTGGAAGCGGCTTCCCATTTACAAAAAATTCAGGTGTTTTCCTAACATTGAGAGCTTTAGCATCCGCAAGATCTTGTTCAATAAGTTTTACAATTTCAGGATCATTCATATCATTTGCAATTTTTTCCAGATTGAGTCCCGCACTTGGAAGAAATTTCCATATTAATCTAGGTTGTGGATTATGTTGACTCGCCCAGTAAGATTGAGATTGAAGCATGACCTCCAAAGTCTCCCAATACTTTCCTTGTCTTTTCGCAGCTTCAAGAATCTTGACAAAATAATCCGAGCCATCATGAAAAGGTGCATATCTAATAACGAGTTTTATTTTGCCTGGGTTGGCTCCCATAAGATTCTTAACGTAAGGGTAAAAAGCACTACAGGTTTCACATGCAGGGTCTAGAAATTCTACGATGTAGACTTTTGCATCATCATTGCCAAGTGTTGGTGAATATTCTCGAACAAACGTTGAAGCGTTTTCCTTGGCCATAAAGCTAATTTTCTTTGATTGCTGGTTTTTATAGAAATAACCACCAAGCGCAAAGGTAAGTATTAGAAGAATACCTGATAATAAAACGATATATTGCTTTTTCATTTAGAAAGCCTCCTTTTTAATATAACTAATAATGCTACTATGGTTGAAAATGATATTAACGAAAGCATCTGAATTGTCAAAAAACCAAACAAGTCTATGTAGACCTCTGTGCATGAAACGCCTTGACTGCAAGGTTGTACGCTTTCAGGGATAATTCCATAATACAGAAGGTTATGATAAAATGCGAAAAACGATCCTGCTGAAGCTAAAGGAAGGGCATACTTAACAACGCTTTTATCAAAAGGAAAGAGCCCCACTAACAAAATTATCACCAAGGGGAACATAAAAATCCTTTGATACCAACACAAAACACAAGGGGCAAATTGCATTATTGCACTAAAAAAAAAGCTCCCCATTGTTGAGATGCTGGCTATTAGCCAACATAGAAAAACAATATTCCAGTTTGAATTGGACGTTTGATCTAAGCGAGTCATATTGTTATTCTCCATAATTGAGAAACTCTTGCAAAATGCGTTCATGCAAGACCTGACGTTGTTTTTCGGGCGAACGCTCCTTCAGAACTTCAAGCCATTTGCCTGCCCAGGTTTGGCCATCGCTAATGATTGGCGCCACATAACTATTAATTAGCCTACAATAATGCAGTATAATATCCGAAAAGGCATGTTACATTGCTAATCGTTGCTTTACCCAATTATTACACATTGAGTACAAATAACCTAATTTCAATTCAAGAAAAGTAGGAACGGAAAACCGCCAAAAAAGAAACTTCTTAACCTCATATGCGGAGTTATCCAACTAAACCGTACACCCCGATTTATCTAACAGGTATATTTAAGAATCAAGGAAAATTTCGGAATGGATAATTTAAAACTTACCGCACTTAAAGCCACGCTTCAGCGGCCGCTTGTTAAGCCGCGTCCACTCAGGCTCAGTGAGTCCATATGTCGAAAGCAATGCCCGCAGGTATGTGCGAAACCCGCAGTTGATCGTGCTATTTCTTCTTCGAACGTTCGGCCTTGCTCTTTCGTTTTATATCACGTCTATGAGCGCGCTCGTACGTCTGTATGTCCACGAACCTGCCCTTCTCATCTCGGACCGCGTAATACTTCTTGCCCGAGCTGCTTCGGTGAGTCGTCCGCTTGGTTGCCATTCTTCCCTCCTATTGCCATGCCTGGCTATTAATTAGCCCGCAATGCCGCAGTACAATATCTCAAAGCGTATGTTATACCGCAAATTAAAGTTAACCCGATTGTCACACGTATAATAGAAAAAGTCAATAGAAAAATTAAAAACAGCCCCAAAAAAAGCTTATTGATCCAATACGTGATATTATCTGACTGAGCCATACACTACACCTTATCTAACAGGTATATTTAGGAATCAAGGAAAGTTCCTGAATGGATAATCTAAAACTCGCTCTAAACCATGGGCTTAAAGAGGAGGAGTATAAAAAAATAGTAGAGAACTTGGGCAGAGAGCCAAATCCTACAGAAATCGGTATCTTTGCAGCTATGTGGTCTGAGCACTGTTCGTATAAAAGCTCTAAGGTGCATCTAAAAAAACTGCCAACTAAAGGGGAAAGGGTAATTCAAGGTCCTGGGGAAAATGCAGGGATTGTAGACATTGGTGATGGCATTTGTGTTGCTTTCAAGATGGAAAGCCACAATCATCCCTCTTTTATCGAACCCTACCAGGGGGCAGCAACAGGTGTTGGTGGAATCCTGAGAGACATCTTTACTATGGGAGCAAGACCCATTGCTCTTCTTGATTCTCTTAGATTCGGAGACCCAAAGCTTCCAAAGACAAAATATCTGGTTGAAGGTGTAGTTTCAGGAATTGCAGGATATGGAAACTGTATTGGCATTCCCACTGTTGGTGGAGAAGTTTACTTCGAGGAATGTTATAACGGGAATCCACTTGTAAATGTTTTCGCTCTTGGAGTCACCAAAAAAAATGAGATATTCAAGGGTCATGCAAGTGGCATAGGAAATCCTGTTATATACGTAGGATCAAAAACTGGAAGAGACGGCATCCACGGCGCTGTTATGGCGTCTGAGACATTCACTAGAGAAGCTGAAGAAAAAAGACCTGCAGTACAGGTAGGAGATCCCTTTACCGAAAAGCTTCTTCTTGAAGCCTGTCTCGAACTCTTTAAGACAGAAGTCGTAGTTGGTATACAGGATATGGGAGCGGCAGGGCTTACCTCTTCTTCTGTCGAAATGGCAGGTCGTGGAGGAACGGGAATTACATTGAATATCGATAAGGTACCGAGACGAGAGACCGCTATGACGCCTTATGAAGTAATGCTTTCTGAATCCCAGGAGAGGATGCTTCTTGTTGTTCAAAAAGGAAAGGAGGAGATTGCCGAAAGAATATTTAGAAAGTGGGCGCTTGATTTTGCTGTGATTGGAGAGGTCACAGATAGTCAAAGAATAAAAGTAATGGAAAATGGGAAAACTGCCGTTGATCTTCCTATTAAACCGATTACAAAAGAAGCTCCGCTTTATAGAAGGCCAAATAAAAAACCAATTTATCTAAGAAAGGTAAACAAGCCCAGGTTATCTTCCCTTCCAATTCCTAATGACATGAACGCAGTTCTTCTTAAACTCATCTCTTCTCCTAACCTCTCAAATAAGAGATGGATTTGCGAGCAGTATGATCACATGGTTAGGACAAACACTATCGTTGCACCTGGCTCTGACGCTGCTGTTATAAGAGTAAAGGGGACAGACAAAGCATTAGCACTTACATCAAACTGCAACTCAAGATATTGCTATCTTGACCCATATGTCGGATCAATGATTGCCGTAGCTGAAAGCGCACGAAATCTCGCCTGCTCTGGCGCAAAACCACTTGCAATAACAGACTGCCTAAATTTTGGGAATCCTGAAAAGCCTGAGATTATGTGGCAGTTTAAAAGATCGGTAGAAGGAATGGCAGAAGCAGCGAGACGTCTAGGAACCCCAGTAGTAAGTGGTAATGTCAGCTTCTATAACGAGACTGAGAATAAAGCAATTTATCCAACCCCGACTGTCGCAATGGTAGGACTTATCGAGAACCTAAGAAAACACATCACTCAATGGTTTAAAAAGGAGGGTGACATTATAGTGCTTCTCGGAGAAACTAAGGAGGAACTCGGTGGTAGTGAATATCTAAAACTAATTCACGAATTAGTTTCGGGGCCACCTCCTTATATTGATTTAGAGGTAGAAGCGAGTCTTACAAACACCCTTCTTGAAGCAAGTGAAATGGGAATAATCAACTCAGCACATGATCTATCTGAAGGCGGGTTAGCAGTTGCAATCGCCGAATCTTGTTTTACACCCAATGGTCCTGTAGGAGTGAAGATAAACCCATTCTATGGTAGAATTAGAGAAGATGCTTTTCTATTTGGAGAGTCTCAGTCAAGAGTTATAGTTTCCTTGGACAGAAAAAACATTCGCATATTAGAGAACATCGCTTCAAAATTTGGGGTTCCAATGGAGGTAATTGGTAAAGTAGCAGGAAATAGTCTTAATATCGGCGATCTAATTAACATTCAAATCTCAAAAGCATACGAAGCGTGGGCTTTTGGGTTTGAGGATGTTTTACGGCAATAAATTTAGCCACGAAATAACACGGATGAACACGAAAAGAAAAAACTTGAATGTGAAGGATTTAAAAAGTTATTTTATTTGGGTAAATTCGTGTCCATTCGTGGCTAATTTAAAACGCTATGCCTAAACTCAAAGAAGAGTGCGGAGTTTTTGGTATTTATGGGCACCCCGAGGCTGCAAATCTCACCTATCTAGGACTTCACGCACTTCAACACCGTGGACAAGAAAGCGCTGGAATCGTCTCATCAAACGGAACGCATCTCTTTACACATCGTGAAATGGGGCTTGTAAATGACATATATACAGAAGAGGTTCTCTCGAAACTCCCTGGAAGAAATGCGATAGGCCATGTAAGATACTCAACTACAGGTTCTAGTCACCTTAAAAACTCCCAGCCAATTGTCGTTACTTATGCTCGCACTGAGCTTGCAATCGCCCACAACGGAAACCTCACAAACGCATTAACCCTTAAAGAAGAACTCGAGCAAAGCGGGGCTATCTTTCAATCTTCTACCGATACAGAAGTTATTGTGCACCTCATTGCAAGGTCAAAAGAACAGAGTGTTATAAAGAGAATAATAGAAGCCCTTATGAGATGTAAGGGGGCATACTCCCTCCTGTTTCTCTCCCCCGAATTCATGATTGCAACAAGGGATCCATATGGATTTAGACCACTTGCTCTCGGAAAACTTGAAGATGCAGTTGTGGTTGCATCTGAAACTTGTGCGTTTGATTTAATAGAAGCAGAGTTTATAAGAGAAATAGAGCCAGGTGAAATCTTAGTTGTAAGCCCGAGGGGAGTTGAATCCTTTAAACCATTTCCTGAAGTAGGACATAAATATTGCGTTTTTGAATTCATTTACTTTGCAAGACCGGATAGTTTTATGTTTGGAAGGAATGTCTATCAGGTGAGAAAAGAGCTCGGAAAGCAGCTCGCACGTGAGCAACCAGCTGATGCAGACATCGTGGTAGCAGTTCCAGACTCAGGCGTTCCAGCAGCGATCGGATATTCTGAGGAATCTGGGCTCCCGCTTGAGCTAGGGCTATTAAGAAACCATTACGTAGGAAGAACATTTATAGAACCTCAGCAATCGATCAGAAACTTTGGAGTAAAGCTAAAGTTAAATGCAATAAGAGAAGTGCTTTCCGGAAAGCGAGTAGTAATAGTTGATGATTCAATAGTTAGAGGAACGACCAGCAGAAAGATTGTAAAGATGATTCGTGCCGCAGGGGCAAAAGAGGTGCATATGAGAATCAGTTCACCTCCTATGTGCTTTTCGTGCTACTATGGGGTTGACACGCCGATTAGAGAGGAACTCATTGCCTCCTCATTAGATGCGGAAGAGATAAATAAATACATAACCTCTGATACACTTGGATACCTGAGTCTTGAGGGCGTTATGAAGGCCGTAGAAAGTTATAAGGGTTTAGATGGTAATGAAGGTTTTTGTGACGCCTGCTTTACCGGGAATTACCCTGTAGAGATAACAGACTCAAAGGTCCAACTCAAACAGCTACAACTTTTTGATAGGTAATGACATCATTTCCGAAATAATATATCACTAGATAAATACCCAGTGTTACACAAAGTAGGTACTTAAGGACTGACGAGCTCGAGTTTCTTCGTTCTTGAGTAGCGACCATCAGCATTTACCGCTGTGGCTAATATTTCAGCCTGATAGATCACCACCCGAAAACCTGAGCGACAAAAACCCTCAAAGTCTTTGAGACGAATCGAGCCTTGGGCAATCAAAGTTGTAGGCGTGGGCTGGCCACCAGGGGTTTGATCTTCAGTTTCCCCTAGCTTGACTAGTCGCTGATCATGATAGAATTCGTTTGAGGATGGATCCGTTGTCCGGCATGTTAGTAAGGTAGAGGCTGAGATGTCCAAATGAAGCATACCACTCTCAGGATCATTACCCGATGCAATTAGATCAATCTTAGTCCCGGCTGGAACGTGGCGTGTTATGTCACAACAATTCGCATCTACATCTGTATAGGGAGGGGGGGGTATAAGAACCATCGCTTGGGATGTCATATGCATCCATTTTGACGATCGGTGGCGTAGAATCTGTAGAATTAGGAGTTACTCCGTTATTGGGACAGCCTTCTAAAAGAAACGATGTACACAAAATTGTTAGACATTGAAGCAAAATAGCAAAAACGAAGCAATTAATAGACACAGTAATCTCTTGTAATAATTTGTTGTCTAAAGATTATAAAAGGCACGAAGTAAGATGTCCAGTTAAGACTCGATTATCTGCTAACTCTCTTATTGACAATATTTTCAGCATATGTTAGGAAAATTATGATACTATAAAGTACGCAAACAGTTATGATTTCAGATAACAAAAATTTGATTCAGGAGAGAGGAACGTTAAATGTCGATTCTAAATTTTGCAATAAAGGACTTTAATTATACAATTTTGAGCGCAATTTCATTATCATGTTTGATAATCTCAATCAGTTGTGCAAAGGTTGAGGTTTATCCTGTGCAAAATCAATACGGTAGCAAAGGTAAAATCCTAACAGCCTCTGGTCCCGGAGTTCGTTTCTACAGGCCAGCGTTATACGTTTGGATTACAAAAGTTCAACCTTCAGATAAGGTCAATACTGTTAATCAACAAGTCAAAGATGGGGATAAAACTACCACTACGATCACTTCAATCGCAGGTACTGTCTATCAAGCACAATTTGACTTGTTACCTGATTTCTCTCAAGAATATGTAATTGAGTGGAATGCCGGCATAGGCGGTGTAAAACCTAAATTTACACTTGAGAATGGTTGGAATCTCACAGCTTTTAATAGTGAAATTGACTCTGGAGTACCTGAATTAATTAATGCTGTGTCAGGCGCTGTTCAAAACGTTGCAGCAGCGGCAGCAGGCGCGCTTATTGCTGATAAAAATTTCAAAGGTCCTGGTCTATACAAGTTGAACATTGGTGCTGATGGAAAATTTTCTCTTGGATACCAAGTGCTCGGACTCGAATAGCTAAAATAACTTAAATGGCTCATGCTCGCTTGCCTGAATCACCCCCGGTAAAAACAAAGCGATTCGTCCGATCTGGAAATTTTCTAAACTGCTATGACTATTTAAATTCTTTTTTAAATTTTCATGGTTACAAATTAAGTGATAAATCGAGCTTAGAAGAAAGGCTCAAAGAATTCCAGCGCAGAAATAAAGTACCTGCTACTGGACGTCTAAACTCCCAAACATGCAGATTAATAAATTCTTACAGGTGTGTGCATCCTGAAAAAGCAATCCCCTTTGAAGAAGAACAGAGCCGATTTCAAGCGACAGACTATCTACCATTGAAATTAGCTCGGGACAGAGCTTATCTAGTTGATACGGAATACAACATTGATACTACACTGTTGTTAAACGGCGATCACCCTTATGAATTAATAAATGGAAGATGGTCACGACGAACATTAGGATTTGCGCTCGTCGGATCTTCACCAAGTTATTTGGGTTCACATGCATGGGAGGCTGTTAGGCAATCATTCAAAACATGGGACAAAACAGGGATAATAAGATTTGAAGAAAGAAAAGATCCAGCAAGAGCAGAGATAAGGGTGTTATGGACACCGGGACCGAATGTGGATCCGAATTCTACTGATCCTTTTTACGGACCGGGAGAAAAGATTGCAGTTGGTTATTATCCATACACACACCTGAAAGAACTTGCAGGAGACTTGCATCTCGATATTAGCGAAAACTGGGTTATACACCCTAGCCATAAAGGATTTGATGTAGAGACTGTCGCATTGCACGAAATTGGGCATTGTCTTGGAATAGGTCATTCTACAATTCAAGACTCGATCATGTGGAGCGTATACAAAGCTAATCAAAGACAGCTCATACAAGAGGATAAGCAAGAACTTGAAAGAATTTATCAAGCCATACCGTTATAATAGTTTTCCTCTAGTATAAAGTAAAGCTAGGCTCAGCTCTTGAATGGTCCAGCTAGTTGGATTGGTTTGGAATATTCAAGTATTGCTTCCGAAAATTAGAGGGCACTGTCTTGCTTTTTGAGTTTATGTCACGTTTCTAACTCATGTTATTCATACTCTACACCTTGTCATGCCCGAATGTTCCCCACTTAAGCTTGCACTCGAATGTTTGAATCAAGCGACATACGGGGACAAGCTTTATCGGTCATCGCCAGCGTTGTCATACCCGAATGTTTCTATCGGGTATCCATGTTTTAGATTCCCGCTTAAACTTGTACCCACACATCTAAAGTGGGTAACATGCGGGAATGACAGCCCCTTACCTCGATTAGGTGTATGAGTAGGCAACATATGTTTCTAATGTATAAGCTAATCCTCGATGTCTCTAATACATTCAAATTAGCCGTAAGTTCCTCTTCGGATAAATAATGATTTGTTAATTTCACCGTAAAATATGTTTCGTATGCGCTCATGTCTAAATGACTGTAACCCCCTAGGTTGAATAATATGGTTTGTAGAATCATTATGTAATGAGTTTGTAGTTCTGGTTATTTTGGTCGAAAGCGGCTAGTCGTTTTAGAGCTCTTATTTTTTCACTGTAATCCACCTTTGATTTAGCTAGAGCATCATGAAGAACCGTAATGGTTCGTTCGTAGATTCTACGATCGACTGGGAAAGGAGTACCGTCCTTTCCACCATGTGCAAATGAAAATCGCGCAGGATCTCTGGTGCTAGCTCTCGTACCATAGATTAGCTCCGCTACCAATGTTAAGGCCCTAAGTGTCTTTGCACCTACTCCCTGGATACATAACAATTCCTCAAAGTTTCTAGGAACAAGCTCGTATGTGCTCAGTAAGACTTTCTTGAGGTATTTCGGATTAATATCGGCGGTAGCAACCTGATGGCGATGTGGAAGAATTAGATTTGGGAGTCGCTCTACATCCCTCAATACACCCCTGTCAGGTTGACTGGCTAGCTCTGTAATAGCATGTCGAGTTTGCTCACTATCTGAAGCTACTAGGTCAAGTGTATTGCCCCTTGCATCACAGCAAATCGCTGAATGTGGCTCATTAACAAAACTATTAAGCCTTGAACTAAGCCAGTGATAACGGCGTGCCATGGAATTCGAATCATTAAACCCCTGTTGCACTACACACCACTCTTCATCCTGCGTAAAGAAAAAGCTGTGATGGTAAAGCTGATAGCCATCTTGGACTGCCGAATTATCAACCTTAGCTGATAGGCGACTTGCTTTGATAAGATTTTCCGGTTCCTGTGAGATATAATCACAAGCATTCATAATTTCAACTGGCGTTTTTCTTGAAGAAGCTCCTTTTCCACCAGTTGCAAATAATCCAAGCTCCTTTTCTAAACCTCTTATCCCCTCCTTTATAGCGCCACAGGTTGTGGTAGTCACGCCGCTTGAGTGCCAATCGAATCCCAAAACACAACCAAAGGCTTGGAACCAAAAGGGGTCTGACAATCTGACAAGAACCTCTGAAGCTCCATATTCGGCAGTTATATGGCAAACAATTTCACGAGCTAGACGCACCATCTTGTTAAAAAGCCAGCGAGGCGCCTTCCCGCTGTGGAGTGGGAGGTGAGCAAAACCGGTACGCATGATGAAGAGATTAGCTCGGCAAGTATTTTAAGTCAATCGTATAAAAGTACGGCTACTGTCAGACCCGTAGAACTTTCGCAGCTAGTGTAGTGCCAACTACACGGGCACGGATTTTTTCAAAAGCCGTTTCTCGGGTCGTTGAAGTATCATCACCGAATGGAGAGAAACCACAGTCGTCAGTCGTTCCCAGTTGGCTAA
>Ga0209341_10002906_pt1 | contig 16152 bp, 15 predicted proteins | sample RifCSP13_2_FD_184020 | JGI IMG/M metagenome (GOLD analysis project Ga0209341, IMG submission 184020) | Soil microbial communities from Rifle, Colorado - Rifle CSP2_sed 13_2 (SPAdes) (version 2) | ecosystem: Environmental > Terrestrial > Deep subsurface > Rock core/Sediment | place: Rifle...
CGAGTACGGATGGAAGAACTTCTTCGACGAGGACACCCCCGGACCGCTCGGCCCGCAAGATATCCTGCAGTTGGTGCCGTCGACCGTGTACATCTCGTTCCAATAGGCATGGCCATCGTCGACATGCGCCGCCTCTGGGATCTCGACCCTGACGTGGTCTTCCTCAACCACGGGTCGTACGGCGCCTGTCCGCGGCCGGTGCTCGACCATCAGACGAAACTGCGTCGGCATCTCGAACGACGGCCGGTGCAGTTCCTCTCCTACGACCTCGAGGCGCTACTCGATGCGGCCCGTAACGCCCTGGCTACGTTCGTCTCAGCAGATCCCGCGGGTGTCGCCTTCGTGACCAACGCGACGACGGCGGTGAATGCGATCGTCGGCTCGATGCGATTCCATCCCGGTGACGAGATCGTGATCACGGATCACGGTTACAACGCCTGCCGCAACGTGGTCGACCACGCCGCCGGGCGCTCCGGCGCGGTGGTGCGGAGCGCTTCCGTCCCGTTCACCGGGCTCACTCCCGACGCCGCCTGTGAGGCCGTACTGGCTGCGGTCGGTGCCCGCACCCGCCTCGTGATCGTCGACCATGTCACCAGCCCGACCGCACTCGTGCTCCCGGTCGCTCGCATCGCAGCCGAACTCGAGCCGCGCTCGGTTCCGCTGCTCATCGACGGCGCCCACGGGCCGGGAATGCTTCCGGTCGACATCGCGGCCATCGGCGCCTCCTACTACGTCGGCAATTGCCACAAGTGGATGTGCGCCCCCAAGGGCTCGGGCTTCCTGTACGCCGCCGCCGGGGCACGAAACGAACTGACGCCCACCGTCATCAGTCACGGGCTCAACTCGCCACGGACGGATCGCAGTCGCTTCCACCTCCTGTTCGATTGGACCGGGACCACCGACCCCACCGCCCACCTGTCGGTGCCCCGCGCCCTCGAGGTGATGGGGTCGCTGTTCCCGGGCGGGTGGGACGAACTCCGCCGACAAAACCGTGCCCTGGCCCTGCAAGGCAGACGCATCGTGGCCGATGCGATCGGAGCGGGTGACCTTCCCGGAGACGACATGGTCGGCTCGATGGCGGCGATCTCACTCGCCCCGCTTCGGGTCGCTTCGAATGGACGCGACCGCGACCCCCTCACCCTCCTGCTCCGCGACCAATACCGCATCGAGGTGCCGGTGTCGCCCTGGCCGCAGGCTCCGGGTCGGGTGCTGCGGCTCTCTGCACAGGCCTACAACCGGGTCGAGGACTATGAGCGGCTCGCCGCCGCCCTCGCCGCCGAAGGCGTCAGGGCCGCACCCTGACCCTCCGCTCGGCACGGTCGGTGACGAGCACCCCGGCGAGGATGAGCAATCCCCCGAGCACGATTCCGGGCTGCAACCGCTCGTCGAGGAACACCATTCCGGAGATCACCGCGATCGGCGGAACGAGATAGCCGGCGATCGAAGCGAACGTGGCGGAGACCGAGCGCAGCATCCAGTAGTAGAGGACGAAGGGCAGGAAGGTCGTGAACACGGCCATGTATCCGAGCAGCACCCATGCCTTCCCGGAGGGCCCGGGTGATGCACCCTCGACGATCAGCATGGCGGCGACGATGACGATCGAACCGCTCACGAAATGGACACCGGTCACCTCGAGCGGCTGGTAGGCGCCGGCGTGGTGCTTGGCGTACACGCCGCCCACGGCGATCGAGGCGACCGCCACCAGCGACAAAAACCCGGCGACCACCGGCTTCCCACCGCCGGCGAGGCCGCTGTCGCCCGATCCGAGGAGGGCCGCAACCCCGGCGAAACCGAGGATGAGCCCGGCCACCTTCATCGTGCTCAGGCGCTCGTCGGCGAGGGCGAGGTGGGCGAGCAGGGCGGTGAACAGCGGGATCAGGGCCGTGGTCAGGCCGAGGAACCCGGCGGAGGCGTACTGCAGTGCAATCGTCGAGAACACGTAGGGGATGGCGAGGTTGCTGATCCCCATCGCCAGCCCGACCTTCCACGCCTCCGGCGACCGCGGCAACCCGCTCCGCCGAGCGACGAGGAACACGACGACCACGACCGCGGCGAGTGCCGACCGGAGGGCGGCGACGGTATATGGTCCGACGCCCTCGTCGAGCACGACCCGGGTGGCCACACCGGCAGTCCCCCACCCCAGAGAGGCGATCAGGAGTGCGAGCCAGACCCGGCGCATCGGGGGGACGTTAGGGACTCGCCCGGACGGTGCCGCTACCGGCGGCGGCGCCCGCTCCGGAACCTGCGGGACAACTCGACGTCGCTCGTTCGCCGCGGCGCAACGACTCCCGGCTCGTGAGCGACGAGATCGTCCAGTCGATCATCGTTGGAGAACAACTTCACGATCTCGTAGTTGAGCCCGGACGCCGCCTGGATGCGCTTCACCTCCTCGACCTCATCCCATTCCACCAGGGTCACGACGAGCCCCGACTCCCCGGCGCGGGCGGTGCGGCCCGATCGGTGGATGAACGCCTTGTAGTCCTGCGGAGGCTCGTAATGGAGCACGACGTCGACGTCGGAGATGTCGAGGCCGCGGGAGGCGAGGTTGGTCGCCACGAGCGCCGCCAGACGGCCCTCGGTGAAGTCGGCGAGGCGGCGCTCCCGGTCGGACTGCCGGAGATCGCCGTGGATGGGGTGGGCGTCGACTCCCTCCTTGCGCAGGTCCTCGGCGACGCGGTCGGCGCCGTGGCGCGTCGAGACGAACACCAGCGTGCGCTTGACGCTGCGGATGATGCGCGCCGCTACCTTCGGCTTGTCTAGATGGTGGACGGCGAGGAATCGATGGGTCTGTTCGTCGGCGATGTCGCCGTCCATGGCCACCTCATGGCGCACCGGGTCGTTCAGGTACCGGTTGATCAACCCCTGCACCTGGCCGTCGAGGGTGGCACTGAACAGCATCACCTGCGGCGAGCCCCCGACCCGTCGCATGATCTGGTGGACCTGCGGCAGAAAGCCCATGTCGGCCATCTGATCCGCCTCGTCGAGCACGACCGAGTCGACGTGGGTGACGTCGACCGCCTTGCGGTCGATCAGGTCGATGAGCCTCCCCGGGGTCGCCACCAGCAGGTCCGCACCCTTGTGGATACGGTCGATCTGGGCACCCATGGGCGCTCCCCCATAGACGGGGGCGAGCGTGAGGCCGCGGGCCTCGGCCAGGGGACGGAGCGCCTCGGCGACCTGCAGGCACAACTCGCGGGTCGGCACCAGGACGAGCCCGTGGGGCTCGGGCTGGTCGGCATGAACGGTGCGCTCGATCAGCGGGATCCCAAAGGCGAGGGTCTTCCCGGAGCCGGTTTGGGCCTTACCGCAGACGTCGCGGCCGGCGAGCCCGTCGGGAATCGTGAGCGTTTGCACCGGGAATGGCTCGGTGATCCCGCGTGCCGCCAGGGCGGCGACCAGGTCGGGGGGCACCCCGAGCGCAACGAACCCGCTCGCGGTGGGGTCGTGCGTATTGGTGTGGGACATCTTCCCCGATCGCCCTGCGAGGACACCGCGCACCCATCGTGCCGGTGTGGGGGGCGCGCCCACGGTACCAGGGCCGCCGATGCCTCCCGACCGGGTGGCCCGGTCAGTCGCGACGGTGAACGAACAGCTCGCCGTCCCGCTCGACCACGGTTCCCCGCCCCAGCGGGAGCACCCGGGTCAGGGCCTTGAACGCAGCGCCGAGACCGGGGATGACGGCAAACCCGCCCTGCGGCCCGCGCACCATCCGCCCGCTCGTGACGTCGTACTGCGACCCGTGCCACGGACAGGTCAGGCAGCCGTCGTCGATCGTGCCCCGTGCGAGATCCGCCCCCAGGTGCCGGCAGCGGCGGGTGACGGCAAAGCACTCACCGCGGTCGTTGCCCACGGCGAAGCGGCCCGCACCCCGCACCGCGCCGGGGGGGAGTTCGGACGCAGGTCCCGCCGGGGTCTCGTAGGGCACAAAGAGAGGATAGGCACTAGGCACCAGGCACCAGGCACCAGTAGGAGTCTCCAGTCTCCAGCCACCAGACGGAGCGCACACGGCAGATGGCGACGGGCGACGGGCGACGAAACGGGTACCGTGCCGCGGTGCCCGATGCCGCCCGCTCGGTTCAGCGGACCTACCTCACTCTCACCCTGCTCAGCACCCTGGCCGCCTCGTTCATCTGGGGGATCAACACCCTGTTCCTCCTCGATGCCGGACTGAGCAACACCGAGGCGTTCACCGCCAACGCCTTCTTCACGCTGGGCATGGTGGTGTTCGAGGTGCCCACCGGGGTCATCGCCGACACCCGGGGGCGCCGCACCTCCTTTCTCCTCGGCACGGTCACCCTGCTCGCCTCCACCCTCGTCTACCTGCTCATGTGGCAAATCGAGGCCCCGTTTTGGGGATGGGCGCTGTCCTCGATGGCGATCGGTCTCGGTTTCACCTTCTTCTCGGGGGCGATGGAGGCATGGCTCGTCGACGCCCTCGCCGCGACGGGGTTCACCGGTAACCTCGAGTCGGTGTTCGGCAAGGGGCAGAGCGTCGCCGGAGCCGCCATGCTCGCCGGCTCGGTCGCCGGCGGCTTCATCGCCCAGGCGACCAACCTGGGGGTCCCCTACATCATCCGCAGCGGGGTGCTCGCCGCCACGCTCCTGGTGGCGGTCTTTGCGATGCGCGACCTCGGATTCACTCCGCAGCGCGGCAACGGTGCGATCGCCGAGGTGCGCACGGTGCTCCGGGCGTCGATCGACAAGGGTTGGCGCAATCGCCCGGTGCGGTGGGTGATGCTGGCGGCTCCCTTCACGATGGGGGTGAGCATCTACGCCTTCTACGCGATGCAGCCGTACCTGCTCGAGTTGTACGGAGACGAGACCGCGTTCGGTGTCGCCGGACTCGCCGCCGCCATCCTCGCCGGCGCCCAGATCGCCGGAGGCCTGCTCGTTCCGGTGATCCGCCGCGCCTTCCGCCGCCGCACCCATGCCCTCATCGTCGCCGCGGTGCTCGGGGTGGCGGCCCTGGCGTGTATCGGGCTCACCCGTAACTTCTGGGTCGCCATCGCCATGCTGGTCGTGTGGGCGTTCACCTTCGCCGCCGCAGTGCCGATGCGCCAGGCCTACGTCAACGGACTGATCCCCTCCGAGCAGCGGGCGACGGTGCTCTCGTTCGACGCCCTCATGGGCTCGAGCGGCGGTGTGGTCACACAGCCCCTCCTGGGGCGTTCCGCCGACGTGTGGAGCTACGGCACCTCGTACGTGGTCGCCGCCGGGGTCCAGGCGGCGGCGATCCCGTTCCTGCTGCTGGCGCGCCGGGAAGACGCTGCCAGCGACCCGATCGCGGTCAACCCACCCGGGTGAGACGGACTACCGGGATCTCTCGCTCCGTCTTTTCCTGGTAGTCGGCGAAGGCCGGAGTCCGGGTCGTGATCATCCCCCACGCGGTCGGACGCTCGTCGGGCCCCAGCACCTGAGCGCGGGTTTCGAAGAAGTCCTCCTTGAAGCGGACCCACACCGTCGGATCGGCCGCGGAAATGATCGGGAGGCTCGATGCATGGGACGAGCTCGGTACGGAACACTGGCGCGGAATGCCCCGTGCCCTCCTGCCGATCAGTCTCACGATTCGGGGACTGCATATCGTTCTTCCATTTGCTGGTAGGTGGCCAGGTCGTTGATCTCATTCCTTTCTTCGAACGACACGAAGCCGCCGGGGAAGCCCAGGCTCGTGCGGTTCTCCTGCAGATGGCGAAGGAGAGACTCCAAAGCGCGGGCCACGACGCGAATGGAGATCGTCGGATAGAGAATGAGCTTGAACCCCAACGCCTGATACTCGTTGAAGTCGAGATGCGGTGTCCGACCGCCCTCGACGACGTTGACCATCAGAGGACCCGGCAACCGGCGGCCGATCTCGCGGAGCTCGTCGATCGTATGCGGAGATTCGACGAAAAGGACGTCAGCTCCTGCATCCTTGTAGGCGAGAGCCCTTTCAATCGCCGTGTCGACACCCAGCACGCTGAGTGCATCGGTGCGAGCGACGATCACGAAGTCGCGGTCTCGCCGGGTATCGCAGGCGGCGCGGATCTTCATGACCATCTCCCGCTGGGCAACGACCTTCTTGTGCTCGAAGTGACCGCACCGCTTCGGGAACTCCTGGTCCTCGAGCTGCAGTCCCGCGGACCCGGTGGCCTCGATGGCACGGACCGTGCGGGCCACATTGAGGGGGTTGCCGTAGCCCGTGTCGGCGTCGCAGATCAGCGGGATGGAGACGGCAGCCGCAATCCGCCGAACCTGCTCGATGACCTCGGTGGCCGATAGAAGACCCAGATCGGGGAACCCCAACAGCGACATGGCCACCGCGGATCCCGACATATACAGAGCGGGATAGCCGGCACGATCGGCAAGCCGGGCACTCAGCGCGTCGTAGACGCCGGGTAGCAGCAGCGCCCCGGGTCGATCCAGGAGCTCGCGAAACTTCCCACCCGCAGACGATGGTTGGGCTTGATTAGAGGATTCCTGCACTCGGGCCCAGCTTTACGCCGATGAACTTCAACTCAGTCATCTCCTCGATCGCATACTGCACGCCCTCCCGGCCAATGCCGCTCTGCTTCATGCCCCCGAAGGGGTAGTTGTCCTGCCGGTATCGTGAGGAGTCGTTGATCCACAGGGCGCCCACGTCGATCTCGCGGGCGAAGTAGAACATCGTACGGATGTCGTTTGTGTAGACGCCGCCCTGCAGGCCGAATTGGGAGTCGTTGGCGATGTGTGCGGCTTCCTCGAGTGTGGAAAACGTAGCCAGTGTCGCGACCGGCGCAAAGGCTTCTTCGCATGCCAGGCTGGCGTTCGGTGGGACATCGGCGACCAGCGTCGGCTTGATCGTTCTACCGGCGCGCTCGCCGCCGACGACCACCCGCGCGCCCAGGCCCCGGGCTTCATCGATCCACGCCATCACGCGGTCGACATCGGAAACAGAGATCATGGGTCCGAGTTCGGTGGCAGGGTCTTCGGGGTCGCCGATCACCATGGCTTCGGCGCAAGGTACGAAGTGCTCTAGGAAGGTGTCGACCACGGACTCGTGGACGATCAGTCGCTGTGCAGAGATGCAGGCCTGTCCCGAAGAAAGGAATGCCGACGTCGCCAGGCTCTTCGCCGCCCCGGGGACGTCGGCATCCGAGCACACGATGTTGGCGGCGCTCGATCCAAGCTCGAGGGCGACCTTCTTGATGCCGGCCTCTCGCGCCACTGCCAGTCCGGCAGCGACACTCCCGGTTAGGGTCACCATGCGCACTCGGGCGTCCCGGGCCAGCGCGCCGCCCAGCTTCGCGCCACTTCCGACGATCACGTTGAACGCGCCGTCCGGCAGACCTCCCTCCTGAAGGACTTGTGCCAGCACGAAGGCGGACAGGGGTGTGTTGCTGGCCGGCTTCAGGACGACCGAATTCCCTGCTGCGATGGCAGGCGCAATCTTGTTGACGGCTAGGTTGACCGGGGAATTGAAGGGAGCAATGGCCGCCACCACGCCGAGGGGCACCCGCATCGTGTACCCGAATCGGTTCTCGCCTCCCTGGATGACGTCCATCGGGAGTACTTGTCCCTCGATCGATGCCACCGAGTTGGCGGCGAGTTCGAAGAGCTGGCCCGCGCGTCCCGCCTCACGGCGTGCATCCCGGATCGGTTTGCCGCCCTCACGGACGACCAAATGGGCCAGCTCCTCGGAGCGCTCACTCAAGAGCGCCCCGGTCCGTCGGAGGATGTCCGCCCGCTCTCGAGCCGTCATGGAACGCATGCGCTCCACGAAAGTGCGGTGTGCGACGCCCACCGCCTCCCCGACGTCTTCTTCCGACGCGGCCGTCACTTCCCCGACGATGGAATCGTCGTAGGGATAGCGCACGGTCACGGTCTGGCCGAGGGATCCGGGGCGCTCGGCCCCGTCGATCCAGAGACCATGTCGTTTGATGTCCATCGTCATCGTCTCCTCATTCGACCGGCGGGAGAACGAAGGTTCCTCCCCCGCTGGGCACGTAGGTCTCCCGATCGACCTCGATGTCGAGCAGATACGGCTTTCGGGCATCGAGGGCGCGGCGCAGTGCAGGGCCGATGTCGTCGGGCTTGGTGACTCGTTCCGCCGCCATCCCGACTGCTTGGGCCACGGCGGCGAAGTCGAGCTTGTAGGGCCGGGACGCTCGATCCTCGAAGATCGTGAAGAGATTCCGCCCGGGGCCGAATCGCATGTCCTGCGGGCGTTTCACCGATCCGTATGAGTAGTCGTTGGCCACGATGTACACGATCGGCAGTTCGTATTCGACGACGGTCGGCAGCACATGAAGGCTCATCGACATGCTGCCGTCACCGGTGACGACGACGACCTGACGGTCCGGAGCGGCGAGCCGGGCGCCGAGCGCGCCACACGGCCCGAAGCCCATTGCAGCTCCACCGAGGCTGGTGACGATGGTGCCGGGGCGCACCGACGGGTACTGCTGCACGATCCATTTCTGGGAGTTGCCGACATCGGTGATGACGATTGCGTCGTCTTCGAGCGCGTCGGCGAGTTCTCTCGTGAGTCTCGCCGGGGCGATCGGAACCGCTGAGGATGTGGCGGCCTCATCGACGGCGCTCGTCCACGTCTCTTTGGCGGCGTTGAGGGGTCCAAGCCATTTGGCGCGGTCGGGAGCGGCCGGCAATTGCTCCTTCACCTCTGCCAGGAGATCGTTGAGAACCGCGCGGACATCGCCGACGATGCCGATCTCCACCGGGTAGTACCGGGCGATCTCGGCGGGATCGATATCCACCTGGATGACTTTCGTGGGTGGGATGTTGAATACGCTCCCCTGAGTCCAACCGGCCGTATCGGTCTCTGTGAAGCGACAACCGAGAGCCAACAGGACATCTGCCTCCCGCGTTGTTTGATTCGCCGGTCCGGTTCCGACCCAGCCGCTGATCCCCATCGAGAGCGGATGGCTCTCGGGGAAAGACCCTTTTCCCATGATCGTCGTCGCCACCGGGATGTTCATGCGTTCCGCCAAGGCAACCAGGGCATCCGTTCCTTCGGAGAGCCGTGTGCCCCCACCGGCCAGAATCGCCGGCCGCTCGGCGCCGAGGAGGAGGTCCGCCGCGCCATGAGTTGCCGCGGCATCGCCGCGGGGTCGGTGAGCCGGCATCCATCGCTCGGGGTGATCGGGCAGCTCTACCTCGATCCGTTCCGCAAACGCATCCTGGGTGATGTCGATCAGCACCGGACCGGGTTTGCCGGTCACGGCCTCCTTGTAAGCCTTGAGCAGGACCTCGGGCAGCTTGGACGCCTTGTTCACCTGCCAGGCCCGCTTCACGCTGCCGCGGAAGATGTCGGGGGTCCCCGCGTCACGATCGGCCGACAACTCCTGGAATGCTCCCCGTCCTTGCGATCGAGTCCATACATCACCGCTGATCACGATCATTGCCGATGAGTCGATCATCGCATTCATGACTCCAGTGAGCGCGTTGGCGGCCCCGACGGAGTTGTGAACCATGACCGCCATGGGACGATGGTGGACGCGGTAGTAGGCATCCGCCATGTAGCTGGCCGTCTCCTCGTTCCTGGTGACGATGGACGAAATCCGGTCACGCCGTTCGTAGAGGGCATCCACGAAGTCGAGGACGGTGTGGCCGGGTATTCCAGCGATGTACTCGATGCCCTGTCTGACGAGCATCTCCGCCACGATGTCCGCGCCACGTAAGCGTTCCATGTCAACCCCTGTTTCTGTAGGTCTACCGTGTTGTTGCGAACCATCACCAGTCCTCGCCAATGGGCCAATGGAGTGGCCCCGTTCTGGAGGCCGGTGAGTTGGCTTCCTCGAACCTCGCCGAGCTCAGCCAGGAGGCAGCCTGGGTGGTCTGGAGGGTCGAGGTCGCCTGCAGTGTCTCTAGTTCCTCGAGAGCATCGACGGTCTCGAGCGCTCGGAAGGTTCGGCGACTCGTCACCACTCCGGGGGAGGGCGCCGACATAGTCCGAGCCGGGTCTTTCCTACCTCGCCCGGATGAGCCGACCCGCCCGACGTCGCAGAAAGGGACTGCGATCAAGGCGCCGGAAAGCGTTTCGCCAGCGGAGGCCGGGGCACGCCCGGTCATGTGTGCGAGGTGACGGGGTCTCCGTCGCCCAGGTCCTGTAACACGCGGAGCGTGTTGGCCAGGCAGTTCTCCAGGTGCTTGCGCATCTCGGTACCGGCGCGATCCGCATCCCTGGCGGCGATCGCACTGTATATCGCAACGTGCTCGTCGTAGGCCGCGACTGCTCTCGCCGGCAGGAACCCGACCCGAGCTCTACCGACACGAAGCTTGGAGTCGACTTCGGTCACCTTCGCGGCAAGGACGGGGTTGTGCACACTGGCGACGATGTAGTTGTGGAAGTCGAGATCAGGCGGATACGAAACGCTGTCGTTCTCGAGTGAGAACCGAGTGGCGACGATCGCCTGCTGCATGAGGCTCAGGTCGTACTCGTCGGCCCTGTGCGCAGCCAAGCGGGCAACCCCAACCTCGAGTGCGATCCGCACCTCGTAGAGCTGCTCTACCTGTTCGAGGTTGAACTCAGCGACGAAGGCCCCCCTGTTTCGGACGAGCGAGATGATCCCTTCTTTTGCCAGGCGCTGAAAGGCTTCACGAAGCGGGCCTCTGCTTACTTCGAGGCTCTGTGAGAGGTCGACCTCGTTCAGCTTCTGGCCGGGACGAAACACTCCCTCCAGGATCAGGCGTCGCAGCACAGACTCGGCGTGCTCGGCGTATGACGGAGCGACCTTGGCCGGCGCTGGAGATGAAGACACCTGCGAACTCCGATCAGCAATGGGGCAAGGTCCCGTGGCAGGGTAGATTGTCGGCAATTCTACTGTCAAACCGGCAGATTCGCTGGTTTGGTTGGGTCTTCTTCCGGTCTGGTTGACGACTGTCGACAATTTGGAGTATCTTTCTGCCGGCTCGTCCGCGCTGGATCGGTGGGAGGGGGGATGAAGACCATCCGAGGCACCAGGGCGGCGAGGAGGGGCGAGGAGGAAGGTGGGAATCCATGACATGGAGGCCACAGACAAGCTGATCGGTCAGAGTTCGCGGCGATTCCTCAGACACCCGAGATGGGAGAACGGCAGTGAAACACGCAAGCAAAGTGATCTGGCTGCTACTCGTAATGGCTTTGGTGGCGGCCGCGTGCGGCGACGACTCGACGACCACGACGACGGCTGCATCGACTACCACCGCAGCTCCGGTGACCACCCAGGCGGCGACTACCACCGCAGCTCCGGTGAGCTCGGTACAAGAGATTAGGATCGGCCTGCTCTTCCCCTACACCGGGTCGTTCGGCTTCCTGGGCACTGAGCAGGCGAACGGCGTGAAACTGGTCCTCGAGGCGGCGAATACCACCGGCGGCATCGCCGGTGTTCCGATCATCATCATCGAGGCCGACTCGCAGAGCGATCCGGCGATCGGAGCCACCGAGGCACAGCGCCTCATCGACCAGGACCATGTAGACATCATCATCGGTTCCTACTCGTCGGGCATCTCGGCCTCGGCGAGTCCCGTTGCTGAGCGGAATGGCGTCATCTTCTGGGAGGTCGGCGCCGTCGCAGACAACCTGAGCCAGCAGGGGTACAAGTACTACCTACGCACCGTTGGTAACGCAGCGTCCTACGGCGCCGCCAATCTGGACTTCGTCGAGAACTTCGTTGCGCCACAAATGGGCATTGCACCCGAAGACGTGCGCATCGCGATTGTCAATGAGAACGGTGCATTCGGCACCAGCGTGGGCGATGGAATCGAGAACCAGGCAGCCGCCAGGGGGTACGACGTCGTCATCCGCGAGTCGTACGACGACAGGTCGCCCGACATGACGCCGGTTGTGCTTCGTGTCAAGAACGCTGCGCCCGACGTGCTGTTCATCGTTCCGCTCCCGGCCTCCACGAAGCTCTTCTGGGAGGCGGCGAGGGAACAGGACTTCAACGTCCTGGCGGTCGTCGGATCAGCCGGGTTTGGGTCCAGCTCCTTCCCGGACACGTTTGGTGCCGCCGGTGTCGAGGGTGCGATGGACGTCGAGGCGCCATCGATCGCCTTCATGGACACCACCGGGCTCCAAGCAGACGTGAGCACTGTGTTCCAGCAGTACCTGGCCCAGTACCAGGCGGAATACGGGCGACCATGTCTCGTGCACTGCGGTGATGGGATGGGAAGCGCCTATGTACTCGTGAGTGATGTGCTGCCACGAGCGATCACCGAATTCGACAGCGTCGACGCAGACTCGATTCGTGCGGCCGCCGACGCCACCGATATCCCGGTTGGCGGGACACTGCAGGGCTTCGGTGTGAAGTTCGCTGCGGTGGGAGAGCCGAATGCCGGTGACAACACCAGGGCATTCTCCGTGATCATGCAATGGCGTGATGGGAACCTCGTTACCGTCTGGCCGGCATCGCTGGCCGTGATGGAGCCGACGTTCCCGTTGCCGCCGTGGTCTGAGCGGTAGATCCGGGAGTAGAGGGAAGATGAGTAAGGGGGTGAGCCAGGTCGTAACCTGGCTCACCCCCTTGCGTTGAGTCGACAACGAGGGTAGGCACGGTGTTCAGAGCGGCCTTGGCTAGCGGAATATTCCTCGGGTCGATCTACGCGATGGTGGCTTCCGGCCTGAACCTGATCTTCGGCGTGGTCAAGATCATCAACTTCGCTCACGGAGCTTTGCTGGCCCTCGGCATGTACATGGCGTATTTCCTCATAACGCTCGCCGGATTCGACCCATACCTGACGCTTCCCGTCGTTGTCGTCGCCATGTTCCTGGTTGGGTGGGCGATCCAGAGCGGGATCATCAACCGGATCATGGACTCCGACCGAACGAGCCAGCTTCTCATCACCTTCGGGCTGGCGCTCATGGTGCAGAACGGCGCCATCATGCTGTGGGGGCACGAGTACCGATCGGCCACTGTTCCCTACGCGCGGAAAGTCTTCGACATCCTGGGTATCCGGTTCTCGTTCGCCGCCCTGCTGGCACTCACCGGGTCGGCGATTTCGCTCGTGCTGCTCTACCTGTTTCTGCACCGCACCCGCACCGGCACCGCGATTCGTGCGGTCAGCCAACAGCCGGATTCCGCCGCGCTGGCGGGTATCAATGTGAAGTCGATCTACGGGATAGCGTTCGGAGTGGGCTCGGCGATGGTCGGCGTAGCCGCGGTCTTCATGGTTCCGATCTACTTCGTGCAACCGAGCGTCGGCGATCCATTCGTGCTCATGGCGTTCATCACGGTGGTACTGGGCGGTCTCGGCAGCGTCTGGGGAGCGGCCGCGGCAGGCATGATGCTCGGGGTGGTCCAGAACCTCTTCGCCACGATGGTGAACGTCGAGATGGCTCCGACATTCGTCTTCCTCGTGTTCATGGTCATCATGTTCTTCCGACCTTACGGGCTGTTCGGACGGGCAGAGAGGATCTCCTGAACGATGCGGGCTACGCGATCGACAGAGCAGGGCGAGAGCGCCCGCCTCCCGTCCGGCATCGGTGCCGCACCGCTCTCGTTCCGAGTGGCAAGCGTCGTGATCCTGCTCGGCCTCGTCATCTTCGCCATTCCGGATTCCATTCCCTTCTACTACAAGCAGGTGGGAATCCTCATCTTCTGGTTCGCCTCGCTCGGGACCGCATGGACGATTTCCTGCGGCTACGGAGGCATGTTCTCCATCGGGAACGCGGCATTCGTCGGTACCGGCGCGTATACGTCGACGTTGCTGTTTCTGCACTTCCAGATCTCACCGTGGTTGGGCATGGTGGTCGGGATGGCGCTCGCCGCCCTTTTGGCCGCCGGGGTCGGCTATCCGGCGTTCCGGTTCGGTCTGCGCGGTGACTACTTCGCGCTCATCACCATTGCGTTCTCCGGAATCGTGTACGAGTTGGTCAACGGCGCCAGCGGAATCACGGGTGGCGGCCAGGGCAAGCCCATCCGGGTGCTGGGCGACCGACCGTGGCTCTTCCAGTTCACCGACCGCAGGATCTACTACTACATCGCGATGGCGATGTGGTTGCTGACGGTGGTGGTGGCCTACCGGATTCGCCACTCGCGCCTTGGATACAAGTTGCTGGCGATTCGAGATGACGAGCCCGCCGCCGCCCGGGCCGGAATCAACGGCACCACGGTGAAGCTCGTCGGCTTCGTCATCACCGCTGCGATCACCGCCGCTCTGGGGACCTTCTATGCGCAGTTGATCTTGTTCATCGACCCCGGTTCGGTGCTGGCGCTGGATCTGTCCGTCACCTTGATTCTGATGGCAGTGCTCGGCGGCATGGCCAGCTATCTCGGTGCCACCGTCGGGGCATTCATCTTGGTGCCGCTGTCGCAATGGCTCGCCGCGAACACCGCCGTCGCCGGCGCCGACCTCTTCGCCAACGGTCTCATCCTGGTCCTGCTGATGTTGTACATGCCCCATGGGATCCTCGGTCTCCTGAGGAACTCGCCTCGTTGGCGAAGGGTGGTTGGATGGTGATGGCGGGGGTTCACCGTTTCGAGAAGGCGATGGTCCGGTGACGGCCATGCTCTCGATTCGTGGCATCGACAAGCGCTTCGGCGCGTTGCCGGTGCTGACCGATGCGACGTTCGACGTCGCCGAGGGTTCGATAACCGGTCTGATCGGTCCCAATGGTTCCGGCAAGACCACCCTGTTCGACATCATCACGGGCTACCGGGCACCCGACGGGGGATCCGTTCTGTTCGCCGGATCGGAGATCATCGGTCTCAAGCCGTACCAGCTCGCACGGCGCGGCCTGATCCGCACCTTCCAGCTCACCCGCGTCTTCAAGGGCCTGACGGTCCTCGAGAACCTGCTCGTCTGCGACGTCAGCCCAACTGCCGAAGAGGCTTCCGACCGGGCACTCGAGATGCTGGATTTCGTTCGCCTCACTGCGCTCGCCGATCGAGAAGCAGCGGCGCTGTCGTACGGTCAGCAGAAGCTCCTCGAGATCGCCCAGGTGCTCATGCTCGATCCGTCGATGTTGCTGCTCGATGAGCCAATGGCGGGCATCAACCCGGGCCTGGCCGATCAGATCATCGAGCATCTCCAGGCGCTTCGGGCAGGAGGCAAGACGTTGCTGCTGATCGAGCACAACCTCTCGGTCATCACCACGTTGTGCGACAAGCTCCTCGTGCTCAATGCGGGCAGTATCATCGCCGAAGGGCGCCCGGAGGAAGTCATCAAAGACCGCAACGTGCGAGAGGCGTTCCTTGGTAGTTAGTCCTGCGCCGCCTGCTGACGGCAACCCGATCCTTCAGACGCGGGGCCTGGTGTCCGGGTACGGAAGGGTCGAGACGCTGCACGGCATCGATGTCGACGTGCCGGCGCGGGGGATCACGACGATCGTCGGACCGAACGGTTCCGGGAAGAGCACGTTACTCAAGTCCGTCGTGGGCCTCCTCCGTCCGTGGGAGGGCGATGTGCTGTTCGACGGGCGGCAGGTCGGCGGTAAGGCGGTTCACAAGCTGGTCCGCGAGGGCCTCTGTCTTGTACCCCAGGGACGGGTGGTGTTCCCCAACCTGACCGTCGAGGAGAACCTGCGGATCAGTGGCTTCACCCTGCGGGACGAACGCGTCCTCAACGAGCGCCTCGAGGCGGCGTTCGAGTTCTTCCCGTCCCTGGTCCAGCGGCGGCGCTACCTCGCCAACAACCTGTCGGGCGGGGAGCAGACCATGCTCGCGCTGGGCAAGGCCATCATGCTCAGTCCCCGGCTCCTCCTGCTCGACGAACCCTCGCTCGGGCTCTCTCCCAAGAACATGGACATGGTCTTCGCGCATGTGGTGTCCCTCGCCGAGCGGGGCATGCCGATCCTCATCGTCGAACAGAACGTGCGCAAGGGCCTGTCGGTCGCCGATCACGCCATCGTGCTCGTGCTGGGAGTCGTTCGATTTGAGGGGCGTCCGGATGAGTTGGAGTCAAAGGTCGACCTTGCAAGGCTGTTCCTGGAACTGGATGAGGAGGGGGTGTCGTGACGACGGCCAATCTGCCCAACAGTGCGGTTGAACCCCGACCTCTGGCGGGAACTCGGGCGATCCCGTGCACGATCATGCGCGGCGGGACCAGTCGAGGGGTGTTCTTCCATGCCGAGGATCTGCCCCAGAACCGGCCCGTGGTCGATGCGATGCTCCTGAACGTCTTCGGCAGCCCCGATGTCCGCCAGATCAGCGGTCTGGGGGGTGCGAGTTCCCAGACGAGCAAGGCGGCCATCATCAGCCG
>Ga0209341_10002907_pt1 | contig 16146 bp, 35 predicted proteins | sample RifCSP13_2_FD_184020 | JGI IMG/M metagenome (GOLD analysis project Ga0209341, IMG submission 184020) | Soil microbial communities from Rifle, Colorado - Rifle CSP2_sed 13_2 (SPAdes) (version 2) | ecosystem: Environmental > Terrestrial > Deep subsurface > Rock core/Sediment | place: Rifle...
GGTCGATAACTTGCATCCTACAGGTAGCACGTTCTCAAGCTTGCGTCAACACGCAAGTACCACAACATGTAGTGTCCCCGCCCGTCCCGTACCACAACATCTGGGGGCTTGACACTCTGGTACCAAGATGTACCGTTACGTCTGTACCAGTCGCGCAAGGCTGGACCCTGGAGGAACGGTCCACATGTCCTACTACACGAAGAGTGAGCGCGAGGAGGCCCGCGAGAACATCGCGGACTTGCTCCCGCCCGGCACGACTGTCTACACCATCCTACGGCACGTCGCCCGCTCGGGCATGAACCGCATTATCGCGCCCCTCGTCCTGCCCGAAGGACAGCCGCGCTGGATCGGCTACAGCGCGGCTCGCGTCCTCGGCGACCGCTACGACACAAACGCGGAAGGTATCGCCGTCTCCGGGGCTGGGATGGATATGGGCTTTCACCTCGTCTACAGCCTCAGCGCCGCGCTCTTCCCGGACGGCTTCGCGTGCATCGGGGCTGACTGCCCAAGCGCCGACCATTCCAACGGCGCACCGCGTCCCCACGATTACGACAGCCCGAGTGGCCTCTGCACCGTCTATCACTGCGGCCTCGTCCGCGAGGATCACCCGACCTCGCCCGCGCATCATCGTGACGGCGGCTACGCCCTTCGCCAGCGCTGGCTCTAAAGGTCCGCCCCTCCCGTCCTGCCCGTCAGACCTTCTCACGGGCAGTGGGGAGCGCCGGAAGACACCGGAGCCCGAGTAGAGAGGAACGGTCCACATGCAAGCTAACGAGAACGTCCAGCCGATCACGCGGTCGGGCTGGGCTGCGCTCTGGTACCACACCCACACCGCGCGGCAGGCTGCCATCGAGCACTACATCGCGCGCCTGGCCGAGCTGCCGCTGGCTGAAGACGACGCGTGGAACCTCATCGCTCGCGCGCAGGACGCCGAGCACAACGACCCGCAAGAGCCGATGCGATGACCCAGCCTGATCCCTGCTACTGCAACGCCTGTATCGGCGTTACACCCCGACCAGCTACTTATCCCTGTTGGGCCTGGTGCGATCAGTGCGTTGCGTACATTGGCGCATCGCCACCCTTGCTACATCCCTACTGGCCTACCGACAAGTCAGCCGCTATGCACCGCGCCGGAACGGGCCATAAGGTCCGCATGGTCGGACTGCCGACACGACGCGTCCGATGACCGGCGCAGAGCGCATCCGCCGCTCAGACGCGCACGCATCCTACCTTGCGCGTCTTCGGACCGAGCACCGCGAAATCCGGCAGCGCACCATCACGCGCGTGGCCTCGGCCGATCCGTACACCTACGGCATGGCGCCAGCCGAGAAGCGGCGCGTCAACGCGGCAGCCTTGGCACGTTTGGAGGGCTGCGAGGATGACGGTCTGCCCCTACCTGAGCCGGTCGGTGCCTCCGCACTGACTCTCATTCAGCCCCGTCCGACGTGCGAGCGGTGCGGGCAGTCGTTCCGACTGTCTGGCATCGGCTACGCCTGGCACGTCAAGAACCGGCCCGACTGCAAGAGGGCTCAATCATGAGCGAGCTATACGAAACGTTCTATGCCTCGGACTGGGGTTCCGAGGCTCCACGGCAGCGGGATCGGCGCCGTCGCACCCTGCTTGACGCTGGGGCCACCGTCGTCCGTGGTCGGGTCCTGCATCCGCTTTACGGAGAGGGCTGGGAAGTCTACGCCCGACTCGTGGGCGAGGCACTCACCCGCGATCTCCGCGTCACTCCTAGCCACGTGTACCCGCAGGCGCCTCCGCGCCTGATCCGACCAGAGGAGATGATATGAACGGGTTATACACAGTCACCTTGACCATTCCGTCGCTACCCGGTGACACCCATGCTGACGCCGCGCGGACATTCGTGCTAGTCATGCGCGATTGGCTGGCGGGTGCACTCGATACGCTGACGCTCGACGTTACTGACGAGCGCGACGATGGCCCGACACGGGTCGTTTATCTCCGAGCCGAGGGCGTGGTGCGATGACCGCATCTACCCGCCTGCTGGACGACTTGGAGGAGCAGGCCGTCATGTTCGAGGGGATGGCGCGGGAAGCTGCTGATGGCAAAGACCCGATGCGTGTCGGTGTCTTCGGCGCGTGGGCCAGTGCGACCCGTCAATGCCTCGCTATCGTGCGTACCGACCTGCCTGCGATCATCGACGAAGCCCAGCTCGTGCCCGACCCGGAGCCGGACCGTGAGGCCGTCTTCGGCTCTCGGGCCGTGTCTTACATAGACGAACAAGGCAACCCTCGGGACCCCGACGGCAACCGCATCCGCGAGCGCTGCCTGTCGTGCGGCCACCACGACGGCTACCACGCCGATGATTGCGACCGACTATGAGACACATGACCGAACAGGAGTACGTCCGCCTACAGGCCGCGTGGCAGGAGTGCGAGGACTACATCGCCGCTTCGGGCGCTATGCGGGAGCGACAAGTAACGATGCAGGAGCGGGCCTATCGAGGCAGCGAGTACGCCCGGGGCTGGCTCGCCTGTATCCATGACTGGGCGACCGAGCTACTGGATGCCATGAACAGAAGGAGGAACGGTCCATGACCATCGAGGTTTATACGTTCGAGGATACAGATGAGAACGAGGTTGGATGGTCAACGCAATCCTTTAGTGAGGCTCAGGAGTATGCCAAGACGTACAGCTACGCACTGATCGCCAACCATTTTGTCTGGGAAGACGATGAACTGATTGAGGACCATCGTTCCGGTCATGCCTTGGACGGGACGTTGTTGGAGAAGGCACATGAGCACCCGAGCGGTAGCTAGTCGCGCGGTGCGACCGATCCGTAGCACACGCTCTGCCGCAAGCGCAACACGCCTTGCGGTTGCGATAGCGCATCCCACCTACACCATCGAGCCGTGCCCACGGTGCGGCTATCCTGAGGCGGACGGCGGCTACTGCCCCGAGTGCGGGACGACTACACATCGGAAGGGCTGCAAGTGCAGCCAGAAAGGAGAACGAACATGAGCGGCCAACCTTGCCCGCGATGCTATCGCTGGTTCACCGAACCCTACTGGCGTCACATGCAGCGACACATACTCGCGGAAGACAAGCGGGCGGTTGCAGGAGGGTCGGAGCAACGGTCCAAGGAAGCCTGACCCTCCTGCACCCTGACGATACCAGAAAGGGGTCTCATCGAAAGGTGAGGCCCCTTCCATCTGTCCGGCAGACCCCGCTCATCCGTTCGGTTTGATACTCTTCGCGGCATGCGACGGCCCTACGCCTACATCCGAAAGTCCGTTGTGCATGCCGGCGCCCGAACGCTCTCCTGGGAGATGCAGGAGGCGGACGTGCGGGCGATGGCTGGCCGTCGCGGGGATACCGACCTGGAGATACTCTCGGATTGGGGACGCTCGGGCAGGCGTGGCCCGGAGGCCCGGCCCGGCTATCGAAGACTCCTCGAAGCGATCACGGAGGGGCAAGTCTCCGTCGTCTACGCCTACAGTCTGTCCCGTCTCTCGCGTTCCCTCATCGAGTATGCCCGCCTGGCCGACCTGTGCGTGCTGCACTCCGTCCGGGTCTGTCTCGCGAAGGAGGGCGAGTCTGACTTTACCAGTCCATCCGGTCGCCTGATCGTGAACATCCTCGCCTCGGTGGCGCAGATGGAGGCGGAGCTGGCCCAAGAGCGGTCACGGGACATGGTACGCGCCCGCCTGGCGCGTGGTGACCGATTGGGAACGCCTCCCTACGGCGAGAGGGCGGGGGAGGACGTGCAAGCCGTCGTGGACGCCTACGAGGCCGCAGGATCGCTCAACGGGACGGCACGGCTGCTCAATGCGGCCCGGGTGCCCAGCCGTCATGGCGGACTGTGGCGCAACTCGACGGTGGGGGGCATCCTCGCACGGCTCGGGCTCCTGCGAGCGGAACGAGGCCGGGGAGCGAAGCTGGGGCAGCACTATCGACTGGCTCGGCTACTTCGCTGTGCCTGCGGTCAGCTCCTGACGCCGCACCAACCGGCGGGAGGGGTTCGCTACTGGTGCTCGCGGGCGAACTCCACGCCCGGGCATCCGTATCCGCGCGGAGTAGCCGAGAAGACGGTAGTGGGTTGGGTCCGCTCCGAGGTAGCGCATCTGCGGCTTCCCGACCCGGAGCTGCAACTAGTCGAGGAACGGGACGAGCGGATGGCTGCCGTGGTCGAGAAGCTCCGTCGCAACCGAGTGGCTTTTCTCGCTGGCGACCTGGCCGATGAAGAGTACCTCGCCATAAAGGCGGCCCTGGACATCGAAGCCGCGGGGCTCGATGCCGAGGGCCGGGTCGTCATGCTGGAGCCGCCGGATTGGGAACGAGACAGTCCCCGCCTCGTCAACGAGTGGCTGCGGAGCCTGTTGGAGTCTGTGCAGCTTGACGAACAGATGCGGCCGGTATCGGCGCGATGGCTGCTCCCCGCCTGGCGTTCATGAGCTTGGCCCACGCGCGGAGGAAGCGCTGTTCGTCGGATGAGTAGGACGAGATGGACCTCATGCCGTCACGTCAAAGGTGATGGTGTAGTGAAAGGAGAGGGTGTCGTCTCGGCGGATGACTGCTGGGGTGAACTCCTTGCCTCTTCTGCCAGTTAGGGGCGTATCGACGATCGCGTAGTCAAACCTCAGCGGAAGGTGGAAATGCCAAGGGAACCAGCATCGGTAGTGCCAGCGCCAAACTAGTTCGACCGCATGATCGCCCCAGTGCTCTTCATTGGGTTGTCCGAGGTCGTGGTAATCCGTTCTCTCGGGGCCGATGACGACCGCTCTACATGCTTGTCTAATCATCTACTACTCACACTCGTCGAGAGCGGCGCGAAGGCGTCGCCATGCGTCGCGATCCATCTGCATCCCGCCTCCACCTGCATCGAGAACGTCGTCGATGTCGCGGATGATGACTCGGCGCGTGTTCTCTGATAGATCAGCCTGATGGGCGATGAGAGTTTCGACTACCTCACTGACGGCATAGGTCATCCGACCGAGGGCATAGCGCACGGCCCACGGGGCGAGGGTATCGACGCCGTTACTCATGTCCTACTCACATTCATCGAGAGCGGCGAAGTCGAAGCCGGTGACTTCCCGGTACTTGATCTCGTGCTCGAAGCGCCGGGGATGGACGAGTCCGTGATCGCGGTAGTAGCCCGTGATGCCCGATCCGCCGTCGCAGAGGTAGCCGCGGGCGCGTGCATCCGTGACGAAAAAGGCGTCCGTTGGATTGGCGAGGTAGCGGTCCGAGAGATGAGTCGTTCGGCAGCGGCAGGCTTGACGACCCTCTGGGCAGAGAAGAAGACCGTCCGACACGTCAGGCACAGGTGACGGCGCAGCAGCAGCCCGTTCATCTCGACGGGGCTCTTGTAGCGGCGGTAGGACCCGCTGCTGCACCTGGGGCATCTCATTGCACCCCGGTAAGGATGGCTCCGAGGACCACGCCCAGCACGAAGATGACGACTTCGATGTGGGGAGCGACGGCGCGGGCCACGACCTGCGCCCGGGTGACCTTGGCGGGAGGGTTGACAGGCATCGGCTATCCCCTTTGCAGTAGGAACTGGACTCGGGCAATGTTCAGTCGGGCTTCGAGGGCTTCCAGCTCGCCACTCGCGGCCACCGTTGCCATTCGTGCAGCCTGCCCGTCCGTGCAGCCCTTGATGCGGGCCTTGGCGTGGAGGAAAGCGTCGGCTTCGCGTAGGCGAGCGGCGTCGAGAGCCTCCGCCGCCGCGATGTAGGCATCCGCCGCCGCGCTTGATGGTTTGCGGCCGTAGGTGATGCCAGGGAACGCTGTCTGCGGCTTGGTCACCATGTCGCCAGCGCCACGTTCGATCAGCGCTTCTACCTCGTCGTCCGTCATGCGGATGGCTTGGCAACCGTCGGGGTGGAGAACGCAAACTTCAGGACTCATGCTGCATCCCTCGCTGCATGGATGGTCAACTTCGCCCAACGGGAGGCGTCACGGCCCTTCTCGGCGTACTTCGCGCCGATGCCCTCGGGATGAGCGGCGAACACGTCTTCGATCTCATCCGTATCCCAGCCGAAGCGCGTGAGCCAGAGCGCGACCTTGAAGCACTCGGCACTCCGGTCGGAGCCAGCGGAGGGACCATCGACGATGAGGTCCATGAGCCAGCTCGGCAGGTCTTTTCCGACAAACTGCTTCGGTGGCGCGGCAAGGGCTCGGGGGAACCAGTCCGTAGCGACGTAGTGGTCGAAGTCCGCCAGCCGGTAGCGTTTCGTCAGGTCGAAGAACACGACGCGGACTGGGAGCGGCGGATCGTCCTTGTGGTTCTGCGTGCCGGGCAGCCGCATGATGCGCGGGGCGTCCCACACGGAGTCGCCTCGCACTTCGCGGGCCAGTCCGCGCATCGCCTCCTGGGCCTGTGTGACCGGCACCTTGTCGCGCAGGAGCCAGTAGCCGTGGTAGCCGTGGCCGGAGTCCACGATGATCGAGGGGACGGTCAAGAGCCCGGCTAATCCTTGCAGAGCTGGTCCCTTACCGCCCGTGTTTTTGGCGTCCACATCGGCCCACAGGACGTGTGTTTCGGTGACGCAATCCTCGGCCCGGCCCCGCATCCGCAGGCGCGGCAGGACGCCGAAGTAGACATCCCAGGTTTCGGTGGTGTCGCGCGAATCGTAGGGGCCGGGGATGCGTCCCCACTCCTGATAGACCTTCGACCCCTGCATGTAGCGGAACTCGCCATAGCAGTCGGGGTAGTCGTCCCAGAGAAGAGGCAGAAACTCCTTCATGGCTAGAACTCGTAGATGGTCTGGGCTGCGGTCTCTGCGGGGGTGGGTTCGGCGGCAGGCTTGAGGTTCGGCGCGTAGCCGACCGGAGCGGCATCCGCTCGCTTGCTGCGCGCGAGGGCTTGTACGAGGTAGATGCGGTTGGCGAGGACCTCTTCGGTCACCTTGTCGTTGTAGGTGTTCTGTCGGTGATTGCCCTCGACGGCGACCAGACCACCCTTGTAGACCTCACCCTTCAGGGCTGCTTGTAGGCCCTCGTTGAAGACGGCGACGCGGTACCAGGTCGTCTTCTCGTTCTCGCCCCAGCCCTCGCTGACCGCGACGCTGAAGTTCACGACGGGACCCTTCGCGGTTTCTTTCGTCTCGGGCTCTCGTCCGACTCGGCCGATGATCTGTAGAAACGCCATCCAGTGTTCTCCTTTCGGGTTAGACAGTCTAGTCAAGGCTCTGGTCAAAAGTTTGACGTTCCTTGACGATGGCAGAGGCGTATACGAGTAGATTCTGCATGGGCGCCATCCCCCACTCAAAGCTCCCCAGTCCCCTATTACAGCGCGTGCACAAGAGTCCTCGGATTCGTCGAGTAACGTGGTCGTGGTCAACACTTAGCTGTTGTTTGTGTTGCTTTCTGCGGCAGATGGCGCATCGTCCATCTTGTTCGTTGAGCATTGCGTCGAAGTCCTCGACAGAGAGTCCGTGAACTCGCTGCAAATGGTTCTCTCGCGCGTAACACGGATGACACTTTCCTAGTCCGAAATGGGGGCGCTCGGGGTGACATTCGGCAGAAGGTCTGCGCCTTTGTCGGACAGGGACCCCTCCCTCTTTCAGAAAACGATAGAGGGAGGTCTTGTCCACGCCGAGTTCGGAGGACAGCGCGGGGGCGCTCTCTCCACTTGCGTAACGCCGGCAAATCTCTGCTTTGACTTGAGCCGGGATACTTCGCGAACTCATGCCGCATCTCGGATCGTCAGGCTTCGCAGATCGAAGTCGAGCGTGAGACGCCCGACAGGTCCTTGGCGGTTCTTCAGGATTTCGAGGTCGATACGCCGGCTATCCAGCGTCTCCCGGTAGAGGCCGATCACGATGTCCGCGTCCTGCTCCACGGCCCCTGACTCGCGGATGTCCGAGAGGCGAGGGTGCCGGTCCTCTCGCTGCTCGGTGCTGCGGTTGAGCTGGCTGAGCGCCAGCACCGGCACGTCGTACTCGCGCGCGATGGCCTTGATCTGACGACTGATCCGGGTCACCCGCTGGACTTCCTGCTCGTGAACATCCTTGAGCAGTTGGAGATAGTCGATGACGATGGCGCCGAGGCTGCCCGCGAGCAGCTTCACCTTCGCAGCAGCGGCCCGCACAGAGGCCGTCGTGGCGTAGGGGTCATCGAGATACCAGACCTGGACGCCACGTCTCCGCTCGGCCGCTCCACGCTGCACCGCCACGTCCGCATCGGTCAGGACGCCGCGGGTCAACTGAGCCGTCTCCAGCCCCCCGTAGCGTGCCGTGGCCCGATCAAGAAGCTGGGCAAGACTCATTTCCAGCGAGATGAACAGGACGGGCTTGCCGGTAGCACTCCACCTGTCCGCCAACATTGCGGCGAGGGCGGTTTTGCCGATAGAGGGTCGAGCTGCCACAACGATCATGTCACCGCCCGAGGCGGGCTGGATCAGTTCGTCGATGTCCCTGATGCCCCACGGATGCCCGCGCTGGAAGTGTTTGCGCTCTTCGAGGATGTCTTCGTATGCCTGTATCGCCTGGTCCGGTGAGATGAGGCGGCCGTCCTCTAGATTCAGGAGCGCCCGGGAGGTCGCCTCCTGCAACTCGGCGACGATGACCCCTTGGTCGTCGCTCTCTTCCGCGACGCGGATCACGCGATCGAGGTTGCCGATAAGTCGCCGCCGGAAGCTGTCGCGACGGATGATATCCGCGTACTCGGTCACAGATGCGCGATGACCGGGCGTTACCTCGGCCAGCAGGCTCGTGTAGTCCTCGTCGGGGACTAGCTCGCGCAGGGTCACGATGTCGATGGGGCGGTCCTCCGCCGATAGTCGCTCCATCGCTCGAAACGTGTCCCGCCACACTGGGACATAGAAGTCCTCGGGTGTGAGCTTGCCCAGCGCGAGAACGGGTAGCTGTCCCGGGTCTACCAGCAGGCGAGCGATGAGCGCGGCTTCGGCCTGACTGTTGTGCGGACCGTTCACGACTTTCTCGTCTCCTTCCGCTTGGTGGCCGCCAGACGCATATTCATTACAGTCTCCACGAGGTCATCCCAGCGTCGTCCGTCCGGCAGAAACCGGCCACGCTCGCCGAGGATGGCAGCGGCCTCCGCGAAATCGTCCCCATCTGCATGAGCGTCACCCCGCCACGTAGCCAGCCGTTCGGCTAGCGCCGCAGCGCCACGGTCATCGGTCATCGGTCGGTGCCTTCGAGGGCGGCACGCTCGTCCGGCGAGAGGTGCGGCGTCGGACCTCCGCTCTCCCAGCCCAGCAGGAGACGGGCCGCCTCCGACACTCGCACGATGACGGCAGTCGCGTCCTCAACGGGCCGGGTGTCGGCGGCGATAACGACGACGGTCTCGATGCCCTCCCGCAGCCGCTCCGCCTCCCGGGCCAGGGTGAGGAGGCGGCGGAGGTCGCCCACGGTGGCGATACCAGCGTCGGTGACGAGCCATTCACTGTCTTCCCAGTGGCTCTCAGGCCATCCCGTCCACGTGGCTTCGTCCAGCAGGTCGATAGGGTGGGTCATTAGTTGTATGCCATCCTCCGTGCTTGTCGGTCCTTGATGACCGCATCCCGCAATCTCTCGACTTCGATGTCGGGGTTCAGGTTCAGACCAGCGGCGATGAACTCTTCGTCGGTCAGGATGCGATACGGAAGCTGAGAAAGCCAGCTCGTATCCACACCGTAGTGCATGATGAGTCCGTGGGCGTAGGCTCCCGCTTGGATGATCTGTTCGGCTTCCAGCTCGACGACGACATCTTTGCCCTCTCGTCTCGTCTCCACATCGGGGGCGGAGAGCGCCGTGAAGAACTCGCCGAGTGCCTTGTGGGCTTCCTCACTCCACGCATCCGTGAGCAATGCCTCGACGCCGAACGCTTGGACGATGGCGAGAAGCGTGCGCTGCGTCGGCGCGATGCCATGCGCCGTGCTATCCAAGTAGATACCAACCATCAGGGGCAGGGCCTGTTGCGCGGTCACCCGGATGGACTTTCGTGCGCTCATACCAAGACTATCTGTATCGCGATGTATGTCGCGATACCAGCCAAGAGACCGAACGCCAACGAGGTCCAATGAAAGTTTAGAATCAGCCGCTCGTGGCAGTAAACGCAGCGCTTCATGCCGCCGCCACCACCGACTGAACTTCCTTCATCGAGTCAACGAAGGTCTGGTCATCGAGATACCCGATGATCTTCTCGACCTCGGTGACTGTCAGGCCCTTCGTACTCTGCTTGCCGACCACGACGGCTACGGCTGCCTTAGCTTGGTCGGCTGTGAGGCCCACGTCCCCGAAACGGGCGAACATCTTGCGGCGTAAGCCCTCAGCCGCTACCGGGTCTGCCACGACTCTCGGCTCACCCGGAGCCACCCAGCCCTTCCCTTCCACCCACTGCGGGATGGCCGGGAAGCGCTTGTACTCGTCGAGTGCGATCCAGAACTTCGGCGTGTCGTACAGGTCGCGCCCGATACCGTACTTCACCGCCGCGCGCTTGAAGGCATCCGAGTACGCGCCCTTGAAGGGCTCATCGTCGTCCATCCCGCCATTGGGGTAGCCGACATCGACCTTGCTGGTCGCGCGCAGGTCGGGGTACTGCGCAGCGAGCGTGCACTCCACGACGCCGTTCGCTTCGTCCACGACCTTGTAACGGTCCGACCAGCCCTGCGGACCGAGGGCGGCGTCGAGCCGCTCCATCACGTCCCGGGCATCGACGTAGGCAAGAGCCAGAGCCTTCGTGCCATCCTTCGTCTTCGTGCCCGGTCGCCACTTGACGACTTCGGGCGGGAAGGGCGCTCGCAGGAGGGACAGACAATCGTCTATGGTCTCCCCTGTCATCGGGGCCGGTCGGACAGGTGTGGTCACGATGCTCCTTTCTGCTCAGCGAGTGCGGCGATGACGGTCCGCTCCTCGATTTCGAACGTGCAATCAAACCGTCTAAGACCAGTCCAGACACCCTCGGCTCTATCAAACCCCTCGCATGCCCAACGGCGCTCGGAAATCTCATCACTCGTCTCCATGGGCCACTCGTGAACATGCGTCTGCCAGTTGGGCCGAGCGTTCGTTTCCGCTCCTCTGCGTGCCAATACGAAGGTCGCATATACCCCAAGCAAGTACCTGTCGGAATACGTGCCTTCGTAGACGAGATAGACCCGGGTCTGAGGACTCACGATGTGCCTCCTAGGTACTCAGGGCCGTGGAGAAGCGGTAGTGACGCCAGCATCATCGCCAGCACGGAGAGTGCGAGCACAGGAACACGGACGTAGTGCCGCCCAGCCTCGCACCAGAACAGCCCATCCTGACCCGGGTCAAGGGAAGCTTGCCAGAGCATCTCGTTGGCCCATCCCGCCTTGTCATGGGCCGCGCAGCTCTCAGGCACGGGGCGGCTCCGGGGAGAGGGCGGCACGTTCCTGGGCTTCAAGAACAGCGTCAAAGCCACAGTCGCATTGGCCGCGCGCGCCTGTTGTTGGGTCGGGCAGCATGTCCATCTCGACGACGAACGTACAGAGCTGAGAATGGCACGCATACTCGCGCATAGCGTCCAGCACGTCCCGCAGCCGCTCGACCTCGGCCTCGCCGTCCTCGACACCTGCTTCGTAGGCAATATCCATGTCGCAGCCCGAATGGCCGCCCGGCAGGAACACGCCATGCTCGCCGAGGATAAAGGCAGCGTCGCCTTCGTAGGTTGCATCGTGTCGGGCCAACCACTCGTCGTATGAGGACGGGACATCGAAGGCGCGCAGCCGCTCCGCCAGCGCCGCAGCGCCGCGGTCGTCAGTCATCGTCTTCGTCCCAGCACTTGGTCGCATACGGGCAATAGCCGCACTGCCACGCCCGGGTCTCTACGCCCTTCTTGACCGTCATCGGCAACCGCGCTGGCAGGGACCCCGCCTCACGATGCAACTGGAGCACGCCGATCCGCCGTTCGATCTCCTGGTCCTTGGCCTCGGTGTAGAAGACCGTGCACTCCTCGATCCGCAGGTCGTCCTTGCTGACGTAGATGAGGCGGGCACGCGAAAGGGCCTCCCCGAGCGGAGGCACCGATAACTCGGGGAGGCCGTATTCGCGGATGCACTTGAGGTAGACGCACGCCTGAAGCTCGTGGTCTGGTTTGGGCAGGTCGTTGTACTTGAAGGCCATCGAGTTGATGGTCTTGTATTCGTGGACTTCCCACGTCCCGTTGTCCATCTCCGCTAGACCGTCAGTATGACCGACGATACCGAGACGTGCATGCGCGACGGCGATCTCGGGGAAGTACCGGCGCAGAGTCTGACCGATCTGTCCGAGGACTGCATCCTGCACGAACCCGTGGAGCAGATGGCCCACGCGGAGGATGCGCATGGAGCGCACCTCGCGCGGGTTCGTCACCGCTGTTCCACGGTCGGCGTAGGTGGACTGGCGTAGGCAACCTGAGATGGATGAGGGGTGCCACAGACCATCCGGTTCACGCTCGTCGAACTTGCCGCGCACGTGGTCATCTAAGGCCGTCGCGACGGAGAAGGTCATCGGACGGCCACTGTAACCCGAACAGCCTGTGGCAGCCGCCATCCAAACGGTTCGGCACGGAGGTCTGCTCGCTCTCGGATGTAGCCGTAGCGGTCGTCGATATAGGACCTGCACGCCGCGCGTGTTCGGAATAACCGGTAGTTCCCCGGTCCGGCTTCAGGGGCCCAGATTAGGTGTCGCTTTTCGCCATCAAGGCGATTGCGGCTACGCCATTCGACCGCCCAAGCGTCGGTCATGAGAAAGCGGTGTCAGAACGCATCACCCGAACGGTACAGGTCCCCGATACGTGTGTCAATACCCTTGCGGGGGACAAACGTTCCCATCTTGACAAACGATCGTCGGGGGTGCATCGTTAGGACATACGCCTTCGGAGCAGACGGTCCGGAGAGAAGGGAGTCAAGGTGAGCAAGTCCCAACTCGGCTTGGTTCTGAAAGCCCGACGCAACAACATGGAACTGTCGCTCTCGGCGCTCAGTCGCGAGATGGGCGGCTCCCCGGGCGAATCCTTCGTCTCGCGCATCGAGTCCGGTTCCGTCACACCATCCGCCCTGACGGCACGACGGATGGCGGAGGCGCTTCAACTTCCCGCCGATGTGGTCTTGCCGGCGGCTGGCCACGCGACGGAGGACCAGATGAAGAAGGCATACGAGCAACTGCGCCAGCTCGTGGGTGCCCCAGCCCCGGTCGTCCAGTCGCTGCCCGTGCGCACAGTCGAGGGTGGCACCGCCGGAACCCGCCAGCGCCTCATGCGCAAGAAGGAAGCTGCCTTCATCATCGACCTGACCGGAGCGCCGAACGAGCCCTACGTCGGAGAGGCCATCGTCGCCACGGAGCGCACACCCGTCTCCGAACAGGGCGTCGTGGTGAACGTCGAAGGCAAGCTGTCCGCGTGGACCTTCTATGACGAAGCGGGAGGCGTCTTTCTGGAGAACGGCCGCAAGGAACGCCGGACCAAGGGCTTCACGGTCTTGGGCGTCATCCTGCGGGTGGCAACCGAAAGGGAACTCGTGGAGGAGTGAGATGGATGTACGTCACCGGATCGCGCTAGAGGCATGGGGGCTATTCGCGGGCCTGTTCATCCTGGCCGCGTGGCTCTTGCTCTTTGCGCTGGGCCTCGTCGCAGCGTGGTGGCTCTTCAACTTTCTGGTCGGGCTCATCTTCGGCGGCTTCTGACAACAGAAAAGGCCCTCCGGGTCAGGGAGGGCCTTTCTGGCAAGCTCGGCGGCTTAGACGGGGATGAGCGCGACCTTGCGGTGATGCGGGCAGCGCGGCTCCTCGCGCTCGTTCGGGAACACCAGCCGTCCGTAGTAGCTGCCCTCTTCCTTGCAGGTCGGGCAGTAATACGGCGGGAGCTTGGCGCGGCGCTCTAGCGGCACCTTGGGATCAGGCACCAGGAGCCTCGGCCACATTCGGGAAGAGGCAAGTTCGTAGATCGCACTCGGGCTGCCAGAAATGGCAGCTACAAAGACATGCCGTTTCCCGCCAGTTCGGCTTCCAATCACTCACGACCACGGGAGGCGCCGGGTCGCGCGAGGCGCCACTAAACGATGACGGGAGGGGCCTTTTCGCGGAGGAAACGGGCCTCAAACGAGGTCGGGCGTGAAGAGTGGTGCTAGGACCCATCTTGACGCCGTTTGAGCCACGCAGCGACCTCAGCCCGGGCATAGACGCGGGAGCGTCCGAGCTTGATGTGACGGAGCCCGTGCAGGCGGACGACCGTCTCCGGTGCAACGCCCAGATACGCGGCAAGATCGGCGAGGCTCACGAAGTCTTCGAGCGTCGGCAGCTCGTTAGACATCGAGACCCGCCGCTTCGATGACCCCTTCAGCCAGACTCGGCACGAACAGCGTGGCGTGATGGCGCAGCCAGATGGACGCGTGCTCACGGTCGAGGCCCCACACCACCACGGGGATGTTCTGCTGGTTCGCCAAGAGCACTTCCATCGCCGTTCCCCAGCCCGGTTGTCGGCCATCTACGAGAACGGCTTGACAGCGCGCGAGCAGGGCCTTGTCGGTGTTCACGATCTGCTCGTCGTTGTACGGCCCTTCTTCGGGCTCGTAATCGAGGGGACTCACCGCGCGGGCGTTCGTGTGCATCTCGAAAAGCACCTTGGCCTCGTTGCGCCACTGTCGCGCCTGCTCCAAGTCGATCAGCTCGATCGCGCCTGCCAGGTAGACGTTCACGGGGCTTCCTCTCCGAGTGGCAGGCCCCATAACCCACGCTTCAGGGCGACGATGATGAGCGCGTAGTTAGCGATGTCGAGTAAGGCGTCCTCGAACGACTCGTCATCGAAGTCGGTCGGACTGTCGAGCACGACTTCGCCATGCACGATCCGGCCATTCAGCGCATGGCGGATACGCTCTACTTTGTCATCCGCTAAGCGGCCGAAGACGCCGAAGATGCCGAGCCTACGAACGTTCTCGGGACCGTACTTCCGCTGTCGCTCGACCAGCAGCTCGAAGGTTTCCGTGAAGAGATTGCCGAAGGCCGCCTGAAACGTACTTGAGGCGTCAGGTGTGGGATCAGGCTTGAGCATGCCGGTATCCCTCCCGATTGTGTACGGGCTGATAGCGCGCTCCCCAACGCCCCTCGTATTCCATCGCCTGCCACTCCGAGTCACAGGTCATCGAAAGAAGAAGGTGCTGAGGTGTCCACCACGGCTTCATACGATGCTGAGTGGCCCGATAGCGCGTCCCCCGACCGACCCACTCCGCTGTTCCATCGGGCGCAAACCAGGCGTAAACGATAGGGCCTAACCCCGAGCGATAAGTACGGTTATAGGCCAGCACCCTCTCCCTGTTAGCCGCGTAGTAAACGCGATCGCGCGCATTGCGCGTCTCTCGATGAGCCGCTTCGTAAGCCGCTAGTTCCTTTCGATGAGCTATGCGATAAGCTCGGCCGGCTGCCCGCACTTTCTCGGGATTGGCCTTCCGCCAGATGCGCATGTAGGCTGTACGTTTCGCCCTATCGGCTATCTGCTCCGTCGATGGACCCATCAGCGGTGCTTCACGGTCAGGTGGGCCTTCAGATGGGAGTACACGTCGCGGAGGACGAGGACATCGGCCTCGCAGTGCTCCACGATCTCTTCGAGGGCATGCGTGCTGCCAGCCGAGGCGAGAGCCCACAGCTCAGGCGTCAGCGGCGTCTTGTTGTTCTCCGTGCGGAAGAAGCGCGAGACGTTCTCCAGCCGGGCCGAACCCAAGCGCGTGAACTGCCCCTTGGCGTAGTACATCAAGTCCACGTGGATGCGGTCCTTGCGCAGCGGAGCCTGACCGGCACGCAGGAGACGGGCGTTGAGGAACGGCACGTCGAAGAGCTTGCCGTTCCACGAGACCCATTCGTCATAGCGTTCCAGCTCGTCACGAATGGCGACCGCGAGGCCCGAGTCGTCGATGAGGGTCTGGCCGGGGTAGTCCGTGTAGCGAAAGGTCGTGACGTGGCCCCAACTGTCTGCGATGGAACCAGCCAAGAGCCGCCCGAAGTTCCCCTTCAGGTCGGTCGTTTCGAGGTCGAAGAACGCGAGTCGCGGCCCGACGTAGGCTTCCTTCGGGACCGCGACAGGGGCGAAGTCTTGTTCATCGTGGGGCACCACGGCCGCCCGCTCGAAGGCGTCTGTCGCCTCGGTGAGTCGGCGGAGCTTGTTGCGGACCATATCCGCCGTGAAGGGGATGCCTGTCTTATCGGTCAGGGTCGTGGCGATCGTCGTCCACTGACCCGGGTGCTGG
>Ga0209341_10002908_pt1 | contig 16145 bp, 14 predicted proteins | sample RifCSP13_2_FD_184020 | JGI IMG/M metagenome (GOLD analysis project Ga0209341, IMG submission 184020) | Soil microbial communities from Rifle, Colorado - Rifle CSP2_sed 13_2 (SPAdes) (version 2) | ecosystem: Environmental > Terrestrial > Deep subsurface > Rock core/Sediment | place: Rifle...
TAGGGGCTGCGCGCCGGGTCACCTCATTCTTTGGATCAGCACTGGCGATCACGGTCGCCGAGATCGCCATCATCCTCGCTTTCCGTTTGACACAGGCCTCCAGCGACCTGATCGCGGTGGCGATCTTAGCCGGGGTTGCCATGCTTAATGGGATCGCCTCCAGCAGTTTGGCGGTCCTGATGCAATATTTCCTGGCTCAATTCCTTGGGATGACCACTGCCCTTCAACTCATGGAAGTTTCTCGGCCTGATCATCCCCTGTTACAATTTATCCTGCGGCAGGCCCCCGGTACATACCAGCACAGCCTGCAGGTAGCCAACCTGGCAGAACAGGCTGCCGAACAAGTCGGCGCGGATACCCTGCTTACCCGGGTTGGAGCCATTTATCACGACGCTGGCAAAGCTTTGAACCCGTTCCTCTTCATCGAGAACCAACTTCCCGGCAGCCCCAACCCGCACGATAACCTGGATCCGGTCACAAGCGCAACAAGCATCATCCGTCACATCGCTGATGGCCTCGAGCTGGCACAAAGGTATCGCCTGCCGCGCCGTATCCACGATTTTATCGCCGAGCATCATGGCACCATGATCACCCACTACCAGTACGTCCGGGCAGTAGAGGCTGCTAACGGCGATGAAGACTTGGTCGACCAGAGACAGTTCATTTACCCGGGCCCTGTCCCAAGTTCGCGTGAAACCGCCATCCTGATGTTGGCAGATGGCAGTGAAGCGCGGATGCGGGCTGAACATCCGAAGGATGAAGATGAATTACGCCAGTTGATCAAAAATGTGGTTGAGGACCGGCTGTCGACCGGGCAATTGGACAATACTGATCTGACACTAAGAGATCTGGATATTATTACCGAATCTTTTACTGCTACTTTAAGAGGAACTTATCACCCCCGGCTCGAGTATCCAAAGCTGGAGAAGAGTAAAGCCCATAAAATTGATACCTCTCCCACGGTTCCGATCCTCTCCCGGCCTGCCCCTGATGTACCCACCAATCCCCAGGCAGATACCTGAGAAAAGATGATCAACATTGAATTTACCCATGCCTTCATGGATGAAGTGGATGTTGCGCAATTGGAACGTGCTGCCCTGGCTACGTTGAACCATCAGGGGACTTCACCGGAAGCAAGTCTGACCATCGTGATCACAGACAATACCCGATTGCATGAGTTAAATTTGCAGTATCTTAAAGTGGATGCCCCAACAGATGTCCTCTCTTTCCCGGCAGGATACACCGATCCCGATACGAACGCCGTCTATCTCGGAGATATCCTAATCTCCTACCCACAGGCGCAAATCCAGGCCGCTGCAGCCGGGCACCCCGTGAAAGCGGAACTCCAACTCCTCGTAGTTCACGCTGTATTACACCTGTTAGGTTATGATCATCTCGAAGCTGCGGATAAAACAGCCATGTGGGCTGCTCAAGGTCAAATCCTGGCCCAGTTAGGCTCTCCAAGCATCAACCCGCCCCTTTGACAGGAAGCCTTGCCTTGCATGGTGGGTAATCCTCCATCCCCTAAACTCATGCGTGCCTTCCTGAAATCCCGCTCTCTTTCATTCCGCCATGCCTTTTCGGGCTGGTGGTTCGTCATCCGCACCCAACGAAACGCCTGGATCCACGCCATGGTCAGCCTGGCAGTGATCACCGTCTCTGCTTGGATCCAGCTTTCCGCGCGCGACTGGGCCGTCATCATCGTTGCGATCGCCATGGTCTGGACCGCCGAATTCCTCAATACGGCTTTGGAAGCGGTGGTCGACCTGGCTAGCCCCCAACATCACCGTCTGGCCAGGGTTGGGAAGGATGTCGGCGCAGCTGCGGTGCTGATCGCCGCCACATCGGCAGCGATCATCGGCTTCTTGGTCCTCGGCCCTCCCCTCTGGGCCCGTTTAAGCCAATATTTTTGATCGCATAAGGTTTTTATGTCAACGCTTTCCTTCCGCTTCGGTACTGTCGGCTCACCTCTTTCCACTCCCAAAAAACCGGGTGGCAGCGTGGGGGGTATCCTGCGCTGCGCTGAACTCGGCTTATTGAGCTTGGAACTCGGTTGGGTACGCGCCGTGCGCGTCACCGAAGAGTCCTGCGCAGACATCAGAGCTACCGCCCAGGCCCAGGGAGTTGCCATCAGCATTCACGCGCCATATTTCATTAATCTGAATGCTGACGCAGAAGAATGGCCGAAATCCCGTAAACGTCTGATGGACGCCGCCCATTACGGCAATCTGGCTGGCGCCACCGATATCATATTTCATCCTGGATCTTATTTCGGAGGCATTCCCGAACAGGTGCTCTCCACCGCTATACCCAGGCTGGCTCACTGCGTGGAGGAACTGCGCGCAGCCGGCAATCCAGTCACCTTGCGACCCGAGACGATGGGCAAGTCGGCCATGCTCGGCAACCTGGAAGATACCCTGGCAATGAGCCAGGTTGTCCTGGGTGTTGAGCCGTGCCTCGATTTCGCCCATCTACACGCTCGCGCCGGAGATGGCTCGATGAACTCTTACGACGAATGGGCGCGCACGTTGGAGACTTATGGGAAAGCCTTAGGCGAATCAGCCTTGAAAACCCTGCACATCCACTTGTCCGGTATTGCTTATGGGGTAAAGGGTGAAAAAGAACATCTCCCCTTGGGAGAGTCCGATCTCGACCTGGTCGCGATCTTGCTCGCTCTCCATGATTTTGGTTGCCGCGGCCGCATCCTATGCGAAAGCCCGATCTTGGAGGACGATGCCCTAAAATGTAAACACGCCTGGTGCGAAGTGAGCCAGGAGGACTGTAGGGATATTTAGATCTTAGTATTCTTTAACTTGTTTGAAATCGATCAGGATCAGGGACTTCTCACATTCCGCATAGGTGTCGAAAAAGATTTTCTCGGAAAGTGGAATCTCTGCTTGATCGAATAATTGCACCCACATGGTTTTAGAAGAAGCGGTCGGCCGATCGCCTAATGGGATTTCATAAGCGCCTAAGCCATAAAATTGCGCGGCTGCACCGATCAGAACCCGTTTTTCTACTGGCTTCCCGTCCAGTGTCCCGCCCAACTGCACTGTTAACCCTTGAGCGATGGGAGCGTCTGTCAGATCGAAGACGCGCCCGGTAACCCCCATCCAATTACACCCCAGCTCTTGATGTCCATAGTTCACTAGCGCAACCGGATCACCCGGGATGATCTCGAACGGCATCCCCACGCCAGGTGTAGTGGTGAGATCCGCACTCTCGGTCGGCAGAAGGATGGTGGGGGTGAGCGTGGGTGGAGGCGTGTTGGTGCTCGTCGATTCTGGAGTGACCGTGGGAGTCCAGGTAGGGCCTAAAACCTGGCGCGGAGTTGGCGTAGCCGTTGGCAAGGAGATCAAGGCTGGGATTGTTGGCGGCGGAAATGGATTAAAACTGATATATGGATTAACAAAGATCGTCACAACAGCAAGAGCAACACAAATGAAGATGAGAAAAACCAGCACAGTAAGCACATTCCATGTTAGGGAGGCTCTACCACTGGATGGTCGGACAGCCTCATCAGTGTAATCAAAAGAGTCCATAGTATCCTTGCCTTTTTTACGGGATCAAGATCTCAATTTCACTTTGCTTCCGTTGCGCCTCCAGCCAGCCTTGCAAAGCTTTCTCCTGCCAGACAAGGCGGGCTTCGGGATCCAATGGTCTTTGTGGGTCATGCTCGATCACCTGCAGAATATGAAACCCTAAGCTGGTTTCAATAACCTGGCTGTATTCATCAGGCTGCAGATTGAATGCTGCCTGCTCCAACTCCGGAGTGGTTAAGTAACCCCGCGGAAACCAACCTAAGTCACCAAGAGTTACCGGATCATATGCCGCTGCAAGAGATGCAAAATCCTTGCCAGCATCCACCTGAGCAAGCACATCCTTTGCTTCATCGGAATTATATAGCAATATCTGGCGAACGTGTAATTGTTCAGCCACTTCGGGAACCTCGGCCAGGATTCGGTCGCGCATCCAGGCGGCCGCTATGGATCGGGTCAATGCTTTTTCAAAACTCTCGATGTCATAACCATTGACAACCATCCATTCATTAAACGCTTGCTCCCCACCAGCCTTTTCCGCCAATTCATTCAACCGCCCCTGCAAGGTGCCTACTTCGACCACGAAACCGGATTCTCGTGCACCCTGCGCTAGCAAAATCTGGTTGATCAGATCATCTAGTACCCGCTGCTCCATTTCTTTGCCTCCACTGGAGCTATTCACCTCCTGCGAAGCTTTAAAACGTGCTAGTTCAGCCTGGTATTCCTCCAGGGTAATCCCCTCTCCATTGACAGTCGCAGCCAGGGGAACAGGAGTGGGCGTGGGGGGCGGCAGGGTCGCTGTTATGGTCGGTGTTGGCGACGAGGCGGATACTACCGTAGCCGATATTGTCGGCTGCTCACTGACGTTACAAGCCGCCAGGAGCCAGGAGGTGAAAATGATTGTAGTCAGAATGGTGGTCTTAGAGAAATGCACATAACACCGCATAATGAATAGATTATACTCTTTACATAGCAATCCTGCTTCTGACAGCCGCTGTCTAAAGGCCATCCTTAAGTCAACAAGGTGACAATCCTTGTAAATAATAAGTAATTTTAGCGAAAGAGAAGATACAATTAACCCAGGAGATCAAGCCTTGCCGCGGCCTCAAGTTCGCTCCATTCTGTGTGGGATTTTTCGCCTCCTGTTCCGCCTCCTGACCCGGGTGGAGGTGATAGGTACAGAAAACCTACCTCTCGAAGGCGGCTACATCCTCGCTGCTAACCATTCGAGCATTATCGAGGTACCCCTAGTTTACTGTCTGATCAAACGGGAGGATGTCACCGGATTGGTTGCCAAGAAGCATCAAAAGAACTTCTTCATTCGGTGGCTGGTGGATAGCGTGGGGGGGATCTGGCTCAACCGGGAGGAGGCGGACACACATGCCCTACGCAATGCGCGCGCCCATTTACAACGCGGCGGTATCCTGGGGATCTCCCCTGAGGGTACCCGCAGTCATACCGGGGCGCTGATCCCGGCCAAGACTGGAGTCGCTTACCTGGCCGATTGGGCTCAGGTTCCACTCGTCCCGGTTGCGGTGACCGGAACCTGGAAAGCATTTGCCAAGATCGCCTTGCTGCGTCGTCCGCGGATTACAGTCCGCTTTGGTACACCTTTCACCCTGCCCCCCTTAGACCGTCGAGAGCGCACTACATCCCTGCATCACAATACCGACGAGATCATGAGCCGCATTGCGGCTCTTCTACCCCCCGAATACCGCGGTGTTTACGCCAGCCATCCCCGGCTGAATGAGCTACTGCAACTCAAAGGGGACTAATAATTCTTTATCGACACCCCTCAGAAGACGCGTACTGCCGGTAGCCTGAGAGTCTGGTGAAGCCATGTTCCAGCGTCTGGACCAGGTGGCAAATTACCCTTGACAGCGACCCTGTTTTGCAGATAATAGGGGCAACAACCCAACTGAAAAAGCCTTGACTGAGGAAAGTAAGCCAGTGAAAACCGACAGGGAGTCGGGGGCACAGATTGAAACCCCCGCCCAGTAGAAACTGGCCGAAGTTCCCTCCCGAGCTGCTCAGGGGAACGGGCGACAAGTTCGCCGGGCGAGAAGTTCGCCTTAGTAGTCTGAGCCGTTCTCCCAGCGTTAATCGGGAAGCCAACCGTTCAGCTGTTGGCCTCAAAGTGGGCCGCTGTTTGCGGCCAATCAGGGTGGTACCGCGGGAAATCCATCCCGTCCCTATGTTGGACGGGATTTTTATTATCTTATGGAGGGTACGATGCTGGCAGAATTAGATCGAATCGAACAGACTGCTCTCTCCGTCCTGTCCAAAGTCCGGAACCAGGAGGATCTGGAAGGATGGCGTGTCGCTTTCCTGGGCCGCAACTCGCCCCTTATGCGCGTCTTTGACCAGCTTGGCCAGTTGCCCAAAGAGCAACGTCCGGTGATCGGACGACGCGCCAATCAGGTTAAACAGGCCTTGGAAGCCAAATTTAACGAGCGGGAAGATACAATTCACCAGGCCAGTTTGCTTCACGCTTTGCAGGCACAAAGCCTGGATGTCACCCTGCCGGGTTGGCCCATTGTTCGCGGGCGACTTCACCTGACAACCCAAACTCTTCGCCAGATTTACCGCATTTTCGCCGAGATGGGCTTCCAGGTCTACCTCTCCCGCGACGTGGAAACCGATGAAATGAACTTCCAATTGCTCAACTTCCCGCCGCACCATCCTGCTCGGGAAATGCAGGACTCGTTCTATATAGAAGGTAATTATCCGGAGGATAACCCGGTCATCCTGCGCACGCACACCTCACCCGGGCAGATCCGCGCCATGCGCGAATTCGCCGCTACCAATCCGCAAGAACCGCCTCCCGTGCGTATCATCTTACCTGGAATGTGTTATCGCTATGAGCAAGTCTCAGCTCGCGCCGAACTCCAGTTCACCCAGGTCGAGGGCCTGGCTGTGGGGAAGCAGATCACCTTCAGCGACCTCAAAGGCACGCTCAGCGACTTCGCCCGCCGCATGTTCGGTCAAAGCGTAAGGGCTCGTTTTCGCGCCTCCCACTTCCCTTTCACCGAACCTAGCGCGGAGATGGACATCGAATGCTTCGTATGTAGTGGGGCAGGCTGCCCGGTCTGCAAGCGCAGCGGCTGGTTGGAAATCTTAGGTTGTGGAATGGTACATCCGATTGTTTTGCAGAACGGCGGATACGATCCGGAAGTCTATTCCGGCTTCGCCTTCGGCATGGGTCCGGAACGCATCGCCATGCTCCGCCACCGCATCGAAGATATCCGCTATTTTTGGGCGAACGATTTGCGGTTTCTAGAACAGTTTTAGATTAAATCGAGATTCGAGAGTAGAGAGGCGATAATTGTATGAGTGTCCAAGGGTTAGAAAGATTGGAAGTTTGGAGAAAAGCCAAAGAATTCGCACTGGCGGTTTACCGGGAAGCGCTTCCCCAGTTCCCTGTCGAAGAAACTAGAAAACACCCCCGATCAATAATAACAACTCACCACTCTTTACTCTCTATTCTCCACTCTCTACTCTCTGATTCCAAAGGAGTTCCTTGATGAAAATCCCCCTCTCCTGGCTCAAAGACTTTGTAGAAATTAACCTCCCTATCGAGGAACTGGCTAAATTGCTGACCATGGCCGGTTTAGAGGTAGAAGAAATCCGGTACGTTGGCTTGCCCTTGTCGAAAGGAAATACCGAGGGGCGATCCGGTGGGGACCTGCGGCAAGAGATCAAAACTTCCGGCATAGAGTGGCACCCGCAGGAGATCGTCGTCGGCGCCATCCATGAAGTGATGCCGCATCCCAACGCCGACCGGCTGGTACTCTGCCGGCTGGACGATGGGGTTAAGGAACATATCGTGCTTACCGGCGCGCCGAACTTGTTCCCATACAAAGGCCAGGGTCCATTAGAAACGCCTCTTAAAGTCGCCTATGCCCGTCAGGGAGCGCGCCTCTACGATGGGCACCAGCCCGGGCAGGTATTAACTATCCTTAAACCCACCAAAATTCGCGGCGTCGAATCCTACTCGATGGCCTGCTCAGAAAAAGAGCTGGGCATTTCCGACGAGCACGAGGGCGTGATCATCCTGGACAGCGCTGCACCGGTGGGGCTGCCGTTGGTGGATTATATGGGCGACGCCGTCCTGGACATCGCCATCACTCCCAACATCGCCCGGGATGCCAATATCCTGGGAGTAGCACGCGAGGTGGCTGCCCTGACTGGCCGACCGCTACACACGCCTGATCTGGACGTCCTAATGGATGGCCAACCAATGAATGCTATGGCTGCGCTCGAGATCCAAGAGCCATCCTTGAATCCGCGTTTCGTCCTGGGGTTAATTCAAAACATTCACATCCATCCCAGCCCGTACGAAGTGCAACGCCGTCTGCGCCTGGCTGGCATGCGCCCGATCAACAACATCGTCGATGCCACCAACTATGCCATGCTCGAACTTGGCGAACCCCTGCACGCTTTCGACTATGACATCCTGGTGCAGCGGGCGGGTGGAAAGCCACCGACGATTATCACCCGAACAGCTCAACCCGGCGAGCGACTTGTCACCCTGGACGGGGTCGAACACATCTTGGACGACTTCACTGTGCTGGTCTGCGATACGGCAAGCGCCCTCTCGATCGCTGGGGTGATGGGTGGGGCCGAATCCGAGGTAAGCGAAACCACCCGCAATGTGCTCCTGGAAGGCGCGGCCTGGAACTACATTAACATCCGCCGTACGATTTCCGCTCAACACATGTCTTCAGAAGCAGCTTATCGTTTTTCACGGGGCGTCCACCCGGCGATGGCGGAACGCGGCGTACGTCGTGGCCTGGAGCTCATGCGCCGCTGGGCAGGCGGCATTGTCGCTCGAGGTCTGGTAGATAAATACCCACTGCCCCCCCTCGATCCTATCATCGAGATCACTCCAGCAGATGTAAGCCGTTGGATCGGGATCGACCTGTCTTCCAATGAGATTGCCGATATTTTGCGCCGTCTCGGGTTCGCGGTGAAAGTCGAGGGCCAAACCGTGCGCGCCGCTACGCCGGATCACCGTCTGGATATCGGCGAGGGCGTGATTGGTAAGGCTGACCTGATGGAAGAGATTGCCCGCATTTACGGTTACGACCGCATCCCGGAAACCCGCATGGCAGACGCCTTGCCTCCCCAACGGGACAACCCGACTCTGGACTTCGAAGAACGCCTGCGCGACTTATTGGTGGACCTCGGTTTGCAGGAAGTGATCACCTACCGCATGACCTCACCAGAGCGGGAAGCGAGGCTTCTCCCGAAAGAAATGACTTCCGAAGCCTCCACCGGAAGCAGCTCGGAAGCCTTCGAAAATTTATCTAGCCAACCTTATCTCAAGATCGTCAATCCCATAGCCAGCGACCGGTTTGTGATGCGGCGCAGCCTGCTTGCTAGCCTCCTGGATACCGTCGAACGCAATGCCCGTTATGAAGAACGGATCGCCCTCTTCGAAATCGGTCCGGTCTTCCTACCCTCCGTCGAGGAAGTACTACCTGAAGAACCGCGCCGCTTGGTCATTGTCCTCACCGGACTGCGCACCCTTTCAACCTGGGAGGATGCTGATCGAGCTCTCATGGATTTCTACGACATGAAAGGCGTTACCAGCACCCTATTAGAAGGTCTACACCTGCCCGATATCCGCTACGGACCGGGCGAACATCCTTCTTTCCATCCAGGCAAGTGCGCCGTGGTTTGGGTAGGCGAACTCCAGATCGGGGTGATCGGTGAACTCCACCCCCTGGTGCGAGAGAATTATGATTTTTCACCCACACCGCTAATGGCAGCCGAGTTCGATCTGGAAACCATCCAGCCGCTCGTCCCAGAACGCTACTCCGTCCAACCAGTGCCTACTTTTCCGCCCGTCCTGGAAGACCTGGCAGTGGTTGTGGATGAAGCCATTCCCGCGGCGCGTGTGTTAGAGACTATCCAGCAAGCTGGTGGAGAGCTGGTAGTTGGGATCAGGTTGTTCGATGTATACCGCGGCGATCAAGCCGGCTCCGGTCTCAAGAGCCTGGCTTATAATCTCACTTACCAGTCCCCCGACCATACCCTGACCGACCAGGAAGTAGCCCAGGTTCGCCAGCGCATCATCCACCACCTGGAGCAAGAATTAAGCGCCAGGTTACGGGATTAGATTCTGACTTGCATTTCATCCAATCCTGCTCTATACTTTAGCAAATTCAATCCACAAGCTGAGGAGATATTGATTATGGAAAAGAAAACCACTGGAATTATCGCAACTGTTGCTACAGCCCTGCTTTGCGGCTGCCCTGGATTGTTTAGCTTGTGCTATGGTGCCATCGCGGCCCTGGTTAGCTTTATCCCTGGGGCGGACATAAATATGTTTGGCAGCACTGAACCGCGAGCAGCCTTGTCCTATGGAATTGGCGCATTATGCCTGGGTCTGATCTTCGTAGCCATCCCCATCGTCGTTGGTGTGCTCACACTGAGGAAGAAACCCAAAGAGATGGCGACGGTGACCGTGCCTGAGGAGCCACTCCCCCCGCCGAGCTAAATCAATCATCTATAAAATCAAGTTGCAACTTGTGGAGGCGGAACTACGAGGCTGGCGATAAACCCAGCCTCTTTTATTCATTAACAGCCTCGATGACTTCCGCTGCCAGGTCATAACGGTTGAAAGCTGGCATTAAGTAAATCCCACTTGCCCACGATCTCATCTGGTTGATCAACTCGAGGGCGATCCGGATTCCTGCCTGGGGGGCAGCCTCGCCAGCTTTTTTCAGGCGCGTGTGAATTTCCTCCGGGATTTCGATTCCCGGTACCTCATTATGCAAGAAAGCTGCATGGCGCGAGCTATAAAGTGGCAGAACGCCGACGAGAACTGGGATATTGACAGGCCCAGCCAGTTCTGTGTAACGCTTCAAGAACTTATCTGCCAACCGTGGTTGGAAAACCGGCTGCGTCAGGATGAAATCAGCTCCCGCCTTGATCTTGCGCCGCAAATTCTTGACTTCCAGATCCAGGTCAGGAGAGGTCAGATTAAGGGCGCAGCCGGCGAAGAATGAGGTCGGTTGCCCAATTTCAACGCCTGCGTGATCGACGCCTACGTTGAACCCTTCCTTGATCAGTTTAATTAACCCTGAAGGAACCAGGTCGTAATCGTCCATGGCATCAGGGTAATCCCCGATCTCCGTCGGGTCTCCCATCACCACAAAGACATTGCGGATCCCCAGGGCGTGCGCCGCGAGTAGATCCCCCTGCACACGCAGCAGGTTTCGCCCACGAGTCGGGAAGTGTAAGACCGTTTCAATGTTGAATTCACGCTGGATCACACTGCACACCGCCCAGGGACTCATGCGCATGCGCGCCATCGGGCTATCAGCTACATTGATCACGTCAGCCCCCGCCTCAGCCAGCAAGCTGGCACCAGCCAGTAGTTTATGTGTAGATAATCCGCGCGGCGGGTCCATTTCCACTGAAACGACGAATTTCCCATCTGTCAGTTTCTGGGCGAATTGAGACGGCTGCTCAAAGGAGGCAGTAGTATCTTCGCTTTCGACCAGGGATATCCCTACCCCGTCCGGCGCGCGCTCAGATTCAGGCCTATGCAGAGCTTCTCGCAGCGCGGCGATATGCTGAGGTGTAGTGCCACAACAACCCCCGATCAGGCTGGCTCCCGCCTGGCGGAAAGCTCTCGCGTATTCACCAAAGTAATCCGGGCTGGCGGGGTACATGATCCGCCCCCCCACTCGTTCCGGCCAACCAGCGTTCGGCATCGCAGATAAGTGCGCCTCTGGCACTGCCACATTCATCTGGCGCAAGATACGCCAGATCTGAGCCGGCCCCCCCGAGCAGTTGACGCCGATCACATCCGCCCCCGCATCATGAAGGGAAGTGGCTACCTTTACCGGTGAATCTCCCAGCAGGGTGCATTCATCACGCGTAAAGGTCAGCGAGGCAATAACGGGCAAGTCACAGACCTCGCGCGCCGCGGCGAGCGCTTCACCGATCTCGTGCAGATCGCTGAACGTCTCCAGGATGAGCAAGTCAGCTCCAGCTGCGCACAGTGCGCCGATCTGCTCGGAAAAGACCTGGCGCGCCTGCTCGGGCTTCACCCGCCCGAAAGGGGCCAGACGAACCCCAAGCGGCCCCACGTCACCCGCTACCAGCACCTCCTTGAAGGAAGCCAGGATCACCCGCCGGGCCAATTCCACACCCGCCCGGTTGATCTCCTCAACTTTGTCCTCCAGGTTATGTCCAGCCAGCTTATAGCGGTTTGCGCCAAACGTGTTAGTCTGGATGATCTGTGCACCAGCCTCGATATAGGCGTGGTGGATCTCGGCCACCAGGGATGGATTGGTCAGGTTGAGAGCGTCAAAACACTGGTTGAAACCCACACCCCGGTTGTTCAACATGGTGCCCATCGCCCCATCGCCAAGCAAAGGAGTTTGAGTCTCATCCAGCCAAGTAAGAAATTTCGAATTGGGATTAGCGTTCATCTATAAAAGTATTTCTATAGTTAATTAGGCCGGTAGTCAGATAGTCCTTCTGGAGCGACTATTTTATTATTCAACTTCCCAGGGTGGTGTACCGCTACCGCCGGCTCCCCGCAAGGAGGCGCGGACCGGCTCACCAATCTCTGGCATGACATCCGCTACCGCCGCCAGCAGGCCAAAACAGCCAGCGATCATCATATCACCGAAAGGAACTGCAAAATACGGCCGCAGGCTTGAGCCGCGCATCAAGTTGCGCCGCGGCCCGGTAACCGCTACCCCGAAGTCACCACCGGTCAAGGGCAATGGCTGGGGATCATAAATTAACGCTCCGTGACCGTGATCGTCGAACACATCGCCGTGTTTTAACCCCCCGCTTGCCAGGGAGTGCAGCAGGGCTTCCAACTTCGGCAGGTCGATCAAACCCGTGTGGTGCTCAAACACACCCTCAATCTCTCCCAGTCCAAGCCGAAAGGCGAGGGTGTGGAAATTGCCAACATTGGCGATCAAAACTCTTTGATTTGACCCAACCTGTGGATCGAAGGTCGCCCCCAACACCGCTGCCGGAGCCGTATCCATCACTACCAATGGAGCGTCGACTCCTTGGGCAGAGTTTACCACCGCCAGAAGGCGGGTCATGATCGGCGGTACATCCTCCGCCCGATAGGCAAAGGCGCTCAGGCGGTTCTGTGCTCCCGGCCGAGGGCGAGCGCGGATACGCTCGTCCAGGTAGTCGAAGCGAAACTGGCGATCGGAATATCCTGGAGGTGAGTTGCCGTGATCGAAAACCGCCACCGCCACCGCGCCCAGGTCTTTGAGACTCACACCAAACTGCTCCAACGTCCGGGCGATGGCGGCGAAGTCAAAATCGCACAATTCCAGGCTGCGCACGTCTATCGGCAGGCTATGCGCCTCATCTTCGCCGATTACGCGAATGCCCATCGTCTCGACGGCTTCTAACTCGTCGTTGAAAGAGCGCGCCGCCTCGGGGGTGGCGTAGATGGGCAAGCCAGCCCGGGCGTGGTCTTCAGCCGCCCATTGACTGGGGCCGCCTCCCATCGTCACGCCAGTAAGCAACACGGCCTCGCCCCGCCGGGTGGCTTCTCGCAAGCGCTGGTGCAGGATCATGGTCGGCGATGGCACGATCAATTTCAAGCCATTTTCCAGGTCAAGGCGAGAGTCGTACAGGTAGATATCCTGCGTGCCGGTGCCGACGTCGACGGTAAGGATCTTCATAGGGAACCAGTGGTCAGTAGTTAGTTGTCAGTCGAATAATATCGGTGGTTTCGGGTCGTTTTGATTGAGTTTACCATACATCTAATCGGGCACCATATCCCTCCCACCGAAATCTAATTTGATCGGTTATACTTTTCGATGATCTCGCTCACAATGAGGTAAGAAATGACCCTAAAATCCGAACTCAAACAGTGGGAAGAAACGAAGCGCGATCCCGCTCTTAAGCGTCACCCCGAGCGCAAAGACGAGTTCAAGACCCCTTCTGGTATCCCAATTCCATCCATCCTAACTCCCGAAGATTCGAGTACCGATTACCTGGAAAGACTCGGCTTTCCGGGTGAATACCCCTTCACGCGCGGCGTGCAACCCACCATGTATCGCGGCCGCTATTGGACGATGCGTCAATACGCCGGCTATGCAACCGCTGAAGAGTCGAACCTCCGCTACCGCTATCTCCTCGATCAGGGTCAAACCGGGCTTTCGGTAGCCTTCGATCTCCCCACGCAAATCGGCTACGATTCTGACGACCCAATCGCCACAGGAGAGGTCGGCAAAGTCGGGGTTGCCATTTCTTCCTTGCAGGATATGGAGACCTTGTTCCGCGGCATCCCCCTGGATAAGGTTTCCACCAGCATGACCATCAACGCCCCTGCCTCGATCCTGTTGGCGATGTACATCAGCGTGGCCAGGCGCCAGGGTCTAGACTCTAACCAGCTGCGCGGCACGATCCAGAACGACATTCTTAAGGAATACATCGCCCGGGGTACATATATCTTCCCACCCCAACCCTCCATGCGCCTGATCACCGATGTATTCCGCTACTGCCAGACCGAAATCCCGCATTGGAACACGATCAGCATCTCCGGTTATCACATCCGCGAGGCGGGTTCAACCGCAGTTCAAGAAGTGGCCTTCACTATGGCAAACGCCATCGCTTATGTACAGGCCGCCATTGACGCCGGACTCGACGTCGATGATTTTGGGGGGCAACTCTCGTTCTTTTTCAATGCGCACAACAATTTCCTGGAAGAGATTGCCAAGTTCCGGGCTGCCCGTAGATTGTGGGCGCGCCTGATGCGCGGACGTTTCAACGCCCAAAAACCAGCCTCCTGGATGTTGCGTTTCCACACCCAGACCGGTGGCTCGACCCTGACCGCTCAACAACCCGAAAACAACGTCGTCCGCGTGACCTTACAGGCGCTGGCGGCTGTGCTGGGTGGCACCCAATCATTGCACACCAATAGCATGGATGAAGCCCTCTGGCTGCCCACCGAGAAAGCCGTGCGGATTGCCTTGCGCACGCAGCAGATCATCGCTTATGAGTCGGGCATCGCCGACACCATCGACCCGTTAGCGGGTTCATATCTGCTGGAATATCTGACCGATCAAATCGAGCAGCGCGCTGCTGAATATTTACAAAAGATCGGTGAAATGGGAGGCGCGCTGGCTGCCATCGAGCAAGGTTATATCCAGATGGAGATCCAGAATGCTGCCTACGCCTACCAGCAAGCTCTCGAGAGCAAGCAGGAAATCGTCGTCGGCCTCAACGCGTTACAGGTGGACGAGACGATAGAACTTGATCGGCTCACCGTCGATCCCGCCATCGAAGCCGATCAGTGCCGCCGCTTGATGGAGCTCCGCGCCAGGCGTCCCGCCGCTCGGGTGAACGAACTCCTGGCCCAACTGGAATCCACTGCCCGGAGCAACCAGAACCTGGTGCCCTTATTCATTGAATGTGTGCAGAACGACATCACCTTGGGCGAGATTTGCGGGGTGTTGCGGAGCATTTGGGGAGAATACCGGCCCCCAGCATCGTTATAACGTTTCTGCGTTAAGACAATCAAACGTTTCAACGTTCTAACTTGTTAACGAGGAGAAACATGCCGACCATCAAACGCATTGATCACATCGCTATTGTTGTCGAAGATATCGATGCAGCCCTTGGGTTCTGGCGGGATACACTGGGCTTGCCGCTCGACCATATTCAAGACGTCCCCGAGCAGGCTTCGATCGTCGCCTTCTTTCCGAGCGGTGAGAGCGAGGTCGAGCTGGTTAAACCCACCACCAGTGATTCTGGCGTGGCGCGCTTCTTACAGAAACGCGGCCCAGGCATGCACCATATTTGCTTTGAGGTCGACGATGTCCAGGCCTTCCTGGTTAAGTTAATCGAGAAAGGCGTCCGGTTGATCAACGAAATCCCACAGGTTGGCACCGATGGGAAGAAAATAGCCTTCATCCATCCCGAAAGCACACATGGCGTGCTGGTAGAATTGTACGAACTTCCTTAATAGAAACAGGTGAAACATGAGCGATCGCGCATGGTCACAGCTCCAAACCCGCCGCGCCTTTCCGCTGCACGGTTGGGCGGGACTGTTGTTGGTTACTATCTTCTGGTCATTGAATTGGTCCCTGGACGGACCGCGTACCCACTGGACGTTTTTCCCGCTCTGGTTGGGCTATTGCCTGGCGGTGGATGGCCTGGTCTACATACGCAAGCGGACTTCGCTGTTCACCCGGGATTGGCGTAAGTACATCGGATTATTCCTGATCTCGGCGCCTGTCTGGTGGACCTTCGAAGTCCTCAACTGGCGACTGGACAACTGGCATTATGACGGGGGCGAACTCTTCACCCCTTTCCAGTTTTGGGCCTGGGCGACGCTGAATTTCACCACGGTGATCCCCGCCGTCCTGGGTTCGGCCGAGCTGATCGCCAGCTTCAATTTCTTGAAGCGGGTTGGCCGCGGGCCGGTCATCCGTCCGGACAAACGAACTTCGTTGATCTTCTTCAGCGCGGGTTGGTTGATGTTTATTGCCATGTTCACCTGGCCGAACCTGTTTTTCCCCTTCATCTGGCTTTCGATTTTTTTCATCATTGAACCGATCAATGTCTGGTTGAGGCATCGCTCGTTAACCGACTGGACACGCA
>Ga0209341_10002912_pt1 | contig 16137 bp, 13 predicted proteins | sample RifCSP13_2_FD_184020 | JGI IMG/M metagenome (GOLD analysis project Ga0209341, IMG submission 184020) | Soil microbial communities from Rifle, Colorado - Rifle CSP2_sed 13_2 (SPAdes) (version 2) | ecosystem: Environmental > Terrestrial > Deep subsurface > Rock core/Sediment | place: Rifle...
GGTCTTGTCGGGAAGGCCCGTCAATGTGAAGAGTGTGGTGACCTATAGATTTCGTTTACCGGGGCGCAGTTCCGTCTAACAAAGCCTTGCAGCTGACGGCGCGATAGGATGCTTCTTAAGTATCTCTTTCTCCAAGCTTGAATGCTGATCGCGCGCCGCAGCTGAAGGCCAGCGTTAGGCGCTTTTAAGCTTTCTCTATGAATCGCACTGACCATCTCCCTAAGTTACGGCACCTCACCCCGGCTGCGCGCAGCTGCCCTGCTTCTGAAGCGTTAGCTGCTGCCCGGCACAACTCGGAAAGGCCAGGCTCCTGGTGGATGGCCTTCCTTCACCGAAAGGTTGCGATGAACTTTCAAAACCGTAAAACCATGTCGGCCGGAGTCAGGCTCGGTTTGCTCCTGGTCACAATCCTCGCGTGCCACGTCGCCGCAGCGGCCCAACCGAGGAAGCTGATCATCGACTGTGACCCCGGCATTGATGACGCCATAGCGATCATTCTGGCGATGCAATATCCTGGGTTTGAGATCCTCGGCATCACGACCACCTTCGGCAATGCCACGCTCGAACAGGCCACGAAAAATGCGCTGCGGATTGTGGAACTGTCAGGGAAACCTATCCCGGTCTACAAAGGAGCAAGCAAACCAATGATCGTGCCTTTGAGCCCTCCCCCTGATTTTGTTCACGGCCAGGACGGTTTGGGAAACACCCGGCAACCGGAGCCCTCCACAAAACCTCAGGACAAACCCGCCGCGCAGTTTCTGGCCGACATGGCGAAGGCCTACCCCGGGCAGATCACAATCCTGGCGGTCGGCCGCCTTACCAACCTGGCAGAAGCACTCAAACGGGACAGCAGTTTCGCCGCTAACATCCGGGAGGTCGTCCTGATGGGCGGTGCCTTGTATGTGCCGGGCAATGTCAGCCCGGTCGCAGAAGCCAACGTATCCGGGGATCCGCATGCAGCCGATCTGGTCTTCACCGCGCCGTGGAAGGTCACAATGATCGGACTGGATGTGACGACCAAGGTGAGGCTGAACGATGAAATTCTCTCCCGAGTAGAGGCCGGGAACGAGAGATACGGCCCGTTTATCTACTCGATCTCCCGATTTTATGATGACTTTCACCGGAAGGGACATGTTACCGGCGGGTTTTACGTCCATGACCCGTCCGCCGTTGTTTACTTGATCGAGCCGGGAATTTTTGAGGTGAAAGAAGGGCCGATGAGGGTGGTTTGTGAGGGCATCGCCATCGGGCAAACGATCATGGCTGCCTATGATTACCAGTTCCAACTCCCGCCTTGGAAAGATCAACCCCTGGTGAAAGCGGCTGTGGCGGTGGATCGCGAGCGATTTCAGAAGACGATTGAACCCATTATGGTGGGTAACCAGCGGTAGGTCGTCACGCAATGAACGAAGCGCCTAACAAATGCGCTGCAGCGTACCCGGCCGGTGCGCTGTGGTTGCAATCCATGCGTCCCGCGGGCCGGGTCGCTGAGCTTGGGCGTTAGGCGGCACCTCGTCCCTCACTTGTCGACTGTCGCAGAGTTTCTTTTTGCCGCGAGCGTGATCAGCGGTTGTAGTTGGGAGCCAGAATGGAACACGAATTTCCTGGTGCGGTACCTGAAATACCTGTCAGTGACGTCGACATGGCTGCGGCGTACTACAAGAACCAACTAGGCTTCAGCATAGATTGGGGTGGTGAGGACGGTGGGATCGCAGGAATCTCGAAAGGAAGCTGCAGATTGTTCCTGACCAATCGCGCTTTTCGAGAACATTACGGTAATGCAGCGCCCGTGTTGATCTGGCTCAACCTCAATAGCAAACGAGAAGTAGATGACTTGTATGAGGTGTGGAGTCGCTGCCAAGCGCGGATTGTTTCTCGTCCCGAGTCAAAGCCGTGGAAGTTGCATGAGTTCACGGTCGCAGACCTGGATGGCAACCTGTTTCGCGTTTTCTACGACTTTTCGTCGGAGACCCGCGGAGAACTACGTGGCGGCTGCGTGTAGCAATGTTGTGCCAACCGCCTAACAAATTAAGGATTCTTGTCGCGAACAAGCGCATGCAGCGGACTCGGCTGGAGCTTTCGTTGGTAGTCATTTCGATCCTAACTAGGACAATTCCAGCTCCTGGGTGAGCCCAGGCCTCGCGGGCCTTCTTCGCACTATCTACCGTCTACAGAAAGTACGAAGAGTGGACGACAGCACATGGAAGGAAGGTTCGTAGATCTGATCGATCGGGCAGGCATCAAGGACTTCCTTTCCTGATCTGCTCAACCCTTTTTGCATCATGGTAGACGATGAGGGAGGGTGATCTATGCGAACTCGTTAGATCCTGGCCCACTCAATTATCAAGATGACAGAACGCTATGCGAAGGTGGAGCACCAACACATCGCTGAACCAGCAACACGGCGCGGGAAATATGGAAGTTACTTGAACCGATCGAGGAATTGCGGATCGCGGATTGCGGATTGTAAATTCGAAATCCGCCATTCGCAATCCGCAATGTTTTTTGGTGGCCAGGGACGGAATCGAACCGCCGACGCCGGCCTTTTCAGGGCCGCTTACCGAATCGCCGAAGTGGTTTGAAAATTAATGGATATCACTGATGGTAAAAGAGCTTATGCCGTAGGCGATCTAGGATGGCTTAGGATGGTTTGGGCCGTTTTCGGCTCCTCGATGTACGCGTATTGTACGCGGGCTTCGGCTTGGAGGGCCTGCCCTCTGCAAGTCACCAAGTGTCCGATATCACTCACAAACTGTCACCCACTATACTCGAACATCAACAGGCGACGATCATCTACTCGGCAGAGTTTGATCTGGGAACGCGATCTTTCGATCAGAAACAGGAAGATGAATCGAACGGTCTTGCCTGCCGCGAGAGAGCCTGGCTTATGATCACTTCGGAATCATTACTTCACACTTCCGAGTGGGTAGACACCTGTACAGCACCTCGTGCCCTCGATGATGCCGTCCTTGAAGAAGGAACGTCGCAGAATGCCCAGCGCGCCGCGCTCCCGCAGCATTTTATCGACTTCGAGAACACGCTGGAAGTTTGCGATCTTCATCTTGGTGCGAGCTTCCAACTCACTCGGGCCGAACGGCGTTTGCTGCGCCTGAGTGGGCGGCGCAAAGAGCTCTTCTAATGATAACCGCAACGGCGGCGGCGCGACGGTAAGGTCCCGCGGTGTGCCCGCTCCCCCTGGCAGAACCCAGGAGCCCTTCCACTGCCTCCCGTACTTGGCTGGGTCCTTTAGCGATTCAGCCGTTACAATCACCGCTGGTCCTCTTGAAGACCTCTGGTGCTTCCAGTCCAGGCCTGCGAGCGCCCGTTGAGCGGACGGACAAACGGCTCCGTCATCCGGCCAAAATACGAAACCTCCTCCCACCCGCGGCCGAACTCATATGCTTCCAAGTGCGCGTTCTCCAGTCCATACTCGCGCATCTTTTGAGCTGTCCACTCGTTGGCGCGCTTCATCGCCCGCGAGCCGGTCAGGCGGGGGCCAATCACGTCCGTCAAATACTGCACGTCATCGGCAATATGAGAGCGGTTCAGCCCCTCATCGCGGATCTTCTCCACGATGCTCAGGTCAACCTTCTCTAAGCCCACCGTCTGCTGCGAATCACGTTGAGCATGGGCAGATCTCATAATGAGTAGAGAAATAGTCACGACAAACAAACAACCGGTGGTCAGAAGTTTTTTCATAATTTTACCTTAATCCTGATGCGAAAATAGGCTGGGCCTCCACCCTGCTGCCGCGCCGCCTCGTAGGTGTTCCGACCCAACAGCATCGTGTCGAACGAGCTCGCCAAGGCCGCGAAGTCGATCTCCGGATCCATCACGATCCAGTCGCTCTCACCCTTGGGACCAGCAACATATCCGTCAAGCGTCATCGCAACCGAGAGCGAACCCGTCTCATGCTCTCCTCCTCCCCTTCTCAGGACTGCGTCTGCCCAACGCTTCAGCGGTCGGGCGACAACTAAGCGAGCGGCAAGTTGTCGATGAGAGGCGCGGTGATTCCGGTCCGCTGCAAGCGCTTGTTTATGCGGTGTGTTCGCTTGCACAAATGTTTAATATCACGAGCGAGGCCTCTATTGCCGACGTTCGCAGCCGCAATTCGACTCATCACCTGGAAGAAACGACCGAGAGTAGAGTGGCCAAGCCAACGCAAATGCTGGATTTCCACAGGTCTTCCCCCGTTGATCAACTGGTATCGCGCCGGGCTCGATGTCGAACGAGAACTTCCGAAACTGGCTACCTATCTGGGTCACGTCCATGTCAACGACACTTATTGGTATCTCGAAGCTGTGCCGGAACTGCTTCGGCTGGCTACCGAGCGGCTGATGGAAAACAGGGAGGCTCAGCCATGATCTCTGCTGACCTCCCGTCCCTGCTTCAATCTTTCTTTACAGAACGTCTTCTTCGCCAAAGGCAAGCCAGCCCGCATACCATAGCGGGATATCGCGATTCCTTCCGCTTACTTTTGCAATTTGCAAAAGAGCGGCTCGGCAAAGCGCCGTCAAAGATTCGGGTTGAAGATCTCGATGCGCCCTTTCTGGGTCTGTTCCTTGGACATCTGGAAGACGTTCGCAAAAACAGTACTCGCACGCGAAATGCGCGCTTGGCAGCTATCCATTTCTTTCTTCCAATACGTGGCTTTAGAGGAACCCGCTTACGCGCTGCATTGTCAACGGATCCTGGCCATGCCGAACAAACGGCACGAACGACGGCCGATCGAGTTCCTTAACCGGGAAGAGTTCGATGCACTGCTGGCTGTCCCGGACCTTTCGACCTGGCTTGGTCGTCGCGATCGAGCACTTCTTCTCGTCGCCGTCCAAACTGGACTACGGGTTTCCGAGTTGATTGGGCTGAACTGCCAGGATGTCGTGCTTGGAACCGGCGCCCACGTCCGTTGCCTGGGTAAAGGCAGAAAACAACGTTGCACGCCGCTCCGTCCGGAGACAGCAACGACGTTGGATGCCTGGCTACGAGAACGGCACGGTCAGCCTGAACAGCCAGTCTTTCCCAGCATCCGCGGCGGCAGGCTCAGCCGGGATGAGATCGAGCGTCTCATCACTAAATACACCAATGTTGCCAAAGAAACTTGCCCATCACTCAAACGGAAGAAAGTCTCTCCGCATGTCCTTCGACACGCCGCAGCCATGGACCTTCTGCAACATGGCGTTGATCGCTCTGTGATCGCGCTCTGGCTGGGGCACGAATCTGTGGAAACAACACAGATGTACCTGCACGCGGATATGCGTTTGAAAGAGAAAGCGCTCTCGCGTACCACCCCGCTCGGAGTCAAACCCGGACGATACCGACCTAATGACAAACTGTTGGTCTTTCTGGAAAGCCTCTGATTATGCTGAATCATAAAGCAACGCGAGCCCCGCCAACAGCGAGTTTAAAGTGTGGAGTCGGCATAATCGGAGAGTCGGCATGATGACGGTTATGCCGCGCGCGGCATAATCGGCACACTTTTGCATCATGGTACATGATTGAACGGCGGCGATCTTTACGAGCTGGCGAAGATCCTGGGCCACTCGAATATCAAGATGACGGAACGCTACGCCAAGCTGGCGCGGCAGCACATCGCCAGAACCAGAAACACGGCGCGGGAAATGTGGAAATTACTTGAACCAATCGAGGAATTGCGGATTGCGGATTCCGGATTGCGAATTGTAAATTCGAAATCCGCCATTCGCAATCCGCAATGTTTATTGGTGGCCAGGGACGGAATCGAACCGCCGACGCCGGCCTTTTCAGGGCCGCTTACCGACTCGCTGAAGTGGTTCAAGATCAACGGATGTCACTGAGGGTAAGCAGCTTATGCCCTAGCCGATTTATGATGGCTTAGGATGGTTTGGACTATTTTAGGGTCTTCGATGTTCGCGTATTGTACGCGCGGCGGTGGAGGGCCATGCCCCGCACCAGTCCATCTCGGCATAGCATGGAAACTGCTAGAAAATAAATTTGAAGCCAAGTTGAAACTGGCGGCTGTCTTGCGAGGTTGATTGATTACGCGCTTTGAAATCGGGCAATCCGCCGATTAACTCACCGGTTGTCGGATTTGTCGCTACCGTGACGTTGTTGAATTGGACGATGCTGTTGATGTTGAAAAGATTTTGGAATTCGCCGAAAACTTCGAGACGATAACGCTCGGTGAAATTGAAGAAGCGCGAGTAGCGCAAATCCACATTGAATTGCGGTGGAGTTTTTCCTGAGTTGCGTTTGATGCCAATTGGTCTGTCCGAAATCGTCGCGCCGTCGCCATTGATGTCTGAAGTAGAAACGATGTTGAAGGTTTCGCCGCTGTTGGCGGTTGCGATGATGCCAACCTGGTTGTTGTTGAGAAGATTGCGAAGCGCCTTACTTTGGATATTAAACTTCGGGCGGGCAACCAAACTCATGACAAAGGTGTGGCTTTGGTCGGCGAATGAAAGACCTTTATCTAAACGCCGATTGAATGGGTCTGACAAAACCAAGCCTTGAATATTGCCGGTCGTCAGATTTTGTTCGGGCGCGTCGTCCGTTGCTTTCGACAGCGTGTAATTGAGGCTGAATTGGAGGCCGCGTGAAAGCCGTTTCGTCAATTGCAAAGTCAGAGCGTTATATTCCGAAACGCCAGCGGATTCGACCATTAGGATATTGTTGAATCGCGGGTCGTAACGGGTAAAAGGGTTAACCAGCCTGCTAAAAACCGGTCTGCCGTCCGCCAGAAAGCGGATCGGAATCAGGTTGATGCTTCGATAAACCGGAATATGACGACCACCGGAATGGATATAACCGACTGCGAACGAGAGGTCGTTGGTAATTGCCTGTTCCATCTGGATGTTTGCGTGAATCGCATACATATTTTCAAAGTCAGGTGCAATCGTATCAATGTTTGGGGGGGGCAAAACCGAACCGGCGGGGACGGTGCCTGAAAAAGTGCTTGGAAACGCAGGTGCATTTGGACTTGGTATAGTTGTTCCGTTGTTATTGCCGCTAAAAGTCAAACTGAAAAATCTTGAACTGCCGCTAATTTGCAATGCCCTTTGATACGTCGCCAAAAGCGGCTGGTCGTAATAGATTCCGGCACCGGCGCGAAGAATGGTCGGGCGGTCGCCTTCGCGTAGGGCATAGACAACGCCCAAACGCGGCGCAAAATTGTTTTTCTCCGCATTAAAGTTTTGCGAAGCGGCGAAAGGCGAGGTCGAATCTGCCTTCGGAATCTGATAGAAGTCGTAGCGCAAACCGTAACCAACCTTTAATCGGCGCGTAACTTTCCAATCGTCCTGCGCAAACAAACTCCAGAAAGTCGCTTTGTAATTTATTTCAGGGTCGCCGAAGGTTTCGGCGTAATTTGTGTAGCGGCGTAAATCTGTTACATTTCGGGCGGCTACGTATGCGGCAATCGAAGGAAACGTGTATCTGGCAAAAATCGCCGAACGCTCCGTGTTGTTATAGAAGTTGAAACCGCCTCCGAATTTGACGACGTGCGTTCCGACAGTCCGCGTCAGATTGTCTTGAATTTGCGTTATCCTTCGCGGAGGAAAGATCGTATCGACGTTATCCGGCGAACCGAAGTTCGCCACGCCGGTGATTACAATTGAAGCTCCGTTGCCGGATAATTCATTTCTTCTGCTACCCGGCGCCCGCTGGGCATATTGAAAGCGAAATTCATTCAAAAGTTTCGACGTATATGAGGCCAGCTGAATTCCAACCGAATAGTCAACGCTGGTTTGAGAAAAAGTACGCTCTAATGTGTTGAGTCCGCCCAGAACAAAGTTTTTGGAAAACACATTCGAATGAGTAAACCGTCCGGTCAAACGATTCTTATCGTTCAATTGCGCGTCCGTCCGAAAAATGCAAAAACTACCTCCTTCAAGACTGGGAATGGCAATCGGAAAAATCGAAGGCGAAAGACCAGCGGCAATCAACTGAGCCTTGTCTGCTTCCTGAATAGTCAAGAGCCGCGCCGCAACCGCCTTGTCGTCGCGCCTGACATACTCATAGCCGCCGTAAAAATGCCAACGGTCTTTGATAATCGGCCCGCCGACCGCCGCCGTAAAATTATCGGTCTTATTCTCCGGCAAATCATCGGGCGAAGGGTAAAAGAAAGGGCGCGAATAAAACGACGGCCAACGAAAACGATAACTGACCGAACCGCTGATTTTGTTTGTTCCTGCCGGCGTAACGACATTCATAATCAAGCCCGGCGTGTTGCCAAACTCCGCCGCAAAACCGTTTGTAACCAACTGAATCTCACTCACAAAAACGTCGGAAATAATCGTAAACCGAATACCGGCGCGGTCGCCTTGCGTATTGGTATTGCCGTCGAATTGATAGTTGACCTTGCGGGCGAAACCGTTCGCGTTGACGTTGGGAAAGGCGAATCCGCGATTAGGACGACCCGTTACGTTGGCTTGCAGGAGCGCGAAGTTATAAGGATTACGCGGAATCAGCGGGAGGTTTTGCACTTCGCGGGTATTCATCACCCTCCCGTCATCAATTTTGCCGGAATCGGCGACGGAACTATTCGCACTCACTACTACAGCTTCATTGATATCTCCGGCTTGCAGATTCAAATCAACCGTCGCGATTTGTCCGGTCGTCAAGGTTATGCCTTCGCGACGGAGTTTCTTAAAGTTGTTCGCTTCGGCGGTGATGCGATATGTGCCGAGCGGCAAAAGCGGAAAGCGATAAACGCCGCTTTCATCGGTTGTCAGGGTTCTGGTTGCTCCCGTCTCAATGTTTGTGACCGTAATGACAGCGTCTGGAACAGCTGCCTTGTTCTGGTCTAACACCGTTCCTTCAATTTGTCCGTTTAACGCTTGCGATTGGGCAAGAGTAAACGGCACTAAGACGGTGGAGAATGTCCCAACAGCAATTGTGCAGACTAAAAGTTTGAAAGCAGTTTCCTTCATATTCCGAATGTGCACGGAAAGACTCGACTCGAGGATTGCACACTATTGGAATGAATCTCAACGGTGAGGTAAACCTACCGTATCGCATTACAACGCGACAAGTGGCAAGCAAAGAAAAGTTTCAACTAGTGCATATTTTAATCAGTTAACACCAACGCGCTTCACCAATTCATCAAAACGCGGATCGCCGCGCAGGGAATCAAAACACGGTTCGACTTTAAGCAGATGCATCATCCACTCGCGGCGCTGATACGATTTCTCAAGATATTCAAACGCTTTATCCTTGTTCCCTATTTGGGCATTCAAACACACGCCGTAACCATAATGAGCATTGCCTTCATCAAATCTTTCGGCTTGCTCGCGCAAAACGCCTTGCCAACCTGATGTTTGATATGCCGTCTTTAACAGCTGAAGGTTTTCGTCGTCTCTTTTCCGTAAGACTTGAGCCTTCATAAACCATTCAAACGCTTCCTGGTAATTTCCCTGGATTTCTAATGCGTTCACAAGCCATTGGTAAGTGGTTCCAAAATTCAGATCCATGGCTATCACCCGTTTGTATTGCAGGACCGCTTCCTCATAGCGTCGGGCATTGTACAAATTATTCCCATAAAGTCGCTGACTATAAAGCGATGCCGGCTCAAGGTCTATCGCGATCTTAATTTCGGCAATTGCTTCATCAAAGCGCCCCCGGCCCATCAGGTAACGCGAATAAATCTGATGTGCCAGAGAAGAATTGGGGTCTAGTTCGATTGCCCTTTTGCATTCCCGTTCTGCTCCGCCGAAATCCCATTCGTATAACATTTTGTTTTCGCACAAAGCGCTATGCGCGTCAGCCAGATTTTGGTCCAAGGCTAACGCTTTATTTATCGCCTCTATTGATTTTTGATACTCTTCCTGAATATTAGTGCTGCGTCCTCCTAAATTGGCAACAGCGCGATGCGCGTGAGCTTTGCCCGCCCACGCCTGTGCGTAATTCGGGTCAAGCCGGACGGCTTGCTCAAAAATTTCCGCCGCTTTTCGTGCCTCCGCCGGATTTCTCTTGTCGACTAAATACATACCTTGCAAAAAGAGTCGGTAGGCCTCTTCATTGGTTGTCCCGCGCTTAGCCGTCGGACTGCTTGCCGTGGTGACGAATCGTGCCGACAGGATGTTTCCGACCTCGCCCGCGATCGCGTCTTGCATTCCAAAGACATCGGACGCATCTTTTTCGCTTTTATAGGTTTCTTCAATCTGACCGCTGGCGACATTAAAAAGCTGTGTGGTGATGCGAATTTTCCCGCTCGCCAATTGATAATTCGACGCAAGAACGTAATCCACCTGCTGCTCCTGTCCGGCGGCAAGCGGGTCTTGGTCGATGTCGGCGTACTTCCGAGTCGCGCTCAGAGGTCGGACAATGAGTCCTTTCATCGAACTGAGTTTGAGAATCAGGGAATCGGCGATACCGATTTCGTAAAGCTGGTCGCGGTTCTCCGTGTTGATGGGTTTGACTGGCAGCACTGCAATTGATTTTCTGGCGTTCGCGCTTGAAGCCGTTTTTCCCGCATGTAAGAAGTAATAGCCAAGTCCGATTGCCCCGAAGAGCACCGCGACGAGCGCAAGGGCGACAAGTGATTTGTTTTGGCCGATTTTCTGCGAAAGACTGTTTTGCATTTGGGCGGTTTGTTTGTTCACGCCGGCCGTCGTCGCCTTCAAGTCCTTCAAATCCGCCAGAAGGTCCTTCATCGTTTGATAACGGTCCTCCTTGTTTTTGCGGAGCGTTTTGGCAACGATGCGCTTCAATTCGTCCGGCACATTTGAAGCAAAACGTGAAAGCGGCTGCGGTTCGGCATTGATCAGATTGGCAAACGTTTCCGAATTTGAATCGCCGGCAAACGGTGTTCTGCCCGTAATCATTTCTGAAATCACTATGCCGAGACTGAAGATGTCCGTCCGCTCGTCAACCTGTTCACCTTTCGCTTGTTCGGGCGACATATAGTTGACTGTTCCCAGAATCAGGCCTTTCGCCGTCTGATTCCTGGTGGTTGAGTCTTCCAAACCAATAAAAGGTTTGTTTTCTTGCTCGACGAGTTTTGCCAAACCGAAATCCAGAACTTTGACATAACCGTCAGGCCGAACCATCACGTTTTCGGGTTTGATGTCGCGATGAACGAGATGCGCTTCGTGTGCCGCAGCAAGTGCGCTGGCAATATGAATCGCAAGGTCTAAAACCTTTTCTAAACTCATCTGCGATTGAGTGAGTACTTCGCGCAGAGTTCTACCTTCGATGAATTCACTGACAATGTAATGCGCGTCTTCGCTCTCGCCGATTTCGTGTATGACTAAGATGTTTGGATGGTTCAAAGCGGAAGCGGCTTTGGCTTCGTGCACGAAACGTTTGAGGTTGGATTCATCTCGGCCGAATTTTTCGTTAAGGATTTTGATCGCCACGCGACGATCGAGTTTTTGGTCTTTGGCTAGATAGACTTCGCCCATTCCGCCGATGCCGATTTGCCGGATAATTTCGTAATGGCCGAAGCGTGTACCTCTTTCAAGTCTCTTTGTGTCGGATTCAATTATGTCTGCAACCTGAGCGACGGCGGGCGTTTCCATGAAGTCGTCAGATTTATCGAAAGATGAAAAGAGCGATTCGACTTCCGTTAGCAGATCCTTATCGTCGCCGCAGGCTTCGTTGAGGTAATTCTGGCGGTCTTCTGGCTCTTGTCGCAGGGCGGCATCAAAGACCTCTCTTACCTTTTGCCAATTTTCATAAGCCATGAAACTTGCGCCCTTGTTTAGTCGCCGTGTTTATTTTTTATCTTGTCAATTCGCGGTGAAGCCAGGACTTGGCCATCTGCCAATCGCGTTTGACGGTTGAATCCGAGATGCCTAAGACCTCTGCCGTTTCTTCGACACTCAAACCGCTGAAAAATCTGAGTTCGACAATGTTGGCAAGGTGCTTTTCTTTAACGGCGAGACGCGTCAAGGCTTCGTCCAGTGCCAGTAAATCAAAATTTGTGTCGCTGATCCCCACCGTCAAAGCGTTTTCCAGCGGCGCCTTATCCTTCACGCCACCGCGTTTGGCTCTGTGTTTCGTCCTGGCATAATCAATCAAAATTTGCCGCATCAACTTGGCAGCAATACCAAAAAAATGCGAGCGACTCTCCCACGCGATATTTTCCTGCTTGACGAGTTTGAGATAGACCTCATGCACCAGCGCTGTGGTTTGCAGAGTGTGTCCGGCGCGTTCCCGACTAAGATACCGATGCGCCTGCCGGTGCAGTTCGTCATAGACGAGATTCAGCACGGCGTCGGATGCTTCTGTATCTTTTCCGCCACTCCAATCTCTCAACTGCTCAGTTATGTTCTCGGTAGAGGGCTTCCTGGCTGCCATCGCGTTACGACTTTCGTTAGCTCAGACTTGGCTCGCCGAAGAGCAGGAAATAAGGCGATCGATGAGAAATGTCAATAATTGTGCAAGAAGATTTGACCCGCATTTGCCGCAACTGTCGCACTAATAATTAGAAAGAACAGCTTGCCGTTGAGTGATGTTTGCAATGCGCTATGCCAACGCGAGCTTATCACGGCTTGAATGACCAAATGAACCTCAAAACGAAAGGCGTTAAACAGATCGTATTTAAGAAAAGCCCACAAGCGTTCACGGCTAACCAGAGGAGACTCGTATGGGAAAGCCTAGAAATATCGGTCGACATCTATTCGGTCTAATACAGGCACTAGCGGGCTTAGCGACAGTCACGACTCTAACGGCAAGGTCCTCATTGCAGGAGGCTATGACTGGGGTCAAGTGTCATGCTTGCCCTCGTGCCAACCGCGCACACTCTCGAATGCAGAACTATATGACCCACTGACAGCGACCTGGAGTAACACGGCTAAGCTCAACATCGAACGCTTTGACCACAGTGCAACTCTGATGCCCAACGGAAAGGTGCTGGTTGCAGGTGGGTTCACTGATAGCAACGGCACGCTAAGCAGCGCCGAATTGTACAACGCTAGCGCTGATTCGGTCACCAATCCGATTGACGAAGCGCAGTTCTTCGTCCGCCAACACTATCTGGATTTCCTCAATCGTGAGCCGGACCAAGGCGGGTGGGATTACTGGAACGCACGAATTACAGAATGCGGTAACGATTGGTTGTGCGTGCATCAAAGGCGCATCGGTGTGAGTGCAGCATTTTTCGTTGAACTGGAGTTTCAGGAAACCGGCTACGTTGTCTATCGCTTGCACCGTGCGGCTTACGGTGTGAGCACCACCTGCTTTGGCGGAGAAGGAGAGCCGTGTGAGCTGCGGAGCCGGGCTAACCTGGATCATTCGCAGTTCGTTACAGACCGTGCGCAGCTGGTTGGTGGGGCTGGCTTGCCGCAGAGCACGATCAATTTCGCGAACAACTTTGTGCAGCGACCGGAGTTCAGGCAGGAGTATCCAGAAGCAATGACTCCCTCTGATTTCGTCAATAAGCTTTTCGACACGGCGAACCTGACAGGTGCGGCAAATGTTCAGCATCGCCAGGCGGCAATAGAGGCTTTAACGAACGGCAGTAAGACGCGTGCGCAAGTGTTGCTGGATGTGATCGAGATTAGTGAATTCAAGGGGCGGGAGTACAACCCTGCCTTTGTGTTGATGCAGTACTTCGGCTACCTGCGGCGCGACCCGGATGAGGACGGTTACTATTTCTGGCTGGATATCTTGAATAACCGTGAGCCGAACAACTATCGCGGCATGGTCTGCGCGTTCATCACCTCGGCCGAGTATCAAATGCGTTTTGGCTCAGCCATAACACGCACCAATCAGGACTGTGGGCGGTAGCGAAGGGCGTTACTGAGTAGAACCACAACGCTCTGGCACAGCTGCCGGGCGGAGGCTCGGATGAGAAAGCCACCTCGATTTATCTACGATCCGTCTTAACGATAAGCGTTTAGGAAATAGGCGGCTTGACGAGAAATTTCCATTAATTTGCCAGAAGATTTGACCCGCCTTAGCCCCAACTGTCGCACTAATAAATAGAAACAACAGTTTTGCATTTGGACGATGTTTGCAGTGCGAGATGCGAACGCGAGCTTATCACGGCTTGAAAGGACTAAATGAACTCCAGCGCACGGCCCGATCAATAGCGAGGCGACGAAACGCAGGCTTCGCTCTTGAAGGGCAAAGATCGGAGTCGACCAGCCGGGTGGTGATGGTACGTCCCGGGACTTTTCGGGAACATGCCGGGAGTTATTTCGGTGTCAATGGAATGATCGCGCCCTGCTGATCTCGGTTGCGCCGGGAGTCGTCACCAAATCGTCTTCTACTGAACGTGAATGAAGTCCACAAAAGGAAGAAACAGTCATGAAACCGAAATTCATGTCCACTCAACAACAACTCCAGTCTAGCCATCGCAGTAAGATCAAGCGCGGCTTCGCGTTGTCAGTACTCACCGTGCTGGTGTTGGTCACCACGGTTTCAAGCACGGCCAAGGCTGACGCAGTCACCCGTTGGAACGAGATCGCAACGACGGTCACTACCCCGCCGGTGACGACGAATCTGGCCTCCCCCTACCAGTCGCGCATCTACGCGATGACCCACGCGGCGATTCATGACGCGCTCAATGCTATTGATCGCCGCTACAGACCTTACGCCCTGTCAGGCCAAACAGACCCCGCAGCCTCACCCGAGGCCGCCGTGGCGGCGGCGTACGGCGTTCTAATCCATGAAGTTCCTGGCCGACAGAGCATCCTCGATTCGGAATATCAGGCGGCACTGGCGGGCATCCCTGACGGCGACGCGAAGGACAGAGGCGTGGCGGTCGGTCAGGCCGCCGCGGCGGCGATCATCGCCCCGCGTAGCGGTGACGGTTCGGCCGCGCAGGTGACGTACACGCCGGGCACTGAGCCGGGTGAGTGGAGGCCGACGCCACCCAATTTCCTTCCCGCATTAGCGCCGGGCTGGGGATATGTCACGCCATTCGCCTTAAGAACCGGTTCTCAATTTAGACCAGCTCCTTCCCCTTACTTCAACTTAACCAGCGGGGCATATAGGCGGAACTACGCCGAGGTGAAAAGCATCGGCCAGGCAGGCAGCACTACGCGCACCGACGAGCAGAGCGAGATCGCCAGGTTCTGGTATGAAAGCTCACCCCCCGGGTGGAACCGCATCGCTAGAAACGTCGCCGCTGAACAAGGCCTCGACCTGTGGTCCAATGGCCGGCTGTTCAGCCTGGTCAACTTGGCGCTGGCCGATGGCTATATCTCCTCATTTGAAGCCAAATACTTCTACAACTTCTGGCGTCCCGTGACCGCGATTCGCGCCGGGGATACCGATGGTAATCCCCGCACGGAAGCCGATCCGGAATGGACGTCATTCTTGGTTACACCGCCCATCCCTGATAATTCATCCGGGCATGCCGTTGCGGGCGCTGCCGTAGCCGAGGTGCTGGCTCGATTCTTCGATACCGACAACATTCACTTTACCACCACCAGCGGCGCTCCGTTCCCCGGCATCACACGCTCATTCATCAGCTTCTCGCAAGCCGCACAAGAGAACGCCGATTCACGCGTCTACGCAGGCATCCACTTCCGTTCAGCCGTTCAGCACGGATTAAAACAGGGCACGAAGATAGGTCGCTACATCTCCAATCACTTCCTGAAGCCTGTAAGAGGCAACAACGATGGAAATAATGACGGTGATGATGATGGTGATGATGACGACTGATAATCATCAGCAACAATGAATGAGCCCACATCTGTAGGGGGCAGGTTTTGAAACCTGGCCCATATCCTGTGAGGAGAGAACGGGGCGGCCAGTGCGGTTCGCCATCGTTTCCAACGCCCTGAAGCAGGGCGCAAAAGGAGACATACCATGATCAGACTCAAACAGTTATTTATCGCGGCAGTGGGATGGGTGATCCTCGCGGTCATGCCGGCAGGCCTTAACGCACTTGAAGCGGGCTCCCGCGGCGCACCCGCACATGATGTAGTCGCCGTCAACCACGCCCCTCAGCCGATGCCCGTGCGCAACATCGATAACTTTGCAAGCAACCCGCGGCCAAGCGTTGCTGTTCACGCGCTCTTCGACCTTAGCCGTCCGGAGACTGGACCCTTCCCGACGGATATCTTTACCGTCGCGGATCATACGCACAACACCGGACGCAGGGTGAACCTCCCTTACCCTAATTGCGCGGTTCGCGTGTCCGACTGCGAAGACCTTGACGTCATCAACACGCTGGACGGCTTCGGCCTGCAGACCCGCATCTCGATC